>Ga0079305_1000527_pt1 | contig 78637 bp, 65 predicted proteins | sample LMS_cellobiose_e_FD_79183 | JGI IMG/M metagenome (GOLD analysis project Ga0079305, IMG submission 79183) | Rumen-fistulated moose microbial communities from Alaska, USA - LMS_cellobiose_enrichment | ecosystem: Host-associated > Mammals > Digestive system > Stomach > Rumen fluid ...
AATGCCGCCGGTGGGGGCTTTCGGAGTTTGATGACCTGTCGCCGGCCGACCAGCCTGCGGATATTGAACACAAGTTCGGCGTGCTGCTTTACCAGATCCTTTCGCGGGCGACCGGCATCCGGCCGCAATGGGGCGTTCTGACCGGCATCCGACCGGTGAAACTGTTCCTATCGCGGATGGACGCGGGCATGGACGAAAAAGCGCTGCGCCGTCATTTCATTGACGGCTGCCTTCTGAGCGAAGAACGTTTTTCGCTCGCGCGGGAGACCGCGCTGGCCGAGCGGCCGCTGCTCGCGCGTTCGACGCCGGACAGCTTTTCGCTTTACGTCTCGATCCCGTTCTGCCCGACCCGGTGCGCTTACTGTTCATTCGTGTCCCACACGGTGGAAAAGGCCGCGAAGCTGATACCAGATTATGTGGACCGGCTCTGTGAAGAGCTGATCCATACGGCAAAGATCGCTTCCGACCTGCATCTCAAGCTGCGCACTGTTTATTTCGGCGGCGGCACGCCGACGACCCTTTCCGCCGCGCAGCTTGGACGGGTCATGGGCGTGATCGCGGATCACTTCGACCTGCGGGAGCTTTGGGAATACACGGTGGAGGCCGGCCGGCCGGATACGATCGACGCGGACAAGCTCTCGGTCATCAAGGCGGCGGGCGCGGATCGAATCAGCATCAACCCGCAGACCCTTTCGGATAAGGTGCTGGGGGCAATCGGCCGCAAACATTCCGCCGCCGAGGTGCGCGACGCCTTTGCGCTGGCGCGGAACTGTGGTTTTGACAATATCAACATGGATCTGATCGCGGGTTTGCCGTCTGACACGCCGGAAGGGTTCCGGGCAAGCCTCGACGGTGTGGCCGCGATGGAGCCGGAAAATGTCACAGTGCACACGCTGACTGTCAAACGCGCTGCGCGGCTGGCTTTTGAGGAGGCGAAAAGCGAGCTTATGCTTGTAGGCGGCATGGTGGATTATGCATGGCGAACGCTCGCGGCGGCAGGATATGGGCCGTATTACCTCTACCGGCAGACCGGGTCGCTTTCGAGCCTTGAAAACGTCGGGTACGCCAAGCCTGGCAGAGAAGGGCTCTACAATATCTATATCATGGACGAAACCCACACGGTCCTTGCGGTAGGGGCGGGTGCGTCGACCAAACTGCGCCATCCCATGACAGGGGAGATCGAGCGGATTTACAACTACAAATATCCCTATGAATACATCGCCCGGCCTGAAGCCGCGCGGGAACGCAAGGATCGGGTCCGCGCCTTTTATGGACAGGGCGGGATCTGACAGGATCTGTGATAAAAGTTTACATTTTGCAGGTCATCGGTCCCTTGTATTGGCAGATGCGGCAGGGTATAATGTAACTAGAAAAATAATGGGAGGTCAACATAGATGAGCGGATTTGACGAACTGTTTTTGAAAGCGAAAGAACTGGCCAATGTGGCCGGAAATAAGGCGCAGGAACTGACCGAACTGGCAAAGCTGCGGATGCAGGCCACCCAGCTCAAGTCGGATATTGACGCGAATTACCTGAAGCTCGGTGAAATTATCTATGAGCTCAATAAGGCGGGTGCGGAGAATGAGGAACTGATCGAGATGTGCATTGCGGAAATCACTGCGCAGCTTGAGGAACTCGAGGCGCTCAACGCAAAGATCGATGAGATGAAAAACGTTGTAAAATGTCCGAACTGCATGGCGGCAAATCCGATTGGCGCGATTTACTGCGCGCGGTGCGGCGCGGCCCTGAAGACGGAAGAGAAGGCGGAGGAGCCTGCCCAAGAGGAACAGCCCGCTCCGAAAACAGATGCGCAGGATACGTCCGGCGCGGAGGAATAAACCGCGGTTTGAAAAGCGAAAAAGGCTTCGTCCCATGGGACGAAGCCTTTTTGTATCAAAGAAAGTGTAAAACCTGCTCCCGCATAAAATCGATTAAATCGTCGGCATCCTGTTTTGATGGGCGTCCTTTTGCAATGCCGCCAATCAGCTTCCACGGCCCGAAGGTATCGTACCCCTTACATTGGAAGGTCCCCAGGACCTGCAATCCCTTTTCACGCAGAGCCGCTTCAAATTTTGCGGCATATTTTTTCCCGCCGCTCCCGCTCGTATAGGCAAGGAAGGTTTTGGGGGGAAGAAACGGGTTTTGCGCCAGATAGGCATCGAGCGATTTATGGAAAGCGGACATGTAAATGCCGGATGCGAACCCGACTGCTTTGTAATGGGACAGATCCAGCGGGCAGTCCTGCGCGGCGTCATAGAGGTCGATTTCGAGCATCTGCGCGGCTTTTTCCAGCAGCTTTTTGGTGTTTCCGTGGTGGACCGATGCATAGACGATTGCAATATCAGCCATTTTTTCCTCCAGATCCGGATCTTCCGGCGGCATATTTGGGGTGCGGGACGGACGGGGCCAGGCCGGCGCCCTGCGGCTATGATACCACACCGTCCGCCGGTTTGCAAGGCAGGCCCCCTGGTGCGCGGAGCTTTCTGGAAAACAGTTTCTTTTTCTATGCGGCTATGTTATAATATATTGCCACTTATAGAAAAGAGGATTGGAAAAGGAATGGAAGAGAGAAAAGAAAATAAGATGGGTGTCATGCCGGTCGGGCCTCTGCTGCTGAGCATGTCGCTGCCGATTATCGGTTCGATGCTGGTGCAGGCGCTTTATAACGTTGTCGACAGCGTCTTTGTGGCGCAGATCAGCGAAAACGCACTGACTGCTGTTTCGTTGGCGTTTCCGGTGCAGAACCTGATCATTGCGGTGGCGGTCGGCACAGGTGTTGGGATCAACTCGCTCCTGTCCCGCAAGCTGGGTGAACGAAATTTTGCCGATGCAAACGCCACCGCGGAAAATGGTCTGCTGCTCGGATTGCTCAGCGGGCTGGTTTTTGCGGTGGCGGGACTGCTCTTTGCCGAGCCCTTTTTCCGCATGTTTACCGACAATGCGGAGATCGTTTCGATGGGAGCCGATTATCTGACCGTCTGCACGGTGATGTCGTTCGGCGTGTTTATGCAGTTTGCAGTGGAACGTATTATGCAGGCCACCGGCAATACGATTTTTTATATGCTCACCCAGGGCGGCGGCGCGATCACCAATATCATCCTGGACCCGATTTTTATTTTCGGGCTCTGCGGTATGCCGAAAATGGGGGTAAAAGGCGCCGCGATCGCGACGGTGGCGGGCCAGATCTTTGGGATGGCGCTGGGGCTTGTGCTGAATCATTTCTACAACCGGGAGATCAGGCTTGACTTCCGGCATTTTCGCCCAAGCGCGCGGATTATTGGGGAAATCTACAAGGTTGGCGTCCCTTCGATCATCATGCAGTCGATCGCGACGGTGATGACAATTGGGATGAATAAGATCCTCATTCCGTTCACCGAAACCGCCGCTGCGGTTTTCGGTGTCTATTTCAAACTGCAGAGCTTTGTTTTTATGCCGATTTTTGGACTTAACAATGGCCTTATCCCGATTGTGGCGTATAATTTTGGGGCGCGCAAAAGGGATCGGATCACAGCGGCCGTCAAACACGGGCTTTGCTATTCGACCTGCATCATGGCAGTGGGGACGGTGATATTCCAGATTTTTCCTAGGCCGCTTCTCCAGATTTTCAATGCATCCCCGGCGATGCTCCAGATCGGCGTTACAGCGCTTCGGATCATCAGCATCAGCTTTTTGGGCGCGGGAATCAGCATTGTCTTTTCCTCGGTGTTCCAAGCGGTTGGAAACGGGATGTTCAGCCTGCTCATGTCGGTGACGCGGCAGCTGGTCGTCATCTTGCCGGTAGCGTGGCTGATGGCAAAATGGATTGGGCTGGACGGCGTGTGGATCGCCTTTCCAGTCGCGGAGATCGCTTCACTTTTGATGGCGCTTGCCATGTACCGTTCGCTTTACAATAACCGGATTCGTGACCTTGTTCCGCTGGAAGAAACCGGCTGGGTCTAAAACGGTTCCAAAACATAGAAAAGTGCGCTTATTTTTAAGCGCACTTTTTTTGTCAGATCCGTTCAATCAGGGCAAGGGTGAGCTTTGCACAACGTTTGGCGGCATGTCCGACAAAGGTGTCATAATCCATATCCCCCTGGTCGTCCGCGCCGTCCGAAATGCACCGTACGATTGCAAACGGCACCTCGTTTAGATAGCAGACATGTCCCACCGCGCAGCCTTCCATTTCGATTGCGTCCGCGCTGGTCGCGGAAAAGATCCGATCCTTCACGGCGGAATCGGTGACAAACTGGTCCCCGGAGGTGATCCGTCCGGTGATGCAGGGGATCTGCTGTCCGGCGCAGATTTCCTGAACGAGCGCCTGCAAGCGTTTGTCCGCCTTGAAACGTCCGCAGCGCGGGAAATAATTTTCGAGCAGCCGTTCTTCCAGATCGTGATAAACAAGTTCGTCCGCAACCACGATGTCGAGGATATGCAGCCGTCCGGAAAGCGCGCCCGCTACGCCGCTGTTGAGAAAGTAGTCGGGCCGGTAGCCGGAGATGATCGCCTGCGTGCAGGCAGCGGCGTTTACCTTGCCCACGCCGCACAGGGAGGCGACCACCCGTTTTCCGCCATATTCCGCCACATAGAAAGTGAAACGCCCGGAGGTTTCGGTCTTCCCATGGGAGCAGGCCTGCTTGATGAGATCAAATTCGCTGTCCATTGCACAGATAATGCCGATTGTAACCATGTTTTTGCATCCTTCCAATTGTTCAGTGGTATCATTTTAACCGATCAAGCCGGGGAATGCAATCATAATTGCCGCTGTGCGTTCATAAAGCTATATTATCTTTTTCAGGCGGAGGGAAACGGATGAACCAGCAGCACAAACAGGGCTATCTGTACGGCACCATGGTGCTGGCGGCGGGAACGATGACTGTCAAAGTGATCGGGGTACTGTTCAAGATCCCGCTGACCAATATCCTCGGCGGTGTGGGCATGAGCTATTTCAATGTTGCTTATGACCTCTATTATCCGCTTTATGCGCTGTTTGTGTCGGGCGTACCGGTAGCGGTTTCAAAGCTTGTGAGCGAGAGCATCGCTTGTGGGCGTGCGCGGGACGCGCGCAGGCTCCTGCGTGTTTCCGCAACCGTATTTGTCTCAATTGGGAGCTGCGGAACAATCCTGATGTTTGTTGGGGCGCGCTGGTTTGCCGGCCTGGTTGACAACCCGGACGCCTGTTATGCCATCTGGATGCTTGCGCCCGCACTTTTTTTCGGCTGTGTGATGGCGGCTTTCCGAGGCTACTGGCAGGGGCTGCAGGACATGGTCCCGACCGCGGTCTCGCAGATTGTGGAAGCGGTGGCCAAGCTTATTTTTGGGCTGGCGCTGGCCTATCTGATCACCCTGGCCGGGATGCGTGAATTCGCACGGGCAGGGACGGTGTTCGGGACGGCCTGCCCATCGTCGGAGCAAGCGCAGCTCGCGGTGCTGCCGTTTGCGGCGGCGGGAGCGATCCTTGGCGTAACCCTCAGCACGGTTTGCGGCGCGCTTTATATGGTGGCGCGCCACAAACTGGGAAAGGTGGGAATCAGCAGCGGCCAGTGGCGGGCCGCGCCGCACAGTTCCCCGGCTGGGACGCTGGTGCGGCGGCTGCTGGCAATCGCCCTGCCGGTCTGTGTGGCATCGGTCATTGCGAATCTAACCACATTCATCGATCTTATCTCGGTTATGAACCAGCTGAATGAAGCGATTGCGGAAAACGCCCCGCTCATCACCGGGATGTATGCGGGAGCGATTCCGGAAGGGGTGGGGCTCGATAAGCTCGGCTCCTACCTCTACGGCTGCTATTCCGGCCTTGCGGTTCCGATTTATAATCTGGTGCCGTCGCTGACCACGACGATCGGAGTGAGCCTGCTTCCGGCGGTTTCGGCGGCATGGGCCTCCCGCGACCGTGTCCGCCTGACCCGCAACGTTTCCTCCGCTCTGCGCATCGCGTCGCTGATCGCGATGCCCGCGGGTTTTGGCATCTGCGCGCTGGCGGAACCAATCATGCACCTGCTCTATTTTACAAAACCGATGGAGGTTGCCGTGATCGCGCCCGCACTGCGCGTCATGGGGATCAGCGCGATCTTTGTGGCGCTTTCGCTGCCGGTCAACGCGATCCTGCAGGCGCTCGGCCATGCGGATCTGCCGGTGAAGCTGCTTTTTATCGGCGGGCTTCTCAAGCTTGCAATGAATTATCTGCTGGTGCCGGTTCCGCAGCTCAATATTCAGGCAGCGCCGATTGGAACACTGGGGTGTTACGCATTTGTTCTGCTGGTGAGCCTGTGGGTGCTCATCCGGACAACCGATGTTGAAATCCCGGTAATCGGGGTATTTGGCAAGCCGCTTTTTGCCGGAATTTTGTGTGGAATTGCGGCAAAATTAAGCTGGGAAATGTTGGCAAGTTTGCTTCCGGAGCGGCTTTCGACGCTGGTTTCCATCGGAATTGGGGGCATTGTGTACCTATTTATCATATTATTCACAAAAACATTGACAAAAGTCGATTTTTTAATGGTGCCGGGCGCAGAAAAGTTTGCGAAGCTACTTGAAAAGCTGTCCCTTTTAGGGTAGAATACTAATCGTAGCTGTAAAAGCGGCTGGGAAAGGACTTTGAGCGGATGCCAGTGGATTTTCAGAAGAAAACTTCGTATGATATAAACGACCTCGTTGCAATCATGAAGCTGCTGCGTTCGAAAGACGGGTGTCCCTGGGATGCAAAGCAGGATCACCACACCATCCGCAAGAACTTCCTGGAGGAAACCTACGAGGTTTTGGAAGCGATCGACACGCAGGACGCGGAGCTGCTCAAAGAGGAACTCGGGGACGTGCTCCTGCAGATTGTGTTTCATTCCCGCATTGAGGAGGAAGCTGGCCGTTTTGCGTTTGACGATGTCTGTGACGGAATCTGTAAAAAGCTGATCCTGCGTCATCCGCATGTGTTCGGTGAAACGCGGGTTTCCGGGACCGACGAAGTCCTCACAAACTGGGACAAGATCAAGGAAGCGTCAAAAGGGCAGACCACGGCGGCAGAAACGCTGCGGAGCGTTCCAGCGGTATTCCCGGCGCTGATGCGCAGTGAAAAGGTACAGCATCGCGCGGCAAAGGCGGGGTTCGATTATCCGGATACCGGTTGGACGATACGGGTTTTGGAAAGCGAGATCGCGGAGCTTAAGGAGGCGGTCGCACAGGGGAATCAGGCGCATATCGACGAAGAGCTGGGAGACCTCTTGTTCGCGGCGGTGAATGTGGCAAGGTTCGTGGGCAGCGATCCGGAGGACGCGCTCGCAAAATCCTGCGACAAGTTTATCGGGCGGTTTGAGCGGGTGGAAAAGCTGGCGAAAGAACGAGGCGTGGATATGAAGGCTTCGTCCATCGAAATACTGGACGGGCTCTGGAAGGACGCCAAAAACAATAAGGACGTATTATCACAGGCAAAATTGTCTGAAGATATAAATTAAAATTATATAACGGAGGTCATTAATATGACAAAAGCAGAGCTTATCAATGCGGTTGCAGAGAAATCCGGGCTTTCCAAGAAGGATAGCGAGAAGGCAGTCGGCGCGGTTGTAGACGCGATCACCGATGCGCTCAAAGCCGGTGAGAAGGTCGCACTGGTCGGTTTCGGCACCTTCGAGACCAAGAACCGCAACGAGAGAAAGGGCATCAACCCGATCACCAAAGAGGAGATCACCATCGCTGCTGCGACTGTTCCTTCCTTTAAGGCTGGTAAGGCTCTGAAAGACGCCGTTGCTGGTAAATAAAAACATTTATTTGGGAAAAAGGGACCTGCCGTATCAAAGATGCGGCGGGTTTTTTCTTTGGAAGGAGGCCCTATGAGGCTTGATAAATATCTCAAAGTAACCCGCCTGATCAAACGCCGCACAGTTGCGAACGAGGCGTGCGACGCGGGCCGGATCGTGGTGAACGGCAAGGTTGCCCGTGCGTCCTACGACGTGAAGGAGGGCGACCTCATCGAAATCAATCTCGGACAGCGACCGCTCAAGGTCAAGGTGGTCAAGGTGAGCGAATACGCCACCAAAGATACCGCTGCCGAAGGGTACACGGTTGAGGAATAGATCTGAAAGCAAAGCCGCCGGCATCTGCCGGCGGCTTTTTCCATGGGATTGTCCCGCGGGCGGTATATGCGGCGCGGCGCGCGCATAAATATTAGGGAATATCGTTATGGGAGGAAGCGGACATGGCGGAAGAGAAAAAAATTCCAACGCAGCACAATATCATTATGGAAGGCCGCAAGCGGCTTACCATTTCGGGCGTCACCGATATCGACAGCTTTGACGAACAGACGGTGGTCCTGTTTGTCGAGACCGGGGAACTGGAAATCCGCGGAGAGGGGCTGCACATCAACCGGATCGATGTGGACACCGGAGAACTCAACCTGGAAAGCGAACGGATCGACGCGCTCAGCTATGCGGACAATCATCCGGTACGGGGTGGTATTTTCGGCAAATTATTCCGGTAAAGCGTGGTATGATCGATTTCACGAGAGGAAGGGGATCGAATGGAGATCACGATTGCCGGACAGACCTGGATGTTCCTGTCATCGATCGTGCTGGGGGCGCTTTTGGGCGTGTGCTATGATATCTTCCGGATCATCCGGATCGCGGTCTATAACCCGCCCGCCGTGGTGGTGGCGGAGGATGTGCTGTTTGCAGGCATCTGCACGGCATCCACCTTTTTGTTTTTCATCATGATGGACTGCGGACAGATCCGGATGTTTGTCCTGATCGGGGAAGTTGTTGGTTTCACACTTTATTACTGCACGGTCGGTGCATTCATCATTGGGGTCAGCCGCAGGATCATTGCAGGCGTCAAATGGGTATTCCAGACCATCTGGCGGCTGTTGATCGCACCGGTTTGGCGCCTGGTAGAAAGAATTGGAAGATTTTCAGGTAGAATCATGAAGAATTTGGCAAATTGGCTAAAAAACAAAGCGAAAAATTCCAGGATGCACTTGAAAAAGCACAGCAGTTTATTGTATAATCTAAGAAAGCCGCCGAAATGGAAGCGGCAAAGGAAAAAGGTTGAGGGGTAGGGCAAAAAGCAGGATATGAAAACGACAAGAGCGCGAAAAAAGAATCTGTTGATCCGTCTCTGTGTATTTGCATTTACTGCATATGTCGTGGTTTCTCTGGTATCGCTGCAAATGGAGATTACCTCCAAGCGCAGTGAACTGGCCGGCCTGCAGACTCAATTGGAGGCGCAGCAGACCGCGGTGAAGGATATCGAACGCCAGCTCAGCTATGGTGACGACGAGGATTTCCTTGCCCGGATCGCGCGCGACAAGTTGGATATGGGCCGTTCGGACGAGCGGGTCTTTCGTGATGCCTCCGGTTCCTGAAGTATTCTATCGCGGATGCGATTCATGTATAAAACACCAGATCGTTAAGGAGGCAGCGTAACAGACTATGCAGCTTGAGGTTGGCAGTATTGTAGAGGGAAAAGTTACCGGCATTACCAAATTCGGGGCGTTTATCGAGCTACCAGGCGGCAAAACCGGAATGGTACATATTTCGGAGGTGGCTTCGTCTTACGTCAAGGAGATTTCCGATCATCTTTCCCAGAATCAGATGGTTAAGGTGAAGATTATCGGTATTACACCGGAAGGAAAAGTGAGCCTCTCGATCAAACAGGTCGCGCCTGCACAGCCCGTGCAACAGCCTGCTTCACGTCCTTTCAATCAGAATGGGCCGAATGCGCAGGGCGGCGAACGCCCGCAGCGTCCGGCTTTCCAGCGCCGTCCGCCGCGCGAGGTTTCCTATGGGTTTGACCGCCGGCAGGCCATTTCCAGTGAGAATATGTCCTTTGAAGATATGATGAGCAAGTTTAAGCAGACCAGTGAGGACAAGATCTCCGACCTGAAGAAGTACACGGACGTCAAACGCGGGACTTCCCGGAACAGGAACCCGCAGAGATAACGCAATGGAGAGGCGCTTCGGCGCCTCTTTTCGTGTATAAAAAAGGAAAGGCTGGGAATATGTTATGGTTATCATAAACGCAGATATCCGCACGATGGCTGGGAAAGATTATCCGTGGGGATATATCCAAATAGATGGAACAAAGCTCGGCGCGGTCGGCCCGATGCAAGCGTGTCCAAAGGACCCGGAAGTATTCGACGCGAAAGGCGCGGTTGCTTTGCCGGGGCTTATCGACCCGCATAGCCACATCGGCATGTGGGAGGACGGGCTTGGCTTCGAAGGCGATGACGGCAACGAGGATACCGATCCGTGCACGCCGCACCTGCGCGGCATCGACGGGGTGAACCCGTTCGACCGCGCCTTTTCGGAGGCGCTCGACTGGGGGGTGACCACCGTTGTCACCGGGCCGGGAAGCGCCAATCCGGTGGCTGGGCAGCTTTGCGCCGTCAAGACGTACGGCCGCAGGGTGGACGATATGGCGGTGAAGGCGCCGCTTGCGATGAAATTCGCGCTGGGTGAAAATCCTAAAACCAGTTACCATGAAAAGCAGCAGGGCCCGGCGACCCGTATGGCGATTGCGGCGCTTATCCGGGAGCAGCTTCATAAGGCGCAGAAATACCGGCAGCAGATGGACGAGGCGGCGCAGGATGAAGAGCTGGACGAGCCGGAATACGACGCGAAATGCGAAGCGCTGCTGCCGCTCCTGCGTGGGGAAATCCAGGCGCATTTCCATGCGCACCGCGCGGACGACATCTTTACAGCAATCCGCATTGCGAAGGAATTCTCGCTCGACTACGTGATCATCCACGCGACCGAGGGACATCTGGTGGCCCAGGAGCTCGCCGCCGAGCGTGCATCGTGCATTGTCGGGCCGCTCATTGGCGCGCGCACCAAGCCGGAGCTTGCGAAAGCGGACGTGGCGGGGGGAGGAATCCTTACAAAAGCGGGTGTGTCGGTCGCAATCTGCACCGACCATCCGGAGGTGCCGCAGCGGTATCTGCTCATGAGCGCTCAGCTCGCCGCCGATGAGGGGATGGACCCGCAGGCGGCGTTAAGAGCGGTCACCTGCGAGGCGGCGCGGATGGTACGGCTGGAAAACCGGATCGGCACGCTGGAGGCTGGCAAGGACGCGGACATCGTGCTTTTTGATGGGGAACCGATGCAAACCCATGCGAAACCTGTGGCGGTGTTTATTGACGGAAGGAAGGTGCGGTAAAGATGCGTGAAATCGATCGGAAATTGGTGATTGAAACGGTGAAGGAGCTGTGTATCGAGGCGAACAGGATTCTGCCGGAGGATATGAAGGACTGTCTGCGGGCGGCCTGCGGGCAGGAGGAATCCCCGCTCGGCCGGGAGGTGCTCGGCGACATCGTCCGCAACTTTGAAGTGGCGGAACAGAAGCAGATACCAGTCTGCCAGGACACCGGCATGGCAGTTGCATTTGTGCGCCTCGGGGAGGACGCGCATGTCAAAGATCTGCCCGGTGCGGTGAATGAAGGGGTCCGGCGCGGCTATCTCGACGGGCTGCTGCGCTGTTCGGTCGTGAGCGATCCGCTGAGGCGGGTTAATTCCGGCGATAACACCCCGGCGGTTCTGCATCTGGAGATTATACCGGGGGACCGGCTCGAAATCACGGTGGCGCCAAAGGGCGCGGGCAGCGAAAATATGTCCGCCATTAAGATGATGACCCCGGCCGCGAGCGAGGAGGACATCATCAACTTTGTGGCGCACACGGTTGAAACGGCGGGCGGTAACCCCTGCCCGCCGGTCGTGGTTGGCGTGGGGATCGGCGGGAATTTCGAAGGCAGCGCTCTGCTTGCGAAAAAGGCGCTCTGCCGCAGCACGGCTGTGCGCAATCCGGACCCGCTTTACCGGGATCTGGAGGAACGGATGCTAGAAGCGGTCAACCGCACCGGCGTCGGCCCGCAGGGCTTTGGCGGGCGTGTGACCGCGCTGGCGGTCAATATCGAAGCTGGCGCGACCCACATCGCATGCCTGCCCGTGGCGGTGAACATGGGGTGCCATGTGACGCGGCACGCGCACAGGGTGCTTTGATGCCGCCCATATATTGTGTCTAAAAAGTAAAATTTGGCATACCTATTGTAAAATCGACGAATGTGGTGTATACTATAGACAAGAAATCTAGTCACTTTGTTAAAAACAGGGACAAACCTGTTTTGATATAACGCAAAGGGGTTGAATGTATGAACGTCACCATTACAGCGCGTAAGACTTCGGTTCGTGATTCTTTTAAGGATCGGATCGAGAAAAAACTCCAGAAGCTCGATCGCTTTTTCGATGACACTGCGAAGGCGATCGTGACCGTGACCAATGAGGGTGACCGGGAAACAGTGGAGGTAACAATTCAGTCGCAGGGGATGTTCTACCGCGCGGAGAAAACGACCGCGGACCGCTTTGATTCGCTGGAGGCCGTTGTGGACTCCCTGTTCCGCCAGATTGTAAAGAATAAAAACAAGCTTGGCAAACGCCTGCGTGCATCGGCGTTTGACCCATCCAATCTGGAAACCGGAGAACAGGAGGAGAGTCCGGTGGGTGAGTATGAGATCGAACGCGTCAAGCGTTTCGTCATGCGCCCGATGGATGTCAAGGAAGCAATCCTTCAGATGAATCTGCTGTCCCATGAATTCTTTGTTTTCCTCAACGCGGAGACCAATGAGACCAATGTTGTCTATAAACGCCACAACGGAACCTATGGTGTGCTGGAGCCCACAAAAGGCTGATAGATGGAAAATAGAACCCCCGGGTCCAATCCAAGTGGTCATAAAGACAAATTGTGAACCGAGGGTTTAAGGTAATCTAAATACAAAAAACAAAGGCGCGTCAAGAGTAATTTTGGCGCGCCTTTGCTTTTTACAAATTAAATATATGACAAATGGTTATTAGCGCATATTTGTTAGATAATTGGGTATCTGTCCTTTCTCATGAAAACCTTGAGTGTGAAAAATTATTGCAGAAGGATCAGCGTAAGTTGTTTTCTTGTGCATATTCAAATATTCGTATATAATATAGTTCATATCATTATGTTTATGGAGGTTGAGCAAGTGCGCGGCTATATTTCAATTCGAGAAGCCTCCTGCAAATGAGATGTTTCAGAAAGGTGAGTAACACAATATTGTGCAGCGGAGCGTATTCCAGGTGTTTCGTACTTTGGGCGATTATGGTGCATTCCTGCCAATGCCGAAAAGTTCACTGATCCACAAAAGGCGAAGTACTTCCGCAAAGGAGATATAACACTTTGATCGGCAAAAGAAAAATGCAAGATAGACTGAATTACTGGCGTTATCTGGGATACAGTAAGGAAGTTCTTGCTCTCTATGACAGCCGGGTCGCGGCAGACAATCTGCAAATATTAAGCGGCGCGCTTGCTGTCGCGGTATCCGTAATTCTGCTGGAGCTGGCAGTTGTAAATTTGGGAGTGATCCGGATGGCGGGCACCGCAAACGTAGTTTCCCTGCGTAGCTCCGCAAAGGTACTCATTATGGCGGTCGTTGTCTGTAGCGCTATGCTTCTTGTTACTAAGGGAGTACGCCGCAGACAGCCGATGCCCTTTTATTCCAGAATACTTACCACGCTTTTTCTTTTCATATGGGTCTTGACATATAATATGATAGGTACGGTCCTTTATCCGCAAGATTGTGCGGTGATTGCCTGCGGAATGCTTTTGCTGGTACAGGTTGTTTTTGATTCATATCCGCTGGAGAACTTAGCGTTTGCCACCTTCGCCTATCTGCTTTTTATCACAATGAGCTTTCTTGTCAAGCCGTTTGAAATTTTTATTTATGACATATTTAACGCCATGCTCTTTTATCTGATTGGTGGATTTCTCTCGTGGATCAAATCTCGTTCAAAATGGTCGGCACTTATTCATGCGGATGCTATGGTGCAGTTTGAAACACAGAAGCTTGAAAACGAATTGACACAATTCCGTATTGTCGTCATGCTCAGCCAAATACAGCCGCATTTTCTCTATAACGCCCTCAGTTCCATTCAATGCTTATGCAGGGACGACCCAGCTGCGGCCGAAAAGGCTACCGCGGACTTCTCCATGTTCCTGCGGGGGAATATGGACTCGCTGACGATGGACAAGCCTATTGGCTTTGCCAAAGAATTGGAGCATACCAAGCATTATCTTTCGCTGGAAAAACTGCGTTTTCCGGATAAGCTGCATGTGGTCTACGATATCAGAACCACCTTGTTCCATCTGCCCACGCTGACCTTGCAGCCGATTGTAGAAAATGCCGTGCGCTACGGGGTTACAAAAACCAAAGTGGGCGGCACGGTGAAAATCTCCACCCGCGAGACGGATACGGCCTTTGTTCTGACTGTGGAGGACAACGGTGCGGGGTTCGATCCGATGAAACATCATGACGATGGACGCACCCATATCGGCATACAAAACGTCCGCGACCGCCTTGCCCGCATGAGCGGCGGTACGCTGACGGTTGAAAGTACACGGGGTGTTGGCACGGTTGCCGTGATTACAATTCCGAAGGGGGAAACGCCATGATTTTTTATGCAGTAGACGACGAGCCGCTTCAGCTGAAAATGCTGACTCGTGCGATTACCGACGCCGAGCCGAACTGCGAGTTGCACAGTTTTACCTATGCCGAGGAGCTGCTGACGGCAATGGACGAAGGATGTTCTGCCCCGGAGGTCGCATTTCTCGACATTGAGCTGCCCGATATGGGCGGATTGGAGCTGGCGTACCATATCAAGAAACGAGCGCCGAAAACAAATATTGTGTTTGTCACCGGTTTTTCTCAGTATGCGCAGGAGGCCTATGCGCTCCGGCCCAGCGGTTACGTGATGAAACCGGTGTCCAAGGAAAACATTCGAACTGAGCTGGAGAATCTGCGCCATCCGCCTGATCGAACAGTCCCCAATAAGCGGATTCGCATTCAATGCTTTGGCTCGTTTGAAATTTTTGTGGACGATGTACCGGTATCCTTTAGCCGGACGAAATCCAAGGAGCTACTGGCTTATTTGGTTGACCGGCGCGGGACCAAATGCACGGCGGGAAAGCTGGCGGATATTCTGTGGGACGACGGGCTATATGACCGTTCACGGCAAAAGCAGATTGCCGCTTTTCGCAGTGAAATGATAAAATCGCTGAAAAAGGCGGGCGCGGCTCATATAATAAATGAAACAAACGATTCAATTATCATGGATCCGGAACAGTATGATTGTGATTACTATATGGCGCTGGCAGGCGACACGGTTGCAATCAACAGCTTTAACGGCGAATACATGACGGACTATTCCTGGGCGGAATTTACAGCGGCTGCATTGATGTCAAAGTTCGGTGAACAATAGTCGCTTCGATACAAAAAAATTTACGTAAGCCCTCGATTTCACAAGAAATCGAGGGCTTTTTGTTGTCGTTTTGTTGTCATGGCTCATTAGAATAATATAAAATGACTATCAATATTTGCTCTATGGGAAGGGGTGAAATTTTTTGATTATTCTTGCTGTTGATGCTGATCATGGAGCGCTGGAACAGCTCGAAGACAGTCTAAAAAGTGTGTTTACCACGGTGGAAGTCCAAACTTTCGATAATGCTCTGAACTCCTTCCGGTATTATCTCAGCCAAAAAGAAGAAGTTGCCGCCATCTTCTTTCCGCTGGCCATTAAGCCGTTCGATGGCTTTAAGTATTCCGAGCTGGTGATGCAATCTTCCTCGTCAGTTAAAATCGTTTTCACCACCCAGACAGACAGTGAGGAAATCAGAGAGCTGATTCGGCTCAATGGCGGCAATCGACATATGGTAAAGCCTGTCACGCCAGACAAAATTCAAATGATGGCAATACAAGAGCAGGAAATCTGTCTTGATGAGTCAGTCGAAGATGCCGATGGAAAATGTCAACGCTGCATTTACCACTGGTGCAAAAATTGGAAGAAAAATAAGAGTATCTTTGGCGAGGAGATAAGGATATGATGAAAAAGTTTTTAAGTAGTACACTTACACTTTGTATGATGTTGAGCTTGCTGCCTGCGGCGGCATTTGCGCAGGAGACGCAAATGGACAGCGGCGTACCTGCCAAGGCCTGTATATGTGAAAATAAGTGTATCGAAGAAAATGTGAAAAGCGAGTGTTTGGTTTGTTCAGAAAGTTATGCTGCGTGCACAATGCAGGCGCCCCCTGAAGCAGAGGATGGCGGACAACAGGCCGCATCAGACACGCAGACATCGGAAACGCAGGAATCTGTTTGTAGCTGTGAAAGAAAATGCAGCGATGAAAGCGTGAACAGCGCATGCGCGGTTTGCGCAGAAGGCTATGCTGCCTGCACAGCGCAGTCATCCTCTGAAGCAGAGGGTGGCGGACAGCAGGCCGCATCTGACCCACAGACACCGGAAACGCAGGAACCTGTTTGTAGCTGTGAAAGAAAATGCAGCGCTGAAAACATAAACAGTGACTGCGAAATCTGCAAGGACAGTTTTGATCAGTGTGAATTTATAGGAGAAATCCCCGCGGAAGAAACTTCCTATGAAAAAGCTGTGCGGCTGTTCCAAGCACTGCCAAGCGCGGACAGCATTGCTGTGGACATGACCGATGAGGAAAAAGATAAAATTCTGTCATTGGGGCAAGCGGCAATGGACGCCTATGAGAATCTCACTTCGGCCGAGCAGGAACTATTTGACACAGAGCATGGGAATTTGCTTTTGGCGGCGATGGCTCTGAATGATGTATTGACAGACCGTACAGCGGAGACTTTGGAGGCTGGCAGCGTAACGCTCTATGTTAACAGTGCTGCCCAAGACGATAGCGCCGCGCGTACCGAGGGAGCGGAGTATAAAACGCTTGGCGGCGCGATTGACAAGGCGGTGTCTGGAGACGCCATCGTTTTCCGTTCAGATAGCGCTGCAAGCAGCGTTTTTATAGAGACCAATCTAACCATCGATTTTAACGGTTATGTCCTCACCTTGAGCAGTAGCTCATACGGAATCGACGTCTCCGGCACAGCCAACCTCACCTTGAAGGACAGCTCCGGCGATAACAGCGGTGGCGCTACTCACACCAGGACATCAACGGAATGTATCCTGGTGGAAGACTCGGCAAATGTCACCATCGAGGGCGGCTCTTATACATCGCAGTACGGTTATTGTGTGGAGGCAGTCGGCACCGGACAGGTGGTAATAAACGGCGGCTCTTTTGCGGCAGTGACTTCCTGCGTATATAATGATAGCCGCAGCGCAAGAATTTTTCTGAATAACGGCACGTTTTCCGGGAACATCAATGGCGCCAGCGGCGGTGTCTTGCTGACGCCGGAGGTATTTGACCAGGTCTACACCCGAAATAGATTGTATAACAATATTTATATCCATTTTCCAAGCGGACAGCATAAACTGCAAAAAGACCTTGACCTTCGCGACTGGCAGCTGCGTATTCTGGAGGGTGAGGATACCACCATCGACCTGAATGGTTTTAACATTACGGGAAAGGGTATGATGGAAGCTCCCACAGAGGGCGGCACTGTTTCAACGGGCGGCGTTCAGAATCTCGCCTGCTTAATTCAGATACATGAATCCGGAAAGCTGACCCTTGAAAACACCGGCGCTTGCAATGCTTCCCGCGGAAGAATTTATAACACAAACGATAAACTGCGGTATACCATAAAAAACTACGGCGAGCTGGTTTTAAACGGTAATCTGAGAATCGAGGCCGAGCTTAATGCGCTTGTTACCACCCCATACGTATTTTCTGGAGCCATATATATGGAATCCGACTTTGGCGCCGCTGACCCGCAGGTAACGCTGACCGTCAATGAGGGCGTTGAGATAACCGCTAAAAAGGCGGGGACTGCAAATTCCGAATATCCGTGCGCTATACTTTCCTACTCGTCACAGAGAGTGGATACCGGCGATCAGGATAAAATCGACATCACTATCAACGGCGGCAGCTTTTGCGGCGATTATTGCGCCATGCAGCTGTGCGGAAAGCTGACCATCAACGGCGGAACCTTCGCAAATTCTCAGGACAGCGCCGCCGAGGTCTTTTACATCGGCTCTCCTGACGCCAATCTCACCGGGATATCCAATGCGAGCTTTGTTGGAAAAAATAAAGGAATGTACATCGGCAAGACGGCGTTCCATGGCAATATCGTCACGCTGCATAATACAACGATCAGCAACATCGGAGGCGCCCCGGTCGCCCATGCCGTGGCACAGCAGGGGGAAGGCAAAAATGTGGTCGTGACGGGGAAAGACACCTTTTGGGTGGCCGATGAGCTGACATTTACCAACAATTATTGCAAGGGAACGATTCAAATTCAATCCGGCATTTTCAGCGTTGACCCGGCGGACTATGTGCCGGATTCCAATAGCGACAGCATCAAGGATTACGCTGTTTTGGATTACAGTAACGACACCGTTTCCCAATATTTTCTGGTTGCCCCCTGGACAAGGGTGGGCGCGGACAATGTTGTTAGCCTTTACTATGCGGCAGGCGCGACCGCCGCCTCCGACCATGTAAGTATCCTGGCCCTGGACGACATCGAGAGCATTATCTCCGATTCCACACGGGTGCAGTCAAGGCACTTTACCCTGTCCGCTTACGAAGATGGCTTTACGGAGATTCCAGGCCTTAGTGTGACCGGGTTCCAAAACGGAAACCGGCTTACCGTGCAAAAAACCAAGGATTGCGCCGCATCGGAGGCCTATGTATGGTATGGCGGCAGGAGTATAGGGAAAATTATCATAGAGGACAAAAATAAACCGGCCTTTGACGTCGGCGGCGAAATCACTGGTGCGGGCGAGAAACCCACAGCCTATCTGATTCGGGACGGCGTGAAATACTATGCCGTCGTGACCGGCGATGCGGATCCTTATGAATATATCGTGAAGAACGTTCCGGCTGGAATCTATAATCTGGTGGTTTCCTCCAAGTCTGGAGAGCATACCATCACGACCACCGTAATGGTGGATATTGTCGACCATTCCATTGCACAGAACGTGCGTCTGCCGGGCGGCATATACAACAGCGTCGTGACCACCAAGGGTGAAAAAACACCAAACGTGGAGGCCGGCGGCCTGGATGACATTGCCAAGACCATTGGCGCACCCAGCGCAAATACCCATGTTCTGATAGAATTGAAGGTGGAGGAAAACGAAAGCTCCACCCACGCCAGGGAAGTAAAAACCGCCATCTCTGACGACGGCATGGTCAAGGGCATTGTCATGGACACGGATATTTTTAAAACTATAAACAACGGGCAAGAGGAAAAAATCACGGTAATAGACGAAAGCAAGCACGGCGTTTCTCTTATCACAGTGGTGTTCCATTTGCCGGAGGATTTGCGGGGGAAAGACAGCTACGCCATATTCCGTTATCACGGGACGCAGGTAGATAAGATTATGGAGGTTCCCAACGAAAACGGCGAGTATATGACGGTCAACCCTGAAAAGGACACCATTACGGCATATTTGAGTAAATTCTCTACCTACTCTATTGCGTACACCCAAAAATATACGGTCATATTTAACGCCAACGGCGGCAGCGTGACCGTTTCCAGCGCCGAGACCAATGCCGCGCATAAGCTAGAGATTCTGCCCACTCCAACCAGAAGTGGTAGCTACCGTTTTGATGGCTGGTACACCGAAGCAAAAGGCGGCACAGAAGTCACCGCCAATACAGTATTTGTAAGCGACAGTACAATCTATGCTCATTGGACTTACACCGGCGGCAGCGGTGGTGGCAGCGGCAGCGACAGCGGTGGCGGCAGCTATCATTACTACACCATCACAGCAACGGCAGGCACAGGCGGTAGCATCAGCGCCGGAAAATATGTTTCTGTACGTGAGGGAGACAGTGCAGGCTTCACCATTACGCCAGACAAAGGCTATGTCATTGCCGATATTAAGGTGGATGGCAAAAGTGTGGGTGCGATTTCAAAGTACACCTTTACCAATGTGAGAGCAAACCACACCATTGAGGCGACCTTTAAGGCTTCCGTCAGTCATAGCAATCCGCAGACCGGCGTGGAGCTGAACGTCACCGATCATTTTGCGGCCACAACACAGGGGCATTTGACACAGATAACAACACGACCCGTGACGAGGACATCGTGATTCTCTCCTGCTTGCTGACCGAGCAGATGAATATGAATACGACATATGCTTTCTCTTTGCTCGAGCCGAGGTGGTGACTGTTGCCCACGATTATACTTCCGATGCAGCCGGCGAAATTTGGACAGCTCTGCAATAAACTGTGTGATAGAAAAATCCGCATAAGGTGAAATCGTTCAAACTGGCGGCGGTGAGCAAATTGCTTGCCGCCGCCTTTTATCAACCTCATTCGGTGACTGCCAGTGTCACAGAAAGAAAAATAATGAAACAGCTTTATAAAATAATAACCGTTCTGCTTTGTATTCTGCTTTTTGCATCCTGTCATGGCAATACGGCGGATGTGAGCCAAGGTAAAACAGACGATCCCCAAATCAGTGTCGGTGAAAACAGCAGCCAAACCGAATCGTCTGCAAAGGAGCGGACTGTCAATGGTGAAGCAGAAAAAGAGCCTGTCTTGCACAAAAGATTTACACAGCTTGCATCTGCCAAAGAAGACAACTCCGACACAGTAGCTTGGCTGCGTATTCCCAGTACAGATATTGACAATCCTGTCATGCAGACTGCCAACAATGAGGACTATCTAAAGAAAAATGAAAATGGCAGGTACGATATATGGGGCTGCTACTTTGCCGATTATTACAGTGTTTTGATAGACCGTAGCAGCCTAAAACAAAATACTGTGATTTACGGACACTCCGAAAGTACCGAAAAAACCGATGGTAAGCGATTTACTCAGCTCTTTAAATATTTGGACATTGATTTCCTGAGGGAAAACCCCAATATTTATTTGACGATTGGTGAAGAAACCTTAATGTTTGAGGTGTTTGCCGTATTCTTCACAGATACGAATTTTTACTATATCGACCCAAATCCCTCGGACCAAGGCTTTGAAAATTTTAAAAAAACAATAGCGGAAAAGAACGAGTTTTTCTTTTACAGTAATTTGAGCGAGCAAGACAAGCTGCTTACCCTCTCCGCCTGTGCCTATCGGTACGACACAGAGAAAACAGGCGATCACAGACTTGTGGTAATGGCAAAGCTGATGCCGGAGGGCGCAGTTCCGCAAGCCGTGGCCGTTACTGCGAACCCGAATCCGCAAAGACCGTAAAAATTAGTAGCTGCCATTCATTGCAGGCAGCGTGTCATTGGATAAATTCAACACTTGGGTGGCGCACTGCCTCTACGGGGATGTTTGAATTCCCCATCATATTTGATTTTTCCAAAACAGCAGGGTAAATTCCTGCAAGGTATTGAACTTTTCAGCGGTTCTTTTGGTTCCCTCAAGCATAGCCATCGCACTGCATCGCAGAACATTTGGATTCATTGCCGTGATATCGGGATACTGAACGATGTAAATGCAGAATTTGACATCACACCAATTGAGGATATCTACGGTAATGACTTCGAAATAGTGTACGCAGAGCAACTTCCACAAGCGATTTAGGATGCAGCAAAAGGTGAACAGCTGAAACGGTCCGTCTTTTGTCCCGCATCTTAGGGTGGTTCACAAAGTATCTTTTTGAAGCTCGCTTAATGGTTCGGTAGTTTTTCGCTTTTTCTTATCTTCCTGTATCGGAATGTTCTGTCATGCGTCGGAACCGCTCCCGATCGACCGCTCTTTCCTGGGAAGCGACAATGGTGGTGCAGACCGCGTCGCCGGTTACGTTTACGGCGGTACGGGCCATATCAAGCAGCCGGTCGACTCCCATGATGAAGCCGATTCCTTCGACCGGCAGGCCGATCGAGGCAAACACCATCGAAAGGGTGATCAGCCCCACCCCGGGCACGCCTGCTGTGCCGATGGAAGCAAGCGTCGCGGCCGCAATGACCGTGAGATAGTCGGTGACAGCGAGCGGGATGCCGTAGGCCTGTGCGACAAAGACAACAGCCACCCCCTGCATAATGGCGGTTCCATCCATGTTGATCGTTGCGCCGAGCGGGATGGTAAAGGAGGATATTTTTTTGGCCACGCCCAATTTTTTGGTGAGCGTGTCGATCGAAAGCGGAATGGAAGCGTTGGAGGTGGCGGTCGAAAAGGCAAAGCCCATAACCGGGAAAAACTTGCGCAGAAAGGCGACAGGACTCAGTCCGGTGAGGCCCTTGAGCATTGCCATATAGACCAGAAAGCACTGCGCGGCCAACGCGAGAAGTACCGCGAACATATATTTTAACATTGCGCCGAGCGCGGAAAAACCGATGCCGGCAAAGGTTTTGGCAATCAGGCAGAAAACCCCGGCAGGTGCAAACCGCATAACCATCAGGGTCATTTCCATCATAATGTCGTTGCACTGGCTGAAAAAATTAGATACGCCTTCAGCGCGTTCGCCAAGTTTGGCGAGAATGACGCCGACAATGAGCGCGAAGAGGATGATCTGGAGCATTTCTCCCTTGGCCAATGCTTCGATGGGATTTTTCGGGATAATACCAAGCAGCGTGTCGGTGAGGCTGACCGTTTCGACCGGCGCGATTTCGACCGGCTGGAGTTCGGCCAGGTTCAGCCCCAGACCCGGATTGATCATCCGTCCAATCCCGATGGCGAGCGAAATGGCAACCGCGGTGGTAAGAAGGTAGAGCAGAAGAATTTTCCCCCCGATCTTGCCGAGCTTTTTGGTGTCGCCCACCGCCATGCTGCCGCAGACCAGCGAACAGAATACAAGCGGGACCACGAGCATCTGCATGGCGCGCAAAAAGCCGTTCCCAACGACATTGAGCACTCCGCCGACAAGAATCTGGTCCCGCAGTTCCCCTGCGGGCATGAATTCGTGCAGCAGGACGCCTGCCAGAGCGCCAAGCAGCAGACCTATGAAGATTTGTGCTGTCAGGGGGAAATTTTTCATTTTTTGATCCATGGATAGGTTCTCCTTCATCGTCCGCGGGGCAGGCGTTCCAAGGGCATTTCCTGTAAATATTCCCGAAGAGCGCTTTGCCAGTCTGCCATCCGGTGAAGCCCCGAAATACGCAGCATAAAGTTATCGAGCGCCGTATAGGCAGGCCGGAAAATGTGTTCCGACAGTTCGTGCGCCGCTGGGACCAGAAGGAGATCCTGTCCGGAAAGGCGCAGGATCTCCTTTGCGAACGCGAGACGGGTACAGGAGCCCTCACAAGCGGCATGATAGGTTCCGTATTCAGAGGTGTCCATCAGCCGGACAACCGCCCGGGCGAGCTCCTTTGCGCTGGTGGGGCAGCCGGTTTGATCATCTGCAACGGCGACAGGCTGACCCAATGGCACCTGCTGCAGAAGCCAGGTAACAAAGCTGTGTTCGTTTGCCCCATATACCCATCCGCTGCGGATGACGATATGCTTGGGTGCAAGCTCCCGCACAAAGTTTTCCCCCGCGAGCTTGGAGCGGCCATAGACGGTTATGGGGCAGGGGATGTCAAATTCGGTATAGGGCTGGTCCGCACCGTTTCCAAATACATCGTCAGTCGAAAGATGGATCAGCCGCGCGCCGATCTTGCGTGCGGCGATTGCGACGTTTCGCGCGCCCAGCGCATTCACCCGGAAGGCGCGTTCCGGGTCCTGCTCGCAGGCGGCGGTATCGGTCATGCCTGCGCAGTGGATAATGCGGTCTGGATGATTTCGGTCGGCAAATCCGAGCACGTCTTCCACATTGGTGACATCGACATCGTCGCAATCGGTGTCGAGCAGTTCAAATTCCCGCTGGTTGAGCATTCGGTTGAGCTCACTGCCGAGGCGTCCTTCGGCGCCTGTGATCCAGACCTTGGAGATAATTGACATATGGATGGGCTCCTCTGCGTGGATTTCATTCTTGTATGATGGGCCGGATTATGGTACAATAGCCGCAGAGCGGCTATTATACGGGGGCTTATGGCCAGGCAGTACGCCGGCGTTGCCGGCTGCCTGCCCGATGGCCCATTATCCCACCGCGCGCTTTGCGCTTGTGGTATAATAAACACAATAGCAAGCGGCGCAAGCCGCTTGCCTCCCGCGTAAAGCGCGGATACGCCGCCGCGGTGATTTATTCACCGGGATCGCAGAAGGTGCCATTTTGGCGCTCTGCGGCTATGATACCGGCCTTATCAGTATGAACCGAAAGTGGGGAAATGATCCGCATGGTTTGCAAAAACTGTCAGAACAACGTCAAAAGTGATTTCAAATACTGCCCATATTGCGGTGCGCGGATCATCAGCGACTTTCAGGATCACTATGAAAACCTGACCCCGCCGCCGGTGCTCGCGGACGAAGCGGAGGATGCACAGGATCCGGCCGCGGCATTCTATGCCGCAGCGCAGGAAGAAAGCGAACCGGAATTTAGCCCGGAGGATGATCCGGAATATTATGAAGGCTATCCGATTTATGAGTATGAGCCGCCGCACAGCGGCAACCGGCCGGAGGAGGAAAAGCTGGAACCGCCGGCCGCGCCAAAGGCGCCTGAATCAGACGGGCCCGCGCCGTATTTTGTCTACTATCCGGACGAGCCGGTTCAGCCGTTTGCGGCCCCGCAGCCCATGGCGCAGGGGCCGTCCGCGCATTTTGCACAGGATGTCCCGCGGATTGATGACGAGTCCTCCCGCAGTGCCGCGCCGCCGCGCGATGGGGCGTTTGAGCGCGCTTATGAAGCCCCATACCCGCCCGTACCGCAATATGACGAACCGCCGGTTTTGCCGCGTTATGACGACAGCTTTGACACGGGAACGCAGGTATTTTCGACGATCCCGCGTATCGACGACGCGGACGACCTGATTGCTTCCGCCGCATATGTTCCGCCGTCTCCGGAAAAGCCGGAAAATTCCGGCCCAGGGATTGGGCTCAAGCTGCTGGTGGTGGTATTGGTGGTTGCGGCGGCGGTTATAACAGGTTATTTTGGCTATCAGTGGTTTCTTGCACCGTGAAACATCGAAAAATACGTCTGATCCGCGCCGGAAAGAAAGTTTACACGATGTAAATTCTGTCGAAACCTATTGCAAATTGACAATACAGAGTGTATAATATAAATGAACCACATATGACCAACTGGAGATTCGGAGGGGGGCTTCCGCAGGGAGGCAGCCGAAACGCATGACTTCATATGTGTGTAAAAGGAACAGGCGGAAACCGTGTAATCAATGCGGGTTTCCGCCTGTTGCGTTTTGCTGGTCAGGGAGGGAATTATGAAGAAGAAAAAGGTTTTGGTCGCAATGAGCGGCGGCGTGGACAGCTCGGTTGCCGCGCTGCTTTTGCAGCGGCAGGGATACGAGGTCGGCGGTGCCACTTTTGAACTTTTCGACGGCTGCAATGAGGATAACGCCGGGGACGCGAAACGGGTCTGCGAAAAGCTTGGAATCCCGCATTATCTGTTCAATTACCGGGAAATTTTTGCAAAGCGGGTGCTCGATTACTTTGTCGAAACCTATGCCGCCGGCGCGACGCCAAATCCCTGCATCGCCTGCAACCGGAACATCAAGTTCGGAAAATTCCTGGAGGACGCGGACCGGCTCGGCTACGAATATATCTCGACCGGCCATTATGCCAGCGTGCGTTTTGACGCCCAAAGCGGTCTTTATCAGCTTTGGCGCAGCGCACAGGAGCGCAAAGATCAGTCTTATGTGCTCTATCATCTGACACAGGCGCAGCTCTCACGGCTGATCCTGCCGATTGAAAGTTATACGAAAGATGAGGTGCGCGCGATCGCGGCCGCTGCGGGGCTTCCGGTGGCGTCGAAATCGGACAGCCAGGATATCTGCTTTGTGCCGGATGGGGATTATGTTTCCTTCATTGAACGGTATACGGGCAACGCGTGCGTACCAGGGGACTATTTAGATGAAACCGGGAAGGTGATCGGCCGTCACAAGGGCGTGCTGCATTATACCATCGGCCAGCGCAAAGGCCTGGGTGTGAGCTTCGGAAGGCATCGGTTCGTGAGCAGGCTCGATCCAAAATTTAATACAGTCACCCTTTCGGATGAAAGCGCGGTCTTTTCAGACACACTCCTGGCGGAAGATCTGCGGATGATCGCGCCGGATGGCGCGGGCGCGCCGTTTGCGGCGCAGGCAAAAATCCGCTATGCCCATAAACCGGCGCCCGCAGAGGTTTACCCGCTTGAAGATGGCCGGGTTCAGGTGCGGTTTGAAGCGCCGCAGCGCGCGGCCACAAAAGGGCAGGCCGTCGTCTTTTATGACGGGAACCGGGTGCTGGGAGGTGCGACCATCGTATGAGCTATCTGATTCCGATTGTGATGATTGTGGCGTCAAACGTCTTTTATAACCTGTTCACCAAGGGAATGCCGGAAGCCGCAAACCCATTCGCGGCATTGGTTGTGACCTATTTGAGCGCCGCGGCACTTTCGTTTTTGCTGCTGCTGATGGATGTGCGGGGCAAAAGCGATGTGCTCACATCCTTCGGCGCGGTCAACTGGGTGAGCATCGGATTGGGGGTTGCGATCTTCTGGCTGGAGCTTGGGTACATTTTGGCGTTTCGCGCCGGATGGAACATCAGCACCTGCTCGCTGGTCGCGAACATCGCGCTGGCAGTGATCCTGTTGTTTATCGGGATGCTGTTCTTTCAGGAGAAACTCACCGGAAATCAGTTTATTGGAATTGCGCTGTGCCTTGTGGGGCTCTTTTTTGTCAACCGCCACTGAAAAACGTGTGGTGTGGCTGGGCCGCGTATTGGCGTGGATACGAAAAAATGGACCGCTGCATGCGCAGCGGTCCATTTATTTAATTATGAGGTTCAACCGGCATTCAAATGCTTCCACGAGGTCAAGTGTTTTCGGGTCGACCGCGTTGATATACGCGGTGGCGGGATAGCCGCCGCTCTCCAGCGGCTTTTGCAGATCGATCTTTTCTATGTACTGGTTGGGCGCCAAAAACTGCGACTGGTAGAGAACATCACCGTTTTCGTCCGCGATTTCGAGCACCATGAGGTAATTGTTGAAGGCGGGATTCTGTACCAGGATGTTGCCTCCGGTGCCATCTGAAGCAAACGACGGGTTTAAATTGATCCGGTAGCCGAACTGGTCTGGGCCGGGGGATTTCTCATTGCGCGGCGTGCCGGGCATCCGGCCGGTCTGAGCCGCCGGGTCAAGTCCTTCCACACGGAAGGCGGGTTTAACCGTGTCGTCTCCACCGAGATTTCCCATGGCAAGATAGGCGGCGACCGCGACCAGCACGACGCAGAGGAAGGAAAGGAGGATCACAACAACCGGATTGGTTCGGGATTTTTGGCGAAGGCTCATGAAAGGCACTCCTTTCGGGTCAGGTAATTTTGCGCAGGATTTTGGGACGGAACCACGCGCGATAGATGTGCAGAACCTGCGTCAGGAGAAAATCGTACATCACAAAGGTAAAGTTGACCATCCCCATTGCGATATAAGCGGTAAATTTGCCAAAATCGCCCCATCCTTCGAGCAGATCGGGCAAGCCGAGGATGTAAAGGGAGACATAATAGAACGCGACGACCATGCCGTTGACCAGTATGAGCTTGACAAGCCAGGCAAAGACCGCCGGCAGACGCTCAATGATCGGCTTGAGGATGGGGTAGTAGCCGAGCAGCATGATAAAAAGGGTCTTAGCTTCCGGATCAGGCACAATGAACATCGACATCACCGAAACCGCCACATAAACCATCAGAGCCGTTTTTTTGCCGTTTTCCTCAGCCACCGCGATAAGGACGATGCCCGCGAAAGCGGGGAAGGCATATGAAGAAAACGGGATCAGCCCGGTCATAAACATCATTAACAGGCACAATGCGGCGGATAAACCGCCGATGGCGACCTGTGTGCTTTTTTTCATAATATCATCCTATTTGTTCATTCGGCTCAGAAGCAGCCGGTGCCGCAGTCCATACAGCAGTTGGCGCAGTACATTGCGGCGCAGATGTCGCAGCAGCTGCAGCCCCCGACCTGGTTGGCCTGGTAGGGCCCGCCGCCATACTGCGGCCGGCCGGTCTGGCGCTGCCAGACGAGCTGGTTGTAGGCCGCGGCATATTCCTGGTTCTGGGGGTTCATGGTGCAGGCTTTCTGGAAGGACTGAAGCGCGTCATCGAGCCATCCGCGCGAATAGTAGATGCTCCCTTTGAGAAAATACCATTCAGCGTCGCGGCTGCCGGCGGACACGCCGTCGAGAAGCTCCTGCGCTTCGGCAAGCCGCCCGGCATTGATCATCCGGCGGATGTCCGAGAACTGCGAAGTGCCGCTGTAGTAAGATCCGCCCGAACCATAACCGCCCTGCGGCTGGCCGCCGCCCCGGCGCTGGTTCACAATGGTGTCGTAAGCCTGGTTGATTTCCTGCATCTTCTCCTCAGCCAGGTCGGAAAGGGGATTGCCCGCGTAATTATCCGGATGGTATTTCTTCGCAAGCTCCCGGTATGCGGCTTTCACCTGTTCATCGGTGGCGTTCGGGGATACGCCCAAAACCTTATATGGATCTGTCATCAGTGTTCAGTCTCCTTTTTTGGCAGAAGAATTCTTAGGACGGTATCATGAAGGCCGAGCTGGATCACGTTGTCCAGGATCGGTTTATAGCGATGAAGTTCCAAAAGCTCATAGGCTTTGATCAGTTCCCCGATGGTGAGGAAAAGCGAACCTTTTGCGTTTTCCCGCACCCGGGCGAGATCTTCCGGGTCAGCCCGGGTGATCTTGTCGCGCAGCAGGAAGGCGTTGTAGCTGTGATTTTTGAGATCCTCCTCGAGGTCATCGAGCGCGTCGCAGAGATAGACATACCGCCCGAGCAGATAGCCGAACCGTTCCAGCACCCTGCGCTGGTTTTCGTCGCGGGCAAGCAGCCCACAGATGCCGGAAAGCGCGAGGGCGGTCGGTTCACTGGCCTGATCCACGCTTTCACAGTTTTCTGCTTCGATGGCGCTCTGGCGGCTGATCGTTTCGTAAATCACCTGGGCCGCCTGCGGATATTGGTCAGCAGCCTTTTTATAGGCATGGCGCGCGAATGGCAAAAACAGAAACGACAGAACCTTCGAGCCGAAACCGGCGTCATTGAGATTATCGAGCGCCTTGTAGTAAAACATGATCATCGCAACGCCGGAAGAAAAGGAAAGCTCGCGGCAGTCGCCGCAGCACGGCATCTTTTTGAGGGGATTTAAAAGACAGCGTTTGCGGGCAAAGTCCTGCTCCTCTTGCGAAAGAGACATGTCCAACAGCGCGAGAAAGGTGAAGTCATAGCTCAGGGTAAAGCGCGAAAAGGGGCCGTATTGCTTCCCGAGCTGTTTGCAAAGCCCGCAATAGACCGCCTTATAGAGTTCATATTCACAGACCCGCAGCTGCGGCTTGCACGGCTTTATATAACCAAACATAGTTTGCTCCATTATTGCGCGTTCACGCCGGGAAATCAACAATATTTAACTTTATTAGTTTACACGAAAAGGGTGTCAATTTGTTTAATAATTTATGAATTCGTATGATTAATCGGAAAAATAGCCCTTCAAAAGCGCAAAATGTCCCCACAAGGGTTGATTTTAGCAGGTTTTCGCGGTATGATGAGAAGAACGGATTTAGCGAATAAATGCGTTGAAGCGCGGCAGTGCCTGTGCGCGGTAAAATGGACCCTTAACAAATGAAACGGAGTGAACGAATCCATGATTTTCAACAAAGAAGCGGAAACAATGTCTCGCAGCGGCATCGAAGCGCTCCAGCTCGAGCGCCTGAAGCGTCTTGTCCGATACTGCTATGACAATGTGAAGCTTTATCACGACCGGTTCGACGCGATCGGGCTGGATCCCGATAAATTCCGAACTCTCTCCGATATCCAGTATATCCCGCCGACAACCAAGGCCGACCTGCGCGACACTTATCCGTTCGGAATGTTTGCCGTTCCCAAAAAGGAGGTTGTACGCATCCATGCCTCCTCCGGCACTACCGGCAACCCGACCGTCGTCGGCTACACAAGGAATGACCTCGAAATGTGGAGCGAAATCATGGCGCGCATTATCGCCGCGGCCAACGTAACCGATGAGGATATTGCCCAGATCTGTTTCGGCTACGGCCTGTTTACCGGCGCGCTTGGCCTGCATTACGGACTCGAGAAGATTGGAGCAGCGGTTGTGCCGTCTTCCTCCGGCAACTCGGAAAAGCAGATCAAGCTGATGAAGGATTTTGGCACCACTACCCTGATCGCTACCCCCAGTTATGCGCTTTATCTTGGGGAGCTTGCGCATGAGATGGGCTATCAGCTTTCGGACTTCAAACTGCGTATCGGGCTTTTCGGCTCGGAGGGCTGCACCCCTGAAATGCGCGCCAAGATCGAAAAGAAGCTCGGGCTTTTCGCCACTGACAACTACGGTATGAGCGAGCTGGTCGGGCCGGGGGTCTCAGGCGAATGTGAATATCGCGACGGTTTACATATCAATGAGGATCATTTCCTGACCGAAGTGGTCGATCCCGAAACGCTTGAAGCAAAGGCGGAAGGGGAGGTCGGCGAGCTGGTCATCACGACCCTCACCAAGGAAGCGCTGCCGCTGCTGCGCTACCGTACCCGTGACCTTTCACGCGTCGTTTATACGCCCTGCAAATGCGGGCGGACCACCGCGCGCATGGATAAGGTCATGGGCCGCAGTGACGACATGCTCAAAATCAAGGGCGTCAATGTGTTCCCGTCCCAGATTGAAAGCGTGCTGATGCCGATTGCGCAGATCAGCCCGCATTACATGCTCTATGTCCGGCACGAAGGCTATACCGACACACTCGAAGTCAAGGTCGAGCTGATCGACGGCAGCCTGCTCGAACGGTATTCCGATCTGGAGAAGCTCACCCAGGATATCCGCCACAAGCTGCGCACGGTGCTCGGCATCGATGCGAAGGTCACGCTCGTTGAACCCAAGACGATTGAACGCTTCGCAGGCAAGGCAAAACGCGTGGTGGACCTCAGATAGTTTTTTGCAGAATTGAAGATAGAAAGGTAGAAAGAGTTTGAAACAGTTGATGTTGGGCAACCAGGCGGTTGCCAGAGGGCTTTACGAAGCCGGATGCAGGGTCGTTTCGAGTTATCCGGGCACCCCGTCCACCGAAATCAGCGAATTTGTCAGTACCTATGAAGAGGTTTACGCCGAATGGGCTCCGAACGAGAAGGTAGCCTGCGAGGTCGCGCTCGGCGCGTCGTTCGGCGGCGCGCGTTCCTTCTGCGCCATGAAGCATGTGGGACTTAACGTCGCGGCCGACCCGCTGTTCACCGCGTCGTATACCGGCGTGAACGGCGGCTTTATCATCGGCGTGGCTGATGACCAGGGGATGCACTCCTCCCAAAACGAGCAGGATTCCCGCCACTATGCGGTGTCCGCCAAACTGCCGCTGGTCGAACCCGCCGATTCGCAGGAGTGTGTCGATTATGTGAAGGCAGCGTATGAAATTTCCGAAACGTACGACACGCCGGTCATCTTCCGCACCTGCACCCGTGTCGCGCATTCCCAAAGCATTGTGGAGCTTTCCGAGCGTATGGAGCGGCCGCTCAAAACCTATGAAAAGAACCCGAAAAAATATGTCATGATGCCTGGCAACGCGATTGGACGGCATGTATTTGTGGAAGAACGGATGCGCAGGCTCGCGGAATTCGCCGAAACCACGCCGCTCAACCGGGTGGAAATGAACGATCCGAAAATCGGCATCGTCACCGCCGGCATCTGCTACCAGTATGTGAAAGAGGCCTTTCCGGATGCGAGCATTCTGAAGCTCGGACTGATTAATCCCTTGCCGGTAAAGTTGATCGCGGATTTTGCCGCGAAAGTTGAGAAACTCTATGTTGTGGAAGAACTCGACCCGGTCATCGAAACCCACCTGCGCGTACATAACATCCCGGTAGCGGGCGGCAAGGAACTCACCGGACTGCTCGGCGAACTTTCCCAGCGCAAGGTTGCGGCGGCGTTCGGCAAGGCGGTTCCCGCGCCGGAAGGTTTTGGCGAGCCGGTGCCGGTGCGCCCTCCGGTGCTCTGCCCGGGCTGCCCGCACAGAGGGCTCTTCTATACGCTTGGCAAGCTGAAGGTGATGGTCAGCGGTGACATCGGCTGCTACACGCTTGGCGCAATGCCGCCGCTCGGCGCGATGGACACCACCATATGCATGGGCGCTTCGATCTCCGGCCTGCACGGCTTCAATACCGCGCGCGGCGGTGATTCCGCGAAAAAATCGGTCGCGGTCATCGGTGACAGCACCTTTATGCATTCCGGAATCACCGGGCTCATCGATATCACCTATAACCGCGGCAATTCGACCGTGATCGTGCTCGACAATTCGATCACCGGCATGACCGGACATCAGCAGAACCCGACCACCGGGCTCACACTCAAAAACCAGCCGACCCCGCAGGTTTCGATTGAGAAGATCTGCGAGGCGGCGGGTGTTAAGCGCATCCGTGTTGTCGATCCAAACGAGCTTCAGGAGCTCGAAGCGGTCATCAAAGAGGAACTTGCGGCCGACGAGCCCTCGGTCATCATCGCCCGGAGGCCATGCGCACTCTTAAAATACGTTAAGCATAACCCGCCGCTTGCGATCGACCAGGACAAATGCAAAAACTGCAAAATGTGCATGAAGATCGGATGCCCGGCTATCAGCGCCACCAGCGGCAAGGTCGTCATTGACGATACACTTTGCGTCGGCTGCGACCTTTGTAAAAAGATGTGCGGCTTCGGCGCGATTAAATCTACCGCGGAGGTGGCGAAATAATGTCGAATGTAAAAAGTATTATGATTGTCGGCGTCGGTGGGCAGGGTTCACTGCTCGCCAGTAAGCTCATGGGCAATGTGCTCATGGCGCAGGGCTTTGATGTGAAGGTTTCCGAGGTGCACGGTATGGCTCAGCGCGGCGGTTCGGTTGTCACCTATGTCAAATATGGAGACAAGGTCTATTCGCCGGTCATTGCGGAAGGCGAAGCGGACGTCATTGTTTCGTTCGAGAAGCTTGAAGCCGCCCGCTGGCTGCCCTTCCTCAAGGAAGGCGGCAAACTGATCGTCAACGACCAGGAAATTGACCCGATGCCGGTCATAACCGGTGTGATGCCTTATCCCACAGAAATCTTTGAGAAGCTCACGGCAAAAGGGGTGCAGCTCGTGGCGCTCGACGCTTTGAAGCTCGCGCATGAAGCGGGCAGCGCCAAAGCGGTCAATGTCGTGCTGATCGGCGTGCTCTCGTCAATGCTGGACTTCTCGGATGAAGTCTGGCAGCGGACGATCGAAAAGACCGTCCCGGCAAAGTTCCTTGAACTCAATAAAAAGGCGTTTGCGCTTGGCCGCAGTTACAAAGGTTAAATTTTTACGGCAGCAGGCCGTTTTAGAAGACTAGAAACGAAAGGACGAAACATAAGTGGCAAACTATTACCAGCCCGAGATCGAATGCGCTTCCCGGGAACAGATCAAAGCCTGGCAGGATGAAAGACTGGTGGAAACGGTCAAACACGTTTACAATAATGTGCCGTACTACCGCAAGAAGATGCAGGAAAAAGGCTTAACGCCGGACGACGTGAAATCCACGGCGGACCTGCATAAGCTGCCGTTCCTCACAAAAGCCGATTTGCGCGATGCGTATCCATATGGGCTGCTGGCGGTTCCGCTCGAAGAGGCGGTGCGCATCCAATCCACCAGCGGCACCACCGGAAAACGCGTGGTCGCATTCTATACGCAGGACGACATCGAACTTTGGGAGGACTGCTGCGCGCGCGCGATCGTTGCGGCCGGCGGCACCAACAAGGACGTCTGTCAGGTCTGCTATGGATATGGACTTTTCACAGGCGGGCCGGGCCTCAACGGCGGTTCCCACAAAGTTGGCTGCCTTACCTTGCCGATGTCCTCGGGCAATACCGACCGGCAGATCCAGTTCATCCAGGACCTGCATTCCACCATTCTCTGCTGCACGCCGTCCTATGCGGCTTACATCGCGGAAACCTTCCAGGACAAGGGCATCCCGCCGGAGGAGATCAGCCTCAAGGCCGGCATCTTCGGCGCGGAAGCCTGGACCGAGGAGATGCGTCGCGATATCGAGCAGAAGCTCGGCATCAAGGCTTACGACATCTATGGACTCACCGAGCTTTCCGGGCCGGGCGTTTCATTTGAATGCTCCGAGCAGACCGGCATGCACATCAACGAGGATCACTTCATCGCGGAAATCATCGACCCGGTCACCGGGGAGGTGCTCCCGGACGGCGAGAAGGGCGAATTGGTTTTCACCAGCATCACCAAAAAGGCCTTCCCAATGATCCGTTACCGTACCCGCGACATCTGCGTGCTGAATCACAAAGAGTGCTCCTGCGGGCGCACCCATGTCAAGATGTCCAAACCCATGGGCCGCAGCGACGACATGCTGATTATTCGCGGTGTCAATGTGTTCCCGTCCCAGATCGAGACGGTGCTCTTAAACCACGGCTATCCCGCGAACTATCAGATCCTGGTTGACCGTGTGCGCAACAGCGATACGCTCGACGTCAATGTCGAGATGACCCAGGAAATGTTCAACGATACGGTGAAAGGGATCGCTTCGCGCGAGCGCGAGCTGGTGGAAAGCCTCAAATCGATGCTGGGCATCCATGCCAACGTCCATCTTGTCTCCCCCAAAACGATCGAGCGCAGCGAAGGAAAAGCAAAACGCGTTATCGACAAACGGCATCTCGTGTGATATAATTACAATAAAGAAGGGGAAATCCCCCTTTCTTTTGGTCAGTATCATCATGAAACCAAATTTTAGCCAGTTAGGGCAGATTGGATGTTGAGATATGGCAAAGCCAGTGAAACAGTTATCGATCTTTGTGGAGAACCAGCCCGGAAGAACGGCGGAGATTTGCAATATTCTTGCCGAGCATGATATTGACATCCGTGCGCTTTCGCTTGCCGATACCACCAATTTCGGCATCATGCGGCTGATTGTCAACCACCCTTCCCGCGCGGAGTCCGTGCTCAAGGAGCAGGGATATACCGTTTCCCAGACCAACGTCATCGCGGTGGGCATTGACGACAAGCCCGGCGGTCTGGCAATCGCGCTCAATGTACTGCGGGACGCGGACATTGCCGTCGAGTATATCTACGCATTTGTTTCCCGCTCGGAAAAAACGGCGTTTGTCATCCTTCGTGTGGAGGACAATGCGGTTGCAATTGAGGCGCTGCAGGCAAAAGGTGTGCGGATCCTCGCGGGCGAAGAGATCTACTGATTCCCAGAAGGAGAAGTTAAAAAGTGTCTATCGAAAAGGTAAAAGCTTATTTTGCCACGGTCGGCCGGGAAGGGGATGTTTTGGAATTCCCGGTTTCCAGTGCAACAGTGGAATTGGCGGCGCAGGCCGCGGGCGTCATCCCGGCTCGGATTGCCAAAACCCTGTCCTTTAAGCGGCATGAGGATGGCTGCATCCTCATTGTCATGGCCGGAGATGCGCGCATCGATAACAGCAAGTTCAAACAGGAATTTTCGATCAAGGCAAAGATGCTTTCCCCGGATGAGGTGATCGCTTATACAGGCTGTTCGGTGGGCGGTGTCTGTCCGTTTGCCATTGAGAACGAAGGTGTGGAGGTTTACCTCGACATTTCTCTCAAACGGTTTGATACGGTTTTCCCATCCGCAGGCAGCAGCAATTCCGCAATTGAGCTTTCCTGCGAGGAGCTGTTCGAGTATTCCAAGGCACTCAAGTGGATTGACGTCTGTAAGGATTGGCAGGAATAAAGCGGGGGAGATGAAGCAGAATGCAGGAAGTTTCACTGAATAATGGCGTGAAAATCCCACAGTTCGGTCTGGGCGTTTTTAAGACGCCGGAAGGCGAACAAACGGTCAGCGCGGTGAAATGGGCTTTGGAAGCCGGTTATCGCCATATTGACACCGCAAAGGTCTATGGAAATGAGAAAGGTGTCGGCCTGGGAATCCAGGAGAGCAAAGTCCCCCGGGAAGAGATCTTCCTCACGACTAAGCTTTGGAACGATGATATCCGCGCGGGGCGCACCCGGGAAGCGTTTGCAGAAAGCCTCGCGGCGTTACAGACCGACTATGTGGATCTGTATCTGATCCACTGGCCTGCGGACGGTTATGAAAGGGCCTGGGCGGTTATGGAGGAGCTTTATCAGGAAGGCAAGATCAAAGCTATCGGCGTGAGCAATTTCCAGAAACGGCATTTGGAATGCCTGGAGAAAACCGCGAAGATCGCGCCCGCCGTCAACCAGATTGAGGCGCATCCGTATTTCAGCAACCAGGAGCTGATCGATTACTGCAAAGCCAGAAGGATCGTGGTGGAGGCTTACCGCCCGCTCGGCGGAACCGGGGGAAATCTGCTGGAGGATGAAACGCTGCGTGCGCTCGCCCAAAAGTATGAAAGGACGCCGGCGCAGATCGCTTTGCGCTGGGCGATTCAGCGCGATACCGTCGTGCTGGCCAAATCGACCCACCAGGAGCGGATCGTCTCAAACATGAAGATTTTCGATTTCGTGCTTTCGGATACCGATATGGAGACCATTGACGGTCTCAACCGCAACACCCGCCTGGGTTCGGACCCGGACAATTTCAATTTCTGAAAAATAAAAAGAACAGCCGCTCAGCGGCTGTTCTTTTTATTTTTGTCCGTTTTTTCCAGCGTCACAATTACCAGCTCCGGCCGGTTGAAAATTCGCAGCGGAAAAAGGCTGTTGCCCAGACCACGGCTCACCACAATCTGGGAGCCGGCTTTTTGGTGCAGGCCGCTGGTGAGCGGCGGGAAAAATCCCTGGTGCGGCGCGAGAATCCCGCCGATTCCCGGCAGGCGGATCTGCCCGCCGTGCGCATGCCCGGAGAAGATAAGATCCACCTTTTCGGCCGCATAGAGACTGAAAAGGTCAGGACGGTGGGCAAGTAGGACCCGAAAGCCGTCATATCGGCAACATAGATTGGAAAGGATCGGCGGAACGGCATCGCGGATGGCTTTGCGCAACGCGGTACGGTCCATCAGGCCGATGAGCGAAATGGCGTCGTCCGCATGGGAAAAGCTTGTCCCGCAGTCGTCAAGATTTTGTATGCCGAGCTCCTCCATCCTGCGCTTCAGCAATTCGTAGAGCGCGGGCCTGCGCTGTTCGTGGTTCCCACAGACATATACAACCGGCGCGATTTTGCGGGCGCCGGCCAGAAATTCAAAGGCAGGGGACATCCTGCGGGCAGCGGTGCGGCGCTTGTCGATGAGGTCGCCGGTGACGACGATGAGGCCGGGATCGGCCTCGCTAAGCTTTTGGAGCAGGCGTTTTTGTCCTTTACCAAAGCGTTTGTTGTGCAGGTCGGAAATCTGCGCGATCCGGAACTGATCAAATCCGTCTGGAACTTTAGGACTCTGGACCGGAATTTTGGTGATGGCGATGACGTTGTCCTGCCACCAGAGGAAGGCCCCGGCGGCCAGAAGGATCATCCATTGCATAAAGGTTTCTCCTTATTTCCAGGTGATGAAGCGATTCTGCCTGAGGGTGATAAAAAAGGTGGAAAGACGTTCAAAAAGCGGCTCGGCGGCTTTCCCAAACTGTTTTTGTACGAGCAGCCCGATTTCATAGACCGTGCGCTGCCCGTCGATCTGCAGCCAGATAAAGGAGCCGAATTTGTCGAGACTGATCAGGCTTTGCGTGGGCTTATGAAACAGAAGTTGCGCAAGCCTGTCAAAAAAACCGGTGTGAGGGACGGTGACCGTGACCAGTCCATTCTCCTGCTGCTGAAAGGAAAAGGCGCGGATCGGGATAAAATCCAGAAGGTTCTGCTGTGCTTTTTTTGCCATAAAGGCCTCCGGTCTGAATTGGGCGCAGAACCGGCCGGTCCTGCGCCCGCATATTCTTTACTTTACAATTTTATCCTTTTTCCAGGCCGTACTCCGCAGAAGCGCCAGAATCAGCAGCGCAAAGAAACAAAGGCTTCCAATACTGCCCAGGGTGAACCGGTCGGAGATATCGAGGAAAGCGGCAAATGTGGATGCGGCCCCGTCCACTGTCATCGGGATGATGGCGCAGATTGCAAGCAACACCCCCAAAAGTCCTTCCCCGGCGATCATACCGGATGTATAGAGGATGCCGTTGTCAATCGCCGTCTTGCGGGTTTCCTCCTGCCGCAGCCGGCGGCGCTCCAGCCACAGGCGAACAAGGCCGCCGATCATGATCGGCATGGACAGGTAAATCGGCAGATAAAGACCGACCGCAAACGGCAGAACAGGAATTCCCAGCAAGGCTACTACAATGGTGATCCCAATTCCGGCGAAGATGAGCGACCATGGAAGGTTTCCATTCATGACACCTTCGACCAGCATTTTCATAAGCATCGCCTGCGGAGCTGGCAGGTCAACCTTGCCGAAACCGCCCCAGGCGGCATTGAGCAAGTATAACACGCTGCCAATGGTGAGCGCGGACACCAGCACCCCGATGAGCTCGCCTATCTGCTGCTTGCGTGGGGTTGCGCCGAGGATATAACCGGTTTTGAGGTCCTGCGAAGTATCGCCGGCGATTGCCACAATGATGCAGATGACCGAGGAGATTTCGATCGCTCCAACCATTCCGCTCGGCCCGGTATCCCCAAAGACTTTGAGCAGCAGCGCTGAGAACAGAAGCGTCACCAAGCCGATCCCGGAAATCGGGTTATTGGACGAACCGATCAAGCCGACCAGCCGGGAGGAAACCGCCGCAGAGAAAAATCCAAAAACAACGATAATCAGCGAACCGACCAATGTGACCGGAACCGCGGGTGAAATCCATACAACCATAATGGTGACGATGATCCCCACAACACAGTAGCGCATCGGCAGGTCGTCGTCGGTACGCAGGCCGCTTTGCTGCTCGCCATAACCGAAATAACCTTTGATCGCGCGGGCAAAGGTGCGCAGCAGCAGGGGTGCGAGTTTGAGCAATGTGATGATTCCGGCGGTAGCGATGGCAGCCGCGCCAATATAACGAATATAATTTTCCCATATATTGGTGGCGGACATGTCCGCAATCGACATGCTGGCCGGGAAAATGACCGTATCCCCGCCGAACAGCGAGATGAGCGGCATAATGATGAGCCAGCTGAGTATGCCGCCCGAAAATATGTAGGAGGAAACCTTCGGGCCGCAGATATAACCAACGCCAAGCAGCGCGGGCATCACGTCGACGCCGACGGCAGCGCCTTTATATCGGACGGTGCTTTCAAAATAGACGCGGCTCGGGAAGATATTGAGTCCATCGGCAAACAGCTTGTAAAGCGCGCCGATCCCCATGCCGGCAAAAACAGTGGAGGCTTTCGATCCGCCTTCCTCGCCAGCGAGCAGCACTTCGGAGCAGGCGGTGCCTTCCGGGTAAGGGAGCACGCCATGGTCGCGTACGATGAGCGCGCGACGCAGCGGGATCATGAACAGCACGCCCAGCACACCGCCGGAAAGCGCGATCAGAAAAATACCGATCTGGGATGGCCCCACATCATAGCCCCATTCGTTCATCCACATGAACAGGGCGGGGAGGGTGAAGATCGCGCCCGCCGCGACTGATTCGCCAGCCGAGCCGATCGTCTGAACCATGTTATTCTCAAGGATCGAGTCCTTTTTCATGATGCCCCGCAGTACGCCCATCGAGATGACCGCTGCGGGGATCGAAGCGGCGACGGTGATGCCGACACGCAGGCCGAGATAGGCATTCGCGGCGCCGAACACGACAGCGAGCAGGCAGCCAAGCAGCACCGATGTGAAGGTAAACTCGGGCATGACCTTCTCGGCCGGGACAAAAGGTTTGAATTCGTTTTCATTTTTCAGGAAAATCAGTTTTCCCTGGTTTTCATTCTTCAACGGGTACACATCCTCATAATTACGATATCGCGCCGGAAAACGGCGCAGGGCGCTATTGCGCCAGAGCGATCACGGCATTCGCCATGATCGTAAGATTTTTCTGCATCGAAGAGAGTTTCCATCGCTCGTTGGTCTGGTGGTAGGTGATCTCGTCGCCGGGCAGAAGAGCGCCGAACGAAACCGCATTCGGGAAGGCACGCGCATAGGTTCCGCCGCCGGTCATCGCGGGCGGATCGTCATAACCGGTGCAGGCGTGATAGACCTCCTGCAATTTTTGCACGAGGTCGGAATCCCGCTTTACATAAAGCGGTGGGGTGCAGCTCGTTTCCTCTACAGAGAATCCGAGCGGCGCAACCGCTCTGGCGATCGCTTCCAGTACCCGTTCGGTTCCCACCGTGACCGGTACGCGGATGTCGCAGGAAAGCTCGGCGGAGGTTTCGTCAACCTTTGCAATCGATGGGTTGATGGTGAGCCTGCCGGAAGCTTCGTCCTCAAAATCGATGCCGAGCGAACCGGCGTCCGCCATTGCACAAAGATCGATAAACGGATGTTTGACCCCGTTTTCAGAAAGATTTCTACAAAGCTTTAAGAGCGCGTTGTCACCTTTATGGGGTTCCATCGCATGGGCGGCCCTGCCTTCCGCGGTGTAGAGGACGCCGTCCGTGCGCGCCGAAGCGAACGCGGGCACGACGTTGATCGCCTTTCCACAGGACAAAGTAAGCGGCGTGATCCCCGCGCCGAGTGTGCGGAAGATCCGCACGCGCAGAATTCCTTTCTCCGCGTAAGTGGTCGGATAGGCTGCGTCGGGCGTAAAGGCGCAAGCCGGGATTTCTTCGGTCTGCTTATAGCGCTCCATACAGCGCCATGCGCCGCCTTCTTCGTCGCCGCCAAGGATGAGTCGGACACGTTTTGTGAGCTTTATGCCGCTGTCCGCGACCGCTTTCATTGCGTAGAGCGCGAGCAGAGCCGGGCCTTTGTCGTCGCTCACGCCGCGGCCGTAGATGCAGCCGTCAATGAGCGTGGCGCCGAATGGTTCGGCTGCCCAGCCGTCATCGACCGAGACGGTGTCGAGATGCGCGAGAATGCCGGCCATTTCGTCCCCTTCACCCATCTCAATCCAGCAGCAGTAGCCATCAACATTTTTGGTCCTGAAACCAAAACGGGTTCCGATTGCCATCATATAATCGATGGCGCGGGAAACCCCTTCGCCGAGCGGCGCAAAAGGGGAAACCGGGCCGCAGTCGCCGTTGACGCTCCTGATCCGCAGAAGGCCCGCCAGATCCTGCAGAAAAGCCTGTTCGTCAAGTGTGAATTGCTTCATGATTTTGCTCCCTTTTTCGATGTTCGCTTTGTTTAGAGACAATAAAGTTCCATGATCATTATATTGCCTCCAAAAACGTTTGTAAACCCTAAAGACGCGAAAAAACTTCCCAGCGGCCATTTCCGTGAAGATCGTTGACAGGACAGCGGGTTCGTGATAAACTGTAAAAAGAACAAATGTTCTTTTGGAGGCGGATACCATGGAGCTTATGGATAAACTGGAAATTCTGTCGGATGCGGCAAAGTATGATGTCGCATGCACCTCGAGCGGCGTTGACCGGCCTGCGCAGAAGGGCGGCATCGGCTCCTGTGTCAAGGCCGGCATCTGCCACAGCTTTGCTGCGGACGGCCGCTGCATCTCGCTGCTCAAGGTTCTGATGACCAACAGTTGCATTTATGACTGCAGATATTGCGTCAACCGCCGCTCGAACGATACACGCCGGGCGGTTTTCTCACCGCGCGAGCTTGCGGAGCTTACCATCCAGTTTTACCGCCGCAACTATATCGAAGGCCTGTTCCTATCCTCCGGCGTTCTGAAAAGCCCGGATTACACCTGTGAACAGATGATCATTGCGCTGGAGCTTCTGCGCAATGAATACCGCTTTGGCGGTTATATCCACGTCAAGGCGATTCCCGGCGCGGATGACGCGCTCATCACCCGCCTGGGGATGCTGGCCGACCGCATGAGCATCAATATCGAGCTGCCGAGCCAGAAGAGTCTTGCGCTTCTCGCGCCGGACAAGTCGAAAAACTCGATCTTGGGCCCGATGGGTTTTATCCGCGACGGCATCAAACAGAACAGTACTGACCTCGTCCGTTACCGCCACGCGCCGAAGTTCGCGCCTGCCGGTCAGAGCACCCAGATGATTATCGGAGCGACTCCGGATACCGACTACCAGATTTTGAACCTTACCCAGGGGCTTTACAAGAAATACAGCCTCAAGCGGGTGTTCTTTTCGGCCTATATGCCAGTGCAGGCGGACAGCCTTCTGCCCGCGATCGATACAAAACCGCCGCTTCTGCGGGAACATCGGCTCTATCAGGCCGACTGGCTGCTGCGCTTCTATGGGTTCGACGCGTCTGAACTGCTCGATGAGCAGCATCAGAGCTTTAATCCCCTGGTAGACCCGAAATGCAACTGGGCGATCAACCATATGGAACAGTTCCCGGTGGAGGTGAATACCGCGCCGTACGAAATGCTGCTGCGGGTCCCGGGCATCGGCGTGAAGAGCGCCCAACGGATTCTCGCGGCGCGCCGGAACAGCGCGCTCGATTTCGACGGGCTCAAAAAAATCGGCGTGGTATTAAAACGCGCGCAGTATTTCCTGCTCTGCCGCGGGAAGATGGCTGAGGGGCTCAAGGTCACGCCTGACGGGGTTTTGCGGGCGCTCATCTCCGAACGTGACTTCGAGCGTGCCCGTTTGCCGGAGGAAGCCCCGCAGCAGCTTTCGCTTTTTGACCGCAGCCCGACGAAGGAGGATTTTGCCCAATGCCTGACCGGACAGATTTAGCTTACAGCTTTGACGGAACCTTTGCCGGGGTTCTGTGCTGTATCTTCGACAGCTACACCCGCCATGAAATCCCGGCGGCAATCCTGCTGGACGGCGAGCCTTCCCTCTACCCGGTGCATTCGGTCATGACCGACCAGGCGCATGCCGCGCGGGTCTGGAAATCGCTTCTCAAGATCGGCGGGGAAGTGCCGTGGTGGACGTCCGACGCTTGGCTTTCCGGCGCGGACGGACGGGAAGAGGCGATCTGCGCTTTCGTACGCCGCGCCTATCAGTGCGGCGTACGGGTGACCGGTATGTACGCCGACCCGGCGGTGGACCGGATTTTTAAGCTTTCACGTGCGGTGCGCAACGAAGCGCATTATTATAAAGAATTCCTGCGCTTTTCGGATTATAACGGGGCGCTGGTGTCGGAAATCGAACCGAAGGCGATGGTGCTGCCGCATATCCGGCGGCACTATGCTGAGCGCCTGCCGGAAGAGACCTTCCTTATCTTCGACCGAACGCACGGACAGGCGCTGTTTTATCGTCCCTATGAGGCTGTGATCCAAGAAGTGGAGGATCTGGAGCTTCCGCCCGCAGACGAAACTGAACAGGCATTCCGAAAACTCTGGAGGCATTATTATGACACCATCGGCGTCGAAGGCCGTTATAATCCCGAATGCCGCCGCAACCACATGCCAAAGCATTTCTGGAAACACATGACCGAGATGTACGACAAGCGAGGGCTGCCGGAAAGTCCGCGCGCACCAAGGCCACTGGAAGGGACAATGCTGCGCGGGCTTCCAGAGAAAGGGCGGGCAAAATGAATTTCTGCACCGTCCGGATTGCCAAAAATAAAAGATCACTGTGAAAACCGCGTGGCTGATGCCTTCGAGCCACGCGGTTTCTGCACACAGGCGTTTTAATAGGGCGGTTATTGGCAGGGCGGAATGACAGTGTCAATCCCGCCTCCGGCTGAATAGCTTACTAAGGGGTAATACATCCCGAAAAATTTACGAGTGGAGATTATGACAATGAATCAAGATATGATACCGCTGAGTGCTGTCCCAGAAGGCAGCGTGGCAAAAGTGATCAATCTTTTTACAACAGGAAGCATGCGCCGCCGCCTGCAGGATATCGGCCTGATTGAGGGAACGGATGTGGAATGCCTGCAGAAAAGCCCCTCGGGCGACCCAGTCGCATATTACATTCGCGGGGCTGTGATTGCGCTGCGTTCGGAGGATTCCAGAAACATATTGGTTCAGTATCACTAACGCATGAGGGGGAATTACAGTGGGATTGACATCCTTTTCCACCGGCAAACATGCGGTGGACGGAGAATTCATCATTGACAGAAGAGAAGGGCAGCGTGTGATTGCCCTCGCGGGTAATCCGAACGTGGGAAAAAGTACCGTTTTCAATGAACTGACGGGCTTAAACCAGCATACGGGAAACTGGCCGGGAAAGACGGTCACAAACGCACAGGGCCGGTATACCCACAAAGGGACCGATTACATTATGGTGGATATCCCTGGTGCCTATTCTCTTCTGGCCCATTCGGTGGAGGAGGAGGTCGCACGGGATTTTATCTGCTTCGGTTTCCCGGATGCGGTGATTGTCGTATGCGACGCGACCTGCCTTGAACGCAATATGAACCTTGTCCTTCAAACGCTAGAAATCACCGGCCGAGTGGTCGTCTGTGTGAATCTTATGGACGAGGCGCGTAAAAAACGGATCCGGATCGACTTTAAAAAGCTTTCCGAGCAGATCGGTGTGCCGGTAGTCGGCACAAGCGCCCGCTCACATGAAGGTCTGGAAGAGCTGATGGACCGGGTAGGGGAGATTGTGGAACATCCGGACTGCGCCGCGCGCCGTCTGCGATATCCGAAAGTGGTGGAACAGGCGATCGCATTGCTGCAGCCCGCTATAGACGATCTGCAGATAGCGGGAATCCCATCCCGCTGGATCGCCCTAAAGCTTCTTTCTGAGGATACCCAGCTGATTGAAGCACTCAACAATTCCATGCAGATTGATATCCGTACGGATGAAGCTGTTTCCTGTGCGCTGGGAGAAGCGCGGGAACTGATGAATGAACAGAAGATTTCAGTGGAAAAGTTGCGTGACATCATCGTTTCTTCGATTGTCCTCCAAGCGGAGGAGGCCTGTGCCGATGTGGTATCCTTTGACAAGGCAGGTTACAATGATGGAGACCGGCGGCTTGATAAAATTTTTACCAGCCGCGCGACTGGAATTCCAGTGATGCTCCTTCTTCTTGCCCTAGTGTTCTGGCTGACCATCACAGGCGCGAACTACCCTTCACAGATGCTTTCCACCGGGCTCTTCTGGATTCAGGACCGGCTGACCGATTTCTTCCTTTGGCTTGGGACGCCCGCCTGGGTCGAGGGCATTCTTGTTCAGGGAGTCTATCGGGTTTTGGCATGGGTTGTCGCAGTAATGCTTCCGCCGATGGCAATTTTTTTCCCGCTGTTCACGCTTCTGGAGGATTCCGGTTATCTGCCGCGCGTGGCGTTTAACCTGGACCGCAGCTTCAAACGCTGCTCCGCGTGCGGAAAGCAGGCCCTGACCATGTGTATGGGATTTGGATGTAATGCCGCGGGGATTACCGGAGCGCGCATTATAGATTCCCCGCGTGAGCGTTTGATCGCGATCGTCACCAACAATTTTGTCCCCTGCAACGGTCGATTGCCGCCACCATCGCCGTGGCAACAAAGTTGCCGGTTGACGCTGACACGAAGACAAAAACGGCAGTTTTGTCCCTGAAATTCAAAACGCACGCCAACTGCGGTAAAATCATTAAGGCGTTTCGGATCGAGCGCCAAATCACTCTGCGTCTGTAGGAACTGGAACGGACCGTGCCCAGCTATCGGAATTGGAAGAGAATCAAAATGATAATGGGTGTTCCGTGAAAAAACCAGGACGGCGCTGTGAAGCAAATCCCCACAGCGCCGTCCTTTATCCTGTAATCCTCCTTGCTTCTAAGATCCTTGAGATTTCCAACGACACTTCACACTTTTGCTTTTGTGACAGGCTGGACCCATTTAATCGCCGCTCGATCAGAGCGGCATGAAATTCACTGATTCGTTCTCCGGTCTGCTTCCCTTCAGGAGGCGGAACAAGGTGAACTCGAATCGTTTGGATTCTGTTTCGCTTCATTCCGCCACCCCCTTGCCACAGGGTATGCCGGGAGAATTTTGTCCTATACCCGCGTATTCAGAAAGCGTTGTCCTTCCCGGGGTCACATCGTCCCGGTCGTAGCCGATCGGCTTTGCAACCTTTTTCCACGTTTGGTCAACGCGGCGGGGCAAACAAAAAGGCCATGAAAGCCCGGAACCCGGGGAATCATGGTCTTGTTTTTTATTGGTCAAAGGTTTCAGAAGCTTTCAGGGCTTTACATTTCGTTGGATTATCCCCAAAGGGCGCACCGGCCCCGGGACCTTTATCGTCGAACCTAAGAATGCACCGCCAAACTTAACCTAAGATACAAGCTCATTGTAACAGGCTTCGGCGAAAAAGTACACTTGCGGTTTTCTGAGAGGAGCGTTAAAAAGAGCCAGGGCTGAACAAGACTTTGGGATCTATGCACAGACCCAAATGGCTACAGATACGAAAATCCTTTTGCCATACTTGCAAAAAACAAGACATTATCATACAATAATAATGTTTCATGCCCCATCGAAGTACATTCTATTTTAGGGGTTAAAAACAAGGACGCCATAATAAGGGGGAGTACCCATTTATAAGGTTGCGGTTTGCGATGATATGGATCGGGATTTAGAGGAAATGGCGGCGGTGTCCGCCACATTACTGCGGGAAGCCGGCATGGAGACTGAAACAGAATTGTTCCATACAGCCGATGAACTTTTGAAGGCCCACAAGCGGGGGAAAACCTGGGATCTCATCCTATTGGATATTATGATGGATGACGGGCAGGATGGGATCATTGTTGCGGAATGCCTCAGAGAAAGCGGAGATGAAACCGATCTGGTATTTGTTTCGAGGAGTCCTGAGTTTGCGCTCGCGGGCTATCGGAGTTACCCGGTGAGTTATCTGCTCAAGCCCCTCACGCAGGAAACCTTGGGTCCTATATTGTCGCGCTGCCTGAAAAGGCGAAAGGAACGGCCTTCCCTTTTGCTGGAGCTGCTGGAGGGCGGCATCACCGCAATACTCGTAAGCGATATCCGTTATATCGAGATTTTTCGGCGGGAACTGGTGGTTCACTGTAAAGAAAAAACAGTTTCCTGCGCCGGCGCGTTGAAAACGGTTTTGGACGCCTTGCCTCAGGAAAATTTTTACCGCTGCCACCGCAGCTTTATTATCAATTTGGGCAGTGTGAGCGGCATTCAAAAATACCGATTTCTGTTGCGCGAGGAGGGGGAGGTTCCGATTGCCGTTCGGCGTTATCAGGATGCGCAGGCCCGGTGGCTGGCGTTTCTTACATAAAAAAACCGCTTGCAAAAGCGGCTTTTTTGCGCGAAAAGAATTAGTGCTTTTCCGGGGGAAGCCGTAACGCAGCTTGCAGAGTAAATACAGATTCCAACTGTCGAAGTTCCAACGCCCCGTCATATTTTTCGGTCACACGGCGCATGGTGGGAATCCCCAATCCGTGACAGTCGGTATCGGGTTTGCTGGTGGGAAAAGAGTTGCTCACCGTCTTCCGGGGCGGGGAGGAATTCCGGCAGATGATGAGGAGCACCCCGTGCTTGACCGTCAGCGACAGGAAAATGAAGCGCTCGCTGCCGGCGGGAAGGCGTTCACACGCCTCCACCGCGTTGTCCAGCAGGTTCGATAAAAGCATACATAAATCCGCATCGGCGACGGGCAGGTTTTCGGGGACGCGGGTCTCGCACTCGATCCGGATGCCGGCGCTTGCCGCAGGGCCGAGCCGCCCTGAAAGGATGGCGTTCACCAAAAAATTCTCCGCATAATAGAGCTGGGGAAGTTCTGTTTTTTGATGGTCAAGTTCGGCCAGATACGCGCCCAAGCGGGCATATTCTTCCGCCTGATAAAAAGCCGTCATCGTTTCCACATGGTGGCGCAGTTCGTGCTTTAAGGTGCGCGTCTGTTCGATGGCGCCGCGCATCTGGGCGGCGCTTTCGGCGGCAAACCGATTTTGCAGCTTCATCGTTTGAAGTTCGGCGTTCTCCCGCAAAAGCTGGACGTTCCGAAGCACCATCAGGCCGCCAAACGTCAGAACCAGCGCGGCTCCCGCGTACTCTTCCTGCCAGAGCCCATAGATCGGCTCGAACTTGTTGGCGTCCCAAAAGTCGGCGAAGAGGCTGACGCCCAGGATGCCCGCGGCGGCCAGCACAAACGGGGCCGCGCCGCGCCTCTCCCCGCCAAGCCCGAACCCCGCGCAGAGGGCGAGGAACACCCAGATCAGCAGTTTATATCCATCCATCAGCCCGCCGTAAAGCTTGACGAAACTGGGCGCCGCCGGTATGATGAAAAGTACGGCGGACATTGACAGAACGCACACGAAAAGCGCGGTGGGGCGCAGAAGCCGCCGGTACCAAGCGTTCCGGTGGAGTCCGGAGGCCACGACCGCCACCGCCGCCGCTTCACAGAGCGCCAGAAGCCAGGAGGCATCCTCCACGGCGTACCACAGCGTACTCGAAAGGCCAAGCTGCCATAGGAACGGATGGAGACAGTGGACAGCGAAGGCGAGGCAAAGGACGCCGAAGTGGAGGAAAAGCCCGTCCCTTTCCCGCGAAACCCACAGCATCAGGGAGAAGATCGCCAGGGTCAGCGCCGAAACCACCGCCGAAGTGTAGATGAGCGTACGAAGAAACGCCATCCGCCCGACGGCCTCGGCCGTCCCCAGCATGGGCGGGTAGGTGAGGCCGCTGTAATAGTGGTCCCGATTCACGGTATCCAGCCGGAGGGCGGTGTCGCCGCCGCCCACGGGGACGGCGACGATTGCGCCCGAGCCGGTGGAGGCCACGGGCGTTTGGTTCACATAGAGCGTATACGCGGTGAAGACCTGTGGCAGTTCCAACAGGAGGGTGCGGGGCGGGCCTTCATAGCGCAGCGTCAGGGTGTAGGTTCCTTCGCCAAAAGGCGAATCCCGGCCCGGCAAAAACGAGAAATTGGAATACTGCCCGATGAAAACCTCCTGCCCATCCAGGAGCCAGCCGTCAACCAGCGGGAGCGGTTTCGTCAAATCGCTTTCAGTGAACGAAAACACGCCGCCCTCCCCGTAAGGGGGGCCGGCTGTATATTTGTTGTCAAAGCGATACGTGCAGGCCAGCAGCAGCGCGAACGCCAGCAGGGCGCATGCCGCGCAGACCCATGAAAGGAAGAAATATTTATGAAATTTTTGCATCGGTTTACACTCCTTTCTCTCTGTGCCGTTTTGCTGCTGGGAGTTGCCAGCCCGGCCTATGCGCAGGGGGAGCCGCCCCAGGCGCGTGTTTATCGCGCGCTGGATGACAGCCCGTATCAAATCCGATTCAACCGGGACATTGACTTTGGCCTCATCACCCGGAGCATCGGCGAGGACGACTTCTACTGGGACAGCGGGAGCGATAAGTTCGCACTCCTGTGGGACGAGGGGGAATTCGTCGCCGCGGTGGAACAGGGAGAAACCGAGTTCACAATGACGGGTGAATACGGCCTTTCAGACGTAAGTTCTACAGAACTGATAGAACTTTGGGACGCGGGACTGGTGATGATGCCGGCGCCGCCCAAGCTGCTGGTCCATATCCGCCCGCGGGACTATTCGACAGTTTACAGCATCCAGGACGAGGAGATCGTCTGGGAGGTACAAAGGAGCACATCCTTTGAGGACGCGATCCGGAATCATGGTATCGTGACGCTGCGGCCGACGGAAGGGGCAAACCCATATCAAGACCCTGTCAGCCTGGATTTTCTCGTCACCTGGAACCGGGCCGAGTATGAAACAGGCATCGAAAGCGGCGCGGAAACCTTTTCCGTTTCCGGGATTTATGGAGAGCCGGACTGGGACGAGATGAAGGGCTGGGCCAAGGCGGAGGGAACCGCCAAAGCGGTGGTAGCTGTCAAAGGAAAGCCCGTTGAGCCGCTTGTCTACCGCGACCCGGCGGCGGGCGATCTCGGCGGCATGGCCTGCACCGCCTATGTGACGCCGGGCGCGCGATTTGACGAACTGCGCCTCCCGGATGAGATCATGCTGCGTTTGGTGGGCGGGACCTATCAGGACACGCGGCGTTTCATCTATCGATGGAGCCGGGAGGAATTTGAAAAGGGGCTGGAATCGGGGAGTGATCGTTTCACCGTCTCGGGCGGCTACGCCCCACACCCAAGCTGGAGCGCCGGGGAACAGCGGTGGTGGGACGAGGGCCTTATTCGGGTGGACATGCCTTTGCCCGAACTCACCGTCCACGTGCTGCGGGATCAGGAATTCTCCTTTACCGCCGACGTCAGGATCAACAGCTACGGCGATCTCGGCCCCTATTTTGCCTTTCCCTGGGTCGCTGGGATGGAAAAAGCGGTCCTCGCCTACTCCCTGGACAACAAAACCTGGCATGAGGAATCCTGGACCTGGGACGACCTGCCCAGCGACCAGCGGCAGAACGGAAGATTTGAATACACGTTGATTGCCATGGATGAGGACTACAATCCCATGATAACAGAAGCTACCGCTGTTATATATGTGAAAGTATCGGTGGTGGGGTCTCCGTTGGCGGGGGACACGAAGGTTTTCGACCTCAAGCCGTCCGGCGAGGGCTGGGACATGACGCCCCATGACGATCAGGGCGGCGACCACGGCGGCGGGGGCCAGGGGGAAAGCGGCCGGCCGGGCAAGGAGGAATCGGACAATCAATGGGACGCCGTCTCAAAGCCGAAGCCCGGAGGCTCCGCGCCGGAATCCGTTTTGGTCGCGTCCGGGGTGCGGGAGGAGCAGCTTGCCGTTTCGTCCGTTCAAAAGGAAGCGCCCGCATCTTCCTCCGCTGACACCGGAAAAACGGACGAAGCCGCCGGGACGATCCAAACCGATCAGGCTTACAAAGAGCCTCGGAATTCCAGTTCCAGATCGTCGGAAGCAAAAGCCGGGGAGCAGAACCCAGTACCGGAGTCTGTTCCCGATTTTCCGGCGGGCCCCGCGTCCGCGGACGTTCCCTCCACCCCGGCTTTCCATATCCCCGGCTTTGCGACGGCGACAGCCGCCACGGCTGCGTTGGCCCTGGGGGCCGCGATCTGGTCCCGGCGGCATAAAAAACGAAAATGAGAAACCTTGTTTGCCCGCTCTTCCGCCTGAAGAGCGGGCACTTTTTTTCTTATATATTATACGGTATCACAGAAGCTACCGCCGCGTCAACCGACCTTCATTACATTCGTGCCATATGTGAGACGTTGGTGCAAAAAGTCACACGAACGACGCATTATTTGATAAAATCATAATAATTATACCGATTATTCGACAACCAGGGTTAAAAGAGGGGGATATATCCCCCTCTTTTAACCGCCCCATGGGGCGGTTAAAGCACTTTGTCGGAGAGGAATGTTTAGGAGGGCGTACTATGAGAAATCACACCTACCGCCGGGGGCTGTCATTCCTGATGGCCGTTTGTATGGCGCTGAGCATGACCAACAGCTTTGTGTATGCACAGGCCAGGGAAGATCTGACAGGCGTCACGCAACAGAGCGCGACAGAAGAGACGGAAACCTCCAAGGATCTCCCTCCCGCCGCCGTGGATAATCTCGATACGCTCCCGAAAGCAGAGGAAGCGAAGGATCCGCCTACACCGAATAGCAATCATCCGGCGGACTCAGAGGAGCCAGATGTGTCCGAGCCGCCGGTCTGTGACTGCCCGGTCACGGATAGCGGTGAGGTGACGCACAGTGCGGACTGCCCTCTCTACATAAATCCGGATGAGCCTGCACAGGAAAAGAAATGCACCTGTACGGCCCTCTGCGCGGAGGGTGCCACGGATGAAACTTGTCCTGTCTGCGCCGAACACTGGGAGAGCTGCGCCTTCACGGAAGAGCAGCCGGAAGTGAAATGCACCTGTACCGCGCTCTGCGCGGAGGGTGCGACGGATGCAACCTGCCCCGTCTGCGCCGAACACTGGGAGAGCTGCGCCTTCACGGAGGAGCAGCCGGAAGTGAAATGCACCTGTACCGCGCTTTGCGCGGAGGGCGCGGTGGATGAAACCTGCCCTGTGTGCGCCGAGCATTGGGAAAACTGCGCCTTTGTGGCGTTGGAACCGTCCGAAGCTGCGAAGGCGGCGGCGGAACTGATCGCGGCGCTGCCCGCGGCGGAAGCGGTGCAGGCGGAATTCGAGGCGTATTACACCGCCGAGGAGCCGGACGCGGCGACCATCGCCGCGCGTGTGGAGGAGCTGCGCGCCGCCATCTTCGCCGCCCGCACGGCCTATGACGCTCTGGCCGAGGAGGAGAAGACTGCGTTCGACCCCGCCGCGCTGGAAAAGCTGGCGGCGCTGGAAGGCTGGCTGGCGGCCCAGCCCGCCCCCATGGCGCTGACGGCGGGGACGGAAATCCCCCTGACCGCCGACGTCCAATCCCTGGAATCCGGCAAAACCTATGTCATCAATGACGATGCCCAATGGCAAAATTTCAGCAATCTGGTAGTGAAAGACGCGGACAAAGGCGAAACCGACGTGGATATCGGCGTGGGGTATGGCGCCACCGTCAAGCTGAACGCCCATATCAGCGGCGAGAGCATCGGCGGCACTACCCATTTGGGCGGAAAGATTTTTTTCGCGGGAACCTTCGACGGGCAGGGGCACACCGTAGCCCTCACCCTCTGTGACCGAAGCGTCGCCGGCCTTTTCACCTATGTGGGCGGAGGGGCCGCCATCAAAAATGTCCGGGTCACCGGGAAAATCGAGAATAGGGGTAGCGGCGGCGGCATCGTGGGCGAGGGCGTCTTCACCGGCAGCGGCGCCAGCACCATCAGCGGCTGCGTCAACGAAGCCAATATCATCTGCACCGGAAGTTACGTCGGCGGCATCGCGGGGGACGCGAAGTACATCAAGATCGAAAACTGCGTCAACACCGGCGACATCACCGGCGGATATCATGTGGGCGGCATCGCGGGCGTAGCCACCCTGCATCTGAGCGGCTGCTACAGTAGCGGCAAGGTGGCGGGCACCGAGTTTGTGGGCGGCATCGCCGGGACGGTCCGGAATTCCGGTGCGATGGCGCTGGGCAACTCCGGCCTGTACGCCCTGGGCGAAACGGTGACCGGCGACCGGAACGTGGGCCGCGTCGTGGGGACGTTTGAAGTAAGCAGCACACTGAAAAATATGTACGCCCGCGAGGACCTGCGGATGGGCGCTGCGGGGAAGGAAGTGGTCATCTCCGGCGGCACCGGTGTGACCGATACCGGCATCCATGGGAAGAGCCTTCCGGTGGACGGCGGGTCCATTACCGCCCTTTCCCTTGGCACAAACTGGAGCTACCCGGACGGCGGGAAGTTTGATTACGGCTGCAGCCTGCCCCTGCCCAGCGGCATGTTGGGCATCGATTACCCCACCCTGCAGGGCAGCCGTGTTGTTGTGCCCGACTATTACGAATATCTGACCCTGGTGCCGGACAAGGTGACAATGGTTGTGGGAACCACCTTTAACCCAATCTTGGCGTACTATCACGATATTGAGGTCGGGTTTGTCGACAATAGCGGTTGGAGTACCGGATCCGGCAATGAGTCTATCATTAGGCCAGATCCCATGTATACTACTTGTTCGATCTATGCGAAGGCGGTCGGAACCGATACCCTCATCGCCACGGGAAAAGGCGACGCAGCTGGAAAGACCGCCACCTGCACCGTCACGGTGGTGGCGGCTCCTACGGGCGTGACGCTGAACAATCCGACGCTGTCGCTGAAGGCGGGGGAAACCGGCAAGCTCACCGCCACGGTTCAAGGCACCACCTACCAGGCTGTCACCTGGTCCAGCAGCGACGAGGGCATCGCCGCCGTGGATGAGGAGGGCAACGTCACGGCCCGGGTGGGCGGCACCGCCACCATCACCGCCGTTTCCGCCCTGGACAGCACCAAAAAAGTCACCTGCGAGGTGACGGTCACGCCGCGCGTGTCCGGCGTTTCGCTGAACAAGCAAGCCCTGTCCATCGAGAAGGGAGGGTCCAGCGTTCTCTCGGCTGTCGTTTACCCAACGGGCGCGAAATACACAAGCATAACCTGGTCCAGTAGCGATCCAACGGTTGCCACTGTGGAGGAGAGCGGCACAGACGTCAAAGTAACGGCGGGCAGCACACTGGGCACGGCCACCATCACCGCCACCGTCGCTACCGAGGACGCCACCTTTACCGACACCTGCCTGGTGACCGTCACCGAAGCATGCACCTGCAAGCCCACTTCTCCCGCAATCAAAGGTCTATCTTCTACTAAAGTGGAGCTCACAATTCCGGTGGATGCGGAGAGTTTCACTTACACGATCGAGCCGGAAAGCGGGTTTAACGGCGTATGCCCGGCGCACCCCGACTTCGAGCGATCCATCTCTTACAGTTACAGCATATCGACATATAGCACTCACTCAAATACGGCGGGCGGCAGCCTTGCGAACGACCAGCTGACCGTCATGCAGAAGGGCGAGGTGCACATCTATATAACCGCCACCGCCAGCCCCAGCGGCAAATATACAAGCCAACTGTTCGATTTTACTGTGACCAAGGCAACGCCCACGGAGGCAACGCCAGCCATTGCCATCGACTACGAAAGCGAACTGCTCACCGGCTTTGGGGCGGGCGGAAGCTACACGGTGGACGGCAGTACCGTCACACTGGACGGCACGACGCTGGCCATCGCGGAGGGCTACTTCGGTAAGACCCTTTCCATCGTGAAGAAGGGCGACGGTACGGCCACCGGCGACAGCGAGGCGCAGTCGCTCCCTGTTCCCGCGCGCCCCAACGTGCCCGCCGGTTTGGCGGGCGGCGAAGGCGAGATCACCGGCGTGAGCGGCATGATGGAATACCGCCAATCCGGCACCGGCGTCACAGAATGGACGCACGTTAAGGCGGACGAAACCGCGATTTCCGGCCTTGCGGCGGGGGACTACCTCGTGCGCGTGGCGGCGGTGGCGGGCGTGTCCTTCGCGGGTCCGGCGGCCACCGTGACGGTGAAAGCGATGCCCAATATCAAGATCACCGTCACGCTGGATGGCGTTACCAAGGGCGGGGAGAGCCTGGAGGATGCCGTGAGCAGGGCAGGGGCCGAGGCAAGCGCCGTCAAGGCCCTCACGGTGGTGTCGGGCGAGCTCACTGCCGCCGACTGGACTTGGTTCAAAACGAACTTTACGGCCCTCACCGACTTCACTGTAAACTCCGGCGTGACCGCCGCCGATATTCCCGCCGGCACACTGAACGCCACCTTCTTCCCCAAGAGCATCCAGCGCGTGGACGCCGCCGGGGTGAGCGCCATCGGCAATTTCGCGTTCTCTGGCTGCTCGGCCCTCGCCAGTGCCAGCTTCCCCGATGCCACATCCATCGGCTTATCCGCGTTCAGCGGCTGCACTAAGCTCGCAAGCATCAGTTTCCCCAAGGTCACGTCCGTCGGCCAATCCGCGTTTCTCAATTGCGGTGCGCTGACGAGCGCCAGCTTCCCCAAGGCGGAAACGATAGGAAACAGTGCGTTCTATCAGTGCGAGGTACTTGCGAGCGTCAGCTTCCCCGAGGCGAAAATGATTGGAAGCGAAGCATTTTATGGATGTAAGGCGCTCGCAAGCGTCGATTTCCCGGCGGCGGAAAGCATCGGAAACTATGCGTTCAAATCCTGCGCGGCGCTCACGAGCGTCAGTTTCCCCAAGGCGAACAGCATCGGCAAGGAAGCGTTTCGCTTCTGTAGTAAGCTTACCGGAGCCGAATTCCCCGAGGCAAAAACCATCGGCGAATACGCGTTTTATGAGTGCGACGCCCTTGCCAGCGCCAGCTTCCCCAAGGCGGAAACCATCGGCACATACGCGTTCTATTATTGCTACAGCATGGAAAATGCCACCTTCCCCCTGGCCACCTTCATCGGCGAATACGCGTTTAGTAAATGTGAGGCGCTTGCCGCCGCCGACTTCCCCGAGGCGACAACCTTGGGCGCATTCGCGTTTTATCATTGCTATGCGCTGAAAAGCGCCAGCTTCCCCCTCGTGACAGAAATTCCCGCTTCCGCGTTTCGTACGAACAAGATTCTGGAAACAGTCACCTTCCCCCAGGTGACCTCCATCGGCGATAATGCGTTCAAGGAGTGCTACGCCCTCGCTACCCCCAGCTTCCCCGAGGCGACCTCCATCGGCAGCGGCGCGTTTTACGGCTGCTCAGCCCTCACCAGCCCCAACTTCCCCAAGGCCACGTCCATCGGCGACTCCGCGTTTTACGGCTGCGGGAAGCTGAAAGCTCCGATCTTTGGGGACGTTACCGCCATCGGCAAAAACGCCTTTCAAAACTGCAAAGTGCTTACCACCGCCAATTTCCCGCTGGTGGAAGCCATCAAGAACTATACGTTCCAGGGCTGCGATATGCTCTCCACCATCGACTTCGCTGTCGCCACCTCCATCGGCAGTAACGCGTTTGAGGGGTGCAGCTCACTCAAAAATGCCAGCTTCCCGAAAGCTGCGAATATCAGTGACCATGCGTTTGATGGCTGCAATGGTTTGAAGAGCGCCAGCTTCCCCAAGGCGACCTCCATCGGCGACAGCGCCTTTTATTCCTGTAGGAACCTCGCCAGCGCCAGCTTCCCCGTGGCTGCGACCATCGGCGGCCAGACGTTCCGCGAGTGCATGTCGCTGAGAACCCTCACCCTGGGCGCGACCCCGCCCGCCGTTGGGAATGTTTCGACCTTTGAAGGATGCCCGGCTGGCCGCTGGCTGGCGCTGGTGGACGCGAACGGCGCCGAATTGACCGGTGACGCCCTCACGACGGCGCAGACGGCCTATGACGGCGTGACCGCCAACGGCAACGTGGCGGGCGACAGCCTGTGGTACGGCTGGACGGTGAAAGAGCCGACCACCTATACCGTCACCTTCGACGGCGACGGCGCCACGACCCCGGCGGACCCCTCCAGCAAAACCGTCGTCTCCCCCGCGACAACACTCGATTTCCTCCCCAAGGCCCCGAAAAAGGACGGCTTTGTCTTCGGCGGCTGGTGGACGGAGAAAAACGGCGGCGGTACGCAGTTTACCGCCTCCACAGCCGTGATCGGAGACCTCACCGTCTATGCCAAATGGACGGCGCTCACCCCGATCACCATCGGGGAGACGCCGCAAACTGCCACCTATAACGGCAAGGGCTGGATTTTTACCGTGACGCCCACCCCGGAGGGCGTCGACGGCTTCACAGTGTCCTATACCAAGGGCGGCGTAACCGTTTCCACCCCCAAGGATGCGGGAAGCTACGATGTAACCGTGACCCGCGCCGCCGACGGCACCTATGCGGCGTTTGAGAAAACCATCACCGGCGGGCTGGTCATCAGCCCCGCCGTCCCGACCCTGGAATGGCCGGAGAAAAGCCAGACCATCGCCGTGGGCGGGCAGATCACCCCGCCCGGCGTCACGCTGGTGGGCGGCGAAACTTACAACGCCGAAACCCACGGCGAAATCGCCTATGCCTACAAGCCAAAAACCGCGACTGTCGCCTCGTTTTTCCGGGGCTTGTTCAGCGACGGCTACACCCAGGGCCTGCCCGAAGCGGCGGGCGAATACTTGGTGAGCGCCGCCCTGGCCGCCAAGGGAAATTACGCCCAGGCCGCCACGGCGGAGGATCTGACGCTGACCATCGAGAAGGCGTCCGACGATAAGATCACGGTCACCATGGACGGCACTTCCGCCAGCGGGGCCAACCTGGAGGATGCCGTGACAAACAGCGGCAATACCGCGGCAACGGTCAAGACCCTCACGGTGACGTCGGGCGGGCTTACCGCCGAAGACTGGGCCTGGTTCCAAGGGAAATTTTCGGCTCTCACCGACTTTACCATTGCGGAAGGCGTCACTGCAGCCAATATCCCCGCCGGCGGGGAAAACGCCCCTTTCTTCCCCACGACCATCCAGCGTGTAAACGCTCCGGGAGTGAAGGCCGTTGGCAATCGTGCCTTTACAAAGTGCCTAAAGCTTGTCAGTGTCAGCTTCCCCGACACGGCAACCCTTGGCGAAACGGTGTTCTATGACTGCTCCGCGCTCACCAGCGCCAGCTTCCCCCAGGTGGGGAAGGTCGGCCAGAATGCGTTCAGCGGGTGCGGAAAGCTTGCCACCGTGGACTTTTCCGCCGCCACGATCATTGACACCGGGGCGTTCCAGAACTGCAAGGCCCTCGCCGCCCCCAGCTTCCCCGCCGCGAAGTTCATCGGCCAAGACGCGTTTAACAACTGCACGGGGCTTACCACCCCCAGCTTCCCCGCGGCCACAGCTATCTACGCCGACGCGTTTCACGGTTGCACAAAGCTGACGGCCCCCGTTTTTGGGGAGGTCACGGACATCCGCGCGTCCGCGTTTTACGGGTGCTCCGCGCTGACGAGCGCCAGCTACCTCAAGGTGGAAACCGTCAGCGGCTCCGCGTTTTACGGGTGTTCCGCGCTCACGAGCGCCAGTTTCCCCTCAGCCATAACCATCAACGACAGCGCGTTTAACGGCTGTACAAAGCTGGAAACCGTCAATTTCCCCGTGGCCAAGGAAATCGGTAAAAACGCGTTCAAGGGTTGCCAAGCCCTTGCTGGCGCCGCCTTCCCCAAGGCCATAACCATCGGCACCGGCGCGTTTGAAAATTGCGCGGCGCTGCAAACGCTTTCGCTGGGCATCTCCGCGCCCACCGCAACCGCTGCCGCTTTTACGGAGTGCCCGGACGCCCGCTCGCTGGCCTTTTTGGGCGAGGATGGGAGGGAACTGGCCGACGAAGCCCTCGCAACCGCGCGGGCAAGCTACAAGGGCGCGGACGACGGCGACCGGAGCGACAACCTCTGGTACGGCTGGAAGATCGACAGCAGCATCCCCGACCCCGACGCCATCACCATCAAGGTGAACGGCGGTGAGGCAGTGGGCGGGGATGATCTGGCCGGCGCGATTTCGGCCTGCGGCGTGAACCCGACCGATATCACAACGCTGGAGGTCGTGTCCGGCAAAATCACCACGGCCGACTGGAACGGCCCGGTTTTCACCAGCAAAGGTACTATGCGCCTGACCGCACTGAAAGATTTTTCGGTTGCGGAGGCGGTCAAGGTCGCGGATATAACCGGCGAAGCCAAATTCCCGCCCGCCATTGAACATGTGGACATTCCGCAGGCGATCGCCATCCATAGCTCTACTCACGCCTTTCAGGAGTGCGCGAACCTGAAAACGGCAGACATACCCCATGCAACCGAGCTGGGTGGTTTTGCCTTCGACGGATGCGAACAACTCACCGAAGCCAATTTCCCCGAGGCGAAAACCGTTGGGAGAGCCGTATTCCGGGACTGTGTTTCCCTTAAAACGGTCACACTCGCTCCAGATGCGACATTCCCCGATTTTACCGAAACGTTTAAGAACTGCAAAAAACTCATATCGATCGATTGCCCAAATGTGGAGACGGTGGATTATCAAGCGTTTTACGGCTGTTCGAGCTTGACAGCCGTCAGCCTGCCCAAGTTGTGTCATGCAATCGGCGTTGGGGCGTTTTCGGGTTGTACGGCGCTCTCACGCATCGAACTGCCGGCCAAGCCGCAGAGTATGGACACGTCATCCTTCACGGGCTGCCCATCTCCCCGCGTAATCACGTTTGTCGATGAAAACGGCACGGCGCTGACGGGCGAAGCCCTCGCCGCCGCGCAAGCGGCTTATAAGGCCGTGGACGACGGCGATACCTCCGACGACTATTGGTACGGCTGGACGATTGGCTCCGTCCCCACACCCGGCGCCGGCGCCCTGACCTACCCACTGACCCAAGATATGGTGGACGACGTGTTCGGCCCTGGCAACGCCACGCTGGATACGACCACCGTACCCCCGACCATCACCATCAACAAAGATGTCGTGGCAGATGAAACCATTGTCATAAAATCGCCCGTCGATGTTGTGATCGACCTCGGCGGAAACACCATCACCGGTAAGCCCGGCGTGAGCCCGGTCATCCGCGTCGAGGACGGCGCGAACGTGACCATCAAGGGCCCCGGCTCGGTCAACGGCGTCGACGGCGCTGATAACCCCGGCGGGAGCGGTGGCAACGGCGGCGACGGCATTCAGGTCGACGGCAGCCTGACGGTGGACAACGGCGCGGATATTAACGGCGGCGCGGGTGGAAACGGAGCAACCGGCGGCAACGGCGGCGACGCCATCACCGGCAGCGGCAATGTCACCATCAACGACGGCTCCGCAACGGGCGGGGACGGCGGCAGCGGCTCCAACGGAAACGGTGGGGACGGTGGCGACGGCGCGGGCAGCACCAGCGGCAAGATCGACGTTGGAGCGGGCGGCAGCGCCTCCGGCGGTAACGGCGGCAACAGTACGGGTGGAAATGGCACCGGCGGTACGGGCGGCAACGGCACCCAGACCGGCGCGGGCGGTTCCACCACCGTAAACGGCGAAACCACCGGCGGGAACGGTGGCAGCGGTTCCGGCGCGGGTAACGGCGGAAATGGCGGCAACGGCACGGTGATCGACGGCGGTATGGCCGGCGGGAATGGTTCTGCCACCGGCGGCAACGGTGGCGGCGTGCCTGAGGACGGTACGGGCAGTCCTGGCCAAGGCGGGCAGGGCGTTTCCGGCGGCGACGCGGGCAATGTCACCAATAAGCCCGGCTCCACCGGCGTGTCCGGCTCCGTCATCACCATCGCCGTACAGCCCGCGGACCAGACGGTTGCGGCGAACGGCAGCGCTGATTTCACGGTGGAAGCCACGGTCAGCGGCGACAGGACGCTGATCTACCAGTGGTACCGGATGTTGGGCAGCAAACCAAATCCGAGTGTCGACACCCCGCTCACCAACGCCAAAACCTTTACGGCAAACGATAAAAACTTCACTGGGATCAAGGAAACGACCTATCAATTCTATTGCGTGCTGTCCTCCAACGGGGTGGAGAGTGTCACCACAAGGATCGCCACCCTGACGGTCAGCAACGCGAGCAGCGGACTTACCGCCCCGCTGACCCAGGAGAAGGTGGATAACGCCTTTGGCCCGGGCAACGCGACTCTCCAGCCGGACGGCACGATTAAGATTGAGAAAGATGTTATCCTGGACGATCCCATCCGAGTGGAAACCGATGTGACCATCGACCTTGGAGGTCACAGCATCAACGGCTCCAATGGCCAAAACGGCGCGGACGGCAAGCCCTCCTTCGTGGTAGTGGGCGATCATACCCTTACCATCATCGGCGGCGGCACGATTTCCGGCGGCGACGGCGGCGAAAACCCCGGAGGAGCGGGCGGCAACGGCGCACCCGGCGTTGACCTTGGTACAGACGGCAACATTTCCGTTGACGATGGCACCATCACCGGCGGCGACGGCGGCAGCGGGTCTACCGGCGGTGATGGCGGAGACGGTGTCACTGGCGGCGACGGCAGCAACGTCGAAATTGGAACGAACGGCAACGCCACTGGCGGCAACGGCGGAAGCGGCTCCACAGGCGCAGGCGGCAACGGCGGCGACGGCACCTCCACGGGCGGTGACACCACTGTCAGCGGCGAAACCGCCGGCGGCAACGGCGGCTCCGGGAGCACAAGCGGAGGTAACGGTGGTAATGGCTCGACCTCGACCGGCTCCGGTTCCATTGATGTCGGCACAGGCGGCAGCGCTTCTGGTGGCGACGGTGGCAGCGGAACAGGAAACGGCGACGGCGGCAACGGCGGCAATGGTACCGAAACCGGCGGTTCCACCACGGTCGGGGGAAACACCACCGGCGGCGCTGGAGGCATGGGTTCCGGCACGGGCAACGGTGGTGACGGCGGCGACGGCACGGTCATCGGCGGTGGCACCACGGCGGGTGGCAACGGCTCTGCCACTGGCGGCGACGGCGGGAACATCCCTGGCGATGGCACCGGAAATCCAGGCGCCGCTGGCGATGGCATCAGCGGTGGCAATGCGGGTAACGTCACCAACACCCCCGGCAAAGCCGGCTATAAAGTCACAGCAATTGTGGATGATACGAAGGCCGGAACCACCGTGACCGTACCTGAAAAGGATCTGGCCGACGCGGTGGTCACACAAGAGGATATTGATAACAACCGCGAAGTCAAGGTGGAACTGATCGTCGAAAAGAAGGATGACCAACCCGATAAGCCTTTCGTAGAGCAAATTCTGGGAGAAACAAAGGCGGACACCATCGGCGTCTACTTCGAGATCACGCTCGAAAAGACCGTGACCGAAGGCGGTACGACTCAGCCGGCGGAAACAATTACCAAATCGTACCAACCGATTGAGATTACCATTACCATCCCTGCCGACATGCGCGACGGCAGCAATTATGTGGTCATCCGCGTACATGATGGCAGCGCCGAGGCTCTGCCCACCACGCAGTCAGAAAACAAGCTCATCTTCCAAACCGATAAGTTCTCCACATACGCAATCGCATACACTCCGGGTGGAGCGACCCCGCCCACCCCGCCATCCGGCGGCGGGAGCCATGGGGGCAGCGGCGGATCCTCCTCGGATAACGACCAGTACGAATTCTGGATGGGCGTCAAGGACAAAGTCAACGGTTCACGTGACGGGGACGTGGTCAAGGTGAATGCACATGGCTACGACAAAATGCCCTGGAGCGTTATGGAAGCGCTGAAGCAAAACAGCGGCGTTTCTCTGGTCATCACCTGGAACGGTAAGACTATCACCATCCCGGCGGGCATGGCGCAGAAAAACGAATCGGGCCGAATTTATTGGCCGCTCAGCAAACTGACGGAACTGTACGCGGGGATCGCTGAGAACACCGTTCTCAATCCCGCCGCAGAAACGAACCCTGAAACGGGCGAACCCGGAAAAGATATCCCCGTGACCGGAGGCGTCCTATATGAGGTAACCGCGCCTGCGGAAAAACCCGTCCAGCCTTCCATTCCTGGGCAGGCGGCGCGGCTCCAACCGGATGTGCCGGAACCCGTTACTCCGCCGGACGCAGGCTTCCAGGCAGACGCTTATGTTGGCACCCCTGATGCAAAGATGGCGGAGCAGAGCGCAAATGGGACGTTCCTTGCAATCGCCGCGGCGGTACTTATGATTCTTGCAGGTTATGGGGTATGGACTCGGAAAAAGAAAAAGAGTTAACTTTCGCCCCCAGATTACAGGAACTGCACCGCAATTGGGGCCTGACCCAAGCGCAGCTCACAAAAGCCGTCGGCGTGGCACAGGAAACCGTCAGCGGCTATGAACGCGGCAGAGAGATGCCGGAAATCGCCACCATCGTGAAGCTGTCGGACGCCTTTCAGGTTTTGACCGGCTACTTTTTGGGCATCACGGACGAGGACCGTCCGAAAGCGAAGCTGAGCGATGTGTTAAAGCCGCGGGAAACAGAAATCATGGGAATATTTCGCAAGTTGCCGCATCCGTTGCAAGAGCGGGTAATTGGCTATCTGCACGGCGCAACGGATTGCCCAAAACAACTCTGAACCACAAAATACCGAGGGGTACACGTTATTTTGCGTGTACCCCTCGGTATTTTACGACAGAGGCGCAAAATACAATTTCTTTACTTCCTATGCAAGCCATGCTACCATTTTTGCAGTGGCTCGCAGCCAATCGCGCTTCGCGTTCTTGGGCGAGCCGTGCATGGGTGCTGTTGGCCAGTCGCTTTGCTCTTGGACAGCGCCGCATTAGAAAGGGGTGACGCTATGCGGATTTTCATTTACAGCCGCAAGTCGGTCTATACCGGCAAGGGCGAGTCCATCGAAAATCAGGTTGAGATGTGCCGTCAATATATCGCAAGCCGCATTGACGGCGGCAGGGACGCCGAGATCACCGTCTACGAGGACGAGGGCTTTTCCGGCAAGAACCTGGACCGGCCGCGGTTTCAAAAGATGCTGGCCGACTCGAAAAAGCAGAAGCCTGACTATATTGTCTGCTACCGCCTCGACCGGATCAGCCGCAGTGTGGGCGACTTTGCGCCGCTGGTGGAGGATTTCATCTCCCGGGATATCGGTTTTATCTGCATCAAGGAGCAGTTCGACACCTCGACGCCGATGGGCAAGGCCATGATGTATATCGCCAGCGTGTTCGCGCAGTTGGAGCGGGAGACCATCGCTGAGCGGGTGCGGGACAATATGCTGATGCTGGCCCGCACCGGTCGGTGGCTGGGTGGTCCGCCGCCCATGGGCTTTCTGTCTGAAAAGGTGGAGGAGGTCATTGTCGACGGCAAAGTAAAAACCTCCTGCAAACTCAAATGGAACCCGGAAGAAATCACCGTCGCCAGGACGATCTATCAAAAATTTCTGGAACTGCACTCTTTGTCCGGAGTCAGCAAATATCTGATACGGCAGGGGATACGTTCCCGAACGGGAAAATACTATTCGGTCATCGGTATCAAGGAAATGCTCAAAAATCCGGTGTACTGTATGGCAGACGAGGATGCCCGGGACTATTTTCTCGCGCAAGAGGCGGATGTCTGTTTCCACGAGGCGGAATGCAGCGACCGATACGGCCTGTTGGCCTACAACAAGCGGGATCACTCCAAGAAAGGAGCGCCGCGGCAGGAAAAGAGCGCATGGGTCGTCGCGGTGGGGAAACACCGTGGGATTGTCAGCGGCAAGGATTGGGTTGCCGTCCAGAATATTTTGGAGGTCAACCGTCCCTCAAACCCAGAGCCGAAAACCTTCAACGACTACTCCCTGTTGTCCGGCGTGTTGCGCTGCAAAAAATGTGGGGCGCGGATGTTCTCCAAAATCCGCGCGAACAATCCGGATCTCTACGACTATATTTGCAGTTCCAAGCTGCGGGGCGGCAGCAGTGTCTGCGACTGCCAGAATCTAGGCGGCAAAGAGGCGGACGACGATATTTGCAGCTTCCTCTTGGACTATATGGACGAGGATTCCAAGATTTTTGAGTTGCTCGAAAATTTGCGTGCCCGGATTCAAAAGGAGGACACCGTAAATCCATTAACGGAAGTGGAGACCCAAATTGTGAAGTGCAATCGGGAGATAGAACAGTTCATTTCATCGCTCTCCCAACCGAATATAAGTCCGTCCTTGATTGTCCACATCAATAGCCGGGTGTCAGAGTTGGATGAGCAGTTAAAAGGCCTGCAGGCACAGAAAAAGCACCTGCAAGCCGTTCTCGACTATCTCACCGACGCGGATCTCCAATTGCACGTACTCTCCCAAATGCTTGCTTATTTTAGGGAGAATTTTCAGGCTCTTACCATCCATGAGAAACGGGAACTCATCAAGCTGCTGGTGCAGAAAATCGAGTGGGACGGAGAAAACTGTGATATTTTTATATACGGCGAGTAGAAGCCTGTCAGCGATCTATTCGTCGTTTGGCTCGAAGTTGCCCCGTGAATGGTCGGCGATTGCCGCCACCATCGCCGTGGCAACAAAGTTGCAGGCTGCGGCTGGCAAGACGGCATCGCTGTCTGCATTACGGCTCGCGCCCTCATCGGCGGATATCACGTTTCAGCACGTCTTAACGGTATTTTGGGGAAGATTTGCGTTTCCTGTGTATTCGGCCAACGCCCGCGTCAAGAATTGATAGGCCTGTGCCGCAGTGGGAAAGTCAGCGGGTTGTCCCAATATGTATCCGATCGCACGGTTCCACTCGCTGACGGAATAATCCTCAGCTGGAATCTGGGGCAGGACGAGGAAGAGGGGATAGCGGTAATACGGACAATGGCGCAGGTCGGAAAGATATTCGCATCCAGCCAGCTTTGCCAGATCATCCAGCAGACATCCGTTTCCTTTTAGTGGCAGTCTGATTTGCATACTATGGCACCCCCATCTTTTTTCGCTGTGATTGTATGAATCGCTTCTGCCGTCAGCTTTAAAAATTGCAGGGCGCTGACATAGTTGGCCGTTTTGCCCAACTGAGGGCAGCGGACAGTGCCCTGCCAACTGCCATTTTGCCGATAGCGCGTCTGAACAACCAATGTGAGCCCCGCTCTACCGTGTAAGTTCGGCGTGCTGCGCTTAAAATAACGTGGCTGATACGGGGCGAGCCGGTCATACTTCGGCTGTTTTTTCCAGGCGAAGGTCCGGTCCTCCCGGGTTACCTGCGGAAAATCTAAAAAGTCATAGATTTGATCCATCTTGAGAAGCATGTCGCTGAGTCCGGTGAAAGAAACCGGTTTTTGGAGAAAGGCGTTAAACAGCTTTCCGGAAGGGATATCCAGTCCGCCGGCATCCATGCGAACAATGATATAAGCGGCATATTCCGGCAGGCTTTTGCGCTCGATTATTGACAGCGTCTCCGACTGGACATGTGTGCGAGACTTACTGGCGGATGTTGCTCCCATATTCAAACCCGCTCCTTGTTTTGTTACAAAATCAGTATTTTGAGATTTACTTGCGGAAGAATCATTCGCCTTCTTTTGAAAAATCGATAATCAGCTTCTCAAAATTAGACTGATCAAACAGAAAAAGGCATCAGAAGGGTAAGGCCACAAAGCGCAGATACTTTTGTGGTCTGTTTTTTTATGCCCGAAATCGAAAAGATCTTGCCGGTGTCAGTATAAAATGATATAATAAATGCGAATTATATCGTATGTATTTTAATTAAACGTGCAGATGAATCTCAAAATACTGATTTCGTACTTAATGAACCAGTCCGAGCTGCTCCAGCTGTTTCACATGTTCCGCGCCGGTGGAAATCAGATAAATCCGGGTGGTTTCAATACTGGAGTGTCCCAGTATATCCGCGAGTTTAGCGATATCTCTGCACACTTTATAAAATGCTGTGGCGAAAAGATGCCTGAGATTGTGTGGGAATACCTTGCTGGCTTCAATTCCTGCGTGCCTGCACAGCTGTTTCATCTCATACCAAACCTGTCTTCTGGAAATTCCCCTTCCGCTTCTGGTGAGAAAGAGCTCACCGGAGGCGATTTTATTTTTTTGCGCATATTTTTGCAGCTTGCGGCAGAGCTTTCCTGGCAGCAGAATGGTGCGGATTTTTCCCTTGAGGGAGATCTGCGCCCGGCCAGTGCGGACCGCTTCTAGTGTGATATACTTCAATTCGCTCACCCGAATACCGGTGGCGCAGATCGTCTCCATGAGCAGATGCAGACGGAAATTTCCATGCGCTTTGGCGGCCTGCAGCAAGCGTTCATAGTCATTCCGGCTCAGGTCACGTGCCGGGTCGCGAAACAGATGGCGCTGAATCCGCAGAAACCTGACGCGGCAATCCTCCCGTCCGATGAAGCGCAGAAATCCATTGACCGCAGAGAGCATCGAGTTGATGGTGACCGGCATATATCCCGCGGCAAGCAGGTGCTCCTTCCAGCTTGCTGCCAATTCCTTATTGAGTTCTTGGTTATTCAGCCAGGAAGCAAACCCTTCCACGTCCCGCAGATATTTCTCGATGGTGCCTTGGCTGCGCTCTTCCGCTGCCAAGGCCTTTCCATACGCCTGGATCATATCTTTTTTTAAATAACTGCCCATAATAAAGCCTCCCAATAATGGTTTTTTGCTATTATGTCCAATGGCACAGAGATCATGAGCTGCCGCCAGGATCGAAAAATAATAAAGAAAGGCGCTGCGGGAGTATCCCACAGCGCTGTCAATTCTGTGTAGCCGAATGATGTCGTTGCCATTTTAAAAACTGGGGTAGAGAGAACGGTTGGCTTAGCTTTATTATAAAAAAACTTTGACAGTCATGCAATCACATATCCCTATCGATTCATATCTTAGGATGGATACTTATACAGGGAAATAATGAAAGATGAATCTGCCTGTGCGGCAGGTGGAAACCGCCGCTGCAAATTGGCAGGACAAAAACAGGCGGGACAAGACCGCCCCACCTGTTCACAGTACTTATTTCAGAATTTTGATTCCGCCAATAAGCGGCAGGGGTTTCATCTCGCCTTTACAGGCGTGGACGATGCCGATGATTGCAAATACGGTGAACACCCATCCAACCAGCCCCAGGATACCGGTCACGGCCAGTCCAAGCTGCCATGAGATAGCAAACAGGATGCCGCTGAGGACGCTGAACAGGACTCCATAGATGATCGCCCCGATCACCAGGATGATACCCTGGTTGGTATGAAACCGCGCGAATTTTGAATCTTTTGCCGCGAAGAGCGGAATCAGGAAAATGATGTAGGCCAGCACCGCCATGACCTTGTTGTCCTGCGCGTCCTGCAGGTCGGCCTGCATGGGCGAACCAGGTGCGGCCGGCTGCTGGTGTGCCGCAGGCGCCGCCTGCGGGGGAGCGTGGGTAGCGGTGGCTGCCGCCTGCCTAGGAGCGGCGCTTGCAGAGGGCGCCCCGCAGGAGGGGCAAAAGCGTGCCCCGTCTTCAAATTTTGTACCGCATTTTCCACAGAATGCCATTAGAATTCCTCCTCTCAAATTAAAACCGGGAACCGTACCGTCCGCAGAATTAGTGTCCCGCTTCAGCTTGGCTCCGCAATTTGTACAGATCCAAAAGCTTTTATCCGATGATTCTTTTTCGGCGCGTCTCGTTCTTTCTTCTCCGCTGCCGACGTTTTGAATTCGGTCGCTGTGAGGTTTGCCTGGATCAGCTTCATGTGTTCCGACGCGTCTCCAGAAGATTCCTGTAGTTTTATGAAATTAGGAATCGAAGTATCAGGAAGATCCCGGTTTATGCTCAGCCGCCCATCATTTCCATCAGGCTTTCCATCGTGGGCTTTTCGGTGAGATAATCCACAGTGACGACGCCGTCATAGTAGGAGATGCTGATATAGAGTTTTCCATCGGTAGCCCACCAGCCGTCCATCGAGCTGAGCATCTCCTCCTCGGTAAATCCGAACTCCAGAAAATCCTGGAAGACAAAGCCGTCGCTCTTGAGTGAACCGATGTAGGAAACCATCTCTTCACGGCTGGTTCCACTGATCTCCGTGCGGTAATCCATCGGCTGCGAAACGTTTCCAGACGGATAGGGCCGCAGTCCTGCGGGCCAGCCTTTGGTGACTGCTCCGCCGCCGGAAGTCCCGTCGCCTATTCCATTGCCGGACGCGCCTTCCGCCGCATCAGCGGCGCCGGCGAGTGCGTTCAGGGCTTCCAAATCGAGGCCAGAGCCACCTTCACCGCCGGAGAGGGCTTCCAACCCGCCTAAAATACCGAGCAGGGAAGAAAGTTCGTCGAGGTCACTGGCTCCACTGTCATCGCTGCTGTTACTGCCATTTCCGCCCAGTCCGCTGAGCGTGCTCAGATCGCCGGCCCAGCTTTTTTTGCTTTCGTCTGCATCCCTGCCGCCCAATAGACCGCTTAGGCCGGAGACTGCGGAAAAGCCGGACTCCTGTGCGGCCACGTCGATGGCTTTGTTGATAAAGCTGCGGGCCATCAGCCCAATGGCAAGGCTGAGGACAATTCCGACCGCCATCAAAATCAGGCTGGCACGTGCAAAGCTGCGCTTGGTGACCTTTTTGCAGCCGCCGCAAGCCCATACGATCAGTAGAATGATGTTCACGATTGGAATCAGCATCAACAGCATGATTCCGATCCATCCTCCCAGCCCAATAGGTGCGTATTTACTTCCTGCGGGGGGCGGAAGATCGCTGTCTGCGGCAGAAACCGGTATTGGGGCAGGCGGAGGGGGTGGTGCCTGCTGATAAACGGGTTGAGGCTGCTGATATAACTGGTAAGGAGGCTGTGCGGGCATGGGGTCCGGGGAGTGTGTCTGTGCTCCGGAAACAGCGGCGGCGGCCATTGCGGGTTCTTGTTCTGGTTTTCCCTCCGCCGGAGCCCCGCAGCTGGTACAGAACTTTTTATCATCCTCCAGCTGCGCGCCGCAGGACGTACAAAACCGATTTGCCAAAAGAATTCCTCCTCTTCTCGAAATGGATATACTTGTGGGGGAGGCGCATGTTATTTCAGACGTTTGTAGGTGGCGCCGTCGAAGACGAGCGTATCGCCATTAAGGGAGTAGCTGACCTCAATGGTTTCTTTTCCACCCAGCCCCATCAGAGCACTCATTGTAACCTCGATCACACTGTCACTTTTGATCTTGTATTTCATGCTCATGATAGCGCCCAGCCCCTTCATCACGTCGGCATATTCGTCGCTGTCCTCGAGCCCTGGGATGCCGAGCGTCAAGGTTCCGTCCTTTTCAAAGGTAAATCCCAGCCCAAATGTGGCCGATTCGCCGTCAGTCAGCTCCCAGCTGCCCACGATCGCTTTTTTGTTGCCGCTGCCGCAGGCGGCCAGTGTCAGGATCATCACAAGTGCCAAAGCGAAAGCCAGTATCTTTTTCATTCTAAATACTCCCTTTCCTATCAAACAGTTTTTGGGTTATTCCTCTTCTACAATTAAAGCTTTGCACCGCAGGAACCGCAGAACTTGGTACCGGAATCGTTTCGCGTGCCGCATTGGCCGCAGAACAGCGGTTTTGTTCCTCCCGCTGCGGCTGTCGCTGGCGTCGATGCCGCCGAGACAGCAGGGGTTCTCATGGCAGGGGCTGCGGCGGGTGCACCGCCGGCACCTGCCGTAGCGTAAGCCGGCTGCGGGCCGTCTTCCTCCTTGCCTTTCTGGAACAGCTCCTTAAATTTGCCGGACAGGCCGCAGAGCTTGCTGTAAAGATCAAAGGTGATCCGGGTGGAAGGCGCAACCTCCATATAGGAGACCATCATCTTGATCATGATCCAGCTGTCGACAAACGCGAATTTGATGGTGAAAGCGACGAAGCAGGCCAACAGGAACGCCGCCAGCGGGCTCCAGCCCAGAAGCTTGAATATCAGTCCCAGCACGACGAACACCCCGATGATGATAGCGCCAGTGAGCAAAACGACCATGAGCATTGTTTTTGCCGCGCTTTTCAAAAGGTGTTTCCAGTTCTGCGCATAGATTACAACGCCGTCCGCCGCGCTTTTGAAGGCGCCCTGCTCCGTTTGATAGAAGGTCCAGCCGAGACAGCATTCGTCGATGTAACCAAGCGAGATTTCAATGAAGAATTTGCCCATTCCGGTGACTGCCTGCATACCAGGAATGAAATCGAGCGCGTTGCCTACCTTCTGCAGGGAATTCTGAAGCTGTTTGACCGCGCCGGACACAAGTTTATCGATGAGAAAATAGACGTTCGAGGTGGCAAAGCGTTCGATGACTTTGGCTTTGCCGTATGCCACCTGATTGTCCGGTACGCGGCCGGTTGCAATTGTTTCACTGATGACCGCGATATGCCCGGCCTTGACGAGGTATCCCATATAGTGCATGATGGCAAAGCGTATAAAGCCAGTGGCGCTGATCCAGATGATGAAGCTGATCAGCATGCCGTTTTCACCGAAGAGCCAACCGATTCCCATGAGGACAGCGAACAGCACTACAGAGATCAGAACCGTTGCGAGCCCCAGCAGCAGCTTTGCCCAGACGAAGGGCATGGTTTTGGAGAAGATTTGTTTTGCGGTCATTGTTAATGCCTCCTTATCCGATTTTAGTTCCACATTCGTTGCAGAACTTTATGCCCTGTTCAGCTGCGGTGCCGCAGTTTGGACAGATCCGCCGTTCTGGAACTTCCAGCTTGGAACCGCATTCGCAGCAGAATCTGGTATCGGGGGCGTTGGCCGCTCCGCATGCGGGACAGATGTCTTTGGAAGGTTCCGGGGGAGCTGGGGATTCCAACTTGCCGCCGCATTCGCAGCAGAATCTGGTACCGGGGGCATTGGCCGCTCCGCATGCGGAGCAGACGTCTCGGGAGGGTTCCGGGGGAGCTGGGGATTCCAGCTTGCTGCCGCATTCGCAGCAGAACTTGGCACCGGGGGTGTTGACCGTTCCGCAGGCAGGGCAGATCGGTTCGCCGGAATCATCAGTGGAGGCGGGAATGGGATCTGCAGCAGCTTGTGCCGCTTCATTTTCCGCTTTGATGCGGTCGATTTCCGCTTGTGCCTGTGCTGATGCATCGTAATGAGCCTTGGCGTTTTGACAGAATTCCAGCACCTCCGGTGCCGCAGCGCCGTCCGTTGCAAAGAGCTCATAATAATACGCGCCTATTTTTTTTAATTCTTCACCCGCTGCGGCGTTTTCCGTGTTAATTTTGCTGTTCAGCTTATTGGTTTCAATTGCGTCTGAAGTCTTATCCCCGATATTCTTTGCCAGATCCCCCAATTTGTCGAAAAATGCCATAACAAAAACCTCCCAATATTAAAATTTAATTTTTCTCGATGACTTCGTGTCCGCAGCGGATGAGGCTCCGCCGGTTTCTGACTTGCGGCCAATGGCGGCGCAGACAAACGTTTTCACGCCGTTTATGTTCCGGGCCGGCAGCCGCAAACCGAAAAAACAAGGAGACGGCTTGTCAGAAAGACGGCCGCTTCTCTCATCCCGCGGCCACACGATTGCCCAGCTGCCGTCCGCATCGGGGACAGCGGTCCGTTCCGCTTTCCAGCGGGGAACCACAGTCGGTGCAGAAGCGCGGTATGATTTTATTAGGCGCGCATTCGATGCATTTCATTTCGTCGATGTTATAGGCTTCGTCCCGGATCCATCTCCCACATTCACTGCAGCCGTTAAAATAGGAGCGGGCCTGTCCCCAAGCAAGCAGCAATTCTGTTTCGGGAGAATCCGCACGGACCGGACCGGTAGTGAAAACCGCAGTCTTTGAGACATCACAGTAGAAGCAATACCGCCTGCCGTTCGCGGTCTCTTCCACAATTTTATACTGGCTGGTGGAGTGCAGTTTTTCAAACAACTCATTTCACCTCCATGCCGTTACCCTTTTGTTTTTGAAGCAGACTGAGAAATTCCAAAGTCTGCTTCAGTTCTTCCCGGTTCATCGATTGGACTTGTTCAAGAATTACCTCTTTCAAACCCTGCTTTTCGTTTTCGGTCATGGAAAACCACCCCCCATCTTTCTGCGAGCATCAAAAATCTTGTTTGAATAAAGGCTTTTGAGTCACAGGATTGTTTTTGTTTTCTACACTTATTTTACGCTGTAAGACCGGAGAAGTCCCCACCCAACCGGTAAAAAATGGGGTGGTTTTCTGAAAATTGGACTGATTTTTAAAGTAAAAATGTAATTTAAAGATGAAATATGAATAAATAATTTTTTGAAATTACAAATCTGTCTCCTAAAAAAATATTGTTTGAAACAATATGATGTGCTATACTAAAACAGAGAGGGGAGTCTGCTGAAAAGAAAAACCTGTATTATCGAGAGGGAGGGACTCGAATTGAAAAGTAGATTGAAGCATTTTACAGTTCTGCTTGTTGCCCTTGCGCTGCTGACCGCCGGATGTGCGAAGGCCGCGGGGAAATCCCCACTGAACCCGAAGGAACCTGTGACTGTTTCCATGTGGCATAATTTTGGCGGCGAAATGCAGACGACCATAGATGCCTTGATAGATGAATTCAACAGTACCGTGGGCCGGGAACAGGGGATCATTATTAATGTCACGGCCATCACATCCAGCGCAGAGCTGCAAAAAAGCCTGAATATGATCGCATCGGGCGATCCGGGGGCTCCGGCAATGCCTGATATCGCAACTGCCTACCCCAAGACGGCGATCCTTTTTCAGCAGAAGGGGATGCTTGCCAATTTGGATGACTATTTCACAGAGGAAGAGCTGGCTGGATATGTGCCGCAGTTTGTGGAAGAGGGGCGTATAGGCGATGGCCTTTACGTCTTTCCAATTTCGAAATCAACCGAAATTTTATACCTGAATCAGACCCTGTTTGACCAGTTTGCGGTGGAAAACCAGGTTACGATGGAGTGTTTTTCCACATTCGAAGGGTTGGCGGACGCGGCACAGAAATATTACGATTGGACTGATGCAAAAACGCCGGACGTTCCCAATGACGGCAAGGCATTTTACGCGGCCGATTCCTGGGTGAATCTGGCGCAGGCGGGCATGCGCCAGCAGGGGGATTCCCTGTTTGATGCGGAAAATCTAAACTTGGATGGAGACTCCTACCGCCGCATATGGGAAGCGGTCTGCCCGCCCGCCATAACGGGGGCGTTCGCTATTTATGACGGCTATTCCTCCGACCTTTCAAAAACCGGAGATCTGGTCTGTTCCACGGGATCCTCCGCGGGGATTCTTTTTTATGGGGACACCATCACCCATCCGGATGGACGGGTGGAGCGGGTGGAATACAGCATTTTGCCGTTTCCGGTGTTCGAAGGCGGGGAAAAGATCGCCATTCAACGCGGAAATGGTATGATGGTGTCCAAAAGCGATCGGACGCACGAATATGCCAGCGCGGTTTTTTTGCGCTGGTTTACTGCCCCAGAACAGAACATGCGGTTCATTGCATCCACCGGGTATCTGCCGGTAAGCAAGGAAGCCTTTGAAAACCGGATGGAAACGGAAATTGAACGTGTAGAGGACTACCGCATCAAAAAGATGCTGGTTGCGGTCACCGAAATGTACCGGGACTATCAGTTTTTTGTTGCGCCTGTCTTTGAGGGGTTTGACAGTATGAGCAAGGCCTATGAGCAGGATTTTAAGCAGCGAATGGTTTCACTGCATGAAAAGTGGATCGTGTCCGATGGAGAAGCGTCTCTGGAGAAGATGACCGCTGAAGCGCTGCGGGAGTGGCGCGGCCGTTAAACGACCCGGATAGCCGGCAAAGGAGGTGGAAGGATGGTTCAGGATGCGCTTGCCCTATGGAAAAAGATCAAAGCAAAAGGGGAGAGAGGAACTACCCTTTACCTGCGCCTGTTTGTGTTTTTTGCTTTTTTTGTGGTTGCGCTGGTGCTTGCATTCCTGCTGATCTTGAATATCGCTGGCGTTTTTCATATCGGCATCCATAAAAGCCAGGCGTGGTTTGAAAATGAATTGGAGCATCTTTCCCAGGACATTTCCAATGATTATGGAAATCTTTCGGTCCATGGCGTGAACCTTTCTGAAAAAATTTCCAAAAGCATGGAGAGCTATCTGAAAGAAGCACGGGTCGCGCCTTCGGGCCTGGCGGATCATCCGGAGCTATTGGAAGAACTCCTGTCCCTCCAGATGCCGGATCTTCTTTCTGCCCTGCAGAATAACAAATGCGGCGGCGCCTTTCTGATTCTGGATGCGAGCGTCATACCGCAGGCTCATATGCGGCAGCGCGCCGGTCTCTTTCTAAAACGCACCGAGCCCAATACAGTCGGCACTATGGGTTCCAAATTACACTGCCTGCGCGGCCCCGCAAACATTGCCCGTGAGAACAGTATTGAGCTGTTGGGGCAATGGCAGATGGAGTTTACCGGCTCGGAAACGGATTTCTTCAGCCTCGCGGTTGAAACCAGCCGTAAGCGTTCGGAATTGCCGCTGTCCCGCCTTTATTACTGGAGTCCCAGACGTTTGCTTTCCGGAAACAGCGAAGCCGGGATGCTTCTGTCGGTTCCGCTGATTACCAGTGATGGGACGGTTTTGGGCATCTGCGGCTTTGAGGTATCCAGTATGCTGTTCAAACAGTCCTACAGTCCGGACAACTCCGTCTATGCCCGGGTGTTTTCGGTTTTGGCCCCTGTAAAGGAAAGCGGCCTTCACATGGATGGAGGGCTGTTGGCGGGAAACAGTTATCTGAACAGTGCGCTGGGCGGAAATATCGCCGTAATCAGCGAAGAAGATGCTCCGTTCAATCGCTACCGGTCTGGGGAACAGGGAGATTACAGCGGCGTCCAGCGGACGGTGCGGCTCTATCCGGCGGGTTCCCCCTATCAGGAGGATATCTGGGCGGCGGCGGTGATGGCTCCCCGCGAGGATATGCAGGCGGCGGCTCGGAAAGGGATACTTGGCTTGCAGTTGGGGATCGGGGTTCTTTGTCTGTTGAGTCTGCTGGCGGCGGCTTTTGTCAGCCGCAGGTATATCTTGCCGGTGCTCAAAACGCTTGAAGGGATCAAAAATGGAAGCGGTTATGCCGCCCTTCCCAAAACGCAGTATCAGGAGATTAACGACCTGCTGGAATTTTTGGCGGCGCAGGACGAGGCGGTCAGCGCCGCGCTGGCTGAGGCAAAAACCGGAAAGACGCCGGCCTCTGTCGGGACAGAGCGGGAGAATTTAAAGCCGCCCGACCTTGACCCGGAACAATACCAGCGGTTCTTAAAATGCCTGGAGACGCTGTCGCCTGCTGAGCGCCGGGTATTTGACCTGTATGTGCGGGAATACCGCGCGAAAGATATCGCCGCCGAGCTGCATCTTTCGATGAATACCGTAAAATACCACAATGGAAATATTTATGGAAAGCTGGAAGTCGGCTCCCGCAAGGAGCTATTGAGCTATATCCGGTTTATGCATTGTCAGCAGAAACGGGAGGAGGAAGAGCATGATGAACACCTTAGCTGACCGGCTGAATCAAATTATTGCTGAGCAGAAGATCACCAAACGGGAGTTCGCCCAGCGTATCGGCGTAGGGGAAACCTACGTGTATGTAATCACCGGGGGCGGTCGCAAAAATAACCTGAACAAGAATATCTCTCCGGCTCTTGCCCGGGTGATCGGGACGGAATTCGGCTATGATCCCGACTGGATTTTGCATGGCTGCGCGCAGGATGCCAAAAATCTCGAGCAGCTTCGGCAGGATACGATTGGGCAGGTGGAAAAGCTTGGTCCGGAGGATTTGATTGCCCTGCAGAGATTTTTGTCGAAACTTCGGGAGAGGTGACAGGATGAAATAGATGAAACAGACGGAATAAGAAGCCCCCCGCCAATCTGGCGGGGGGCTTCTTATTCCGGGCTTTCAGAAAGCCGCTTTCTTATTTCAGAGAGCAGCTGTGCCTGTACATGCGCGGGAAAGCCGCTCCGGTCAAGCTGCCGTGCAACCGCCTGCGCATGGAAACGGTTCAAACGATCTGCGACCGTCCCGCCGTCCGGCGAGGGGAGAATGTGGACGCAAAGCTGCCGGATTTGATTTTTCTTCATCCCACCGCCTCCTTGCCTAAACCTATGCGAAGCGGATTTTGTCCCATGCGCAAGGACAGGCGCGTATGCAGAACTTTTTAAAGAAAGGGTTCCGAATTGGTGCGACAGGATTTCCCTTACTTTCCGCCCGTTTGCATGGTACCATTTTCGATAGGGGGTGATGTCTGTGCGGATTGCCGTCTATAGCCGAAAATCGGTCTGGACCGGCAAGGGTGAATCGATCGAAAACCAGGTGGAGATGTGCCGCCAGTATATCGAAAGCCGAATCGAAGGCGGGAAAGAGGCGGAAGTTTTTATCTATGAGGACGAAGGCTTTTCGGGGAAGAACCTTGACCGGCCGCAGTTCCAAAAGCTGCTGGCTGATTCCAAAAAGCAGAAGTTTAACTATATTGTCTGTTATCGGCTTGACCGTATCAGCCGCAGCGTTGGAGATTTCGCACCGCTTGTGGAGGATTTGATCGCCCGCGGGATCGGTTTGGTCTGTATCAAGGAACAATTTGATACGGCAACGCCAATGGGCAAGGCGATGATGTATGTTGCCAGTGTGTTTGCCCAGCTGGAGCGGGAAACCATTGCCGAACGGGTACGGGACAACATGATGCTTCTGGCGCGGTCGGGACGCTGGCTGGGCGGTACGCCGCCGACTGGATTTCTGTCCGAGCGGGTTGGGGAAGCGGTTTTGGAAGGGAAAGTCAAGACCTCCTGCAAACTTAAACCGAATCCAGCCGAAATCGGGGTGGTCAGGCTCATGTTCCAAAAATATCTGGAGCTGCGTTCATTGACCGGGGTGTCAAAGTTCCTGATCCAAAAAGGGATCAGGAATCGAAGTTTAGCCCCCTATTCGGTTCCGGGGATCAAAGACATCCTGCGAAACCCGGTCTACTGCATTGCGGATCGGGACGCACGGGATTATTTTATCAGCAGCGGCTCGGATGTCTGTTTCCCGGAAACGGAATGTTCCGAAACGCGAGGGCTGCTTTCCTATAACAAACGCAGTTACAGCCGTAAAACCGTTTCCCGGTTGGATAAATCCCAATGGATCATTGCAGTCGGAAGGCACCGCGGGATCGTGTGCGGTGCCGACTGGGTGAAGGTGCAGCGGCTTCTGAAGGAAAAAGCCGAGCACAACCCTCAAAAGCCGCCGCAGAGCTTTAACGGCTATTCTCTGCTCTCGGGACAGATTTTTTGTGCCAAGTGCGGTTCCCGCATGTTTGCCAAAAAACGCAGCAACAGTGACCTGCTGTTCGATTACATCTGTGGCAGCAAGTTGCGATCTGGAAACTTGTGCAGATGCCAGAATCTTGGCGGGCAACAGGCGGACGGTCTGGTTTGCGATTATCTGCTCGGATTTGCACACGGGGATACCGGAATTTTGGATCTGCTGGACGACCTGCAAAGAAAGTTCCAAAATGGAGATTCGCAGGCTCCTGTGCAGTTTTTGGACGCATTAATTGAAAAAACCTGCCGTGAGATGGACAGCCTGGTTGCGGCACTGGTTTCGGCAGGGGCAAGCGAGCCGCTCGTACGGCGGGTCAGCGCGCGGATGGAGCAGCTGAATGCGGAACTAGACAGGATGGAAGAAGAGAAAAAAAGGCTGGAGGCCGCGCAAAATTCAGGGAAACCGTCTCTTGCGGAACTTTCCGCCGCGCTTGCCAATTTTCCGGACTGCTTTGCACAGATGACCATTCACGAGAAGCGGGATTTCGTCCGTCTGTTTGTGGAGAAGCTCGTTTGGGATGGGATGGATCTGCACATTTACCTCTATGGAGATCCGCCGCGCGGAGCGGGTGAAATTACAAAGCAAAAAGTTTCTGTTTCCCGGGAGTGGCATTCCCAACGCTGATTGCAATCATCACGATGTTCTTTATCGGTGGGAGCACGGGGACATTTGCATCCGTCGCGTCGACCGTTCTGCTGACCGGCGTGATCGTCCTGGGCGTACTGATGACCTTTGCAGTCTCCGCGTTGCTTTCCAAAACAATCCTGAAGGGGGTTCCGTCCTCCTTCACTCTTGAGCTTCCGCCTTACCGCACGCCGCAGATCGGTAAAGTGATCGTCCGCTCGATTTTTGACCGGACGCTGTTCGTATTGGGCCGCGCGGTGGTGGTGGCGGCGCCGGCGGGGATGGTGATCTGGATTCTGGCGAACGGCACAGTGGATGGAGCGAGCCTGCTGTCGCTCTGCTCTGGGGTCCTGGTTCCGTTTGCATCGCTGGTCGGGCTGGGCGGGGTGATCCTGATGGCCTTCATCCTGGGCGTCCGGGCAAATGAAATTGTTGTCCCGATCATCATTATGACGTACCTTTCGACTGGGGCAATTCTGGAGCTGGATGATCTC
>Ga0079305_1000528_pt1 | contig 78588 bp, 71 predicted proteins | sample LMS_cellobiose_e_FD_79183 | JGI IMG/M metagenome (GOLD analysis project Ga0079305, IMG submission 79183) | Rumen-fistulated moose microbial communities from Alaska, USA - LMS_cellobiose_enrichment | ecosystem: Host-associated > Mammals > Digestive system > Stomach > Rumen fluid ...
CGACACCTGCAAGCGGATAATTCCCTTGGTGGGATTGGGCCATATCTTGACGCTCAACTCGCCGGCCGGGACAACAGAAGGAGGCACCGTATCCACAGGCTGCTGGCTGACACGGGTAGGCGGGGTAACAGCCAGCCGGAGCGTGGTGGCTACACGGCCGATACGGTTGCCCGCTGCATCGTAGGCATACTCCACTTGATGCTGGGCAGAGGCATTAACCGTGAAACACAGCATAAGACTCATCCCCAGCAGACAGACAAAATGATGAAATGAAACTTTTGCAAACATATTTCTCATTTGGGCAAAAGTAAATAAGCTATACTTTGTAACAAATAGCTTTAACAGATAATAACGAATAAATTAACACTTTTTGGCGAATGAATAATTTATAGGTGGTATAGGAAGAGCACCGTTTACTGCTCAACTGTAAGAGCGTCATCAATCAGTCATAATCGGTAAATCTCAATTCAAGATTCTGGGCCACTAGTGACAATATGCGATAGAAATACTCTAATTTTTGAGGCAAGATGCAGTTGTATGATAAAAAACTCCACTCCCCTGTTGCGTAATTGAAAAACGCGTTGTACTTTTGTGCCCGTTAAAAACAAACCGATGGTGCCATAGCTCAGTCGGTAGAGCAAAGGACTGAAAATCCTTGTGTCCCTGGTTCGATTCCCGGTGGCACCACCGTCAAAGGAGACTCTCACGCAGGGCCTCCTTTTTTATACCTTCCCCCTTCATAGGTATCAAAAAAAAGACCTCCCGCAGTATTACCGCAGGAGGCCTTGTTTATAATAGGTACAAGCCCTTGCTCAGAGCTTCGGACCGGCAGCAACCAATGCCTTGCCGGCGTCGTTGCCCGTGTACTTGACGAAGTTCTTGATGAAGCGTCCGGCCAGGTCTTTGGCTTTCTCTTCCCACTGGGCAGCCTTGGCATAGGTGTCGCGGGGATCCAGGATGCCGGGATCTACGCCGGGCAGGGCGGTGGGCACTTCAAAATCGAAGTAGGGGATCTTCTTGGTCGGAGCCGACTTGATCGAACCGTCGAGGATGGCATCGATGATACCGCGGGTGTCGCGGATGGAGATGCGCTTGCCGGTGCCGTTCCAGCCGGTGTTGACCAGATAGGCCTTGGCGCCGCTCTTTTCCATTTTCTTGACCAGCTCTTCAGCATATTTGGTCGGATGCAGTTCCAGGAAAGCCTGGCCGAAGCAAGCCGAGAAGGTCGGCGTGGGCTCGGTGATGCCGCGTTCGGTACCGGCCAGCTTGGCGGTGAAGCCGCTCAGGAAATAGTATTTGGTCTGTTCCGGAGTCAGGATCGAGACAGGAGGCAGCACGCCGAAAGCATCGGCACTGAGGAAGATGACATTCTGGGCATCGGGACCGGAAGAAACGGGATTGACCTTCTTGACGATCTTTTCGATGTGCTCGATGGGGTAGCTGACGCGGGTGTTTTCCGTGACGCTCTTGTCGGCGAAGTCGATCTTGCCGTTTTCATCGACGGTGACATTCTCCAACAGGGCATCGCGACGGATGGCGTTGTAGATGTCGGGCTCGCTTTCCTTGTCGAGGTTGATGACCTTGGCATAGCAGCCGCCTTCGAAGTTGAACACGCCGTTGTCGTCCCAGCCGTGTTCGTCGTCACCGATGAGCAGGCGCTTGGGGTCGGTCGAAAGGGTGGTCTTGCCCGTGCCGGACAGACCGAAGAAGATGGCTGTGTTTTTCCCCTGCATGTCGGTGTTGGCCGAGCAGTGCATCGAAGCGATGCCCTTCAGGGGCAGGTAGTAGTTCATCATCGAGAACATACCCTTCTTCATTTCACCGCCGTACCAGGTGTTCAGGATGACCTGTTCGCGGCTGGTGGTGTTGAAGGCAACGCAGGTCTCGCTGTTCAGGCCGAGGGCCTTGTAGTTCTCAACCTTGGCCAGGGAAGCTGTGTAGACGACAAAGTCGGGCTCGAAATGCTCCAGTTCCTCAGCCGAGGGCTGGATGAACATATTTTTGACGAAATGGGCCTGCCAGGCGACTTCCATGATGAAGCGGACGGCCATGCGGGTGTCCTTGTTGGCGCCGCAGAAGGCGTCCATGACATACAGGTTTTTGTTGGAGAGCTCTTTCAGGGCCAGTTTCTTGACTTCTGCCCAGACTTCTTCCGACATGGGATGGTTGTCGTTCTTGTATTCGTCGGAGGTCCACCATACGGTGTTCTTCGAGTTTTTGTCCATGACAATGTATTTGTCCTTGGGCGAACGGCCGGTGTAGATACCGGTCATGACATTGACGGCGCCGAGCTCGGTTACCTGACCTTTTTCATAGCCGGTCAGCGATTTCTTGGTTTCTTCTTCGAACAAGTAGTCGTAAGAAGGGTTGTGTGCCATCACGGTAGCCCCGGTGATGCCGTACTTTGATAAATCTAATTTCTTCATTTTTAATTGGTTGTTATGGTTTTACAAATCATTCTCAGCATAAGTCGGGATTCAGAAATCGCATCCTGTCCCCGATGCAAAGATATAAACAATTTCCATCCTGGGAAAAATATTAGAGAAAAATTTCCTTAATTCTTCAGGTTGACACAACAACACCGTCCGCCCCGGGCGGATAAAAATCGAATTTACATGTAAAATGCCTGGAAATGTTACAGTTGCTTCTGGAAAAACTCGAGCGCCTGTTGCTGCATGTCGCGGCTGAAGAAGTGGGGTACGTCCCAGAGTTCCGTTTTCAGTTTCCAGTCGGCGCCCTGGCTGTCCCACACCTGGTGCATGATCTTGTAGGCGTCCTCCACCCCCTCGACGGGGAAGAGCTTGTCTTGCCGGCCGTTCATGAAATACATCGGCTTGGGGCAGGCGATCGAGGCCACGTCGGGATAGTCCAGGTAGCGGCGGATGTCGGGCAACAGCATGGAATAGGCGCTGCCGCCCTTGTTCTGATTGTTGGTGGCGGTCATCAGGTACTGGGTGGTGTTCATCCAGCAGACAGCCACCCCGGCCCTGACCTTTTCGCTGGCGGCGGCCAGCATCCAGGCCCGATGGGCGCCCATGGAATGGCCATAGACCCCGATGCGGCGGGCATCGACAAAGGGCAGGCGGCTGAGGAACTCGACGCTCTGCATGTCGTCGAAGGTGATCAGGCCGCACCAGTTCATGCCCAGCTGGAACAGATTGGAGGCAAAGGCCTGCTGGGCTTCATAGGAAGCACCTTCCTTGCGGCCCCGTTCCCCCCAGAAGATGGCATCGATGCTGAGCACCACATAGCCGTTCTGGGCAAAAAAGTCGCCGGTGAAGACACCGTCGTAGCAGTTTACGGCCCAGCCTTCGGCCTCCTGCAGTTTCTGGGAATCAGCCTGCCCGATGGGACGGATCATCTTTTCCTTGCCGATGGTGAAACGGGCACCATGGTCGTGCAGGGCCACCAGGGCGGGAAAACGTCCCTGGCCGTCGGGCACCAGCAGATAGGCCGGAATGCGGCAGTAGCCCGAGATGTCAAACACGATTTTCAGGGCCTGGTAGCCGTTGCGCTGTTCGCGCTCCAGGATCAGGTAGTCGAAGCTGCGGCTCGTCGGGGGCAACTGGCCCATGCAGTCGAACAGTTGTTGGCGGGCTGCTCTGCGCCAGCGGCCGAAGTCTTTGTAGCCGCTGTTGCGCCAGGCCAGCGGGAAGGTCAGGTCCTGTTTGATATCGTCCAGAAAGGCGGGCATCGCATTGAGCAGTCCGTAGGGCTCATAGTCGGGCATTTCATCCTCGCCCACAATGACAGTCTGCTGCGATTGGTTGACAGGGGCATTGTTTTGTGCCTGCAAGGGCAGGAAAACCAGCCACGTCAGGACAGTGGCGGCCAGGAGGGGTAGGATGGCTTTCATAGGACGATAAGATAAAATGGAGTATCGGGATTACTGCCGGGCAGCGGCACGCTGGAGGGCGCGCAGCTGCTTGCGGGTAATCTTCACAATCGTACCGTGCTTGTGGCCTTTCGGTACGGAGATACGGTCGTCGGCCGGGGTGAAGGTGACAAAGTCCTTGGTGGCGGTGGCACCATAGGTGCCGTTGCGATAGACATCGTAATAGATGATCCATTCGTCGCCGATCTTCACCACGCAGGGACCTTCCGAATAGGTCGGGGCGAAAGTCTCGGAAGGATTGCCGAAGGGGCCTTCGGGACTGGTGGCATAGGCGCAGAACAGGTTGCTGAAGCCAGGCTTGCGGTTGTCCTTGATGACCAGCACGTAGTCGTTCTTGGCCCGCTTGACCAGATAGCCGTCGATGCTGTTGAAACCGCAGTCGTAGTAGGGCTGGGCCGGGGTGAAGGTCTGGAAGTCCCTGGTCTTGGTGTAGTAGGGACGATGGCAGGCATTGGAACCCATGCGGTCGGCTTCGGTGTAGTCTCTGGGGTGGATGCCCGACGACCAGATGACGAGGAACTCATCCTTTTCATCGTCATAGAAAAGCTCCGGTGCCCAGACATTGTTGGTGGCCGTGTCGGCCATGACTTTGATCTCGCGCTGCTCGCTCCAATGGATCAGGTCCTTGGAGGAGGCGTAGCCAAAACCCCTGCTGCCGCTCCAGGCAATGGTCCAGACCAGATGGAAGGTGCCGTCGGGGCCCTGGATCACGGAAGGATCGCGCAAGACGTGGGTGGGGCAGAACTTCGGCGTGACCTGACGGCCTGAGAAAGCGTCGGTGTAGGGCTCTTCGTTGCCGATCTGAGGGGCCATCCAGACACCGCCCAGGGTGTCCCAGTGGAACCCGTCCAGGCTGTAGAGATACTGCATACCACGAACGGAAGGTTCGCGGAAGGAGGTGAAGATGTAGGCATCTCCCTTGGGGGTGCAGGAGCCGAAGACGGCTGCCACTGCCAGCATGCTGACGAAAATTCTGAATGCTTTCATAACGCTGTGATTTCTTGATTGGCTCTATTTGATTTCCCAGGTTTCCAGGGTCTTGAAGAAATCGTTCAGACACTTGACCTGGGGGCGTTTGGCCTGCACGTCTGCCACCTGGCGGCGCACTTCCTCTTCGTAGGTGGGTGCCTCCACATCGCGGATGACGCCCAGGGCGACGGGAAAGTCGGGACCGGTCATGGTGGCCAGCTTGAAATGCAGGGTGTTGTCAATGCAGTGGGCATCGTGGGTGAGGATGTCGTCCTCGGTGATGCCGTCCTGGCCGATGGTGACCACCTTCAGCTGGAAGCCGTCGAGCATCAGGCCCTTGTCGCGGTTGTTGCCGAAGATCATCTTCTCGCCGTGGCGCAGGTAGATGGTGCGGTCGGCACGGAACTCCTTTTCCTGGATGTCGCGGTGGGTGCCGTCGTTGAAGATGACGCAGTTGACCAGGGCCTCGACCACCGAGCAACCTTTATGGCGGGCGGCGGCCACCAGGGTCTCCTGGGAGTTCTTCAGATCGACGTCGAGCAGGCGGGCAAAGAACTGTCCGCGGGCACCCAGACAGAGTTCGGCGGGGCGGAAAGGCTCTTCAACCGTGCCGTAGGGCGAGGATTTCGAGATGAAGCCCTTGGGCGAAGTGGGTGAATACTGTCCTTTGGTCAGGCCGTAGATGCGGTTGTTCATCAGGATGATGTTCAGATCGACGTTGCGGCGCACGGCGTGGATGAAGTGGTTGCCGCCGATGGCCAGGCAGTCGCCGTCGCCGGTCACTTGCCAGACGGTCAGGTCGGGATTGGCGGTCTTCAGGCCGGTGGCGATGGCCGAGGCACGTCCGTGGATGGTGTGGAAGCCGTAGGAGTTCATGTAGTAGGGCAGGCGCGAGGAGCATCCGATGCCCGAGATGACGGCCATCTGGTCGGGGGCGACGCCCAACTCGGCCATGGCTTTGTGCAGGGTGTTGAGTACGGCATGGTCTCCGCAGCCGGGGCACCATTTCACCTTGCCGCTGCTTTTGTAATCCTGAGGTGTATAGTTAGTTTCCATAGGGGCAGATAAGTTAGAATTGTGCAAGAACGGCCTCTCTGACTTCCTCGACCGAGAAAGGCTGGGCCTGTACTTTGTCGAACTGGCGGATGTCCAGCCCGGCGGGCATCTTCGAGCGCAGGTAAGCGGCAAACTGGCCGTTGTTCAGCTCGCAGACGACAATCTTTTTGTATTTGGACAAAACCTCGGCGGTGTTGGCCGGCAGCGGGTTGATGTAGTTGAAGTGGGCCAGGGCCGTCTTCCTGCCCGCGGCGTTGAGCTCCTCGACGGCGGCATAGAGGTGGCCGTAGGTGCCGCCCCAGCCGACAACCAGCACATCGGCCGTGGGGTCGCCTTCCACCTTGAGCGGCGGGATGACCTGGGCGATGGCATCGACCTTCTTTTGTCGCAGGTCGGTCATGCGCTGGTGGTTTTCGGGATCGGTCGAGATGGCGCCGGTGCGTCCGTCCTTCTCCAGTCCGCCGATGCGGTGGGCGAAGCCTTTGCGGCCGGCCACGGCCCAGTAGCGGACGAAGTTCTTGTCGTTGCGCAGATAGGGAGCCCACTGGCCCTGCATTTCTTCAGGAACGAAGGGCGGCACGATGGCAGGATAGTCTTTCATGTCGGGAATGCGCCAAGCCGACGAGCCGTTGGCCAGGAAGGCGTCGGTCATCAGGATGACGGGCGTCATGTGCTCCAGGGCGATCTTGGCAGCCTGGAAGGCATAGTCGAAGCAGTTGGCCGGGGTGCTGGCGGCAATCACCACACAGGGCGATTCGCCGTTGCGGCCGTAGAGGGCCTGCAGCAGGTCGGTCTGTTCGGCTTTGGTGGGCAGACCCGTCGAGGGACCGCCTCGTTGTACGTCGATGACCACCAGGGGCAGTTCGGCCATGACGGCCAGACCGATGGCTTCGCTTTTGAGGGCGATGCCGGGGCCGGAGGTGGAGGTGGCCGCCAGGTTGCCGCCGAAAGCGGCGCCGATGGCGGTGCAGACGCCGGCGATCTCATCTTCTGCCTGAACGGTCTTGACGCCCAGTTCCTTACGGGCGGCCAGCTCGTGCAGGATATCGGTAGCCGGAGTGATGGGGTAGCTGCCCAGGAAGAGCGGCAGGCCGGATTTCTCCGAGGCGGCGATCAGGCCCCAGGCTGTGGCCTGGTTGCCTTTCACGTCGGTATAGGTGCCTTTCTCCATCTTGGTCGGATTGACCGTGTAGGTGGAAACGGAGGCATGGATGTTGTGTCCGTAGTTGTAGCCGTCGGTCATCACCTTGAGGTTGGCCTGGAGCAGGGTCGGCTTCTTGCCGAACTTGTTGCCCAGCAGGTGCTCGGCCTGTTCGAGCGGCTTGTTGAACAGCCAGCAGACAAAGCCCAGGGCAAACATGTTCTTGCAGCGCAGGATGCTCTTGTTGTCCAGTCCGCTGTCGGCCAGGCTGCTCTTGGTGAGCGAGGAAATGGGCACCGACAGGATCTGGGCGCTCTCGATGTTGAGCTCCTTGAAGGGATTGTCGGTCTTGAATTCAGCTTTCTCCAGACCGCTCTGGTCGAAAGTGTCCTCGTCGATGACCACGACGGCATCGCGCTTGATGTTCTTGACATTGGTTTTCAGGGCGGCCGGATTCATGGCAATGAGCACGTCGGCCTGGTCGCCCGGGGTATAGATTTTCTGGGCACCGATGTGGACCTGGTAGCCTGAGACGCCGCTCAGGGAGCCCTGCGGTGCACGCATTTCGGCCGGATAGTCGGGGAAAGTGGAGATTTCATTCCCGAAAACGGCCGACAGGGTCGAAAACAAGGTGCCGGTGAGCTGCATTCCGTCGCCCGAGTCGCCACAGAAGCGAATCACCGCCTTGTCGAGGGTTTTGTTAGTTACTATCATTGATGCTTGTTGATTGAAGGTTTCTGTGTTCGCCTGAAAAAGACGATACAAAGATAGTACTTTTTTACCTTATTGTAGGCAGGTCGATAATAAGTTGTCCATGACGGAAAGAGAAAGCCGCCGGTGGCATGATGATTGCACACCGGCGGCTTGGGTTGGGCGTGAATTTTATCCGGGCAATTGTGTCGTGCATCGGGAAAAAAGATGTACTTTTGGGCTTACTATGGAAAAGGATTTTTTGATTCAGGAGATCGGGCGGCTGCGCAAGGAGAAAAACGCAGTGATCATGGCCCATTACTATCAGGAACGGGATATCCAGGAGGTGGCCGACTTCATCGGCGACAGCCTGGCCCTGGCCCAGCAGGCGGCCAAGACACGGGCCGACATCATTGTGCTGTGCGGAGTGCATTTCATGGGCGAGACGGCCAAGATCATCTGCCCCGACAAGAAAGTGCTGATTCCCGACCTGAAGGCCGGCTGCTCGCTGGCCGACAGCTGCCCGGCAGAGGCGTTGAAGGCCTTTGTCGAGGCGCATCCCGGCCACACGGTCATCAGCTATGTCAACACTTCGGCCGCCGTCAAGGCCATGACCGACGTGGTGGTGACTTCGACCAACGCTGTGCAGATTGTCAACAGCTTCCCCAAAGATGAAAAAATCATCTTCGGCCCCGACCGCAACCTGGGCAACTACATCAACAGCCTGACCGGTCGGCAGATGCTGCTCTGGAACGGCGCCTGCCATGTACACGAACAGTTTTCGCTCGAGAAGATCGTCGCCCTGAAAAGGCAGTATCCCCAGGCCGAATTGATCGCCCATCCCGAATGCAAGCAATACATCATCGAACTGTCCGATTTCGTCGGCTCGACGGCCGGCCTGATCAAGCATGTGCAGCAATCTCAGTCGCAGCAGTTCATCGTGGCAACGGAATCGGGCGTGCTCATCGAGATGCAGCGGCGCTGCCCCGACAAGCAGTTCATTCCGGCTCCGCCCGAAGACAGCACCTGCGCCTGCAACGAATGCTCCTATATGCGTATGAACACGCTCGAGAAAGTGTATCTCTGCCTGAGAGACGAAACCCCCGAAATCACCGTCGATGCCGGGATTGCGAAAAAAGCTTTGCGCCCTATCGAGCGGATGCTGGATATCTCAGCCAACAACAACCTGTAATGAAGAAACTGGTATTTGCCACGCACAACAGCCACAAGACCGAAGAAGTGTCGGCTGTGCTCCAGGGAGATGTGGAGCTTGTCAACCTCTCGTCCCTGGGATTTCACGAAGATATTCCCGAAACCTCCGACACGCTCGAAGGCAATGCCCTGCAGAAGGCCCGCTATGTCTATGAGCGTTTCCACCTGGATTGCTTTGCCGACGATACCGGCCTGGAAGTAGCTGCCTTGGACGGCGGCCCCGGGGTCTATACGGCACGCTTTGCCGGCCCGGGTTGCGATTTCGACAGCAATGTATCCAAGCTGCTGCGTGTCATGGACGGTGTCAGCGACCGCCGGGCCCGTTTCCGCACGGTCATCGCCCTGATCATGGACGGCAAGGAATACCTTTTCGAAGGCGTGGTCGACGGGGTGATCACCACCGGGCGCCGGGGCGCCAAGGGTTTCGGCTACGACCCCGTGTTCCAGCCTGAGGGCTCGCAGCAGACCTTTGCCGAAATGGGGGCCGATGCCAAGAACCAAATCAGCCACCGGGGCAGGGCCGTGAGAAAACTGGTCGATTTTTTGAAATAGGCAAAATGACATGTCTATGAACCAGCTTGCACACCTCTTGCGCTTTATCCGGCGGCAGCTGACGGCCATCACTTTGACGGCAGGCCTGTTGTCTGTCAGCGCCGCCGAGCCTGCGTTGGGCGAGTGGCGTTGCCATTTCTCCTACCGCAATGTGCAGCAAGTGGTCGCGGCCGGTGAAAAGGTATATGCCGCGGCCAACGGCAAGCTGTTTTCCTACGAACCCTCTTCCCAACTCATAGAAGACTACAACGCCCTGACGGGCCTGCATGGCAGCGATATTGTCCACATGGCCTGGCACGGGCCGAGCGCCACGCTGCTGCTGGTCTATGGCGACGGCAACATGGACCTGCTCCAGGACGACTATGTAACCGCGCTGTCGGATTACCGTGACAAATCCATCGCTGCCGACAAGACTGTGAACCGGGTGCGGATCTATGGTGAATATGCCTGCCTGGCCACCAATGTCGGGGCCTTGCTGCTGCATGTCGGCCGGCAGGAGATCAGCGAGACTTTCATGCGCCGCACGACGGCCGGGCTCTACGATCCGGTACAGGATTTCGCCATCCTGGGCAGCGACTACTATCTTTTGACTGCCACGGGCCTGTTCCGCGGACATGGAGGCGACAATCTGGCCGATGCCGACAATTGGGAAAAACTTACATTCCCCTCTTCGCTGGTTCCCGAGCGGCTGGCCGTCTGGCGAGGCAAACTCTGGGCTTCGGTCGGCACCGATGTCTATAGCCTGGAACCGGAGGGTTGGCTCCTGAAGCTGCGCTACAGCGTGGCTTTGGAGGACCTGGTCGTCTCTGAGGATTGTCTGGTGATCAAGGCGGGAGGCTGCGTCATGGAGACGCGTGACGCGGAAGCGAAGCTTTTCAAATACGGCCAGAACGACCTCTCTTCCGGGATGGTCCTGCTGGATATTTCCATCGATGCCCGCAGCGGCGCGGTATATGCCGCCACCGGCAGCAACGGCTTGGCTGTTTATAGACTGGCCCCGGACGGCCTCTATTATCCGACGGAAAAGAGTCTCTATCCCAACGGCCCGCAAGTGGGTGTGGCCTGGAAGATGTTTGTCCGCGACGATGCCTTGTATGTCTCGGGCGGAGGCCGCTGGGGCGACCGCTACAACTGGTTGGGCGGGGTGATGTGTTTCAAGGACGATGAATGGACTTCGCTGGTGGAACCCTACCAGCAGATACAGGCCCAAACGGGTCTCCCCTTCCGGGATATTCTCAATATCGCCGTCGATCCGCGCGACGACCAGCATGTTTTTGCCACCTCCTGGGGCGAAGGCCTGTACGAATTCCAGGACGGTTCGCTCGTCAAGCTGCACAGCCTGGACAACAGTCCGCTGGTGTCGTGCCTGGCCTCGAATCCCTATCGTTATGTGCGTGTGGACGGCGCTGCGTACGATACCCAGGGCAATCTCTGGGTGCTGAATTCCGATCCCACCTTCTCGCAGGCCGGTATCCACATCCTCAAGGCCGACGGACAGTGGTTTTCGCCTTCTTATGCCAGTTTCCCCGCATCGGCACCTTCGCTCGACGGCATCCTGTTCCACAGCAACGGCCAGGTCTGGATCAATTCGGAGCGCAGCGGCAGCGGGTTGTTTGTGGTGGATACCAACGGCAGTTTGGAAAACCTTTCCGACGACCGCAGCCGCTGGATCCAAACTTTCATTGACCAGGACGGTCGTACAGTCGATATTTTCACGGTCCACTGCATGGCCGAAGACCACAACGGCACACTGTGGGTAGGCACCACCCATGGGCCGCTGTTGCTCTACAATCCCTACCGCGTTTTCGACACGCAGCCGGTGTTCAACCGGGTCAAGATACCCCGCAACGACGGCACCAACGAGGCCGACTACCTGCTCGACAACGCCCGGGTGTACGATATTGCCGTGGACGGCGCCAACCGCAAATGGATGGCCACCGACAACGACGGGGTGTATCTCTTGTCGCCCGACGGCCTGGAGACGGTGCATCATTTCACCAAGGACAACAGCCCCCTGCCTTCGGACGTGGTCTATAGCGTGGCCGTGCACCCTGCGACGGGCGAAGTGTTCTTCGGCACCGAGCTGGGACTGGTATCCTACCGGAGCGATGCCACCCAAGGGGCAGCGGATTATTCCGAGGTGCATGCCTTCCCCAATCCGGTGCGCCCCGATTACGTGGGCCCGGTGGTTGTCTCTGGTCTGAAAGAAGGTTCGCAGGTGAAAATCACCGACATGAGCGGACGGCTGATGGCCGCCGGTACGTCGCTGGGCGGGCAGTTCAGCTGGCACATCGATGCCAGCGAAAGCGGCCGCATCACCAGTGGCGTCTATCTGGTGCTGGTAGCCGACAGGGATGGCCAGGCGGGCGTGGCCACCAAGATCGTCGTGGTCAGGTAGTCCTTTTTATTCCCCGATATAGTAACTCAAGTGAGGCGGAATGTTGTAGGCGACATTCTGCCAGACCAGCCCCAGCCGGTAGACGGGGTCTTGCAGCAGCGTGACCAGCCGGTAGGGACTGGCCGTGGTGGTGCTGTAGATACGCAGTTCCCGGTTGTCACGGGTGCGGAAGATGACTTCTTCGCGCCAGTCGCCCCAAAGGTCGCCGCTCAGGGCCGGGGTGGCCTTGGTGCCGTTGTTGGAGGTGCAGTCCTCCGCCCGGAAGATCTCTTCCAACTGCTCCGTCTGCCAGTTGTATTTGAAAATCTGGTTGCGGTCGAGCAGCTCGCGCTGCAGGTCGCCGTCCCACCAGATGCCGAAATTGCAGGAACGGGGCGTCCGCTCCGAGATGAGCTCGCCGCGGCAGTTGTACAGGCCGTAGATACCGCCGCCCAGCACCCAGCATTCGCTGCCGCGGTAGCGCGGATCGATGTCGAAGGCAGCCACCCGGCCCGGACCCTGCACTTTTCTTTCGTACGACACGGCCACGCTGTCGGTGGGTACGTTCCAATAGATCTCGCCCGTGCCGGCATGGCGGAAATTCATGCCATAGGGGCCCACCGGTTCCTGGGAGTTGAACACCTCCAGCCCGGGCCGGTCGGGATCCAGGTCGCTCACGTGCATGGCATCGGCATGGCCGATACGGGTGCAGTAGAGCCCCCGGCCGTCGTGATCGACCACCATGTTGCCGTAGATGATTTCGTCACAGCCGTCGCCATCGACATCGGCTACACTCAGGTTGTGGTTGCCGTTGCCTCGGTAGATGTAGTTTTCGGGATGGTCGGGGTCGTCGCTGTCGAAGGTCCAGACAGGTGTCAGCTGTCCGTCGCGGTAGTTCCAGGCGGCCAGTACGTTGCGGGTATAGTAGCCGCGGCACATGACCAGACTGGGATGCTGTCCGTCCAGATAGGCCACACAGGCCAGGTAGCGGTCGGCGCGGTTGCCCTTGCCGTCGCCCCAGATGGCCTGCAGTTCTTCGGTGGTGGGGCGCAGCTTGTCGGGATGGCGGGGCGGATTGTAAGCCGTGGTGGCCAAGGCCTTGCCGCTGGCTCCGTCGAAAACGGTCAGGTATTCGGGACCGCTGAGGATGTGTCCTATGTAGGGAGGCTCCAGTTCGCGCCAGTCGGCCGTGGCATCGCCAATGACGTTCCCTTGCCCGTCGATGGTGCCGTCGGCTGTCTTGCAGGCCACTTCGGCCCGTCCGTCGCCATCGAGGTCATAGACCATGAACTGGGTATAGTGGGCGCCTTCGCGGATGTTCCTGCCCAGGTCGATACGCCAGAGCAGCGTGCCGTCCAGCCGGTAGGCCTCCAGCTTGGTCTGGCCGGTCAGGCCGCTGTGCGAATTGTCGCGCGGCATCATTTCCTGTTTGACGACGATCTCAAACTGTCCGTCGCCCGTCAAGTCGCCCACCGAGCAGTCGCCGGGGGTGTGACCGGGCAGGGTTTGCAGGGGAACGGAAATATAGTTCAGCCCACTGCGGCCTGCCGGCAGGGTGTAGAAACTACCCGGTTCGATACCTTCGGCTTGCAGGTCGGCCGGCAGACGGCTGCCGTGGGCGGCCACATAGTAGGTGGCCGGGCGGGAAGCGTCGTAGCGGGTATCCGTAAAGTTGGTGCCTGCTTTCAAAGGCCGGTCGTTGAGCTTGACAAAGCCCTCGTCCTCATATTTGTACAAATCGAAGGCCAGACGGTCGTTGTCGGTGCAGAGCAGCCGCCAGGAGACAAAGGCTTCGTGGTCGTTGATGGCTGTGGCAAAAAGCCCGCGGCCCAGCTTTTCAGCCTGGCGCGGCGACTGGGGCCTCATCTGCCGGCTGGCGGCATCCGTGCAACTGATTGCCAGGAGCATCAGCACGAGCATGGAGCACAGTTTCATCGTCATTGTTTTCATCTTTCCAAATATTGGGGAGGCGGATTGATGCCGGTTATTTTCCGAGCAGGCGTTTGGCCAGGGCCACGGCACTGTTGGCATTGTCGCTGTAGCCGTCGGCACCGACCTGGTCGGCAAACTCCTGGCTCAGGGGAGCACCGCCGACCATGATCTTGACTTTGTCGCGCAAGCCGGCCTGCTCGACAGCCTGGATGACCTCCGGAATATAGTCCATCGTGGTTGTCAGCAGGGCGCTGATGGCCAGGATGTCGGCATGGTGTTCCTTGACGGCCTCGACATATTTTTCCTTGGGCACGTCTATGCCGATGTCGACCACCTCGAAACCGCAGCCTTCCAGCATGGAGGCCACCAGGTTCTTGCCAATGTCGTGCAAATCGCCCTTGACCGTGCCGATGACTATCTTGCCCAGCGAGCTGATTTTCTGGCCCGCCATGAGCGGTTGGAGCAGCTGCATGGCCCCCTTCATGGCACGGGCGGCCATCAGGAGTTGGGGCACAAAGACTTTGCCGTTTTGGAATTGCTGGCCGATTTCGCCCATGGCCCGGATCATCTGTCCGTTGATGATATCCTGGGGCTGGAGACCGGCCTCGAGCGCCACTTTGGTGGCGGCTTGCGCTTCGGGGAGCTTGCCCTTCAGAACGGCGGTGAACAGTGCATCTTCGGCCGTCGGATCGAAAGCCTGGGCGGCAGGTTTGCCGGCCATGGCCACTCTGGGGGCAGCCTGAGGGGCTGCAGCGGGTTGAGGACTTGCTTGTGAAGGTTTGTCGGCAGCGGCCGGTTGGGAGGCAGCGGCCGGCTGCGCAGCTGCGGGCTTTTTGCCCGGTTCACGCGGACCGACCCATCGACCGTCGTCGGTTTTGACCAGCTTGGCGATTTCCCTGATGTGGGTGTCTTCCGTGCCGCAGCATCCGCCGACAATGTTGACCACACGGTCTTGGACGAGGGGCCGGAGGGCCTGCTGCATCATTTGGGGTGTCTGGTCGTACAGACCGTCCTTGTTGGGCAGGCCGGCATTGGGGAAGGCAATGATATATTGCGGCAATTCATCGGCCATTCGGCGCAGGAAAGGCAGCATCATTGCAGCTCCCAGCGAGCAGTTCAGGCCCACACAGGCGACGGGTTCGCCGGCCAGGGATTTCATATAGGCCATCAGGTCCTGCCCCAGCATGTTGAATCCCTTGGGATCCTTCATCGTAAAGCTCATCAGGATGGGGATCTCGCGACCGGCCGCCTTCATCATGGCTTTGGCGGCGTCAAGTGCTATGCCGGCGTTGGCCGTGTCGAAGATGGTCTCGATGAGCAGGGCGTCCACACCGCCTTCGATGAGGGCAAGCGCCTGTTCTTCGTAGGCGGTCTGCAGCACCTGCGCATTGACCTCATTGAGACTGACGCATTTGGAGGTCGGACCGATACTGCCGGCCACATAGATGCGGCGGTCTGCCGTGGTGTACATCCCGGCCATCGAACGGGCGATGACCGCGGCGGCCAGGTTGATTTCCCGGACCTTGTTTTCTATGTGGAAGCCTTGCAGGGAAACGCGCTGGGCGTTGAAGGTGTTGGTCGTGACAATGTCGGCCCCCGCCTCGATGAAGCGGCGGTGCACATCGGCCACAACATCGGGCCGGGTCAGGCACAATAGGTCGTTGCAGCCTTTCAGGTCGGTCTTGTGGTAGCGGTACTGGGGACCGCGATACTCGGGTTCGCCCAGCTGATACTGCTGTATGGTGGTGCCGGTGGCGCCGTCCAGCACAAGGACGCGTTTTTTCATCGCCTCGACAAGGCCCTCCTGACTTTTCCTTGAAGGACTCTCCACCTTGATGACGGGCGACTCCTTGCGACAGTTGCCACAGCTTTTGGGACGGTATTCCTCGATGATCTTTTCGGCCTGTTCTATCTCGCGTTCGTTGTGGAAATTCATTTCGAGATGGACGCCGTCGGGACCGATGGTATCCAGCAGCGGCTTGATTTCATCGACTTCCACCCAGCAGGCCATCAGGCTCTTGCCGCCGGCCAGGATCTTTTTGTAGAGATCGTACCACTTGGGACTGCCACCCTGGGGCTCGCCCACACCGGGTGTCCATTGGATGGCGTTGAGCTCCTCGATTTCGAGCAGGGCGGGCAGATGCCGCATGGCGCCCACGCCGTCGAGATGATAGAGCGTGTAGGGGATCTTCTGGCACTGTTCGCGCAGGTAGGGCTGGACAAAGCGACGGTAGTCTTCTTCGGAGATCATTGTCGAAATGTCGCACTGGATCTTGCTCATCTTGCCGGGTGCCCAGGACGAGAAATAGCAGAAAGCCATCTCATCGCCTTCGCGGATGATTTCGTAAAGCTCGTCGAATACCCGGAAATAGATGTCGTTGATGCGCTGCATCTGCTCTTCCACCCATTCGGGCTGCATGAGCAGGTCTTCCAGCACTTTGTCCGTCCCCTTCAGGGCGGCCAGGATGTCGAGACCTTCCATCAGGTCGGGCATGCCCACGTAATAATGGCCCTGGGCCTTCTGCTTGCAAGCCTTGAGCAGGTCCTTGTGCAGCTTCCAGTTGGGATGGTTCTCATCGAAGCGGACCTGCCCGTCGAAATGGGGATCGGGATGGATCCAGATGGTATCCTCGCCACCTTCGAGCACACCGCCCAGGATGGCGGCCAGCGAACCGGGACCGAGCTGAGTGTTGGCCACCGGCAGGATATCGGCTTTCAAACTGCTGTGGGCTACATACCAGTCGAGGTAGTCGGCCCGCCATTGCGGATCGAACCACTTCTGGTTAAGATCGGCCGGACCGGCAGGCCGGGGCACGTCGGCATGGGGCTTGACACCCTCTTGCAGATGCTCCCACATGTTCAGGACTATGCCTTTATGGTTCCACCAGTCGATATATCGCTGTTTGGTCGTCTCGAGATCGGGCTTCCAGGTATTCATCGCAGTCGTGTATTAACAAGTCTTGTCGGTGTGTCCGACGACTGCAAAAGTACTTCTTTTCTCCGAATTAGTGCGGAGGCTGGCTTATTTTTCAAAAAACCACTATCTTTGTTCTCCCGAAAACCGGACGGAAATGTTGGAAGTAGAAGACACTGGATTGGTACTGAGGACCGAGAACCTGGTCAAGCGTTACCGCAAACGCACGGTGGTGGACCATGTCTCCATCGAGCTGCACCAGGGGGAGATCGTCGGTTTGCTGGGCCCCAACGGCGCCGGCAAGACGACCACCTTCTATATGACCACCGGCCTGGTGGTGCCCAACGAAGGCAGGATTTTCCTGGGCGACCAGGATATCACGGGCTATCCGGTCTACAAGCGGGCACAGGCCGGCATCGGCTACCTGGCCCAGGAAGCTTCCGTATTCCGCAAGATGACCGTCGAGGACAACATCCTTTCCGTGCTGCAGATGACCAAGTTGTCGCGCGAGGAGCAGAAGGAGCAGTTGGAAAGCCTGATAGCCGAGTTCCATCTGACCAAGGTGCGCAAGAACCTGGGCGACCGTCTGTCGGGCGGTGAGCGCCGTCGTACCGAAATTGCCCGCTGCCTGGCCATCAGCCCGAAATTCATCATGCTCGACGAGCCTTTCGCCGGTGTCGATCCCATCGCCGTGGACGACATCCAGTCGATTGTGGCCGGACTGGTCAAGAAGAACATCGGCATCCTCATCACCGATCACAATGTCCGCGAGACACTCTCCATCACCGACCGCGCCTATATGCTGTTCGATGGCAAGATCCTCTTCCAGGGTACCCCGGAGGAGCTGGCCGCCAACGAAACGGTTAGGCGCAACTACCTGGGTGTCAATTTCGAGTTGACACGCAACCGCGCAGTCGAACGCGACGAACATGGCAACCGCCTGCGTCGCAAGGAAGACTGATTATCCTTTTAAAAACAGATTTAGACGTATTCGTCGCCGACTTTCATACCGGCGTCGATGACGAACTGGCGGATTTCCTGCTCGTCGTCTTTTTTGCAGATCATCAACACGTTGCCCGACGAAGAGATGATGTAGCCGTCCATTTTCTGCACAACGGCCAGTTGCCCTTCGGGCAGGGTGATGATATTGTCGTGGCTGTCGTAGCAGAGTGCTTTGCCCTTGAGCACCGAGTTGCCGTTGGCGTCCTTCTCGGCCAGCTCGTGCAGCGAGCCCCAGGTGCCCAGGTCGGACCAGCCGAAATCGCCCATCTGCACATAGACATTGTCGGCTTTTTCCATGATGCCGTAGTCGATGGAAATGTTGGGGCAGGACGGGAAGATCTCTTTGATGAAGTCATTTTCACGCTCGGTGTTGAACAGGCCCAGGCCGGTGTTGAAAGGCGTGGCCACTTCGGGCAGCAGGCGGTTGAAGGCATCCAGGATGGTCTGGACATTCCAGATGAAGATGCCCGAATTCCAGAAGAAGTCGCCGCTGGCCAGGAACACCTTGGCCAGTTCCAGGTTGGGCTTCTCGGTGAAGGCTTTCACCTTGGTGAAATTGCCCAGCTTCTCGTGCGAGGCCTGGATGTAGCCGTAGCCCGTCTCGGGCCGGTTGGGCTGGATGCCGATGGTGAGCAGCACCGGTTCGCGGGCGGCAAACTCCAGTCCGTCACTGATGCAGGAAAGGAATTCCTTTTCCTTGAGTATCAAATGATCGGAAGGAGCCACGATGATATTGGCCTGTGGGTTGATGGCCCGGATATGGTGGGCGGCATAGGCAATGCAGGGGGCCGTATTGCGTCGGCAGGGTTCCAAAAGGATCTGTTCGGGCTTGAGCTCGGGCAGTTGCTCCAGGGTGAGCTTGTCGTAGAGCTGGTTGGTGGCGATGAATATATTCTCCACCGGCACGACTTGACGGAAACGGTCGAAAGTCTGCTGGATGAGCGAGCGGCCCGTGCCGAAGAAATCGAGGAACTGTTTGGGATATGAACTGCGGCTGGCAGGCCAGAAACGGCTTCCGATGCCGCCGCTCATGATGACGCAATAGTTGTTGTTCATAGTCGTATCAAAAAGTCCGACAAGATACGAAAACTTTTGAATATAACTATGTCTATTTCTTTTTCTTTTTGGAGGATTTCTCCTGCTGCTTGGCCTCTTTTTCCCTTTCGACAGCCTGGCTGTGCGGTTCTTCCCAAAGACCCTCGGTGATGTCTTTCAGCTCTTTTTCCAAGCGCTGCTGCTCGGCGGCGATCTCCTCGGGCGTGGTGCAGTAGTCCATGATGTTCTGGTTGAGCAGATTGGACACCTTGTAGATGTCACCCTTGTATTGGTGGCGGGCCAGGTAGTCGTAGGTGGTCATGTTGTCCAGGGCGTTGTAGCTGCTGGTGCGGAGGCTGTTGCCGGCCAGCAGGTCGCCTGCCTCGTCGAAGGGGACCCAGAAGAGCGGATACTTGCGCGTTTCGCCCGTCTCGTCTTCACGGACCAGCACGGGGCAGAGACTGATGATCTTGGTCCGGATGGAAGATGTGTTCTTGTCCATGTACCAAAGTTCCTTGATGTAGTACAGCGTCACCTCGTTGCTGGGGATGTCGGCCGTCTCGACCACATAGACCGTGTCTTTCGGATTCTGGGCACTGGTCTTGATGTCGAAGGGAATCCAGAAACGGTTGAGCAGCTCGTCGAATTTCACCTTGTATTCATCGGTGAAAATCTCTTTGCCGTCGAGGTAGTCATAGACCTTGAGCTGGCCGTTGGAAACATTCTCGAAAAGCAGCGAGAACAGGTTCTTGTGCTCTCCGTCGGGCTGGGGCGGGTAGTAGAGCGGAGCGTTTTCTTCGCGTGTCAGGTCGAGCATGCGGAAGACCTCGCGCTGCCAGGTGACCCGGTCGGTGGGAACCTCTTTGACCTCGGCGGCGTCCTTGCCCGTCTGGGCGGCAGCCTTGTCGGCCGTCACGGCACTTGTCTGACGCGGGGCGGCGGTCTGCCGTCCACCTCTGGGCTGTGCCGACAGCAGGCCGGTGCCCAATATCATGATGAAAAGACTGATAATCAGATTTCTGGTATTCATAAGACTAAACTTAATTGATGATTATTTCCATAGGAGACAGCGTCTGCTCGATCTTGTCCGGTCCGACAGCGCAGATGCGGGAGATGAAGAAGCGTTTGCCGCGTCCCAATGCGCGTATCTGGGATTTCTGACGGGCAGAGAATTCGGCCCCTTGCGAGACTTCGACGTTGGTGTTGCCCATCGAGTCGTAGATGAGTGTCTCGAAAGAGAGCACCGTGAAGTTGACATCCAGCAGGTCGTCGTCCAAGGCGGCGATGATGCCAGGAGCGTCCATGATGTTCTTTTTGGCAAAGGCTGTGCCGCCGCGGTATTTCCTGGTCACACCGCTTTCGTCCTTATATTCGATGAAGGCGCGCGGTTCGGGCAGCGGACGCACGCGGAAGGGCATGCGGGCGACATTCTGGCTGCGGCCGTCCATGACGGCATTGACCGTCACCAGGCATTCCTTGTTGATGTCGGTCGGGGTGGCGATCCAGGCGTTGCCGGCCCGGCGCAGCGTACCGTTGTTGACCGAGGCCGATACCTGCTGGTCGGGCACACCCGGCACGGAGATGCTCAGGCGGTTCTCGATACCGGCATAGAGCACATTCATCATGGTGTTCGACACAGTGGCGGTGGGTTCGACCACCGTGTATTGCTCGTCGAAGGTGTAGGTGCGGACCGAGCCGTCGCCGTGCTGCAATTCGATATGTCCCCTGACGGGGAAGGTGCCCACCGAAGTGGTGTGGATTTCATACAGTCCGTTCTTGTCGAGGGGCAGGGGCTGTCCGTTGACAAAAATGTGGGGGCGCTGCGTGGAGTCTTCGGCCGACAGTACGATGTTGGCCCGGTAGGCGTTGCCGCGCACGATGTTCTGCGAGTTGGGGATCACGTAGGCCTTGATCTGGTTCACGCGGAAGTCACCCACGTCGATGTTGCTCGTCAGGGTGTGGAGCACTTCACCTTCGGCATAGCGGATATCGTTCTGCAGTTTGGAGAAGAAGGTGAGTACGGCGCTGACCGGCATGTTGTCGAACATGGAGGTCTCCCAGTCCAGGCCCTGGGCCTTGGCTTTCTGGGAAGGTTCGGTCGAGAAGTTGTCCATGATGACTTTCTGCTTGAGGCTGTCGGAGATCATGGCGGTGATGTCTGTGCGGAAACGTTCCATGGATTCGGCCAGCTGGCGGCCGGCATGCCCCGTGGGAGGCAGCATGACGAAGGCCGGTGCATTGACATCTTCCTGTTTCTTGATATGATAGATATCTGCGTCGCGACCGTCGGCTTTGCGGGCAATCTGCCATTTGAGGTCGTCCACATACTGGTACATGGAGTCGGCCATGGCCTTGAGCTCCTGGGCCCTTGCATACCATTCACCGCTCTTCTCGGGATTCTGCTCGTAGGAAGCGGTCAGGTCGTCGTAGAGCGACTGGTTCTGAGCCTGGGAGTTCTGCGTGCTTCGCAAAAGACTGTCCTCGACCATTTCGAAACCGCCCAGTACATCCGATGATACGTTGAGTGCCAACATGCAGAGCAGCATGATGTACATCAGACCGATCATTTTCTGTCTCGGGGTCTCTGGTGCATTCGTTGAAGGCATAATCTATTGTTTTAAGCTAGATCAGTTGTTTTCTTTCTTTTCGTCCCCGTCCTGGGCCTCGGGATGGATGCCCGTGAAGGCCTGGCCGGCCATCATGGCCTGCAGCATGCGGGTGTAGATCTGGTTCAGGCTGGTCAGGTTGCCGGCCATGGCTTCGGTCTCCTTGATGAAGCGGTCGCTGTCGTCGGCCGAACCTTCGTACATATCCTTGATGTTGAGCAGGCTCTTGTTGATGCAGTCGATGGTGTGGATCTGCGAGCTGATGTCCTTGAGCTGGATTTCGTAGATGGTGTTGAGGCCCTTGAGGTGCAGATTGAGCTTGTCCATCTGCTCGGCATATTCCTTGAGGCTGTTCTCCAGCGTCTTGGTCTCTTCTTCGCTGATGTTGATCTGCGGGAGGCTCCAGTCTGCGGCGGCCTGGCCATGACCCATGGCGACGGCGGCGCGGATCTCCTCTTCGACGGTCGAGGCCTGGAGGCCTTCGTCGCTGTTGTCGGCAGCGCCTTCAGCAGCGGGAGCGGCGGGGATGCTGCCCGGGGCAACCGGCTGGCCGCCGACGGGAACGCCGATCACCTGTACCACGGTGCCGCCACCTGTACCACCTGCGACAGGAGCTCCTGCAGCAGGGGTAACTGTTGCACCTTCCACGGGTGCACCGGGCATGACACTGCCGGCCATCGGTACATTGGCCACCGGTCCGTTGATGAGGGCCTCATTGCCGATGAAATAGGGCATATCCTGCGGATTGCCGCTTTTCAGGATGGGGAAGACGCTCTCCCAATGGTAGTTGCGGAAGGGAGGTTCGAAGGCCGAGATGGCAAACATCAGCACTTCCGTGCCCAGACCTACGGCCAGCATGATGTTGGCGCCGTCGAGGTGCAGGATTTTGAACAGAGTTCCCAGGATGGCGATCGAAGCGCCGAATCCGTAGAAGAAATTGAATAAAGTCTTGCCGCGGTAGCTGGCCAGGAACTTTATGAAGTTGGATTCTTTTCTTTCTGACATGATATGTGACTGTTTTATTATTTATCTATGGTGTTGGTTTTAGCGGCTGCTGCCTCCGCCGATCTGGCTTCTGACACAGCGGAAACCGATATACGAGCGGGTTTCGTTCTGGTATTCGTAGCTGCGGGTGCCGACCTGGATAAACTGGGCGGCATCCTTCCACGATCCGCCTCTGACCACTTTGCGGGTGGCGATGTAGGGATCGTCGGCGGCCAGGCGGCGGTCGTACTGCGGGTTCAGATCGTTCATGGCTTCGTAGGCCGAAGCGCTCCAGGTGGTCGAAGTCCATTCGGCCACGTTGCCGGCCATGTCGTAGAGGCCGTATTCATTGGCCGGGAAAGAAGCCACCTTCGACGGAATCAGGCTGCCGTCGCGGGTATAGTCGCCTTTCTGCGGCTTGAAGTTGGCATAGTAGCAACCTTTTTCCGTATCGGCATAGTCGCCTTTCCAGGGGAAGCGGGTCTCCTTTTTCTGACCCCGGGCGGCATATTCCCATTCGGCTTCGGTGGGCAGACGGTATTCGAGCACTTCCTGGCCGCGGGGGATGAGCACCTTGTTCAGGTTGCGCGTGCGCCAGTGGCAGAAGGCACGGGCCTGTTCCCACGATACACCGACCACGGGATGGGCCACATAGCCCGGATGCGAGAAGTAGTTCTTGAGATAAGGCAGATTGTAGCTGTTCTCAAAGTCGTTCACCCAGACAGTCGTGTCGGGATATACCTCTACTATATAGGTGTTCAGGAAATCGTAGCGCGAGCTGAGCGGACGGGTGATGGTCTGGCGCACCACATGGCCGTCTTCGTCGATCCAGGCGGTGTCCTTGGTGATCATCACGTCGGGCAGGCTGTTGGCATCGATGTCGGTGTTGCGGGTGCGGCGGGCTTTCTCAATCTGGTTGGCCCGACGGGCGGCCTGTTCGTAGTCGTACCATTCGTAGCGGTAGGTGACCCGGTCGGTCCGGAGCCTGACACCGCCCAGGATGGGATCGTACTCGCGCAGGTAGTTCAAGGCCGAGAGCTCTTCCTCGGTGGCACGCTTGCGGTCGGGAATGGAGATTTTCCAGTTGAGGTAAGGGGTGATGGGCTCGCCATCGGCATTCTCGGTGATCATGTATTCCTCGTTGCCGCCATAGGCCGGATCGGCCAGCTTTTCACGGGTGATGGAGTCGCAGACCCACTTGATGAACTGTTTGTACTGTCCGTTGGTGATTTCGGTCTCGTCCATCCAGAACGAGCCGACCGAAACAGACTTCGAGGGAGTCTGGGTGCCCCAGACGCTGTCGGGAGCCGACTGTCCCAGCTCGAAGGAGCCTTGTTTGACGAGTACCATGCCGTAGGGGTTGGGTTCGCTCCAGGAGGAGCCTTCCACGCCCGTCAGTTCACCGTTGTCATAGAACGAACCGCAGCTGCTCAGCAGCAGGCCAAGCAGCAAGGCACTTCCTATGGTCAGATTCTTTCTCATAGTCATAATATTCGAATACTTTTCTGTTTCTTGTTGAACCTATTGGTATCTATCTTTTTGCGATAACCTATAAATACTTCGTGCGAGCCGCTCGTGGGTGTCATCGTGATGTCGTAGGAATAGCCTATCGACAGTCCGAAGTCGAAGGTGGTCCCGACCAGGATACCCAGGGCGCTCCCCGGCCTGAAATCGAGACCGCCCCAGTATTTGTCGGTGTAGCGGACGATGGCCGACAGATCTGTCTGGACGGCTACCAGGTCGCTCATCACCAGCAACGAGGGCTGTAGGGACAATAACGGATTGCGGAGCTGTATATTGTATCCGCCCGTCAAATAAAGTGTGCGTGTCACGTTGAAACGGGTGCCTTCGGTCTCGGCTTCCCCCTCTTTCTGCTTGAGGTTGATGTTGCCGCCCAGCACATGCGAACAGGACAGGCCGGCATACCACTGTGAGCGGTTGTACCAGGCCCCGACGCTGAAATCGGGGATCATGCCTTCGATGGCGCCCGTCGGGATGGAAGCGTCGGCCGTGGTGTGATAATCACTGTTGGGGATGTAGATGCCCGAGGCATCGAAATTTTCTTGCAACAGGCCGCCCTGCAGGCCCAGACTGAGGGCGCCGCCCCAGAGTTTTTTCTTGTAGGCGAACTGCAGTTGCAGCCACTGGGTGCGGAACAGGCCGATGCTCTCGTTGAGCATGAGCAGGCCGATGCCGCTCACCCGGTTGCCGATGAGCAAGGGGCTGCCCACATGCAGGCCGAAAGTGCTGGGAGCGTTTTTGACATCGGTCCACTGTTCACGGAAGGTCAGATGGACGTTCAGGTCGCTGTTCAGACCCACGGCTCCGGGATTGTACAACCCCGGATTGAACATATACTGGGTCCACTGCCCGTCAAACTGGGCCCGGCCGGCCAGGCAGCATCCTACGAGCAACAGCAGCGTGATAAGTGTTTTCTTTCCTTTCTGCACAGCGTTCTATTATCTACGCGAGATAATTAAACGCAAGGCAGGGGGAAAAATTGTACGGGGACAGAAAAAAAAGCGTCGGGGACAGGGCGAGAATCGCCCTCCCCGACGCCTGTTGCGACAAATGGCTGTCTGGTTTAGAGATCAATGCCCAGACCGACAAACAGACCCGAGCTGGTGGTCTTGATGTTGTCGTTGTTGTTCAGATCGAGGAAGCCCATGCGGTATCCGCCGAAGAGACGATAGGCGGCATAGTGCAGTTCAACACCGACCGTTCCACTCAGGTCCATGCGGTTGTAGGCAGTGCCGTCGTCATACATGGGGTAGTCGGTTTCGGTGACAGAGGTTACACCGAGGACGGTGGCTGTGGAGGTGACGTGGGTGTTGCCTGAGAGGGCATAGCTGAAGGTGGGGCCTGCGAAGGCAACCAATTTGGCGTCACTGTTGAGGTTGATGCCGTAGTTGAACAATACGGGGATGTCAAGCATCAACTGTGTTTCTTTGCTCTTGCTGTCTCCGGTGACGACAACGAAATTGGCGCTGCCCGTCGACTGCTTGATATTGTAGCGTGCCTGTGCTCCCAGCGACAGACCCAGGTAGCCGTCGAAAGAGTGGTTGTAGGAGAGTCCGGCAAAGAAACCGGCCATCTCGGCGGTCTTTTCGGTGACGGTGCTACCTACAGTGGTTTCGGTGGAGTAGGTGACAGGGGCGTAACCCACATTGACACTCAGCTGGGCGTAGGCCTTGCCGGCGAAGATCATAACTGCTGCCAGGGCAGCCATTGCGATAGTTCTTTTCATACTGTTGACAGTTTAAAATTAGTAATATGAGATACTTGCAATCTAACATGTGGCGTGCCTCCGCACCCCGACAGCCGCAAAGATAAATAATTTTTTTATCATATCATCCTATGCCGGTTTTCGGATTTTAGATAGTTTCATGGTGCAGCCGGTTTTTGCAGCTTCGCCCTTCGGGCCTGCAGAAGCTGACGGCGCCGGGCTACTCCCACCCAGGAAGATCTCATCTCGCAAAGCCCGGCTGACGCTTTGTGCTTTGATATGGGATTCAGCACTCTCCAAACTCCGCTAAAATGCAACTTTCACTCCTCCAAACTCCGCTAAAATGTAGATAATTTGGTTGCAAGTGCATCATTTTGTACTGCTCGCGACTGGTGACGGGCCGCATCATCTTGGCCCGGTTCTGGTAGTAGATTACATACACGCTCATGATAATTGATAAGGTTAAGGGTTGGCCGGGAGGAATATCCTCACAACTGGCCGCAAAGCAAGAATCCGATTCCCGAATCGGCAAATCTCTGCCTTTCCGATTCTTCAGTCGGACGCCAAAACATAGCGCAAAGCCCCTGTTGACGGGCAAAAAATTTTTTGAAAAAAATTTCGTCCGATCCGATTCTGTCCCGATTCGATCCGATTTCCGATTGTCCAGTCGGAAAATGTTACAGTTGTTACAGTTGTTACAGTTCGGTTCAGGGTATTCCAATACCCAAGCCGAAACCTTATATTTATATATATACTTATATATAAATATAAAACTTATTTTTATTGTTTTGGCCAAAATTCAGATTCTCGATCAAAATTAGGTCGAAAACAACTGTAACAACTGTAACAACTGTAACAACTGTAACGCCCCGCTGTCTTTTACTGATTTTGGTTGACAGTTTTCTGTTCTTTTCCTGATATGGTTGTCACTTGTTTTCCTAGGTAAGTTGACATATTCCTAACACCGTTGACAGTTTTCCTGAAAAGGTTGACAACCGCAGTTTTCCCGACTGCAAAGATGGTTGATTAATTTGCAAACTCATACTGTTTTTTCAGATAAATCTTGTTTTTCCACATCTTCTGTTGCTTTCCTGTCTGTTCGTGAGCGATGTCAGGTGTTTGCATTCCAATACTATAGTGAGGTCGCTGGCCATTATAGAAGTGGATAAATTGATCTATCTGCTCCAGTGCCTTTTCGTATGACGGGAATCGTCTTTTCTGTCGGTAGAGGCTCTCTCCCTTTATTATCCCATTCACACGCTCGGCAATGCCGTTGTCCGTGGGTTTGTAATCCTCTGTCATTGATATCAGTATGCCATATTTGTGTAGTTCCTCCACATATAGGTCGCAGCAGTATTGTACACCTCTGTCGGAGTGATGGATGAGCCCTGTGAGGTTGCCGCCGGCCTGTTCGATGGCCGTGCGGAGTGCTCTGAGCGTGAAGACAGACGCCAGCGATTCCGCCAGACACCAGCCGACGATTTTCTTCGAGTATGCATCCGTAACAAGGTGCAGGTAACAGCACCCATTATCGAGTTCTATATAGGTGATGTCGCTCACCCACAACTGGTTGGCGGCCGTGGGAACGAAATCTTTGACGAGGTTCTTCCACTTGTGGTAGCGATGGTTGGAGTTCGTCGTGGAGCGGATCCTGCGGGGTTTCTGCATCAAATGGTGGCTGCGCAGCAGGTTCAGAAACGCATCCCTTCCGGGCATCCGTCCGCTGTCAAACATCGTCGACAGCATCAGCCACAGTTTCACTCCACCAATACCGGGATCGATCTCCCGTATCTCGTGCACGGTATCAAGAATCCTGCGCTCTATCGTCAGTTTCTCAATACTATCCGTCTTCTTCTTGTAAAAGGCCTGACTGTACTACCCTAGAAAAAGTTGAATGGATTTTATCTTAACCCTGCCATAGGTTTAACGCTTGTTTGGCATCTTAATCCTTATCCCTGGCAAAGGTTGAATCATTCTCTCTTAACCCTTGTTTTTGTTGAATAGGCTCCGCGGAAAGCCGTTCAATCATTTCCAGGGTTTGTTTTGCAAAGGTACATGCTCCTTCCTGTATCTCCAAATTTTCGAGGCATGCTTCTCTATAACTGATCCATTTCTTTTGTATTCTACCCCTACAGGATGCAGCCTGGCGTGGTGTCATATTGTTCAGCGACATGTGTGGGCGTTCGTTATTGTAGAAGGCTATAGCCTTTTCTAAAGCCCTTCTGATTTCTCCTATGGAATGGAATCTGATATCTGTCTTTTCCTGGTATTACGAATCTCCGGTCAAATGATTTCATTAACGTGTAAAAAACACACGTTATTCTCATCTCTGTCCATTTGCTGCACTTGTAAAAGTAGGCACGGAGGGGTAGAAAAAGATTGTTGCGGTTGTTTGAAAAAAAATATACCAAGATATTGATTAATTATTAATCATGTATTATCTTTGCCGACAAATCTAGTATCTGTCGAACCCCCAAAAAACACCAAGCATCATGAAAGACGATGCCCCCGCCCTATGATCAGCAACAACCGATCGGACTACAGCTCGTCCGCCAAACAGACCACATCACACAAAAAAGACGTCCTTGGTCTGTGTTTAACTTTGACACATTGAAATGTGCTGCACTTCTAATTAGAATTCACGGTAAGTTATGGAAAACGAGGTCGCAATCATTGAAATCAGAGCTACTCAACTGGCTGAAAAAATAGAGGTATTAGTGGCAGAGGCACGTAAGAAGGTAGCTTCTGTTGCTAATACTGCACAGGTATACACATACTATGAGATTGGTCGCTATATCATTGAAGATGAACAAAACGGTAAGGTGCGTGCTGAATATGGTAAAGGAGTATTGAAACGTGTTTCTGAACGACTTACCAAGCGGTTAGGCAAAGGATGGTCGGTGGATACACTTGAAAATGCAAGGAATTTCTATAAGATCTACGCAATTTCCGAACCAGTGGCTCGGAAATTTGATGTACCAATTGAAAATTCCGAACCAGTGGCTCGGAATTTGAAAACGACAGGAAATCGTAACCACCAGTTACGAGATTATCAATTCGTTCTTCCTTGGTCACATTATCAGATACTGACACATGTCAAGAACTCTGACGCACGTGGTTTCTATGAGATAGAAGCATTCAAACAGCAATGGAGCAAACGCCAACTGCAACGTCATATAGGTAGTGGTCTCTATGAACGTATTGCATTGAGTCGTGACAAGAACGAGGTTATGCGTCTGGCAACAGAGGGGCAGGTGGTGGAGAAATCATCTGACATTATCAAAGACCCTGTTGTCTTGGAATTCATTGGATTGAAATCGGAGGCATCCTATAGTGAGAGTGACCTTGAAGGTGCAATTATCAGTCGCCTGCAAGATTTTCTCCTCGAAATGGGCAAGGGATTCCTATATGAAGCAAGACAGAAACGGTTCACTTTTGAGGAACGACATTTCTATGTTGACCTTGTGCTCTACAACCGACTACTTCAATGCTATGTCCTCGTTGACTTAAAGATGGATGACCTCACCCATCAGGATTTAGGTCAGATGCAGATGTACGTCAACTACTATGACCGTTTCGTCAAAGAGGAATTTGAGAAACCAACTATCGGCATTCTCCTCTGTGAACGCAAGAATGATGCTCTCGTAGAACTGACTTTGCCCAAAGATGCCAATATCTATGCACAGCAATATGCACTTTGCCTTCCCGACAAGGCTCTGCTTCAGCAAAAACTGCGTGAATGGATTGGTGAATTTAGAAAGGAGGACGTGAATTCCAATTAGGGATGAAGGAGAAAGGCGGCCGCCTCGACGCTGCTGCCGGTGGTAATGACGATGATGCTGTAAGCGGGCCGTCGACTGAGACCGAAGAGTTTACTCCACCATCAATAATCACTCGCTTTTAACGAGCTACCCGTTTCCCTTAGCATTCAAGAGATCGGCCGGGCGCCAGCCGAAAATCACATCTACTTTTTTCCGAAAATTTCGCCTACTATTTCCCGAAAAGATTATAATACTCCCAAAACCCTGACCACCTGCCAGGGTTTGTTTCATCTTGCAGTCAGAGGCCGGGCTGCGGTATAAATCCGGTCCCTCTGGCGGCGAAGCACTGTTTTCTTCTGTGCTGAGCGCCAGAGGCCGGATTTCAGCGGCCGGCCGCAGGCAAAACAGTGCGTTGAGCCCCTAATAATCGATGAGAATTGAGTAAATTTGCAGCGAGATTTGAGTAAAATATCAATGGGAATTGAGTAAATCCTGAGTTGCGAGTTGGAGGATATTTTAAGTCGATTATAAGTACAACAGGTTGCATTCAGCATTCAATATCCAGCAATGCGAATTGTCCGCACAGGCTTCCGGCGGCATTGGAAAACCGGATGCCGCGATGGGTGCATTGTTTTTCTTCTGTATCGTGAACATGCCCAAACAAGTGGCAGCTTGGCATGACTCTCAGAATGCTCTTGTATAAGTAGTAGTCGCCGTAATTGACACCGTCCGACTCATCAAGAATGCCCAAAGGCGGTTGATGAGTCAGCAGGATGTCGGTGTCGTCGGGGATGCGGTAATACAGTTCGGACAATTCTCCATCAAGACTATCTTGGGGAAACATGGGCACCCCATAAAACTTGATGCCGTTGAGGACGATTCCGTTGTTGCAGAGATAAAGGAGATTGTCTGGCAGACCTTCAATGTTGGCGCCATACAGACACACGTCGTGATTGCCTGCAATGAACAATTTGTGCTCGTATGAAAGGCTGCCGAACCATTCAATGAAATCCCTTACTTCTTCTTCGCTGCCGTTTTCGGTGATGTCGCCCGTATGCACGATGACGTCGGCTTGGGGCAAATCATTTAAAAGCCGATGCTTGCCGTGAGTATCGGAAATGTGTAATAAACGCATGTAATCTCTTAATCTTAAAGACTATTCGTCGATTTCCAAATTATTGGATCATCCATGGAGTAGCAAACTTCGTCTTCAACATTCAAGACAGTTTCTTTTGGGAAGAGGCCTTTGAAGCCTTCTGAATGCTCGGTATGGATGGGAACGATATACTTTGGCCGAACATGCTCCACTATCTTTTGCAGTGATGCTACGTCGGCATGACCGCTGGTGTGGATGTCGGGCAGTCTCATTCTCAATGCTGGCTTTTCGTCCAGCCATGCCTTCAGATGTTTGATTTCAGGCTTGTCCTGCTCCCAGTACTGTGCCCAGATGGAAGTGGTCAGACATACCTTGATATTCGAGATATACTTTTTGAGATCTCTAAGAAGATTCGGACGAAACACCAACACGTATTTCGATGGATTTGCCCAGAAATCATCCATATCCATCTTTTTCCCACTTGAGTACGGTCCATAGATATTGCCTTCGTCTCGCTTCATCATTTTTGAAGTCAGGTTGCTAGGATAATAAATCATCAAATTGGAATGGGTTTTCGCGGTAGGTATGGTCGGATGGACATTATGGATGAGTTCCAAGACGAGGGCAGTATACGGGTCGATGCATAACGTACGCCCGCTCCTGATGCAAGCCCTGTACAGTGCAACTATTCTGTCGATGTTTTGAGAAGAGCACCACACCAGATGAAGGCTGTCGGGATTGTCCGAGAAGCGTTTGACGAACTCATTCTCGACGGCTTTTTCCGTTTTTTGCTTGACATCCCTGCCCAAATTGGTGCCTTCCAAAAAGAGGTAATCCACGTCTTGGGGAAGGTATTTGTACAACACACCCTTCTTCCCGTGCAGCCTGATATCGCCGCTGTAAAGAATGGTTTTTCCTCCCACTTCGATGAGGAAGGCACAGGCTCCAAATGCCGAATGGTCAACGGCGAACTGTGTGACCCGAAAATCTTTGAAGGTGAAGCTCCGTCCCGTCTGAATGTCGAGACGCTTCGTAAGATCTTCGCCGAAGACGCCTGACAATTCCATCAAAACGGCAGTTTCATTCGATGTGAATACCTCTGTGCCGATGGGGGCTTCATAGAGCAACCCATAGTGGTCGCCGTGATAATGGCTCAGGAATATGGCATCGCAGTTTTTGGCCCATTTTTGTGCGTTCTCATGAATCTCCTTTTGCGTCTCCGGATCATACTCGTCATAATCCAACGGCAATCCGCAGTCGATGAGGACTCTGGAATTAGGAGACACAATCTCCACGCAGTTCCCGCCGATTTGGTGGGAACCGCGATGGATGATGAATTGAAGGTTGGGAAGGGTGTTTGTCATTTAGTCAATCTAGAATGAATACTGATGGTTATTGTATGGTATAGTCCTCTAGTGTTCCGTCAAGTTCGCTTGCACTTGCACATACCTTGACTTGCAACGGGAAAGATTCATCATTAAAGAATTTCTTTACGCCATAAAATCTCTTCTTCATTTCTTTGGATAAATTAGGAGCATCGTCTTTACTTTGACTTCCCACAACTAAATATGGAATGATGCGGCCAGACAGCTTTGTCGGCATTGTCCAGTTTTGAGGAAGTGACAGAATGCCCATACTTTGTTTTTGTTTCACTATTCTCTTAATGGACTCAAAGAACTCCGTGTTAAAAGAATCGTCACCAAGAGCTTTCTTTAACTGTTCGATATAATACCGAACTTGCATTGGACCGTATGCAATACCTTCGTGATTGCGAGGATGTTTAACTTCCAGTATTATTAGGTCTCCTTCTTTGTTTATTCCAATGCCGTCAATCTCATCAAATCCATCTTTCTTATCATAGGTGGAGTTGAAAACGACACCATCGCTTTTTGCCTTATTACGCAGTTTATCTATCAACTCGGAAGCCTCAAAATTCCATTCCTTTTCTTGTTCTTTGCAAGAAAAACCGAATTCAAACTCCCTATCAAAGATGATAAAGTCATCTTCTTTTTGGGGTGTCAAAGTATATCTCCGATTTAATAGGTTCTGGAAGAAACCCTCCATTCTGCCGTCTTTGTTGATGTAATACCGACCGTACTTGTCGATGCGGGAGTTAATCTTTTTCAGATAAGCATCCATATTTGGAATGGGGTTCTTCTGCACGCCCTCTGGGGAAAAGAAACCATCAGCAGGAGAACAGTTCTGCATATATGAATCTGCCGCATCAATCTTCTTCAAAGTGCAGTCATTGGAGAACTCAAAAGAGAGTATCCTGCTGGTTCCTCGGTATATGGAGAATCTAGATGTACCTCTGTTCTTATCAGGTATGGTTTTATTGTCTCCAGTGCCTTCCTTGTCGCAATTAAACGTGATCTGAAAGTCTAGCTCTGGCTTTTCTTTAACATACTCAATAAGCCAGCGGTATTTTTCCAATATGACTTTTTTTGCTCTTTCTGGGAGATACCTCCGATAATACATTTCGTTCATTATTTTGTCTTTAAGGGTTGTCGTAATGGGTGATGTAAATAATTTCATGTTACTTGTTTGATGGTCGTACAAATTTAATGCACTGGTTTTATTAGGCATGTGCAAAGCTAAAAAATATTTTTCAATTAAGTTGTCTGCGTCAAGTATTTAATTCAATTCGGTAATTGTCATATACTGGATAAGGTTGACTTGGTTGCTCACTTTCCCAGGAGGTTAATTCCGGAATTGATTTGATGAGTTCTTGCAAATCCTTTAAATGCTGCTCAATCAGGGGCTTTAATTGGGCATAGTCGAGGACATTGTACAACTCGATGGCGGGAGCCTTCAGAATGAGATCCGCTGTTTCCTCGCTGAGTGCGAAAACCTCAGTGAGAACGTTAAATGCATTATACTGGCTGAAGCTGTTTGTGATAATTTTGAGAATATCGTCAGCACCAATGGTTTGTTCTTTTTGCAGGGCTTTCAACTCGGTCAGAATGTGGATGCGTTTTGCAAGCGCCCGGCAGATATCGCCGAAGTTCTCAGCGACAATCCGGTCAAAGTCGAGCTGGGTAAACAAGATATAGCCGTTTTTCCGCTGTGTAATAAATGTTTTCATAAGGATTCAGAGTTATATGATTTCAGTAATCAATCCAAGTTCCAAGGCTTCCTGGGCAGTCATAAACCAGTCTTTTTTGTGGTCCACCAAATCTTTGAGCGTTTCCCCACTAATCTTTGTTTTGGCTGTTATGATGTCGAACAGGATGTCGTTTATCCGCTTTGTCTCTTCCCAGTTTTCCGCCATGTCTTTCATCTTGCCGAACAGGAACCCTGATACCTGATGAATCATGAATGTAGTGTTTTTGTGGGCTCTTCTGACATTCGAGGCCAGTATGACAATCACGCCCATGGACATGATCCTTCCTTGGCAGACTATCTCCACCGGTGTTTTCGATGCTGCGATGGCATCGTACAGGGCCAGTCCGTCGTAGCACGATCCTCCCTGGGTGTTGAGGTATAGTTGGATGGGGGTGATTCTCAGACCATCCATGCTGATTCCATTGTCCTTGCCCCATTGTTCCATCTCTTTTCTGTATCGATCGTCTTTCATGCCAATATAGGCAATGTCTCTGATGGCCTTCTCTGCATTGTGGCCGTCTATTTCACCGAAAAGTGTAATCGTCTTGTTTGAAGTGTCTTGCTCTATTATTTCAGAGTCTTTTGTAATCATCATGTTGCGCATTTTGTTTTAGTAATGAGAGTATGCTGATAGTTTTTTGAAAGAGTTTTATTTCATCGCGGAGGCCGTTCGGAAGCAGACCTATGTACTCGATGATTTCCTTGACCATTTTTATGTCGGTCTCATTTTGGGGGTCTATCCCTCCTTCCTGTATGCAATCGGCGATGGCTGGGAGATATTTCACTTCATAGTATTTCAATTCTTTGTCCAATTTGTCCACAATCCTTTTTGCTTTCCGGGAGTCGTCCTCATCATTGACAGAGAGAGCCATTAATGCCTGGTGCCGTGCTCTAATTCGGAGGAACAGACGCTTTGTAAGTTTCTTGACTTCCTCATCGCCCCTTTCGTTGGTTATATACTCTATGTCTCCTTTTCTGATGGCATAATGCATATTAAAGTTGGGATAGTGCGGTAGGCGGGCACTTTCACATAGAGTGGTTCCCAAATCTGTGGTTTGTACGCTGATTACCCATGGTGTCAGCTCTGTCAACTGGAAGCGGATGTGGCGATGGTCAAGTTGTTGCGTGAAGATGTCATTTAGCTTCATTATAGGTTTAATTGACTGATGATTAATAATATCGCTATGGCGATAACAATGATAATCAGGACTCTTTTTACGAATCGGACTGTTCTTTGGGAAAAGGTCAGGTTGTCTTCAGCGATGTCGCTCTTTGTCAGATTATTCTCACCTTCGAGGACGCATTTTTTGGAGCAATAATATCTCCTGTTCCAATAAGGACCTCCTTGGTACCATTCGCTTTCGGGAATAGGCTTCCCGCACCATTCACATCTTCTCATATTCTTCTCGGAGTTTATTGTTGTTTGATAATTCATTGTGAATCAGGAGAGCTTGATGTCTCTCCTGAATTCGACGATCATTTTCGGCAGTTTGAAGACGGGCTGGCCGAGCAGCGTGCTCGCCGTCAGGTGGGGGAAGCGTGTTTTCACCCATGCGGCCACCTGGTTGCGGACGTCGCTGTCGAAGTAGATTTGTACATGGACGGGAGGCGTGGTCCCGGCGGCGGCGATGAGGGCGTTGTTCAGTTTGCCGTTCTCGAGGGGGTTGTCCATGGTGATGCCCAGCACATAGGACACGACGGATCCGGTGAGCGAGCCCTTGTCGGCCAGGGGGGACACTCCCATTTCGGTGCGGAGGCTGGTGATGATTTCTCCCAGGGTGTTCATGCCCTCGATGAGCCCTGCAGCGCAGATGGCCTCCACTTCAGCGGCCACGGCGGGGTGTTCGAAGCTTAGCTCCGGGAAGCGGTTTCTGATTCTGAGTTCGACTTTGAGACGGAAGGCTTCGATGTTGGCGCGTTCTTCCAGTTTTTCTCTCCTTTTTCTTTCTTGTTCTCTGTGGGATTTTTTGTTGCTCATATGAAATCGATTTTATGGATGACAGTACCATATATATACGAAGAAACACTTTTAAACATTGAATCTGAAACCGATTTTTTGTCTAAAGGTATTAAGTAATATGCAGAACTATTGCAGCTGTTACGTATAATTATATGTGCGATATGTCAGTTAACAGGCAAAAAGCCCCGAATTTATGAGATTAAACGTCAATTTAATTATACATATGTCATTTTCTCGAGCAAAACTATTTCTTTGAATGGAGGTTTGACTATCTTTGCTATCGGCAGATGTGGAGCGAAGACGCTTCGTAGACGTTACAATGGATAGACTTCATGATGTGCTGATTATGAACAAGATTGTATTGATAACCGGGGCGACAAGCGGTATTGGGCTGGCTTGTGCCCGCAGATTTGCCGCCAACGGCGACCGGGTGATCATCACCGGACGCAACAAAGAGCGGTTGGAAGAAATACGCCGTGAACTCGTCGAAGAGGGCGCCCGGGTGCTGGCCCTGGTCTTTGATGTAAGAGACCGGCAGCAGGCCAAGGCCCTTGTCGAAGGTTTGCCGGCCGAATGGAAGGAAGTGGATGTGCTGGTCAACAACGCCGGCCTGGCGCTGGGATTGGAAGCCGAGTATGAGGGCAATCCTGAAGATTGGGACGAGATGGTCGATACCAATATCAAAGGACTGCTCACCATGACCCGCCTGGTGGTGCCCGGCATGGTGGCGCGCAACCGGGGGCATGTGATCAATGTGGGCTCGGTGGCGGGCGATGCAGCCTATGCCGGCGGCAACGTGTATTGTGCTACGAAGGCGGCTGTCAAGGCGCTGTCGGACGGTCTGCGTATTGATGTGGCCGACACGGCGGTCCGCGTGACCAACCTCAAGCCCGGCCTGGTCGAGACCAATTTCAGCAATGTCCGTTTCCATGGCGATCGCGAACGGGCCGCCAAGCTGTATCAGGGCATCAAGCCGCTTACGGGCGACGACATCGCCGATGTGGCAGTCTATGCCGCCAATGCCCCCGAGCATGTGCAGATTGCCGAGGTGCTGATCCTGGCCACCCACCAGGCCAGCGGCAGTGTGATTGTCAGAAAATGATTTAATTCGATTTTGTGCACTATTTTCTTTGTACTGCATAAAAAGTACGTTTTTTGTGCAATACGCATGCAGAAATGAAGAAAAGTCGTATATTTGCCGTCGAAATCATCATATCGAGATTATGAAGACAATAGTCCTGAACCAGCGAAAAGAACGAGATGAGTTGCTGTCACGTCCGTACTTGATGCGTAGAAATAGTCAAGACACTGATTTGCTGTTGGAGAGTCGTCTGATCAAGTTGATTACCGGTCCGCGTCGTGTGGGGAAGTCAACCCAAGCCTTATTGATGCTGCGTGGCAAGAACTTTGCCTATCTTAATTTCGACAGTCAACCGCTTTTGGATGCCTGGGATGCCAATCTGGTGATGCGGATGCTGGATGATGTCTATCCCGGCTATGAGTATCTGTTGCTCGATGAGGTTCAGAACTTGGATGCTTGGGACATGTGGGTGAGTGAACTCTACAGGATGGGGAAAAACCTGGTCATCACAGGTAGCAATGCCAAGATGCTGTCGAGCGAGATGGCGACAGTACTTACTGGAAAGTACCTCCAGATAGAGATGTTGCCCTTCAGTATGGAAGAGTTTTTTGATTGGAACAAGCTGGATCTCCATGCATTAAAGGCTGAACAACTAGCCGAGGGCAAGGCGCTGGCCGATGACTATATGCGCAATGGTGGCTATCCGGAGGTGGTGACTTCGCGCCCCCTGGTTCGCGGCTATCTCGACACCCTGTTCGACTCCATCGTGTGGAAAGACGTGGCCAAGCGGCACAATGTGCGCAACATCACCGATTTGAACAACCTGGCCATTTATTTGGTTTCAAACTTCTGCAATCCACTGAGCGTTAATGAGCTGTCGGAAGAACTGGGCTTCTCAAGCGTCAACACCACCAAGAAGTTTATGGACTATCTCCATGAGCCATACTTGTTCTATTATCTGTCGCGATACAACAATAAGTTGAAGCTGATGAACAAGGCCCCCAAAAAAGTTTATGTAGTGGACAATGGCTTTGTGGTTGCCAAGGCTTTCGCTGTGAGTGAGAATCTGGGTCGCTTGCTCGAAAACCAGGTGTTTATAGAACTCACGCGTCGAGGATACGATACCGATAAGGCCCTGTTCTACTATCGTTCACGTAACGACAAGGAGGTGGACTTTGTGCTGCGCAAAGGGGCACATATAGAGAGATTGGTGCAGGTGTGCTATGACATGAGCAGCCCTAAGATTGAGAAGCGCGAGGTTGACAGCATTGTGGAATGTGCCGGTGAGCTGAAGTGCGACAATCTTACCATTGTGACCCGCGACGAAGAGCGCACCTTGGAGAAAGACGGCTACACGATAGCAGTAGTGCCAGTGTCAAAGTTCTGAGACGATAGAGAAAATCTGATGTATTCCGCATAATATCACATCTATGAAAACGAAACGAATTACAGTGTTCTTAGTGGCAGCCACGCTGATTTGTGGCTTGAGCCTGTTTACGGCCTGCAAGAAGAGTAAGGCAAACGATGCCGGGGAAGCTCAGCAGGTAGTATCCACCGAACTTATCCGTACCTCCCAGAGTTGGGACGGTGTCGAGTTGCCGGATTATCTGGAGGGCCGTCCGGAGCTGGTGGCCGTCAAGTATGTGTTTCCTGTCGGCCAGAAACTGGGCTGGCATCACCATCCGGTCATGAACTACGGCGTCCTGATGCAGGGCGAACTGACCATCATCGGCCTGGACGGCAAGGAAAAGGTCGTCCACGAAGGGGAGGCCGTGGTGGAGATGGTCGGCACCGTCCATCATGGTGAGAACCGCGGCGACAAGCCTGTTGTCCTCTACATGTTCTATCTCTCCCAGGCGGATATGCCCCTGGCCGTGCAGCATCCGGAGATACCGCTCGAGTAGCGATAAAAAATTTTGCATTACGCCGCGCATGTATTATATTTGTCCTGTCAACCTCTTAATTCAATTGATATGGTAGAAAAATTCAATCTCTACTTCAAGGATGTCATCCTCAAGCAGTATGCCCAGTTTCAGGGCAAGACCAAACGGCCCGATTTCTGGTGGTACGTATTGTTCTATGTGATTTGCGAAATCGTATTGGCCGTCATCGACAAAATCATCGGCTGGAACGCTGTGCTGTCGTGCATCTTCGACCTGGCCCTGCTGGTGCCCTCGCTGGCCATCGGCGTGCGTCGTCTGCACGACATCGGCAAGAGCGGCTGGTGGTGGCTCATCGGTCTGGTACCTGTTGTCGGCTGGATCGTGCTGGTCTATTTCTGGGTGCAGAAATCCAAATAAGTTGCGACATCCTTACATCGAAAACAAAGCCGTGGTGAGATTGTTCATCACGGCCTTGTTTGGCTTTTTTGATATCTTTGCGGTCGTGTAGCCATGGCTGCTGCTTTGAATTTGAACAGTTTAATCGATAAAAGAAAGGAATTATGAAGAAGTGTGTTACCCTTTGTGCGGCCCTGGTTGCCTTGTGCTTTTTCTCGTCGAAGGCCCAGGTGATCAACTACGACCAGATTGATTCTGTCGTGATGCAGAACCAGCAGATTGCCGACCAGGCCAGTCAGAATTTCATGGACCAGGCCCAGACGGGCGGCCGCGAAGTGAGTCGTCTGGAAAACCAGATTGACGAAAGCCAGAAGCGGATCGATCTGCTCAAGGACGAAGCCAAGCAGATCAACTCCAATGTCAAGAAACTCGAATCGGTCAAGAAACTCAAAGTCGAATCCAACAAACTGCAGAAGAAAGCCCTGGCTCTGGATGGTCTGAGCCGCGAAGACAAGTTGGCCATCAAGCAGATGAAGAAGGAGGAGAAGCAAGCCCAGGCCGACGTGGCCACCGAAAAGGCCAAGATGTCGAAGGTAAACAAGGCAATTGCCGCCAACAAGAAGGAAATCTCTGCGGCCAAGAAGGAAATCTCCAAGATCCGCAAAGACATCAAGACGGCCGAAAAGGATGCCAAGCAGAGCGAGAAAGTGCTGAAAGAAAGCAAGAAACTGCAGAAAGAAATACAGGAAACCCTTTAATATTAATCTCAAACTCATAGGAAACATGATTTCAGGAAATGTCCGCCCGGCCGATATGGAGCGCATTACGACTCCGGCGCTGGCTCAGAAGTTCATCGATGAACAGTTGGCTGCACTCCGTGCACAGATAGGTAACAAGAAGGTATTGCTGGCCCTTTCCGGCGGCGTGGATTCGTCGGTGGTGGCCGCCTTGCTCATCAAGGCTGTCGGCAAGCAGCTGGTGTCGGTCCATGTCAACCACGGACTGTTGCGCAAAGGTGAGCCCGAACAGGTAGTACGCGTGTTCCGCGACGAGCTGAATGCCAATCTGGTCTATGTCGATGCGACCGACCGTTTCCTGAACAAGCTGGCAGGTGTGGCCGATCCCGAGCAGAAGCGCAAGATCATCGGCGCCGAATTCATCCGTGTTTTCGAAGAGGAAGCCCGCAAGCTGGAAGGCATCAGCTTCCTGGCTCAGGGGACCATCTATCCCGACATCGTCGAATCGGGTCCGGTCAAGTCGCACCACAATGTAGGCGGTCTGCCCGAAGACCTGCAGTTCGAACTGGTCGAACCCATCAAGCTGCTCTTCAAGGACGAGGTCCGCGTCGTAGGCAAGGCCCTGGGTCTGCCCGACAACATGGTCTTCCGTCAGCCCTTCCCGGGCCCGGGTCTGGGCGTGCGCTGCACGGGCGCCATCACGCGCGACCGGCTGGAAGCCCTGCGCGAGAGCGATGCCATCCTGCGTGAGGAATTTGCCAAGAACGGCCTGGAAGGCAAGGTATGGCAGTATTTCACCATCGTTCCCGACTACAAATCGACCGGTGTCAAGGACAACAAGCGCTCATGGGACTGGCCCGTCATCATCCGTGCGGTCAACACCCGCGATGCCATGACTGCCACCATCGAGGAGATTCCCTACAAGCTGCTGCACCATATCACCCAGCGCATCATCACCGAGGTGCCCGGCGTGAACCGCGTGCTCTACGACCTGACGCCGAAGCCCACCGGCACCATCGAATGGGAATAATCCGTCTCTGACAACAGACCCAACCCTATACAAAGTGCCGGGGCCGCTTTTCGGGTTCCGGCATTTTTTTTGGAATCTTTACCTCGCCAGTGAAATCGCGCGACAGGATATACATCGCCATCGACCTGAAGTCGTTCTATGCTTCGGTGGAGTGTGTGGCCAGGGGTTTGGACCCGCTGACCACCAATCTGGTCGTGGCCGACCGGAGCCGCACCGACAAGACCATCTGCCTGGCGGTCTCCCCCTCGATGAAAGCCTATGGCATCGGGGGGCGGGCCCGGCTGTTCGAAGTGGTGCAGCGTATCCGGGAGGTGAACCAGCAGCGACTGGCCAAGATCCGGCGGCCTTTTGCCGGCAAGTCGTACGACGATCCTTCCTTGAAGGCCCATCCCGACTGGGAAATCGATTATCTGGTGGCTCCTCCGCGCATGGCCCATTACATAGAGGTCAGTACCCGCATCTACGGAATCTATCTGAAATATATTGCCCCGGAAGACATCCATGTCTACAGCATCGACGAGGTGCTGATGGATGTGACCGACTATCTGAAGACCCGCCGGCAGACAGCTCGCCAGCTGGCCATGACCATGATCCGCGATGTGCTCGGCCAGACCGGCATCACGGCTACGGCCGGCATAGGCACCAACCTGTATCTGTGCAAAGTGGCCATGGACATCGTGGCCAAGCACATGCCGCCCGACAGCGACGGGGTGCGTATCGGACAGCTCGATGAGATGTCGTACCGGCAGCAGCTCTGGGACCACCGGCCGCTGACCGATTTCTGGCGGGTGGGGCGCGGCATCGCCGACAAACTGGCCCTCTACGGCATGGACACCATGGGCAAGGTGGCCCGGCAGTCGGTGCGCAACGAGGAATTGCTCTACCGCTTGTTCGGGGTGAATGCCGAGCTGCTGATCGACCATGCCTGGGGCTGGGAGCCGGTCTCCATGGCCCAGGTCAAGGCCTACAAGCCGGTCAACAACTCCTTCAGCAGCGGGCAGGTGCTCTCCGAAGCCTACAATTGGGAAAAAGCCCGCGTGGTGACGCAGGAAATGGCCGACGGGGCGGCGCTGGATCTGGTGGCCAAGAGAATGGTGACCGACCAGCTGGTGCTCACCATCTGCTACGACACCGAGAATCTGACCAATCCGCAGATCCGGGCCAAATACCAGGGTCCGGTGGCCCGCGACCATTATGGCCGCCAGGTGCCCAAGCATTCCCACGGCACGGCCAACCTGGGACGGCACACATCGTCGTCGGCCTTGATCATAGGGGCCGTCATGGACCTGTACGACCGCATCGCCAATCCCGATTTGCTGGTGCGGCGGATTTATCTGGGCACGAACCATGTGGTGCCCGAATCGCAACTGGCGGCCCCGGGCCCCGAGCAGCTGGATTTCTTTACAGACTACGAACAACTGCAACAGCAAAGGGCCTCCGAGCAGGCGGCGCTCGACAAGGAACGGCGGTTGCAGGAATCACGCCTGGCCATCAAACAGCGTTTCGGACGCAACGCCCTGCTCAAAGGGCTTAATTTCAAGGAAGGGGCAACGGCCAAAGACCGCAACGCCCAGATAGGAGGACACAAGGCATGACGGAGGACTATTCGGATATCATCGGTTTGCCGCACCACCGCTCGGTCAACCACCGGCCCCTGCCCCCGGAGAGCCGGGCTGCCCAGTTCGCTCCCTTTGCCGCCCTGACCGGTTATGAGGAGGCGGTCGACAAGGAGGCTCGCCTCCAGGAGTCCCACTATAACCAGGAATACGAGCCGGACAATCAGGAATACGAGCCGGACAATCAGGAATACGGGCCGGAAGACATGGATGCCGGCTCCTTTGGGCCATGGCCCGAAGATGAGCCGACGGCCTGAGGGGAGGCAAATAATTCCGTCTGATTTGATTACTTGGCCAAAGTTGCTTATTTTTGCCTATCAGATTTGTTTGAAGCATGATATCGGCTTTTTATCAACGTAACAAGGCCCTCGTGGTCCAATTGCTGCGCTATGCGGTGGTGGGCGGCGTGGCTTTCGTGGTGGATTACGGCTCGCTGTGGCTGCTCACCGAGGTGGTCGGGCTGCATCATCTGGTATCGGCGGCCATCGCCTTTATCCTGGGCCTCATCTGCAACTATGTCATCAGCACTGCTTGGGTATTCGGCGAGAGCAAGGTGAGCAACCGCTGGGTCGAGTTTGTCATCTTTTCCATCATCGGTGTCATCGGGCTGGGGCTCAACGAACTGATCATCTATCTCTGTACAGATGTCTGCGGACTGCACTATATGCTGAGCAAGATCATTTCCACTGTCATCATTTTCTTCTGGAATTTCTTCGCCCGCAGATTCATCCTTTTCAAATCCTGACAATATGAAGACTGCAATCATTGCCGGGGCCGGCCCGGCCGGTTTGACAGCGGCCTATGAGCTGCTCAGGCAGACAGATATCCATCCGGTCGTTTTCGAGGAGACCGACCGCATCGGCGGCATCTCCGCCACGGTGCAATACAAGGGCAACCGCATGGACATTGGCGGCCATCGTTTCTTCTCCAAGAACGACGAGGTGATGAAGTGGTGGCAGGAGATGATGCCCCTCCAGGGCGCCCCTTCCCTGGATGACATCCTGTTGCATCGCACCCTGCCGCTCAGTGAAGGAGGCCCCGACCCGCAGAGCAAGGACCGGGTGATGCTGCTGCGCGACCGTGTGTCAAGGATTTTCTTCCTGCGTCATTTCTTCGACTATCCGATTTCGGTCAAGTGGGCCACCTTTGCCGGCATGGGTCTGTGGCGCACCATCAAGGCCGTCTTCGGTTATTTCTGGGCCGCCCTGTTCCCCAAGCCGGAGACTTCGCTGGAAAATTTCTACATCAACCGTTTCGGCCGGCCGCTCTACGAGATGTTCTTCGAAGACTACACCGAGAAGGTCTGGGGCGTGCATCCGAGCAAGATCGGGGCCGACTGGGGCTCGCAGCGCGTCAAGGGACTGTCCATCCTGGCCCTTCTGAAGGATGTGCTCACCCGCCCCTTCCGCCGTCAGGACATTGACCAGAAAAAGGTGGAGACATCCCTCATCGAACAGTTCATCTATCCCAAATACGGTCCCGGCCAGCTCTGGGAAACGGTGGCCGGTGAAATCCGCCGCCTGGGCGGTGAAATCCACACCGCTTGCAAGGTGACGGGGGTACATGTTGTCGATGGCCGGGTTGACGAGGTCGAGGTGCAGGAGCCGGAGGGCACGAAGACGTATTCCTGCGACTATTTCTTCTCGACCATGCCCATCAAGGACCTGGTCTCTTCGCTTCGCGAGGTGGAGGTGCCCGAAAAGGTGGCCCGGGTGGCCCGCGACCTGCCTTACCGCGACTTTATCACCGTCGGTGTGCTGGTGCGCCAGCTGAAGATCCGCAACACGACCAAGACGCCCACCTACGACCATCGGGTGCCCGACACGTGGATCTACGTGCAGGAGAGGGATGTCAAGGTGGGCCGTCTGCAGATTTTCAACAACTGGTCGCCCTACATGGTGGCCGACTACGAGCATACCATGTTTGTTGGCATGGAGTATTTCTGCGACGAGGGCGATGCACTCTGGAGCATGGACAAGCAGGCCTTCATCAAGATGGCCATCGACGAGTTGGTCAAGATCCGGGTGGTCGACCGGGACGATGTGCTGGATGCCGTGCAGGTGAAGATCCGCAAGGCCTACCCGGCCTATTTCGGCTCGTATTACGAGTTGCCCGTGGTGCGCGAATTTCTCGACCTGATCGGCAATCTCTATTGCCTGGGCCGCAACGGGCAGCACCGCTACAACAACATGGACCATTCCATGCTGACGGCCATGGAGGCTGTGCGCAATATCCGCGACGGCCGCGCCGACAAGGAAAACATTTGGAGTGTCAATACAGAAGAATCCTATCATGAAAGTAAATAGCAATGTCATTCGCTGGGTACACCTCGCCCTCATTGTGGTGGTGTTCTTTTTTTCTTTCCGCTACATCTTCAACGAAAAGCTTGACTTGAACGGTGACAATGCCGCCTACATCGAGCTGGCCCGCAATATCGCCCAAGGCCACGGTTTCACCAACGAAACGCTGGACGGGGCCTGGCATCCCCATTCGCATTTCCCCGTGGGCTATCCATTCATCCTGTCGCTCATGGTGCTCTGCGGACTGGACAACCTGATTGCCTTCAAGGTGCTCAACGGACTGTTCCTGCTGGGCGGGGCCATTTTGTTCTACTTCCTGCTGACCCGCCATACAAAGAACGCCCATCTGGCCTTTGTGTGTGCCCTTCTGACGGTGATGTCGCCCCATGTGCTCAAGTTTGCCACGATGGCCATGTCGGAGATGAGCTTCCTGTTTTTCATGATCCTGACCATGTGGGCCCTGTCGCGCAGCGGTGAGGAGAAAAAGTCTTTCGGCCCCTTCTTTGTGGTCGCCGCCCTGGGGGCGGCCGCCTGCTATTATCTCCGGGCTGTGGGGGCGGCCGTGTTGTTTGCCAACCTGGTGTTCTACCTGTTCCGTCGCGAATGGAAACGGGCGGCCGTGGGTACCGGCATTTCGGTGGTGGCCATCCTGCCCTGGATGATACGCAACCGGCTGGCCGGCGTTTCGCGTGACTACCTGATGCCCATCCTGGCCAAGAACCCCTGGCGGCCAGAAGAAGGCAACATCGCTTCGGTGGGCGAGTTTTTCCAGAAAATCTGGACCAATCTCGATGAAACGGCCCTGAGCGGCTACCGCCATATCCTCTTCCCCAACTGGCAGGGCTACGGCAACGGGCCTTCCTCGACCATGACGCTGATCCTGGGTGCTGTCATCCTGCTGGTGGTGCTCTACGGTTTGTGGAACACGGGCAAGATGCGCTTTGCCCTGGAGGCTCTGTTCATCGCCAATATCGGTTTCCTGCTGCTGTGGAACGGCGGCAACGGTGTGCGTTATGTCACACCTTTCATTCCTTTCCTGTTTCTGGGCTTCTGGAACGGAGTGTATAGCCTCCTTCGCTGGCTGCTCCGGAAAAAATGGGATTTGGACGCCCGCCAATGGGTGGTCTATCTTGTCTTGCTGGTGCTGCCCGCCTTCCATCCGATGCTGGCCGAAATGCATCAGGCGGCCAGTCAGCCGCTGCCTCCGGCCTACGCCAACTATTACCGCATTGCCGAGGAAGTGAACAAGCAGTCCAAACCCGGTCACAAATATGTGGTTTGCTGCCGTAAGCCGGAACTCTTCAAATACTATGCGCCCAAGACGCTGACCACGACCTATGCCCGCACCAAGGACAGTGAGAAACTGGTGCGCGGCCTGTTGCAGAACCGGGTGGATTTCGTCGTGCTGGAACAGTTGGGCTACAGCTCGACGCCCTTGTATCTGTATCCGGCCATTACAACGTATCCGGAACTCTTCCCCGTCGTGTGGCAGTTGAAGAATCCGGATACTTATCTGCTCCGTTTCGACCGCGAAAAAGCCGCGGCTATGTTGGGAGAATAATCTTGTCTGTTATTTGAGGTCTTTGGTCATCCTGACAGGATCGCACGTGAGACCTATGCCCAGTTTGGCCAGGGTCTTGCGATCCACCTCGCTCATCATGACCGTCGAGTGCACCTGGGTGCCTGCCAGGTTGGGCAGCTGTTCGAGGGCCAGTTTGCAGTTCTCGTCGATGAGGCTCATCATGGAGATGGCCACCAGCACCTCGTCGGTGTGCAGGCGCGGATTGCGGCCGTGCAGATAGGTCACCTTGGTCTTTTGGATGGGCTGGATCATGGTCTGGGGGATGAGCTTCACGTTGTGGGCGATGCCGGCCATGTGTTTCAAGGCGTTGAGCAGCAGGGCGGCACAGGGTCCCAGCAGCGGACTGGTCTTGGCCGTGAGGATGGTGCCGTCGGAGAGTTCGATGGCCGCAGCGGGCAGCCCGACCTTTTCCATCCTTTCCTTGGCGGCAACGGTGGTCCGGCGGTTGGCCGTTGTGATTTTGGCCCGCTTCATGAGCAGGGCGATCTTGTTGACTTCGCTCTCGGTGGCCTTGCCGTCGGCAAAGTTGCAGACAGCCGTATAGTAGCGCCGGATGATTTCCTGCAGGGAGGCTTCCCGGCAGGCGTCGTCATCGCTGATGCAGTAGCCGGCCATGTTGACACCCATGTCGGTGGGCGACTTGTAGGGGGTGGCGCCGTAGATGTCGTCGAACAGGGCGTTCATGACGGGGAAAATCTCCACGTCGCGGTTGTAGTTGATGGCCGTCTCGCCGTAGGCTTCCAGGTGGAAGGGGTCGATCATGTTCACATCTTCCAGGTCGGCTGTGGCGGCTTCATAGGCCAGGTTGACCGGATGGGTCAGGGGCAGGTTCCAGATGGGGAAGGTCTCGAATTTGGCATAGCCGGCCTTGACACCCCGTTTGTTCTCCTGATAGAGCTGGCTCAGGCAGACGGCCATCTTGCCGCTGCCCGGGCCGGGGGCTGTCACCACGACCAGCGGGCGGGTGGTCTCGACGTAGTCGTTCTTGCCGAAGCCCTCGTCCGAATCGATCAGATCGACATTGTTGGGATAGCCATCGATGGTGTGGTGGTAATAGACCTTGATGCCCATGCGCTCCAGGCGCTTGCGATAGGCCTCGGCACTGGCCTGGCCGTTGAAATGGGTGATGACAACGCTGTTGACACTCAGTCCCCGGTCCATGAACTCGTCTCTCAGACGCAGCACATCGACATCGTAGGTGATGCCCAGGTCGCTGCGGACCTTGTTCTTCTCGATGTCCACGGCACTGATGACGATGACAATCTCGGCATCGTCCTTGAGCTGCATCAGCATTTTGAGTTTACTGTCCGGTTCGAAGCCCGGCAAGACACGACTGGCGTGATAGTCGTCGAAGAGCTTGCCGCCAAATTCCATGTAGAGTTTGTCGCCGAAGGTGGCGATACGTTTTTTGATCTGCTCGGACTGGATTTTCAGATACTTTTCGTTGTCGAACCCGTATTTCATCGTAGGTGAGGTGTTAAGAATACGGGTTACAAAGTTAGTGATTTCCACTTTCCTTGCAACCCGTCAAGTCAAAAAAAAGTCCGGTCGGCAACGTTTATTTTCTTCCCGGTGCCGAAGGTAGCGGCCAGCGCGGCTCTTTCATGTCGTGGATGTAATCGTAGGCCTTTTTGCGTTGGTACTGGGCGTCGAACGGCAGGGGATAGTTGTTCTGCCCGAGCCAGGAATCGCGGTCGCTCAGGTTCCAGAAAGTGACGCAGTCGATCACGTCCTTGTGCTTGCGGAATACCCGGAACAGGCGGGCATACTGGTCGGCCAGGTACTGGTCGGTCGTGTCGTTGACGGCCACCCCTTCGCGGTTGAAATTGAGTTGGCCGCCCCTTTCGGTATTGACCCGCACATCGAGTTCGGTGATGTGGATATGGTCCACCACCTGCTTGTACAGGGTGATGGCCTTGTCGATGGCTTCTTCAGAAGGGCCGTAGATGTTGTAATGGCACTGCATGCCGATGCCGTCGATGGGCACACCTTTGGCCTTCATTCGCTTGACCATCTCATAGATGCGCTGGCTTTTGACCGGATCGCATTCGTTGTAGTCGTTATAGAAGAGCAGGGCGTTGGGGTCGGCTTCACGGGCATATTGGAAGGCTTTGGCGATGAATTCGTCACCGCAGAGCTTGTACATGACCGATTCGCGGTAGGGATGGGGCGACCGGGGATTGTCGCTCATGGCTTCGTTGACCACGTCCCAGCAATAGACCACGTCCTTGTAGCGTGTGACGACGGCCTGGATATGATTTTTCATGCGCTGGTAGAAGACCTCTTTGGTGGGGTTGTCCTCGGTCATCCAGCGTCCGATCTGCGAATGCCACATGAGGCAGTGTCCGCGCAGTTTGATGCCGTTCTCGCGGGCAAAATTGGCGATGCGGTCGGCTCTTTCCCAGTTGAACACTCCTTCCTGGGGTTCGGTGGGGCCGGGTTTCATATCGTTTTCGCAGGTCATCGAATTGAATTCCCGCCGGATGAGCGCCTGCTGGTCGGCATTGCTCACATTGCGCTGGTTGACGGCTACCCCGATCATGAAATAATCCTGATAGACATCTTTCAAGCCGTTCGTTTGAGATAAATCGACACGGATGTCCAGGGTGGCGCCGGCGCCGGCCTTGACACTTTGCTCCACCTTGTCGGCCGCTTCTGCCCGATACTTGTAGGTCGGATTGAAAAAATCGGCCTCTCCATGCTGCTGCATCAGGTCGGGGGCGCCCAGGCAATCGCGGAATCGGATATTGTAGTCGCGCATTTCGGGCCGGGTGGAAAAGGGAGTCTGGAATAGGTCGACCCCTTTGGGTTTGGAAACGAAAACACAGCGGTCCACCAATACATTGGAATGATAGCGAGCCTGAATATAAACCGAAGCCTCGCTACTTGAATACAAGCAATTGAGCAGATGTATCTGTCCGAAACGGACAAAGGGCATCCGGGCTTTGCAGCCTTCGTCCCACCAGCAATGGTCGAAGGTGGTGCGCAGGCGGCCTTCGCTGCGGCGCCCTTCGCGGTCGCTCGATCCCCAGAGGTTGCTGAAACGGTGGTCGCTGTTGTGGTCGGCATTTTCATCGTCGGCCAGTTTGGGCCAGGGCCGTCTCAGATAGCGGAAACGGCACCAGGAAACGGTCAGGTAGTCGGAGCCCTGGTTGCAGTCGAAATTGCCGTCCATGCCGTCCTGAAAGTCGCAGTGATCCACCCAGATATGCTCCGAGCGGGTCACAAACAGGTTGTCTTTGGCATCGCGGTCAAAGGCGCCGGGGCCGATGAAGGTGATGTTCTGCAGGATGATGTTTTGGCAACCGTCAAGCATCAGGATGCCGGTGGAATCCTTTTCCAGGGTGTATTTGTCATTGATCAGGGCCGAACCGGACAAGCCGATGAGGCTTTTGTTCTTCACCCTTTTCATTCCAAACTGACCGGGTACCCGGATACGGCCTTGCAGATAGAGGGTTTTCGGAGTGCTGTCGTTCTCTGCCAGGGCACTCTGAAGCTGTGCAAAATCGCTGATTATCACTGGATTCATGCCCTTGCCTCCATCGGTGATACCATCGACGGCAGCCCAGCCCGTAGGCTGGCTCCAGGACTGCAGGCCGGCTATGAGCGCCAGCATGGCAAGCAGGCCGGGTTTCATCATCTTTGTCTTCATAAGTGCAGTTTTGTGGTTTATTCTTCCGTTTTGGGTTGGCGTCTGTCCACGACAGTTGCATCGGGGAAAGCGCTGGGATCGAAGCTCACCTGCTGATCGGTGACTCCGAAATCGAGATCACGCATGGTGAGGGTCATGCCCGATATCTTGGTGCTGAGGCTGACAGGATAGTAGGTTTCTTTGTCGATGACGAGGTCCATCGACTTGGGAGCATCCTTCTCCTTGTTCGATTTGGATTTCTTGCACTGGAACTGCCATGTCTTGTCGGTTTCTTTTTTGAGAATGATGTCGTAGCCTTCGGCAATGTCGCTGAACAGTTCCGTGTCGCCTCCCGATTCGATGCTGGCGGTCTGGTCCTTGATCTCAATCTCGTTCTTTTTGGAGTTGTAGGTCCACATGGTCTCACCGTCTGTCCAGGTGGTCATTTCAGCGCCCATCATCCTGGCTTCCATACGGGATTTCTCTCCCAGGTAATAGCATTTGGTGGTAACAGCCCCCAAAATCGGGACTTTCAGATCGACGGTCATGATCAATCCGTCGTCTTCGTGCGTATCGAGGGTCGCTTCCATGCGGGCAACGATTTCCTGAGGAGTCTGGGCCCAGGCCGTCATGGTCCAGGTGATGACAGCTAAAATGCTGATAATCTTTTTCATAGTTTATTGTTTAATCAGTATGCTTGGGTGAAAATCCGTTCTTTGCTGATGTATCTGTCATAGAGGAAAAGGCCGATATCAAACAGCAGCATGGTCAGCAGGCCGGCCAGACCGGTAGCGCCGTAGAGCAAGTCGTTGGCGGGTGTGACAAACAGGTTGCTTATGCCGGCCAGGGCGTTGATGGAGCCGTGCATGACAGCCGCGACGATGACCGAGCCGGATTTGATGCGGAAATACATCAGCATGGGAGTCAGGGCCAGACACATGAGCACCATCATCGGTACACCGGCCACGGGATGCTGCGGATAGTTGTGTCCGTTCAAGATGAGCGGGGCATGCCAAAGGCCCCATATCAGGCCGATAATCAAGGCGACAACCAGAAATTTCCTACCCTGGAGCTCTTTCATCAAAAAGCCTCGCCAGCCGATTTCTTCGCCAAAGGCAAAAAGGGCGTTGATGGTGGCACCGGCCACCAGCCCGCTTAGCAGGGTGACGGCCATCAGGCCCCAGGGACCGGCATTGCCGGGCATCTGCTTGAGGGCTGTCTGGACGAATTCCCCGTCGCCGCCCCATTGCGCTCCGGGCATCAGCAGTGACACACCCAGTATGGACAGGGCCAGAAGCGGCATCAGCAGCCAGCCTATCCACCACCAGCGGTTCCACTTGAAGGAGACACCCAGTCCTTCGAAAACGGGTTCTTTGAAAATAGAGCGGGTGATCGCCACCGCCAACAGGGGGATGAACATGGCGGCCGAATAGAGCAAGGTGTTGAGCAAAACGCTGGTGGGTGTGGGGGCCGCTTGGGCGTTTGCCTGGCCGATGTTGTGCACCAGCAGGCCGATGCCGGCGCTCATGACGAACGATAATAGGATGAAAACCCAGATTTTTTTCTGCCTCATGGTCTTGTCTGTTTTGTTAATCGCACGAAGATAGTTGTTTTTGGGGATTCTGCCAACTATGATTAACTTTGCCAATACAAAAACGAATGGGCATCGGTTTTTGTTTCAGGTGCCTACATCAGCAGACAATGGAAAAGAAAGTGATTCTCCTGACAGGGGCCAGCAGCGGCATCGGTTTTCAGACCGCCCAGATGCTTGCCGCCCAAGGCCATGTGGTTTACGGCGCTGCCCGCAGTGTCGACAAGATGGAGCCTCTCAAGGCATACGGCGTGAAACCGCTCAAATTGGATGTTACCGACGAAGCTTCGGTCACGGCAGCCGTCGAGGCGGTCATCCAGGCCGAAGGCCGCATCGATGTGTTGGTGAACAATGCCGGTTACGGCTCTTACGGTGCCATCGAGGATGTGCCCATCGAGGAGGCCCGCCGCCAGTTCGATGTGAATGTCTTCGGGCTGGCTTCGATCACCCGGAAAGTGCTGCCCTATATGCGCTCGCAGCATCGCGGCACCATTGTCAATGTGTCGTCCATGGGCGGACGCTTCACCACTTATTTCGGTGCCTGGTACCATGCCACCAAATATGCCCTCGAAGCGCTGAGCGATGCCCTGCGCATGGAGGTGAAGCCTTTCGGTATCAGGGTGGCCATCATCGAGCCGGGAGGCATCAAGACGCCCTGGGGGGCCATTGCGGCCGACCATTTGGAGGGAAGTGCCAGGGGCGGGGCTTATGAACAGCGGGCCCAAAAGGCGGCCAACGGTCTTCGCCGACATTATTCAGGCCATTTGATGAGCCCTCCCCATAAGATAGCCCGGGCCATCAGCCGGGCTGCCAATGCACGCCGGCCCAGGATACGCTATGTCAGCGGCTTTGGCGCCAGACCCTTCTTTTTGATCCATGCGGTATTGCCCACCCGTTGGTTTGATTTCCTGATGAGGCATTTGTATTGAGCGCGCCCTATGGCGGCTTACAGCTGCTCATAGCCGCTGCGCTGGCCGGAGGGTCCCCCCCCCCGGCTTGAACGACTGTCGCTCCTGTGTGTCTAGTGTTTTTGGGCGGCCTGTTTCAGGCTGTCGAGCAAGTGCATGTAGGGCTGGATCGAAGTCAGGGAATCCAGTTCCAGGCGGGGGAAGATATCTCTCTGCGATGTTTCCTCTGCGTGGAACTCGTCCTGCCGGGCATCGGTAAAGTCTTTCACCTGCTGCTCGGAGATGCCGATCAGGCGCATGCTCTCGCTGTTGACCCGCCGGATTTCGGCGGTGTTGTTGATGAACCATTCCCGGGAGTTGTGCAGCAGCATCAGCTTGAGGCGGATCTCTTTGTCACGCAGCATTTTCTCGATGGTGTTCTTGCCTTCGAAGGCATCCGGGTTCTTCACCACCCGGTCGAAGGTCTCGATCTGCTCGGTCACCAGTCCGTTCCAGTACTCATTGATCCAGTTCATCATCGAGAAGCAGGTGCCGACATTCTCGAAAAAGCGGTAGTTGCCCAGGTTCCTCCAGGTGTCGGTGTTGCTGGAGAAGATGGTCTCGGTCGATTTGTCGTACTGCAAGGTCTCGAGCATCATGATGTCGGTCAGCATGTCGCTCAGAAGGTCGTCGGGCAGCAGGTCGATGTCCTCTTCACTGAGTGTGATGAGCCAGGTGGCGGTGCTGTCGCGACGGGCCAGCCTTTTTTCCATCTCCTCCATGTTGCGGGCAAAAGACTCGATGTTGCTGATGACCATCATGGCCGTCATGCGGCGGTCGTTATTGCGCTGATGGCGCTCCACCAGCCGGGCGGTGCCGAAGGTGAGTATGATGGAAATGGTCGTGGCGGTGACAGCCACAATCAGGTCTTTCCACCAATCATCATCGAAAAACTTCTTCTTTTTCTTCATATCTTGAAAATGGTTCCAGTTGGCACACAATCAATGCACGACAACACGGTGCTCCGTCAAGGACGGCTTTGTCATTTGAGGGCGGCGGCGACTTCGGTGACCATGTTCTTGTGCTGCTCATCCTCTTTCGTGAGGGTGGAGGAAAGTTGTATGGCCCCTGGTTTGTCCTTGGTCGAGAAGGTACCGCTGTAATAAAGGATGCTTTCAAAAAAGAGCGTGGCTTCGAGGCAGATTCTGTACTCCCCCGCGGGAACTGTCTTGCCGGTGGCATCCTTGAAATCCCAAGTATAGGTGAGCAGCCCGCTTTCCCTGGGAGTGGCACCGGTCACGGCATCGATCTGCTCATCGGTCATGGCCTCGGCACCGGCGTTCTTGACCCAGGTGGGAACACAGGTGGGACGGAAGGTATAACCGCGACGACGCTGGCCGTTGGCATTACCACGACCCTTGGTGGTAAATGACGATACATACAAAGTGCGGACCACTTCCCCTTTGGCATTTTCAATCCAAACGGCCCACTGGTTGGAACCTCCTCCGGCTTGCTTCTGATAGTTGAAAGACAGTTCCACGGAAGTGGCTTTTGAGGAGGATTTCTTTTGGGCGGTTGCCGGCAGGGTGATGACCACAGCCAGCATCATCAAGGTAAACAATCTGGTTTTCATATCAACATGTGCGTTAAGATTTCCGAAAGCGAAGATAATTGCTTTTTGCAGCATCGGCAAATCTCCAGGTTGAATTTGGGCGATATCGGGCAAGCAAACGCGTTTTTTTGTATTTTTACCCGCGGAAAGTACTGTGGAATATGCGAAGGAAACTGTTGTTTGTGTTGTTTCTGTCGGTGGTGATGACTGTCTGGGCAGAAGACGGGAGCCGGCTTTGGCTGAGGTATGAGCCTGCGGGAAAAGCCTTTGTCAGCGGCGCGGTGCATACGCTGGCTGCCGAGGAACTGCGGCAATACTATCAGGGCGATCGCGTCCACCTGCTTTTGGATGCCTCTGTCGAGGACGATGAGGCCTACCGCATCAGCGGTGACACCTTGGCTGCGCGCAGCGAGCGCGGACTGCTCTATGGCGCATACGCCCTTTTGCGTGGCGACCGTCGCTCGTCGGCCCCGCGACTGCGGCTTCGCCTCCTGAACCATTGGGACAACCTCGACGGCAGTATCGAACGCGGATATGCCGGCAAAAGTTTCTTCTGGAGCAGGGAGGATACCCTCAATGTCCCCTTGATCAAGGCCTATGCGCGAGCCAACGCCAGCATCGGCATCAACGGCACGGTGCTCAACAATGTCAATGCTTCCCCGCGGGTGTTGTCGGCCACCGGCATTGCCCGGGCAGGGCAGATCGCCGACATCCTGCGTCCCTATGGCATCAGGGTCTATCTGTCTGTCAATTTCGCCTCGCCCATGGCTCTGGGCGGATTGGAAACAGCCGACCCGCTCGATGAAGGCGTGCGGGGGTGGTGGCAGCAGACAGTGCGTGAGATTTATCAGACCATTCCCGATTTCGGCGGCTTCCTGGTCAAGGCCAATTCCGAAGGACAGCCGGGACCGGGCGACTATCAGCGTAGCCACGCCGAAGGGGCCAACATGCTGGCCGATGCCCTCGCTCCCTACGGCGGCATTGTGATGTGGCGCTCATTTGTCTATGGCGCCAACCACAAAGGCGAGGACCGTGTCAAGCAAGCCGTTTCGGAGTTCAAGCCCCTCGACGGGCAGTTCCGCGACAATGTCATCTTGCAGTCCAAGAACGGGCCGCTCGATTTCCAGCCTCGCGAGCCGTATGCTCCCATTTTCGACCAAATGACGGCCACGCCGCTGATGGCTGAGTTGCAGATTACGCAGGAGTATCTTGGACAATCCACCCATTTGGTCTATCTGGCCCCCATGTGGCGCGAATTCTTCTCCTTTGTCGATCCCGGGCGCTTGCAAGGCATCGCCGGAGTGGCCAATACGGGGCTCGACACCAACTGGTGCGGGCACGATTTCGCACAGGCCAACTGGTATGCCTTCGGCCGGTTGGCCTGGGATCCCTCATTGACATCGGAAGAAATAGCCGCCGAGTGGGTGGCTGCCACTTTCGGCCCTGACGCGCTGAGCGCAGGGGATGCCGCCATCGTCGGCATGATGATGCGTTCGCGGGAGGCTTGTGTCGATTACATGATGCCGCTGGGCCTGCACCATATCTTCAAATTCGACCACCACTACGGGCCGGAGCCTGACGGTTTCAGGCCCCGCTATCCTTTGGAGTGGTGCCCTGTCTATTATCATCAGGCCGACAGTGCCGGCGTGGGTTTCGACCGCAGTCACAGCGGGTCGGATGCCGTGAGCCAGTACCGCCAGCCTTTCAAGGATGTCTATGACAATCCCGCGACTTGTCCCGAGGAGTATTTGCTTTGGTTTCACCATGTGCCATGGACCTACCGTATGCAAAGCGGCCGCAGTCTGTGGCAGGAAATGCAGTACCGCTACCGCCGGGGAGTGACGCAGGTGGAAGATTTTGTCACTGTCTGGCAGGAAGTCAGACCTTGCATCGACGATGAACGGTGGACGGCAGTCGATGTGCGCCTGCACCGCCAGCTCGACAATGCCCGTGAATGGCGCGATGTCTGTTTACGCTATTTCGGGTCGTTTGCCGAACCTACGCATAGGAATGCATCCCGCCCAGGATCAGATTCACCCCGAACCAGGTAATCAGGACAAACAGGAAGGCAATCACACAGAAGCCGTGGAAAACACGCGGGTGTTGAAGCGGTTTCAGTTGTCTTGAATGCAAACCGATGGAATAAACCAGGAAAGTGACCAATGCCCAGGTCTCCTTGGGGTCCCAGCTCCAGTAGCGTCCCCAGGAGATGCTGGCCCAGACGGCCCCGACGATGATGCCCGTGGCAAGTAGGAAAACGGCTGGGTGCAACGCTACCAGGCTGATGTTCTGCAATCTTGCACTCTTGTCGCGGGAGCGCAGTACCAGGCCGACAATGCCGTTGACAGCCACCAGGGCGAGCAGGGCATAGGAAGTGACGATGATGAGCACGTGAATCCACAACATGGGCGAGCGCAGCACCGGCATCAGGGGCTCATACAGGAGTTTGCGGCAAATCAGGTAGAAGCATCCTGCCAGCAGCAGGATTGCCAGCGTCAAAAGGGCATATTTCAACCCGCGGGGAATCGCGGGCAGTTCGCGGATGGCATTTCGAAAAACACTCTCTTTGCGCAGGAAGTATCCCGCCATGGCTACCAGCAGAAGCAGGTAACCCGCATAGGTGATGCCTATGCCCCAGGGATCGTGGCAGACCATCAGGATGCTGCCCTCGAGGTCCTGGTCATAGTCGGCCTGCAGGAAGCGGTAACCTTGCCGTTTGAGGATATGGTTCATGGAAATGACCTTCTCCTCGTTGTCGGGGAGCAGTGTCAGCCGGCTGGAATAACCTTTCGGTTGGGTTGTTTCCGGATAATAGTCGATCTTGAACTCCTCCAGCCTGACACTGAAGGGCAGCGACACCTCTGTCCCGTTTTCCAGGACAAAGGTGTCGGCCGTTACATGATTGCGCAGATGCAGGCTTCCGAACTGGCCGAAGAAGTGTGTGGCAAGGCCACCGGCCACGATCAGGACTACGCCTGTCAGCAGCCATAATGGAAAGTGTTTCATATCAGATGGCGTCTATGAATTTGACAACGGCGTCACGGTCTTCCTTTTCGAGGTTGTAGAATTTCTCTGCACTCTTGTAGGCATCGCTCTGGGGTGAATAGGCATGCCACATGATGGCCTCGATCACATTACGGGCACGGCAGTCGTGCAAACGGTCGCCCCGACCGGTGTTCAGAGTGGACAGTCCGCGACCCCACAGCGGCGTGGTGCGGCACCAGGTGCCGTGTATATCGTTGATCATCCACAGACGATGCTGGATAAAATCGGAGTAGGGCCAGATGGTCTGGTTGGCATAGCGGGGCAGCGGCTTTTTCCCATTGAGGGCGGGCGACCAGTAGTTGTCGTCCTTGGTGGTCCAGGAAGGCCGGTGGCAAGTGGCGCAGCCCATCGACGTGAACAGCTGTTTGCCTTTTTGGACGGCCGGGTCGTGCAGGTTGCGGGCACGGGGGATGGCCAGGCCGCGATGCCATACCATGAACGAATAGAATTCGTCGGCGCTCATTTCGGGCTCGAAGTTGTGATAGGCATTGTCAAACTGATTGGTCTTCGGGCTCAGAAGGGCCAACACGGCCTCGGCGATCTCGGCATCGGTCACGGTGCCGTCCTTGTCCACATCCACATAATAAGGAGAGTTGTCGCCGGCTTTTCGGATGGCCTGGATGACCTCGCTGTTTTGCGACATGGCGGTGGCCCAGGCCAGGGTGGTGTAGAGGAAAGGCCGGTCGGGACGCGATACATTGGTGATGTTCCAGATGGCATTGGCACCGGCACCGTCTTGCAGGGTGCCGCGCGTCATGGCATAGGTGAACTTCTTCAGGAGTTTCCCGTCCATGTAGGCATCGCGCTCATAGTAATTGCCTTCGGCATCGTATCCGGCACCGTATTCTCCGGCCTGCCAGTTGTGATAGTAGGCACTGGGTGCGAAATCGCCTGCGGCCTTGTCCCAGAAACCGGGATTGAGATCGACATAGTCGGCTTCGGCGGCATATTGTGCCTTGATGTCTTCCTGCGGGATGGCATCGATGAGTCCCGTGCCGGGAATGCCGATGGTGCTTTCCAGGCGGAATCCCAGCTTGTTGCCCTGGGCGCGCGCTGTCTCATAGGGGGTCGGAACCGTGTTGAAGGCACTCTCGGGGATGGTCAGCTCGGGATAGATCAACTCGTATTTTTCCCCGTCGGGGAAGGTCATCGGCAGGCCGCTTGCCATCTCGGTGACGGGAATCCAGACGATGCTGATTTGCGACTCGTCGATGGGAGGAAGGAAGGGCGACTCGGCCATGGTCTGCGGCATGCCGGTCACTTCAGACACGTAGGGACCGTCGTTGGGGTTGTCGGCATTCTGATGGTAGATGACCAGCAGGTAGCCGTTGCCGAAAGCTTCGGTGCCATAGGCGTTGTAGTAGTTTTTCCACTGTCCGTGGCCGTATCCCGGATGGCAGTCCAGGCAGGATTTGCGCACAGCCGCCGGTCCGCGTCCCTTGAAGGGAGGCTGGTTGACGGTGACATTGCGTTCAAAGAAGGCTTCTCCCAGATTGAAGGCTGTTTCCAGCCCCATTTGGGTGACAGCCGGGGCAGGGTCTTCGTAACAACCCGGAGCGACATTGTCGGTTGTCCCCAGTTCGCCGCCCGGATACCATTCGGCGGCCGTGAAATTGCCAACGGCCTGGCCGACGTATTTCGCATCGGATTCCCTGGTCGTGGGCTGTTTGGGTTCATCTTTGCAGGAGGCAGCCACCAGGGCAATGCCTGCCAGCAGTAACAGAGACTTTTTCATACGCATTTATTGTTTTACCACCCAGTCGGCAGCCTTGTTGAGCTGTGTGTCAAGAGCGGAAACAGCTTCAATGGCCGTCAGTACGGATGAGTCCTTGTATATTTTTACAAATGCCCCTTTCGCCTGGCAGTCTTGCAGGGCTTTGATGGCAGTCTCCAGTTTGGTCTGGATGGTGGCGGCATCGGTATAGCCCATGTCCTTGAGCATAGTCATGATGGATTTGGCCACGGGCGAGGCGGCTCCCTGTTCGCCATAGAGGGAATACTGGATCGACAGGATGTTGTCGATGAAATCCTGGAACGACTGTTCGCTGTAGGGCGATTCGATGTAGTTCTCGTCTTCACCCGAGTGGGCATTGCCCATCTTGACGTCGGCCACCTCGGCACAGATATTGGAGCAGCCGCCCACCAGGATGGTGGAAATCACTTCTTCCCAGGTCTCGAAGGAACTGCCCAGGGCAGCGGCGCCCAGCATGTTGGCACCGTATATTTTTCCGTTGATTTCCGTCTCGGCTTCGATTTCTTCCATCCGGTCGGTGTATTTTTTCTCAGCCTGCGGATTCCAGGAAGCATACAGCCGGTAGCAGTTGTCCCTGAGGTCTCCGGCTACAGCGGTGGCATAAACCAGTTCCTGCCGGCCGGTGACATTGTACCGGGCAAAGGCCTCGTCGCTTTCCTTGGCACTGAGTGCGGCAACGGTACGGTTGCGGCCTTCTCGGAACAGGATGAACTCGATGCCGTGGAAACCGAGCAGTTCCTGGCCCAGTTTGGCACCGGCATAGGCAATGCCGTCCTCACCATTGAGCTTGTCCATCTGGTCGGTGTTGCTCAGTGCGGTTGCCAGGGCTTCCACGTCGAGCGGCCAAGTGTCGATATGGGGGTCGATGCCAAAAGTGGTGGCAGGCCCGTAGAGGAAAGCCTCCGACTGCTCCCAGTATTTCCTGGCACGAAGGAAGGTGGCGCAGATGGCGTCTATTTCCTCCTGGGTCAGGGCACTGACTTCCTTTTCGGAAGCGGCCGCCAGAGCCTGGTAGAGGTTTTCGGTTTCGTCGGCCAGTGCCTTGTAGGTGCGGTACACCACGTTGGGAACATAATTCTCCACGGCAGCTGCCATTTTCTTTTGGTTGGCGGTCAGTTCGCCTCCGGCGGGGCCGTCTTCATTGCATGCGGCAAACAGGACACCCAGTGTCACGATTGCCATCAGTTTCATTACTCTTTTCATGTTGTCTTATTGCTTTGAGTTTATCGTACAAAAAATGCCATATATGTCACTCCCAGGCTGATGGAAGGCTCGTCGTTGTAAGGGCTTTTCAGAAAGCGGCGGGAGTATTCGCCCTTGATGGCTATTTGAGGGATGGGCAGCCAGTTGAATCCGGCGGCAATCCGCTGCTTGTCGGTGAAGGGATAGTCCTGCTGGCCGGCGGCCGGGATATAGCTGTCGTAGTATTCGTACCGGGAGAAGGCATACAGGCGCCCTTCCTTGACACCGAACCACGGGAGAATGTCATAGCCTGCTTCCACGCCGGCTGCCACGGCCTGCTGTCCGACCGGGGTCTTCCGATAGGGGGAGTTGTTGGCGGCCAGGTTGCGTTTGATGGTGGAAATGGTCGCTGCGTCGCCCACATAGCCGTAGTCTGCATTGCCGCGGACAATGTGCCGCCGCCCCTTGTGTGTGAAATCAAAGGCGGCTACGAAGGTATGCCCCTTCACACCGGCATACCGTGTGTTGTGCAGGTCGTTGGGATAGGCATTGTGCATGGCCTGGCCGTAGAAGGCGCTGAGGCCTGTGCGCAACCCTTTCAGACTGTAGTTGTCCACGCGCAGGGCACAGCCCGGCCGGTTGGCCACCCGGTACTCGTAGGGCGATTTGGCTCCGTAGTGGATGAAATTGTCGCGATCGAACATGAAACCGTCCATTCCGGCGGTCACCAGCAATTCGTAACGCCAATGGGCGGTCCGGCCCCAGAAGCTGAACCCTGTATCGTGCCACGTGGAGGGCAGGATGGTGAATTCGCCTTCCGGGCGGTAAACGGTGAAGTAATTCAAGGGCTCGTGCGAGTTGTTCAAGCCGCCGACAGGGACGACCAGGTGACCGGCCCTGATGTTGAACGCCTGACTGAAGGACTTCTGGATCCAGAACTGTTCCAGTTCCACTTCGCCGCCTTTCTCAATCTCGGATTCCCATTCTCCGGCTTCGGTGAATTCCTTTTCCACGGCACTGCCGGTGCCGGCGTGCTCAAACTCGAATTCGGTCTGCAGGCTCCAGCCCTTGCCGAAGTCGTATCCCAGGTACACTACGGCATGGGGGATGTCGAAGCGGCCGTGCGAGGGATCGTCGGCATAATTGGCCGGTCGGGAATACCGGTATACGTTGTCGCTGAAGAAATTGCGCGTGTATGCCGCCTCTCCGTACCCGCCTATTGTCAGCTGTTGGGCGGCAAGTGAAACAACCAGGGACAGGCCAAGCAGGGTAATACAAATCCGTTTCATCCAAGTGCTTTTTTTTCATGTGCAAAAGTACCCTTGGGTGCGGTCCTGCGCAATCCCAATTTGTGTGGATTTCCCGGTTGGACAGTCTTGTTGGATCTGGTTGTACGGACAGGTGAAATAGCTATAAATAGGGATGCCGGATTTGTGGAAAACGGGGTTTATGCAGTATCTTTGTCTTTGCTATGAGCCGACTTCTGAACTACAATTGTCTGGATTTCGAAACCGCCAACGAACAGCCGTCGAGCGTGTGCAGCGTGGGGGTGGTCTTCGTACGCGACGATGTCATCGTGGATTCTTTTTACAGCCTGATACACCCCGCCCCGGAGTATTACCGCTGGTTCTGCTGCCAGGTGCACGGACTGTGCGAGCGCGACACGGACTCGGCTCCCTTGTTCCCGCAGGTGTGGGAGCAAATCCACCCCCTGCTCGAGGGCTATCCGCTGGTGGCTCACAATGCCCGTTTCGACGAAGGGTGTCTCAAAGCGGTCCATCGCGTGTACCGGATGGACTATCCCGACTATGTCTTCTATGATACGCTGGCGGCTTCGCGGCGCTGTTTCGGCCGTCGTTTGCCCAACCATCAGCTGCAGACAGTGGCAGCCGCCTGCGGCTACGACCTGCTCAACCACCATCATGCCCTGGCCGATGCCGAGGCCTGTGCCCGCATCGCCATGGAGATCCTGTAAGACTGAATGTCCAAGTAGAAAAACAGATAAATGATATGTCAGGCAGACCTCATTGGAATTCAGCGATAGACTATTCAAAATGCAGATTCTATATCCGCAGAATGGATACTTCAAAAGGGGCCGGGACGTATGAGATCCCGGTAGCTAGACTGCCGCTATTCGGGTTTATTTATGTGGTTCGGGGCGAAGTCCTGGTTGAAGCCGACGGCTCTTCTTTCTTGTGTCAACCCGGTCATGTGCTTGTCGTTCCTGTCCGGTATCCCTTCTCCATCCGGTACTGCCATGATGCTGCCGGATACACGGGGGCTTTCTCCGCCACCATGCTTGCAGATGCCGCGCCGTTGCGCTTCCTGACGCATCCTGTCCATCAGGCCTTTTGGTTTGACGAAGGAGTGTTCATGGGGGAACTGTTCAATATGATGATGACGTCTTATGAAAAAAACGACGAGATCTTCATCGAAAAAGGGCTCGATCTGTTCCTGTCGCGCCTCAAGGCGGGGAACGCTCCGATTGTCCCGGCTACAGTGAACAGGTTCCTGGAATCGATCTTCAATCCCGGACAGCCTTTCGGGACGTTGTCATCATACGCTTGTGCTGCCGGTATCAGCGAGAACTACCTGAGTCGGCAGGTCAAACGCTCCACGGGTCGCAGTGTGGGAGGCTGGATAGACATTGCGCGGGTGCAGAGAGCCAAAAAACTGTTGTCGGAGACTTCGCTGCCGATTATCGATGTGGCGTCGGCCGTCGGCTTGGATGATCAGTCTTATTTTTCTCGTTTTTTCAAACGCCAGACAGGTCAGAGTCCAAGAGATTTCCGTAAGACTATGCAAGGATAATCCTAATTTAGGGCCTGTCCGTTCTAAAATAATTCATTGTTTCTGCAGACCTTTGCCCCTGCAATGACAATGATGCTACTTCTTTCTCTTTTGACGGCTGTATCGCCTTTGAACGATACATTGACGCATGAACTCCCGGCAGTTTCCATTACTGTGGCCAAGGAGCAGGTCCCTGTGGAACGTATGGCCTCGGCTGTCTCCGCCATCTCGTCGGAATCTATCCGGAGGAGCAGCACATATCGTCCCAATTCATTGTCATCCCTTATTCCCGGTCTGCATATACCCGACTATGGGGCTTCACTCACATCGACCATATATTTGCGCGGTCTTGGTTCCAGGATGGAGAACCCGGTCATGGGACTTTACATCGACGGCATACCTGTTTTGGACAAGAATGCCTACGATTTCGACTGGGAAGGAGTCCAAAGCGTCACTATGCTGCGTGGTCCTCAGGGCACCCTTTACGGACGCAACAGCATGGGAGGAGTCTTGTCTCTAAGCACCATTTCCCCATCGGAAGAGGCCAGGCCTCTTGTGCGTGTCGAATATGGATCGGCCAACACCCTGCGGGCAGGCACCTCACTGGTTGCAGGCGATCATGCGGTCTCAATGACATTCAGGCATACGGACGGCCATTTCGTCAATACTTGTCAAAACCGGCTTTGTGATCCCTATGACGGTTTGGCCATGCGTTGGAAATGGGTCGGCCATTCCCGCGAGCGTTTGTGCTTGACCAATATCCTGATGATGAATCTGTCCGAGGAAGGGGGCTTCGCCTACGGATTGTGGCAAGACAGCGTGCTGCACCCGGTTTCATACAATGAGGAGGGAAATTATCGTCGACTGTCGGTGATAGAGGGGTTCAGGCTGAACTATTGCGACGAGGTCGTTAAGACAGATGCCCTTGTGTCTCTGCAATGGTTGTCGGACGATATGCGGATGGACCAGGACTACAGCCCGAGGTCTGTTTTCACTTTGCAGCAGCGACAGCAGAGTGGTGCCGCCACAATGGAATTCATTGCGCGCCGTACCGATGCCGATGTCAGTTGGCAGCCACAGACCGGCATGTTTTCGTTTTATCGTCGCAACCGGCTGTCTGCTCCCGTCACCTTCGGTCGTGACGGAATAGAATCGCTGATACTGGACAATGCCAACAGCCATATACCACCCGAGGTGGGTTATCTGACCATTTCCGACGAGACCATGCCGGTCAACTCGGATTTTGTGATAGACAGCTGGAATGTGGCGCTTTTCCATGAATCGGTATGGGATCTGGACCGTTGGCAGATTACGGCAGGCATACGTTTCGACTATGAAGGAGCCAGAATGGACTATGACTGTCTTGCCCGGCTTCATTACCGTTTTGTCCCGACCATGATCCGGGACAAGGAACTGTCTGTGCCTTATCAAGGGACCGTCGCTCACCACTGTTTCGAAATCATCCCCAAATTATCGCTGCTGTATAGAGTGTCCGATGTAACAACTTGTTATTCAGGTATATCAAAAGGCTATCGTGCCGGAGGTTTCAATACCCAGATCTTTTCCGACATACTCCAGAATCTCACCATGAATGCGATGATGAGGGATCTTGGCGTTTATCTGGACCGTCCGTATGTTTCAGTATCGGCCTCAAATACCGAATACGATCCGGAATCCGCCTGGAATATGGAGGTCGGTGCCCGCCTGCGTGAAAACGCTTTCCATGCGGAGGCGGCATTATACTGTATCAATGTGGTGAACCAGCAACTGACCGTGTTTCCGCCAGGAATGTCAACAGGCCGTATGATGACCAATGTCGGCCGCAGCCGCAGTCGGGGACTTGAAACGGCTCTTGGCTGGAACCCGGACCGTTTTCGCTCGCAACTCGCATGGTCGTGGTGCGATGCCCGCTTTGTCGATTACAACGACGGTAATGAAGACTATTCGGGCAACCGTATCCCTTATGTTCCGCAGCATACTTTGTTTTTGGGGCTCGGATACAGTTTCAAGTTGAATGGCAAGATGCTTGACTTCGATGCCGGCCTGCGTGGCGAAGGCCCGTTCAACTGGAACGAGTCGGGCTCGCAGCATGAGCCTTTCCGCATTCGTGCAGACGGACGTGTCGCCTTGGTTTCGGACAACTGGGAGCTGTATGTGAGAGGGGAGAACCTGACCGATGCCTCCGGCCGCAGTTTTTACTTCAAATCTGTCGGCAATGAGTTTTTTGCCCGGGTCAAGCCCCGAACTCTCATGACAGGAATTACATTCAAACTATAAATAAAATCATGAAGAAAACCATCTACCTTCTGCTTGCCTTTGCGGCTGTTCTTGTGAGTTGTGAAAAGACGGAAAAAGAAGATGTCGTCATCGCTGTGAACGGTGACTATATCGGCACTTTGACTGTCAACTATCAGGAGACTGATTATGAAACAGACAGTGTGAAAGTCAGTTTTCAGCCCAATGAGGCTGGCGACTCCGCCTCTATAACGCTCTACCAGGTGCGTTTTGTTCCGCAGATGCCCGTCACAATCGATATCACCGTGCCTGGCATCAGTGTGGAAAACACTGAAAACGGAGCCTTGCTCAGTTGTGTGCAGTCCATTCCCCTGGCCATGGGCGGCGAATACCCTCGCTACACTGTCACTGGATTCCAGGGTGAGGTGAAAGGTGAAGAAATCACTTTTTCGCTCGTGTTTGGCAGCTATCCGACCTCATACCGGGGCCGGTTGCAGGAAGAATAAAGCACACATGGAAGCTCATGCCTCGAAGTCCAGGCAGGAGCGCTGGACGGTATAGGGGCGGACCTTCCCGTTGGCTACGGCCAGATGTTCGGGGTGCTTGGCATAACCCTTCAAGGCCTCTTCGCTCTCGAAGGTGCTGTCGAGCATCACGTCGGCGGTGGATGAAGCCAGCCGGCCGTCGATGTGGACTGTTACGTCCAAAAGTCCCGGCACTTTGCCGACCAGGCTTTCCAGCCCCTGTTTGATGCCAGCCTTGACGGCCTGCTTCTGCTCGTCCGACAGCTCGGGTTTCAGTGTCCAAAGAATGATATGTCTGACCATTTCGATTCAATTATCTTGTACGGAATAGTTATTTCCCGGTGTATGTCCCTTCGAAAAGGATTGCCCCCGAACTGTCTTCGCCGATGAGGAATACGAAGGGGTGGTCGGCGAAGAAATCGATCCGTTTGGGAATACGGCCCGGCCCCACCGAAGTGGCACCGACCATTTCGACGACGGTCACCGCTGCCGCTTCCGTGCCCCATTCGGCCACCGAGATGCGGGCTTTCTGGATCACTTTGCTGATCCAATAGTCGTAGTGGGTCTTTTGGGGCTGGAACATGGCCTGAAAGTCGGCTTCGCCACGTACAAAAGCCTTTTCTACACCCAATTGCTGCAAGGCATCGGTCAGGGAGAATTTGTTCTCGATGTCGAATTTCGGCAGTTTGACGTTGATTTCGGCATCGTGCTTCAGGCTTGAGACAATGTGATTCCAGGAAACATCGGGGAGTTTTTTGACCAGGCCCTCCAAATCGTTTTGGTCGGGCAGCAGGATATACATGAAGAATTTACCTCCGGCATAGGGCAGGGCCAGCACCCGATAGCCGTCCATCTCGGCATAACCATAGAAGTTTGCGGTGCGCATCATCGGAAGTTGGCGGACGCTGCCGTTGGACAGGGTGAACGCTTCGTCGTGGGTGGCGTACTCCCGAAACATCGGGTTGTATTTGCTACCCGCCCAGGCTGCCTTGAAATATAAGGCGTTCATCAGGTAGGCGACGGCGTCGGCGGAGATTTCCGAGGGCTCCAACACTTTGTCGATAAACCCATTGGTGCTCCGTTTGGCCCAGTCGTTGATGCGGGCGGCCACCAGGGAAGGTTGCCCAAAGTCCATGTTTTCGACGGCGGCATAGTAGTTTTCCTGCACACTTTTCTGGAAACTGCCGAGCAGCGGGAACTTGTCGTTGACCAGCAGGGCGTCGGTCAGTCGCAGATCGACCTCCAGATCGACGGCAGGCAGTTGTTCGAGCATGGTTTTGCAGTAGGCGTTGAGGGCCTCAAGTCCTTCGTCGCCGTAGCCCAGGAAACCGACAATCTCACGAAGGGTTTCCCCGCCGGCCCCGTTGGCTGTCATGGCCATGGCATACTGCAGACTGAGAGGGGATACCACCAGATTGCCGCCACGGTACATTTTCTCCAGAAAACGGAAAGCCATCGCATTGCCGGCTTCCACACAGCGGCTTTGTTCTTCACTCAACGTCACCCGGGGAATCTGTTCGGTGGGCGTGGGCGAAGACTGGGTGACAGGGTCGTCTATCACCGTTTCTGCCAGCGGTTTTTTGTCACCGCAGGAAAAGGTTGTGGCGAGCATACTTGCCGCAAGAAGGAACAGGATGTTTTTTTTCATAGCAGTGGAATGATGTGTTATTTGCGGGCGGCGTTTTCGTCGGCAACAACTCCAAAGGAGCAAATATCGGAAAAAAAACGACATGTCATCGCGACTGAATGATGGAATGTGACAAACAATGGTTACCTTTGGCTTTTTTATGAAATAATCGTTTGCTGCGTATCTGTTTTGGGTAGTATCTTCGCAAAAAATATCACTCACAATTTCCAGCCCCTATGACCTCGGAAGTTTTCTATACCGACCTCAGAGCCGATCCGGACCATCATCTTCTGTATAAACTTGAAAAACTGGTGCGAAGGGCGGGAATCGACAAAATCGATTTCAAAAACAAGTTCACGGCCATCAAGATCCATTTTGGCGAACCGGGAAACATGGCCTATTTAAGGCCCGATTTTGCCGCCGTGATAGTAAAAGTCATCAAGGATCTGGGCGGCAAGCCTTTCCTGACCGACTGCAATACGCTCTACAACGGAGGCCGGGGCAATGCCATCGATCATCAGGATACGGCCATGAAGCATGGCTATACTCCCTTCAGCGTGGGAGCCCAGGTGGTCATTGCCGATGGGCTGAAGGGTCTTGACTATGTGGAAATCCCCATCGACGGCGAATATTGCAAGGCCCCCAAGATAGGCTCTGCCATCGCCGAGGCTGACATCGTGGTCTCCCTGAATCATGTCAAGGGGCATGAAATGACCGGCTTCGGCGGTGCCATGAAGAATCTGGGCATGGGCTGCGGCAGTGTGGCCGGCAAAAAGGAGATGCACAACGCTTCCAAACCCCGCATCGACAAGGAAGCTTGCCGCGGGTGCGGCCTGTGTGTGCGCAATTGTGCCAGCCATGCCATTTCTCTTTCCGACCGCAAAGCGGTGATAGACTACGACAAGTGTGTGGGCTGCGGCCAGTGTGTAGCCACTTGCCAGTTTGACGGCGCCGTGGTCGACAACGACGAACAGCTCGACATCCTCAACTGCAAGATTGCAGAATATGCCAAGGCCACCCTGCTGGGCAAGCCCAATTTCCATATCAACCTGATTGTCGATGTCTCGCCCGAATGCGACTGCTGGGGTTATAACGACACCCCCGTCGTGCCCAATATCGGTTTCCTGGCTTCGTTCGATCCGGTGGCCCTCGACTGTGCCAGTGCCGACCTGGTCAACCAGGCGCCAGCCATGCCCGGCGGCAATGTCCTGGCCGACCATATGCAACAGCCTCATCACGACCATGGTGACCATTGGCACATGATCCATCCCGGCACCAACTGGCGTTCGTGCATGGAACATGCCGAGAAAATAGGCTTGGGCTCCATGTCTTACAAACTGGTTACGGTATAGTTTTTTGACAACCGAGCACTTCGGTATTGCTATGAAGAAGAAATATGCTATTCTGCTGGCCATGGTTTTGGCAGCCGTTATGCCCTCCTGGGCTGTTTTCAAGGAAGAGAACCTGCATCAGACGCTCAGTGTGCTGATGGAGGAGCTCAAAGACACCTACGAACGGGTGGACCGCAGCAGCGGCCGGATGGAAAAACGCATCATCGAGCAGCACGAAAGGCTGGTCAGGTTGATCGACGAGTGCAACGAACTGTCGGTGATGCTCTATTCCCAGGAGCAGGTGAACACCTTCGACCAGACTTTTGCCCTGAACGAGGTGACGCAACAATACCGTAAGTTCAGTTCCAACCGCGTGCCTTTCAATGAAATCATTGACAATATGCATGCCGAGATGGAACGCTACAACCGCCTGGTGCTGACCCTGCGCAAGATGCCGCCCGAGCGGGCGGCCGAGGAGATCGAGCAGACCCATAAAGTCGAGGTGGCCCTGGATTCGGTATCGGAAGAGATTGCCGACACCGTCGTGGTGGACACCCCCGATTTTGCCAAGGAATCGATGGTGATGGCCATGGACGATGAAACTGCGGCCATCAGGGACAGCTGCCTGTTCTATGCCGAGCAGATGGTGGCCTATTATTGGCAGCAGATCCAACATGTCGAGCAGGATAACGAGTATTACCAACAGACAGACGAATTGCTGAAGAGTGCCTACGACTATGCCCAGGAACGCTATTCGGTGTTGCAGCACAAGGTCTTTGTCGAAGGTCAGGGCAATTATCTGCGGACACTCAAGAGCTTCTCCTTCCGCTACAGGCGGGCCATCACCGATTTGAAAGCCCGTTACGGCCTGAATCGCGACCGGCAAAAAAGTGCTGCGGCCAGTTCCTGGCGCGGACCGGTGGTCTTCGCCTATGCCTTCATGCTGCTCTTCATCCTTGCGTTGTCCATCTTGATAGCCAATGTGCTGGTCCGGATCAGTGTGAAATGGGTCAAATGGTTCCAGGGGGAATGGTCACAACAGCACCGGGGCATGTTGATTGCTTTGACCGGGGTGGTCTTTTTCTCGATTTTCCTGCTGATCAACTCCAACACGGCAGGCAGCTCCTTTATAGTGCGCTCTTCCGTCATGATGGGAGAATACACCTGGCTGCTGGCCGCCATCTTCGCCTCGATGCTCATCCGTCTGGACAAGCCGCAGGTGAAAAAGGCGCTGATGGGCTATCTTCCCATGCTCATCCTGGCTTTCCTGATCATCTTTTTCCGCATTGTCTTCATCCCCAACAGCGCCATCAATCTGTTTTTCCCCTTGCTGGTGCTGGTCTTCGCCCTGTGGCAGGTACTCATCAACATAAAGACCCAGGAAACCCTTCCCCGAGGCGACAAGGTCATGATGTGGGTGGGGGCCGTGATCATGGTCTCGGCCACGCTCCTCAGCTGGTGGGGTATGGTGATGGGCGCCTTGCTGCTGATGATCTGGTGGATGTTCCAGCTGGCTTTGCTGGAGAGCATCATTGCGGTATCCAAAATCGTCGACCGTTATTACAGCAGCCATGAGAAGGAATGGCAGCGCCAATACAGACAGAAGAACCCGGCCCTGCCTATCTCCACCCGCAAGGAATCCTATATAGAAGTGTTCTGGCTCAGGGATCTGTTGGATATGGCCGTCGTGCCGCTGTTGACCGTCGGATCGGTGCCTGCGGCTATCTATATGGCTTGCAACGTGTTCAATTTCAATATCGTGGCACAGAATATCTTCCTCCAGCCCCTGTTGAATATCGAAGGCTACCTGCAATTGTCCCTGTTCAAGATTGTATTGACGGTAGGATTGTATTTTGTCTTCAGATTTGTCATCTATGCCACCAAGGGATTCTACCGGGTTTGGCGGACACGGGCCGCAGTCGGAAAACTCGATGCCGGGGTGGTGTTCAAGGAAAGCGATATCAATTTCAACCTGGCCAACAACATCGTCACCTTGCTGGCCTGGGGCCTGTATGTGATCATCGTCTTTTCGCTCATGAAAATTCCTGCCTCGGGGCTCACACTGGTCACCACGGGTCTTGCCACCGGTGTCGGTTTTGCCATGAAGGACATTCTGAACAACTTCTTCTACGGCATCCAGCTCATGAGCGGCCGCGTCCGCGTGGGCGACATTGTGGAATGCGACGGTGTCCGCGGTACGGTGGCCGGGCTCAGCTACCAGAGCACCCAGATCGAAGCCAGCGACGGTTCGATGATCATCTTCACCAACTCGACTTTGTTCAACAAGAACTTCAAGAACCTCACCCGCAACCATTCGTATGAGATGCTCCATTTCACGGTCGGCGTCAAGTACGGCACCGATGTGGAAAAGGCTCGTGAGGTTATTGTCGAGGCACTGCAGCCCCTGATGGTCAAGGACAAATACGGGCGGGAGATTGTCGACCGCAAGAAGGGTGTTTCCGTGCGCTTGCTCAATTTCGGCGACAGCTCGGTCGATCTGCAGGTGCTGCTGCACACTACGGTCGATTCGCATTTCACCTTTGCCGCCCAAGCCAAGGAAGCCATCTACAAGGCTTTTGCCGAGCACGATATCGAGATACCCTTCCCCCAGCAGGATTTGTACATCAAGGAAATCAAAGGGGGGCAGTTGCAAAGTTAGTGACGGCCTCCCCCTCTTCCTCCTCCGGGATTTCCACCGGGATCTCCTCCAGGACCACCGCCCTGGCTGCTTCCGGAATAGGCGTCCAGGCTGACGGCGGTGCCTCCGGTCAGACCGGAGACGGCCCAGGTATCGTTGCAATAGGTCGTGCCACCCACGCTCACATTTTTATAGCCGCTCGTCAAAGAGGGCGCTGTGACAGCGAAGGACGACAGGCCTACCGGAGCCTTGAAGGCGGCGATAAAGGCTTTGCCATCGTACAAGGCGTTCCATGCGTCTGCCGTACCGGGTCATTACAAATGGGGATTTTGCAAATGCGTGCAACATTGTATCTTTGCATCGTCAAACGAAACATTGCAATTTCTTCAGCGATGGAGGACAGAAAAGAATGAATGGCGTGGGTATCATAGTGGGCGCGACGGTGTTTTTGAGCATCGGCATCTGCCATCCCCTTGTCATCAAAATGGAATACCGTTGGGGCAAGCAAAGCTGGTGGGGCTGGCTGGTCGCCGGGCTGGTTTTCTCGGTGTTGTCCCTTTTCGTGCAAAACGATATCCTCTCCATTATCATCGGCGGCTTCGCCTTCTGCTGTTTCTGGGGCATCGGCGAGATGTTCATGCAGGAGAAACGCGTCGTCAAAGGCTGGTTTCCGGAAAACCCCAAGCGGCACGACTACTATCAGTCTATAAGGGAGAAATCCCGGAAGTGAAGACTTTGAGCGTCAGGTTTATTCCAACGAGATGGTGAGGCTCGTCTTATAAAATCCATCGGTAGAGTTGGGAATGTTCAATTCCCGGGGAGACAATGCTGAATCCATGTCTTCAAGGTTGAAGTACCCGATGGGGGTAGAGTAATTATAGGAACGATGCTCGTCTTTCAATAAAATGAAAAAATAAGGATTCGGCCCGAGTAGTTGTGAGAAATAGAGTCCTGCCTTGTGCGTTTCGTTCAATTCAAGGTAATTAGGTGGCAATACTGTCTGCATTTTCGGTTGATCGCCTATATACCACCTGTTGACAGATTTGTCGTATTCGATATCCATAACATAGTCACGCTTAGCCACAAATTGTTTCAATGCCGCCGTGGTGCCGTTCTTGACCGGGGTGACGGGAAGTATTTTGTTGCCAAGTTTGAAAACCAGCTTAGCTCTGTCCAGACCTGGATATGCCTGCGGCTGTTCTTCCTTAAGACAGTCTTGTACGCCTTTGTATATCTGGTGCCAGTCTTCCCATTCATCACTGGATACATTGTCATATTCATGGGTGAAAACAAGCGATTTGGATCCTTCGACAACGATGCTTCGCATATACCAGTCATCATTGGCGATAAGTGGGATGTCTATTACATCGTCGTAATAATCATGAACAACTCCGTAACTGTATAGCTCTTTATCAATGAAAACTCGGTAACGGTATTCCTTGAAAGATATATCAACAGACATTTTTGTGGTGGGTCCGTAGTCCAGTCGCAAATGTAGAACCGTTCCTTTTTGAGGTAAAACGCCGTTTTCTGTTTTTTCTGGTATGATCTCTTCTGCTGTTGGTTCGAAAAAAGAACTACACCCTGACAAAAGAATCATTGTCACGGCAGCAAATATGAAATACTTGATGTTCATCATTGAAGACATCTATCTATTACAGCATCTCTTCGATATCCTTCTCGAAAGAAGCAGGCTCGGCTACCGGAGCGAAACGCTTGACAACGCTGCCGTCGCGACTGACCAGGAACTTGGTGAAATTCCACAGGATGTCGCTCTCCTTCTCCACGCTCTTACTGAGCCCCTTGAGAATTTTCTGCGTTGCCTTGGCCTTGAGTCCCTTGTACTGTTCGCTGGGAGCGGCAGCCTTGAGATAGGTGAAAACAGGGGATTCATTCGGTCCGTTCACCTCTATCTTCTTCATCAGCGGGAAGGTGACGCCATGATTGAGGCGGCAAAACTCGGCAATCTGTTCATCGCTGCCCGGTTCCTGATGGGCAAACTGGTCGCAAGGGAAGCCGATGATCACCAAACCCTGATCCTTATACTTCTGATAAAGGGCCTCCAATCCGTCATATTGAGGCGTAAAACCACACTTCGATGCCGTGTTCACAATGAGGAGGACCTTGCCTTCATACTGTGCGAAATCCACCTCGATGCCCTTGTTGTTCAGGGCCTTGAAATCAAAAATCTTTGCCATATCTTATATCGGATTGATTTGCAATATGCAAATATACAAAGAAATGTGTCAGTTGCAAATTCTAATAAGACTTGAATAATTTGGAACATCGTTTTGCATCGACTATATTTGTTGGAGATTTCCGACAAGTAAGGCAAGCGATAATGAGAAAGCTTTGGATCGACAACCTGCGTTGGGTGACGGTACTGCTGGTGCTGTTCTACCACGTGTTTTACTTTTACAATAACAAGGGAGTGTTCGGCGGTATTGGCGGTTTCGGCGACGGGCCGCAGTACCAGGACGTGGTGATGTACATCCTGTATCCGTGGTTTATGCCGCTGTTGTTCATCCTGGCAGGCATCAGTGCCCGTTACTCGCTTGCGAAGCATTCTGCGGGGGAATGGTTCAAGACCCGCACGCGGAAGTTGTTGGTCCCCGCCACCATCGGCCTTTTTGTGTTTCATTGGATGGTGGGCTATTTCAATACTGTGGTGGCGGCCCGGGAAGGAGTGTTTGATGGTCTGCCGGCCGTGGCCAGGTATGTGATTATGGCCGTCAGCGGCATCGGTCCGCTGTGGTTCATCCAGGTGCTGTGGCTGCTCTGTCTGGTGCTTCTGCTGCTTCGGGCGCTCGATCGCAAAGACCGGCTCTGGACCATCTGCAGAAAGGCAAATATTGTCTGGATCATCCTGATGGGTGTGCTGTTCTGGGCCGGAGAGCAAACGCTCATCGCCAATCCCCGTCCGCAGTCGCCCGATGGCCTGTGGAACCTCTACAAGCCGCTGTTTTACCTGATACCCTTCCTGATGGGATACTTCGTTTTCTCGCACGACGAGGTGCAGGAAAAAGTGGGTAAGGCATGGGTACCGCTGATGGGCTGCGCCGTGGTGGCCGGGGGCATCCTGATCGGCACCACCTTTGGCCAGGACAACACCTCGCCACAGTATCTGGCCAGCCCGCTCAACTGCCTCTATGGCTGGCTGATGTGTCTGGCCATGATGGGCTGGTTCAAGGCCAGGGTGGATGCAACCGGCAGGTTTGCCGCCTACATGACCCGTTCCAGCTATGGCATTTACATCGTCCATTACCTGGTGATTGCCAGTCTGGGCTACATGATGAAGACCTATACCCAGTTGCCGCCATGGTCCATGTATGTGATTCTTACCGTCGCGGTATTCACGCTCTCGCCACTGCTGTACGAGGGCCTGCGTCGCATTCCGATGGTACGCTGGTGCGTGTTTGGGGAAACAACGAAGAAAACAAATAAAACATACGAGAGATGAGAAGAAGACTATTTTTATGGACAATCGCGGCATTAAGCCTGTTGTCTGCCAATGCACAGGAAAGTGACCTGTTCTCGCACCGCCGCATCAATCTCTATGAGGGGGTGACGATGCCAAACACAGTGGGAACCCAGCATTACGACTCGATTGCCAGGAACCGCATTTGGCGTGCCGAACAGCCGAGACTGTATGCGTATGTGCCCGGACTTGAGGAGCGGACCAACAAGGCTGTGATTGTCATCCCTGGCGGCGGATATAACAAACAGGCCTACGAAACGGCAGGTGTGAGCCTGGCCAAGTGGTTCAACACGTTTGGTGTGACAGCCTTTGTACTGCTCCACAGACTGCCCAACCAGCCCGATGTCAAGGATGCGACGATTGTGCCTTTCCAGGATGCTCAGCGTGCCGTGCGCTGGGTGCGCGCCCATGCCGCGGAGTATGGGATCGACCCTCAGCAGGTAGGCGTGATAGGATGCAGTGCCGGAGGGCATGTCTGCGCCGGGGTTTCGACAATCAGCAAGGATTTGAGTTCGTGCGGCGATTCGCTTGACCGGCAGCCGTTCCGTCCGAACTTCTGCATACTTGTCAGCCCTGTCATAAGCGTATACAGCCCCAAAGGTCAGCATCCGAGAATAACGAAGATGTTGCAGAAGACCAAGTTTGACGAAATGGTCAACAAGGACAATCCGCCAACGCTGCTGATTCATGCTTCAGACGACCGTACCGTGAATGTATCGAACAGCGTGAAATATTTCAATGCCTTGCAGCAGGCCGGTGTGAAGAATTGCTCCATGCATATCTTCCCATACGGCGGGCACGCTATATCGCTCAGAAACCAGCCCGGCAGCACAGCCCTTTGGCCGACAATTGCAGAGGCGTGGATCAATGAGGTGACGACAAAGTGAGCGTAAGCCATGGTTTTTTGGAAAAAAGCATGAGAATTAGAGAAGCGACAATATCGGACGTCGAGGCGATGCTTGCCATTTATGCGCCTTACGTGGAACAGACGGCCATCACCTTCGAGTACGATGTGCCGACAGCAGACGTTTTTCGCCAACGCTTGTTGAAGGTGCAGGCGAAATACCCCTGGATTGTGGCTGAGGAGCATGGGCGGATTGTGGGTTATGCCTATGCCGGTGCTTTCCATGAACGGGCCGCATACCAATGGGCCGTCGAGACCACGATCTACGTTGACAATGGCATGAAGCGTTGCGGAATAGGCCGCCGGCTCCACGAGGTCCTCGAACAACGGCTGAAGGATCAGGGTATCCTTAATTTGAACGCCTGCATCGCATTTATTGAGCCCGAAGATGAATACCTGACACAGGACAGTGTACGCTTCCATGAACGGCTTGGCTACAGACAAGTGGCCCACTTTCACCAGTGTGGCAAGAAATTCGGGCGCTGGTATGACATGATTTGGATGGAAAAGATTATCGGTGAACATAAATAGTATTACGATTATGATTCTTACTACCACCCCGGCCATTGAGGGTCGGACAATTGCCGAGTATAAAGGCGTCGTTTTCGGAGAGGTCATCTCCGGCGTAAACTTCATCCGTGACTTTGCCGCAAGCATCCGCAATATCATCGGGGGTCGCAGCGGCTCTTATGAAGAGGAACTGATTGCCGCCCGAACGCAGGCGATGAAGGAAATGGAGGAACGTGCCCGTCAGAAAGGAGCCGATGCTGTTGTCGGCATTGACATCGACTATGAGGTCCTTGGCGAAAACGGCGGGATGTTGATGGTCACCGCCTCCGGTACAGCCGTGAAACTCTTATGATTCTGTCCCGCTATTTGATTTGGTAGCCATAAGGCGAATATATCGAAGTTAATCATCTCGTAAATTCGTTTTTATCGAAGTTTACCAAACTCAATTTTTGATATTGAAATCATCCCGGCAATTGACTGGCTCTGCCAGAGATAATCGCTCTGGCAGAGCCCTGTGTAGGGAAGAATTCGTTGAAATAAATTCAAACCTGATAAATACAGATAATGAACCCGATATTCACTGCATTGATGATTCCGTTCCTGGGGACCGCCCTGGGTTCGGCGTTCGTGTTTTTTATGCGGCGGGATATGCCGGCGCTACTGCAGAAGGTGCTGCTGGGGTTCGCCTCCGGCGTCATGGTGGCAGCTTCCGTATGGTCGCTTCTGATTCCGGCCATTGAGATGGGGCAGGGAAGTTCGGTGGTGTTGCCGCCGGTTATCGGCCTTCTGGCTGGTTTTGCCTTCCTACTGCTGATCGACTATATCACCCCGCATCTGCATGCAAATGGAGAAATAGAGGGTCCGCGTAGCGGCCTGTCACGCACAGCCAAACTGGCGCTTGCGGTAACCATTCATAACTTTCCGGAGGGGATGGCCGTTGGCGTGGCTATTGCAGGCGCCTTGACGGCCGATTTCAATATGGCCGGAGCCCTGGCCTTGTCGCTGGGTATCGCCATCCAGAATGTACCGGAGGGGGCGATTATTTCGATGCCGCTGAGGGCGGAGGGCAACTCCCGCTGGAAAGCTTTCGGCATCGGCGCACTGAGCGGTATCGTGGAACCCATCGGCGGAGCGCTGGTGTTGCTACTTGCGACATCAATCATCGGCATCATGCCGTACATGCTGGCTTTCGCGGCCGGCGCCATGCTATATGTTGTGGTTGAGGAATTAGTCCCGGATTATTCCCAGGGCAAGCACTCCAACATCGGCACCATCGGCTTTGCCCTCGGCTTCGCCCTGATGATGGTGCTGGACGTAGTGCTGGGTTGAGTTTCGCCCTATCGGCATAGATGCTTATATTTTTTTTCTTTCACAGCATTGCGATTATCAGGCGCGAAATGCCCTGAAGGTTGTCTGTTTATGGTTACAAAACGCGCCACCTTCCGCCCTTATCTGGTCCATCTCGCTGAATGATACCATCTGCCTTAAGTCTAGCAAGATGCTTTTCGATGGCTTTAGGTGTGACCCCAATGGTTTCAGCTAGTTTCCGCGCGGAATAGTCGGGATGTTCCTTGAGGATCTGGATGATCCTCTCTTTACTTTTCTGCTTTCTCTCCCTACCAATCTGGATGTTCTCCCTACTTTCATCCATTGACTTGAGGAATGCTTCGATGTCTGAAGACAGCGTTTTGATCATTTGTCCGGTCATGAATTCAAGAAAAGGGGAGAGGTCGTCGGACTCGCGAGTTGCAATGATGGCGTTGATGTAGTCTCCCTTATCCTCTTTGAGAACCTTTGCTGGAACCAGCCCGAATTCGAATTGAATGTGGTTCATAATGAGCCTGGCCATTCTTCCATTTCCATCTGCCCATGGGTGGATGGTTACCAGGCGGTAGTGGGCCTCAAAACTGAGGTTATAACGCTCCGACATGGACATGGAACTCTTGCGCTGTGCATTGAGCCAGTCGCAGAACTCCTGCAGTTTGGCCGGCACCTTCAGATAACTCATGTATGAACGCCCGCCAACGCCAGCCGTGACATTGACAAGCCGGAGATCTCCGTTTGCGGAGGAGAAGTCGCCGAGCGCAGTCTTGTAGGTTGACCCCGTATTCTGCATCACCAGACAAGACAAGGCTTTCAGAACATCGATGGTAATCTCTGAATGATTCTTGGCAAGACGAATGCTTTCTTCATAGGCACGTTTTAGATCCAGGTTCATCATCTGCTCGACGATTGTCTTGCCTTTTGCTGTGATCCCCTGATCGAAGAGCAGTTGATTCTCTATCTCTGTTACCGTCGATCCCTCAATGGCAGTAGAATGGGTAATGATTGAGTACAGATAGAACTTCTCGTAGTCTATCTGCGAGTCAATACCCAATTGCTTATACCGCTCAATCAGAGCAATCAGTTGATCCATCTTTGTCATAACAGCCGTCTTTTCTCAATGCAAAGATATGACTTTTCTCCCCACTATTCGCATTTTCTTCCTACTATTTGTGGGTTTTCTTACTACTTTCTTGCTGTATAATCACCTCCAAAAGGTCACCAAACTTGAAGGGAAAGAGAATCAAAATTTCTTCGTAACTTTGTTTCAATAAATCGGGATTTGCCAGCATATGCTGATATGAAACACTTATTCTCAACTTTCTTTATTCTGCTTCTGGGTGCTCTCCTCCACGCTCAGGAACACAATTTTGAGTTTATTTCCAATCA
>Ga0079305_1000529_pt1 | contig 78574 bp, 62 predicted proteins | sample LMS_cellobiose_e_FD_79183 | JGI IMG/M metagenome (GOLD analysis project Ga0079305, IMG submission 79183) | Rumen-fistulated moose microbial communities from Alaska, USA - LMS_cellobiose_enrichment | ecosystem: Host-associated > Mammals > Digestive system > Stomach > Rumen fluid ...
CAAGATCTCTGCGGAATTTCTCCCACGGCACAAGGTCTTTCAGGCGCGGCAGCATATCGCCGTTCTCCGTCAGATAATCCAGACGATTGTCTATGTCAAATAATCCGTTCAGCATCCTGTCCTCCTGTCATTGATGCTGTAATGTACATCCTCTCGCATTCCTTTGCCAGCGTCATCTCAATTTATCCTCGAATAAATAGAGATACCCTAATCATAAAAACAACCTGCCGGAAACACCCGGCAGGTCTTGCTTGACGGTTCAAATCCCGGTTCAATCTTTTTCCAAAGTGAAACGGAAGATCACCGGTTCGTAAGCCGCCAGCGGCGTATCCGCAGTGAGCACACCGTCCGCATAAGTGTAGGAAACCGGTTCCCAGTTGGCATCGGTCAGCTGCCGGACCGCTTTGAGGCGGCAGGAAGTCAGCAGACGCAGTTTTTCCACCCGGTCGTAGCTCAGATTGAAAGCGCTGACCAGAATGTCGCCGTCTTCCAGTCGGAATTCCTGCACGAAAAATTCCTGATCTTCGGCCACCATGAAATGGAAGCAGTCGGGATCGATCTTGCGCAGCATCCGCACCAGAAAATCCTTGATGTAGGGCGTGAGCATATAAATCTGCAGGTCCTTGAGGTCCACCCGGCGCGCAGTGACGCCGATCGTGCCGCCGCGGCTGTTGCGGAAGACGGTCGAGCCCGGCGCCACGAATTTGCGGTCGGGCGATTTGTAGAACGGCGCCTTGACCAGTTTCGACATGATTTCCGCTTTCGGATCGGGATCGTAGAGCCGGACCGTCGGGAAACGGTTCCAGATGGAATTCAGCGGCGTGCCGTTGTCGTCGATCTCGGAGAAAGTGTAAACCTCGTTCACCACCCGGACTCCCAGGTCTTTGGCGAATCCGCGGCGGGTGAAGACTTCCGCGGCGGGCCCGTCCAGCAGCAGTTTGCCCGCGAGCAGCGATTCCATTTCCGCATCGGTCAGATTTTCGGCGACCCGTGTCCCGGCGACGGTCTGGATACCCGTGCGGTTGTTCGGCAGACTCCGGATCGGCACTCCGAAACAGCCTAACGCATGGGAGGTCCAGCTCGGTTCATTGATCATACGTCCGTCGTTGACCGCGTTGTTGATTCCGCGCGGTTCCGCATGCATCATGGCGCGTTCCAGCGCATTGTAGAATTTATGTTTCCGGGCGAACAGCGCATAATACGGTTTGTCGAGCGTGTCTTCCCAGTAGATGGTCGGCGTCAGCCACAGTTTGCCGCCGGTCGCGCCGTTCAGAATGGCGCCGGTCAGGTGTGCATGCAGCGAGGCGACGCATTTGCTGAAACGGTTGTGCGGACACGTGTCGCTTTCGTCCAGTGCTTCGGGAACATTGCGCAGCAGATTCCGCGTGTACTGGGTCTTCATCATCCGGACGGGCAGCAGCTTCATGTCCGGTTCGAGATACATGCTGTTGTTGAGCCTGACTCCCGGCAGGGTTTTGCCTGCGAAAATCTTGGCCAGTTCGCCATCGCGTGCCGCGCCGCCGCTGAGACAGAGGATCGCCCGGGTTTCCGGCGAAACTTCGTCGATCGCCTGCCGGATGACCGCCGCGGTTTCCGTCAGCGATTTGGTCTGGGTCTGGTAAAACGCCTGCCGCAGCGGGGAATCCAGTTTGGACTCATTGAATTTCGCCCGCAGTTCTTCGGGCGTGTAGCTGGTGGAGTTGAGTTCGTTGAACAGCGCGGTATGGAGCGGACAGAAGCATTCCGCGGAGGTTTCGCCGAACGGCAGCCGGAAATCGTCGTCGATCAGCGTGAACGCCGTTTTTTCGCGGACCAGCATCTGGATCGCCGCGCAAATATATTTCCGGTATTCGGGGTCGAGCATGCACCAGCGGGTCTCGTTCCCTTTGTTGGTAACGACGTGCTGATACGGCAGCGGCGACCGACAGGAAACCGCGCTGTGTCCAAAGGTCGACTGGAAAAGAATGCCCGCGCTCAGACCGTTTTCCGCGAGTCCGCGGCGGTATTCGGCGAACAGCGGCGCCAGATATTCGATCTTGTCCATCGCGCGGGTGCCTTCCGCGTGGATCGACAGCGAAACCGCGAAATCGGTGAAATGGGTTTCTTCGGCGACCCGGACGGCTTTTTCAACCATGTCTCCGATCCGGTTCGGAAACAGCGGCACAATGTTGATCCAATGCATTTTACTCTTCGCTCCTCGGTTATTTCAAGGTGTATGATCCGATGTCTGAAGTCAATATAACTCCGGTTGGGGAAAAATCAAGCTCCGGCGGCCTTTTCCCGGCCGGAACTTGAAAATCTCTCCTTCATTCCACCAAGGAACGGATGGCGATGACGCCCGGATACGCCGCACCGGATTTTTCGATCCGGAGCACGGTCCGCGCGGTTTCCGCCGCGAGATGCAGAATGCCGTCCGCGGGCACCGGATATTTTTTCGCCGTGCCGTTCAGGGTGATCCGGCATTCGGTCACGCTGCCGGGCGACAGACGGACTTCGATCTTGCCGCCGGGGACACTTTGCAGTTCCACTTCGATAAATCCGTTCGGAAACACCGGATTGCCGGCATAACGCACGGGCCGGCCGTCGACGAGTCCGCTGTGACTGGCATGCATGTAGCGGAACACCCGGTACTGATCCCCGATCGAACCGGGCAGCACCAGATCGGCAGTGTCCGCGGTCCGGAGTTCCAGCCGCAGGGATTGTTCCGCCCGATAGCGTTCGATCATGCCGCGGCAGAGAAAACGCAGGCCCTTGAGATAAACCCTGTCGAGGTCTTCGCCGGGCAGGGCGACTCCTGCGCTGCACGAGGCGGCAGGTGGAAGACTGTCCGAGGGATCGTTCATTATGGCGGTCAGCAGTTTTTCCGCTGCGTCGACTGCCGTTTTCAGTTTGTCCGGTTCGGGCAGACCCCGTTCCAGATCGTCGAAATACGAGGCCAGCGCTTCACTGTAGGCCGCAATGGCCGGCGCGGCGACGTTCAGATGTTTCCAGACCCGTTCGGTCCGGGCGAATTCCGCCGGGGCAAGGATTCCCTTGAGTTTTTCCACGCGGGCCAGTCCGGTTTTTGCGAGCTCGACTGCTTCGGCTTTTTCGGCCCGGATCGCGTCCCGCCCCGGCGCATTGCGTTCGGAAAGGATTCCCCAGTTGCCGCGGAGCTGACGCAGAGGAACGCCGTTGCGGTAGACCCCGAGTCCGCCGCCGGATTCGATCCATTTCCAGTCCGGCTGCAGCGGCAGCAGATGGAACATTACATGTCCGCAGACGAAATTGGTTTTTTCGACCGCGGTCAGACCCGTGCGGGCGAGCTCGATCATCTCGGTTTCACAGCCCTGCCAGTGCTGCGCCGCCCATTCGCGGTAGATTTCGTCGGCGGAAAGTTCCGGATTCCGGATCAGCCGGTGATAGGCGTAGAGATTGATCTCGTGACTGTCGAAAATGCTGTTGCCGATCCGGTCGAGCCGTATGGCATAGCGGGAGACCCCCGCCGCCTCGCCGCTGCGGACATATTGCGCGATATTGTCCACGTTGGCGGCGGGCAGGTAGCCCGCGCCGAGAAATTCGCCCAGCACGTCGCATTCGGCGTTGAGCCGGGTACCCGGCTGCTGTTTCAGAAACGGATTCAGCGGCAGGAACGGATCGAAATCATACGGCGTGATCTTGGTTTCGATGTCGAAACAGTGATCTTTCGCCGCCGCGCGGGCGCCGCGGAGGATCGATTCGTAATCGGCCGCGATGGACCCGAACGAGCGCAGAATGAACCGTTTGTTCCGTTTTTCGTGTTCCTCGGCGAAAATCCGCACGATTTTTTCCACCACCAGGTCCGGCGGATAGCGGTCGGGGTCGGAATTGTGGATCACCGAGTAGTCGGCCTCGGTCAGGGTCAGGACCACGCCGCCGAGTTTCGGAACCACTTCGAAAACGTTGCCGATCTTGTAACGCAGAAATTCCTCGAAATCCGGTCCCAGCAGGTCGAATTCGCCGTCGCGGTCGAGCAGCGCCGGCCGGTCTTCCAGCATTCCCTTCGGCATCATGATCTCGCGATGCCACAGATAGACCGGTTTCCCGATGGAGTCGGCAATATCGACGATTTCCCGGAGGGTCTGCCGCGTGCGCATGACCATTTCCCGGTCGCAGGCCGCGGCGGCCGCCTGGTAGGGTTCCAGCAGCAGCTGGCCGTTCAGTCCGCCGGAGGGATGGGCGAACGCGCCGCACAGCTCGAAACTGTCCATGTCGTAACGGGCGGCTTCATCGGCGACCCGCCGCATATAGAGGCTGTCGATCGCGGTCGGATGCATCAGACTCCAGGTGATTTCTTTCTTCTGATTCATTTTTTTCACTTGCTTTCAGGTTGATCTCCGAACGGTTCGGCTTTCCAGCCGCAGTTTCTCCAGTAGGTGAAATACTGCGAGACCGCCAGCAGCGGGATGTTGACCGCGTAAGGCTGTTCCCGGAAAATTTCCTGCCAGACTTTCCATTGTCCGGCGACCGTCTCTTTCAGTTCTTTTCTGGAGCGGGAAGCGGCGTATTTGCGGTAGAACTCCACCCGGTTCTGCGTGAAGCGGAAACCGGCGGCGATGAATTCCACCCGTTTGCGTTCGGGCGAACCTGCCGCGGTTTTGGTCCGGGCCTGTTCCAGCAGAGCGGAGAGTTTTTTCATTTCGGCCTCGTTGAACACCTGCATGAAAGTGCCCATCAGAGTTTCGCGCACTTCGTCGGTCAGGTCTTCGAGCTGCTTGAGGTTTTCGGCCTTGCGGTCGGCCATATCCCTGGAGAGCTTTTCGCAGCGGGCGAAATAGGCTTTCAGTTCGGGCGCGGCGGGACCGAAACCGCTGGTGCAGTAATCGTCGATGATGTCATCCACTTTCAACGTGGGGTCCCAGAGCAGCTGGGCGAGCACGTAGTAATTCAATCCCTGGGTGGACCAGTGATGGATCAGACTGCTGAAATCGCCGCCGATCATGCCGGTTTCGGCGCAGTGCAGCAGGTCGCGTCCCATTTCATGCGGGAAGATGATCGGCAGGCCCGCGCCGGAAAGCAGATTGTTCGGACGCAGCACCATGTCCTGAGCGATCCCGGCCCAGATGTCCCAGTAACGGCGGTCGCGTTCGAGTCCGGCGGTATTGAGATATTCCAGTCCGACGAAGGTCACGGAAATATTGTCCGGCACCTCCCGGAAATATTCCGGCGGCGTCAGATACTGAGCGTAGGCCAGATACCGGACCTTGATCTTCGGATGGGTTTTCGCCAGTTCGCGCGCGACTTCGCAGGTGAAGCGGAATACGCGGTCGGTCAGCCGCGGGTAACGGTACACCGGCCGGTTGCGTTTCAGGAACACGCGGGAAGTCACTTCGGGCGCACCGGTCGGGTCCCACGCACGGCAGCGCGGACACATGCAGAAAATGTCGTATCCGCCGTCGCTGGGAGAGAGATTGTAATAAACCGCGTCCGGCTTCTTGTCAAGAAATTCGCGCGCATCGGCGGCCGCCTGGCGGATCACTTCCGGATTGGCTTTGCATATCCTCGTCCGGTCGCCGGTCATGCGCCGGGTTCCGTTGAACTGCAGCGCCATGTATTCGGGATGAGTCTTGCCGAACCGTTTCTGCCAGTCGTAGAAACTTTTGCCGCCGAGATTGCCGATCGAACCGCCGAGCCGCTGGGCGGCGCACCAGGTCCGTCCGGCGTCCTTGCGAGCGTTCAGCACCTCCCGCGGATCGAATCCGGTGAGATTCGCTTTCAGCACGAGTTCTTCCGGCAGGGGGATCTTGACGGTTTTGCCGTCCGGCGTTTTCCAGTTTACCGGTTTGCGGATCAGACTGTTGCGGATATAGCGCTGGCGGAAGAACGGCGCGTCGGTCAGTGCAAACGGCTTCACGCTCACGGTCTTTCCGGTTTTGAAGACTTCGCCGGATTCGCCCGGCCAGAGCATCCGGTAGCCCAGCGCCTCATGCAGAAAACTGTAAATGCCCATCGCCAGAGTGGGCGCGCCGATACTGATCTGATTGCCCTCCGCGCGGATTTTGACCGTCGGGGCGGCGGCGAACACGATTTTGATTTCGTAGTTTTTGCCGTGCCATTTCCATTTGCCGTTGTCTTCGGAAACCGCTCCGCCCATCGCGGTCGGCAGTTCGGCACCGGACATCTTTTTGAGCACATCGTTCAGCAGACGTGCACCGGGTTTGTCGTTGTTTTTTCCCGAGGACGATCAGGGCTTTCGGTGCGCCGTTGTCGATCAGCACCAGCGGATCGCCGGAGAGCGGTTCGTATTTCCGGGCGGAGACGACTTTCCGGGCCTGCGGTTTTTTCCAGTCCGTTCTGACCGGCGCGGGTCCCAGCGGCCGGTAGTCCCATTTTTCGCGTTTTTCTTTGGACAGCGCGGGCGACACGCTCATCAGTTCCGCGTGAAGCTTCTTCATGAACGGGAACAGCTGTTCCAGTGCGGCGTTGGCGTGGCGGTTGTACGGCTGCACATACGGGGTCAGCGATTCGGTGAGTCGGGCATTGAGGAACAGCACGCGGCCTTTGCCAAGTTTATTTTCCACCGCGAGCCAGCCGGATTCGTTGCCGATCAATCCCTGCGCGGTGGTCAGGTCCTTCAGTGCGGCGAAGCCCATTTTCCCGCCGAGCATGTAGTCGAACACCTGTGGAATGCGTCCGCAATCCTGCCAGCCTTCGGCGGTGATCTTCGCCTTGCCGGTAAAGACGTTCCAGCTTTTCGCTCCGAGCAGACGCGCCATCGCGCCGGTCGACCCGCCGGGATTTCCGGTGCCGTCGGCCAGAATGACGAGCAGTCCGCCTTTTTCCACGAATTTTTCCGCGGCGGCGATATTTTCCTTTTTCCATTCGCGGAATTTCAGCTGATTTTTGGGGCCGTGCAGATAGATCACGGCATCGAACTCATCGAAATTTTTGCCGCTGCAGGCTTTTTCCACGGGCTTGTCCGCGGACCATTGCGGATTCAGCGCGGTATCGCGGAGCAGAAATCCGAGCCGCTGCACGTCATTGCCCTGCTGCCAAATTCCGACCGGTTTCCCGGCACCCCAGACCGTGACGGTCCCGAGCAGAAGCAGTCCCAGCAATTTTTTCATTTCGTCACCTCTCTCATCCGGAGCACCAGGTCGTCCAGATTCAGTTTGACCGCGGTTCTGCCCTGATTATGGAATTTGATTTTGAAAATATGTTCGCCGGCGGGAATTTTCACCCGTTCGAACCGGATTTCGCGCCACGAGGAACCGTCCTCGGCTTCCGGCGGCAGCGGAATGCCGCGGAGAGTCTTCCCCGCAAATTCGACCGTCATATACCGGAGCGGGTCGTCCTCGCACTTCGCGAACAGACGGAACGAGACTTCCTGCGGTTCGTCCGGCGAGATTTTGCGCAGATTGACCAGTTCCGCGGAACTGCCCGCGGGGAGCGCGATTTGCAGGCTGATCCCCTGTCCGTCGTGGTTCTTCACCATGTAATTGTCGTCTGCATCATGATTGCATTCGCCGGTGAAAGTCACTTCCGCGCCTTTTTCGGCAGACGTTTTCCAGCTGTAGGAGGTATATTCGAACGCGCCGTTGACCAGATAATTGAAACGGCCTGATGTAAGATTGACGATCGTCTTTTCGGCCAGGATTCCCCACGGACGCACCCGGAGCATCCGCTGACTGCGGTCCACATATCCGCCGAAGGCGTTGTCGACGGAGGCGAGCGTGAAATAACGATTGCGCTCCAGATTCGCTTTCAAGGCCGCGCGGGCGAGTTTGATCAGGTTCTTTTTCTCCATGCGGATCGTTTTCCCGGAGGGCTGGGTCAGCGGCATGTTGACGCCGATCGCGGCGAGGTCGGAATAGGCATTGATCGCGTTGGAAGTGTATTCCGCCAGCAGTACACCGCGGCGGAAGAATTCGATCCGTGCCCTGCGTTCGGGAGTGTCGGCCAGCCTGGCCGCACGGTTGAGATAACCGATGCACATTTTCCGGTATTCCGCGTCGAATCCGGCCGCCATCGCCAGATTGCGCGCGGCGTAGGTATTGTTGTAATGCCGGAAATTCGCCCCGGGGTTTTCATTCAGATAACGGGCGATCTTTTCCGCCTGGTCTTCCTGCCGGTTGAAAAATTCCAGCATGACCGGTCCGGCTTTCGGCCCGAATCCCTTGAGACAGAAATCGCGCAGGATGTCGTTCCGGTTCAGGGTCGGGTCCCAGGTCATTTTGACCACGACGTAAATGTCGGTGGCGCGCGCCGCGAAACTCTTGCCGATCTCGCCGTAGACTCCGGCCGCCTTGAGTTTGTGCAGCAGCTTCAGGTCCCGTTCGATCTTGCGGCTGTGCAGAACCGGATAATCCATGATGTAATGGTTGCCCCAGGATTCGCGGGCGATGATCCTGGCGCCGGTCCCGGCCAGTCCGCGGAGATGATTTTCCAGCTGCGCCAGTTCTTCATCGCTCAGAAAGGCGATCATGTAGCAGGTGGCCAGATACATATTGCCGGGGAAATCGATCTTGTCGTCAGGCACACCGTCGAAGAAGGAATAGGAGAACATGCCGACCCGGGCGTTGGGATTGAGTTTTTTGACCTGCCGTGCCACGTCGCCGGCGAAATCGTAAATGCGGTTGGTCAGGTCGGGGACTCCGTGTTTGCGCGGCGGACGCGGCTTGCCGTCCTGTTTGAGGCATTCGGTACATTCGCAGAAACCGTAGCCGTCGTTGGGCGAGATCGACTGGATGGCGCCGCTTTTCTCCGCGGCGAGTTTTTCGGCGATGATCCTCCGCACGTCCGGATTGGAGGTGCAGAGCTGCCACGAACCCGGACGGGTGGGATCATTGCGGCGGGTCGGTTTGTCCGGTTTGGGGTCGCCGACCCAGAGTCGGGGCGAGACCAGCGCAAAATATTCCGGATGTTCCCGACCGTATTGTTCCCGCGTCATCAGGTGTCCGAAGGCGTGCTGGAACCCGGACTCTTTGGAGAACAGCGATTCGCCGACTTTCTGGTGGTCCAGCCAGCTTTTCTGCGCTTTCAGTTCCCGCACCGGCATGTAATTGTTGCCGTAGTTGAAGGAGTTGGTCATGCGTCGTTCGAATACCGGCACGAATATCCGCGTTCCGGTTTTCAGCCGGATCGGTTTCATCGGGTCGGCGACCGTGCCGAGTTCGCCCGGCCACAGCCACCGCACGCCGCATTCCCGTTCCAGAAAATCGTAGACCGCGAACATGACGCCGTGCAGCCGTTTTGCATCGCGGTTGCCGAAAAGATAAAGCTGGGACCCGGTGATATGCTGTCCGCAGAATTCCTTGTTCTCGTCCGCTTCGACGCGCACGCCTTCGGGTCGGATGCCGACAAAGATGCCCGGCTGGTTCCGGTCTTCCGGCGCAAAAATCTTCACCGGATAATCCCGGCCGAAAACCCTTTTGAGATAACTCGCCATTTCCTCGGCGGTCCGGCGGTGTTCCTTCGTGCAGCGGACGGTCTGGTCCTTACTGCCGAGTTCGAAGACCGTTTCCGGCTGTGCGTCCGCGGCAAATCCCGGCCCGCTCAGCAGCAGAGCCGCCAACATCGGCAGAAGGGGCTTCAGCGGATTCATTTTTTCGATCCCTTCGCGTCGGCTTTAGCGACATCCGGATTCACGGTGACGATCAGGTCGTCAAGATTCAGCACCGTTTTTTCCTTGTCCGGATTTTTAAACTCAAGCCGGAGCTCGTATTCTCCGGCAGGGACGCGGACCGGACGGAAACGCAGTTCCTGCCAGCCGGATTTGTCTTCTCCGACCGCAGGCATCAGCACGGCTTCGAGCCGGTTTTTGCCGAAGGATGCCTGCAGATATTTCCGGGGGTCGGTCCCGCAGCGGACGAACAGCCGGAACGCGATTTCGGCGGGCGTATCCGTGCAGATTTCCCGCTGATTGACGGCCGCGGCCGAGGCGCCGGCGGGCAGATCGCAGCGCAGACTGATTCCCTGTCCGGAATGGCATTTGACCATGTAGTTGTCCTGCGCGTCGTGGTTGGTTTCCTGCGTGAAAGAGAGTTCGGCGCCGGACTTGCCGGAGAGGTCCCAGCTGTAACCGGAATATTCGAATGCGCCGTTCACCAGATAGTTATACTGGTTGGAAGTGAGGTCGAGCCGGGCTTTTTCCGAAAGGGTTTTCCACGGACGCAGATTCAGCTTGGTCTGACCGAGGACCTGTTCCGGCGAGAGCACGAACCGATTGGCGTGTCTGCTGACATATATGACTCTCTCCTCGGAAGCCTTGAGCGCACGGGAGATCACCGCGAGCAGATTCTTCTTTTCCATGCGGATTTTCTTCCCGGAGGGCTGGGTGAGCGGCATGTTGACCCCCGCCGCGGCGAGATCGGCGTAACTGTTGAGCGCTTCGCTGGTGACGGCCGCATACCGGGTGCCGGTGCGGATGAATTCGATTCTCGCCTTGCGTTCGGGCGTGTCGGCCAGCTTCAGCGCTTTGCTCAAGTAACCTTCGCACATCTTCTGGAAGTCGGCGTTGTAGCATTCGGCCATCGCCCGGCAGTGTCCGGCGTAATTGTTGCGGTAGTATTGATAGTTGACGCCCAGGTGAGCGTCGATGTTCAGGGTGATTTTTTCGGTCCAGTCTTCGATTTTTTCGAACAGTTCATACATGACCGGACCGGCTTTCGGGCCGAATCCCTTGTCGCAGAAGTCGCGCAGAATGTCCTCCCGTTTCAGCGCGGGGTCCCAGGCCAGTTTGGTCAGAATGTAGATGTCGGTGGCGCGGGGCGCGAACGCTTTGCCGGGGGAGCCGTAGATGCCGGCGGCGTTGAGCTTGTGGAGCAGTTTCAGATTGCGGTCGATTTTGCGGCTGTGGGAGAGCGGAAAGTCGAGCATGTAGTGACAGGCCCAGTATTCGCGTCCGATCACCTTTGCTCCGGTCGAGGCCAGCCCGGTCAGTTTGCGACCCAGCGCTTCTTCCTGTTCCCGGTTCAGATAGGCGACCATGTAGCAGAACGAAAGGTAGACGTTGCCGGGGAAATCGATCTTCTGATCCGGGACTCCGTCATAGATGGAATAGGCGAACATGCCGATCTTTGCGTCCGGATTGAGTTTTTTCACCTGTTTGGAGATGTCTTCGGCGAAGTTGTACATGCGGTTGGTCAGGTCATATATCGGCGTGGTCCCGACCATGCCGATCACTTTGCGTTTGCCGTCCTGCCTGATGCATTCGGGACATTCGCAGAAACCGTAGCCGTCGTTCGGAGAGATCGAGCGGACGGCGCCGTTTTTTTCCGCGGCGATCTTGCCGGCGATAATCTTCCGCACTTCCGGATTGGAGGTGCAGAGCTGCCAGGTGCCATGCCGTGTCCAGTCGTTCCGTCGGGTCGGCTTGTCCGGTTTGGGGTCGCCGACCCAGCGTTCCGGCGAGACCAGCGAATAGTATTCCGGATGTTCCTTACCGTATTTTTCGCGGGGCATCAGCGCACCGAACGCGTGCTGGAATCCCGAGCCTCGCGTCAGCAGAGATTCTCCGACTTTCTGATGGTCCATCCAGCTGTAAAGTTCCCTCCGGTTTTCCGCCGAGAGATAATTTACCCCGTAATGGAACGAACTGGTCAGCCGCCGTTCGAACGCGGGCACGAAAATCTCCGTGCCGTCCTTCAGCGTTTTAGGCTGCTGCGGTTCGATCACGGTACCGAGTTCGCCCGGCCACAGCCAGCGGACGCCGCATTCCTTTTCCAGAAAATCATAAACCGCGAACAAGGTGCCGTGAAGCCGTTTGGCATCGCGGTTTCCGAAAAGATACAGCTGATCGGCGGTGACGTGTTTGCCGCAGAATTCTTTTTTCTCGTCCGCGTTGATTTTGACGCCTTCCGGTCGGATACCGATGAAGATGCCGGGTTTGCCCTTATCTTTTTGAGTGTATTGCATGGTCGGGAATTTACCGCCGTAGACGCGGCTGAGATAGCCGCTCATTTCCGCCGCGGCGGCCGCGTGGACTTTGTCGGTGAAGATGGGCGTTCCGGGTTTTCCCAGTTCAAATGCGTTCAGCATTCCGGCTCCGGTCAGGGCGCAGAATACCCCGCAGACGATTTTTTTCATGATCAGTTCCTCAGGTTTATGTTTGTTTATAAAAAATCAATACAGATAGAGCCAGCGTTCTTTCGCTACCGCGCTGTTGGCTTTCGTCAGACCGTTTGTTCCGGATCCGTCGTGTGACGGGGCAAAATACGGCATGATCTCGAAGTATGCTTCCACGTGTCCGTCGAAATGCGCCACATTGGCCTTGTTCGCATGAGGGAACACGTTATTTCCGCTCCAGTAATACCGGGCTGAGGAGGTCGGCGAACTGGTCTTATAACTTTGTTCCACCAGCAGATATTTCTGACCGGGTTTTCTCACGTCCCGCGTATTGAACCACGGGGTGGTTTCTCCCCAGAAACTTGAGTTTTTGATCTGAGGCCAGACGTAGTAGGTGACTCCGGTGGAGGTTGAACTCCACGGATTCTTATAGGTTTTCGGGCAGAAGAGCAGCGGCGCTTTCTGAGCGCCGTTTTTGGTGCCCGCAGCACTGAATCCGGTCACATGCTTGGTGATCCCGTATTTGGCGAAGACATCATAATCTTTCAGCGCCAGCCAGGTGTAGGTGGGATAATAGGGGAAGAAATCTTTATACTCGGAGGCATACGCAATCTGGATCAGTGCGTTCTGTTTCATTCTCGCGGAGCACGAGGTCGCTACGCTCTTCTGCTTGGCCTCCTGCAAAGCCGGCAGGAGCATTCCCGCCAGGATCGCGATGATAGCGATCACGACCAAGAGTTCGATCAAGGTGAAAATGTTTTGTTCCCTGAGTTGAACTGAGTTCCTTTTCATTTTTCTCTGTCCCTTCCTTTTGATTGTTTTATATGTCATTCGAGAGCAAAAATCAGTTCTCCGAAAGAATCCACCGAATGGACCTTGCCGCCGCCCCACGTGCTGTGTTCCGAGGGGCCTTTGTCGTTTTTGGCGGGACGGGTCCGGAAAAACAACGCCCGGACCTTGTTGTTTTCCTGCGGCACGATGCCCGCCGACCTGAACGGGATCGCGGCCACCGCGCGCCATTCGCCTTTCTTCACCTGCGTGCGGACTTCCCACGGAGCCGTCCAGCTTGCATCCGTGCAGCAGGCGTCGTAGCGGCCGCCGTAGCAGTTGAATACGAATTGGAAATAACCGAATTTCGGGTTGGCGAGGAATATTTCGGCATGGTCGCCGCGCGGATATTCGCCCGCCTGAAGACTTTCGGCCGCCTGCGGCGCGCCCGCAATCGGACAGCGGAAGCCCGCATACAGCGTTTCCCCGTCGTGGAACAGTTTTACGTCGGTCGGGAATTTCGGACGGGACTTCGGTTTGCCCATGATTCGGAACGAGGGCAGGGTGACGGCTTTCTTCCAGACCTCCGACTGAAAATCGAAATCCGGAAACGCGCGGACCGTCTGTTTCGGGACTTTCTGCTGTTTGATATTGCCCGTTTCGGCCAGCGTCAGCCAGCGTTTGAACGCGGCGGTCAGCATGTCCAGATGCTGTTTCGATCGCGGGTCGCGCACCGTTTTTGCCGCCTCCGTCAGCGCGTCGAGACACGGCTGTTTCAGATTCTTTCCGACGATGTAATAACCCATGTTGCGGCGGTAGTCGTCATTGTAGGCGGACGGAATGGAATCGTTCAGCCAGCTGTCGCGGATGAGCGTGAAGAATTTGATTACGCCCGGCGCGGCTTCGCGGTAAGTCCGGCGCAGATATTCGTTCCGCAGCTGATCGGGGTCCTGGTTCGGGTCCCACATCAGCTGGTTTACGGTCCAGAATTCCGCGCCGGTCATGGAAAACACTTCGTTTTCCGTGCAGTTGAAACGGGTCATGAAATCGGACCTGTCCGCAATGCCCGCCGCCACATACATCCGCCGCACGCCGAGTTTGCTGATATACCGCAGATCGACCGCGCTGATGTTCGAGATCGCGCGCGGGAAATAACAGCCGTAGCAGAAATAGTATTCGCGCCAGATCAGATTCGGCGTCATCGCCGCATATTCCCGCGTGCGTTTCAGCCATTTCGCATTGCTCCGCCCGAGAATGGTCTCCTTGTCGTTGCGCACATACGGACAGAAATTCACGCAGACTGCGGGGTGAATCGGGACCGCCGGCGGGACTGCGGTGAAGAAGTAGCCGAAGGTTTTGATTTCGAGCTTCGGATATTTCGCGTGGACTGCCGCCGCGACTTCGTTTAGGAACAGATAGAACTGCGTCGAACGGAACGCTTCGTCGGTCGGCTTCAGCACTTTGCCGTCCGGCAGCGTGATCGGCTTCAGACATTCCGGACATTCGCAGCACAGCGGGGTGTCCTCGATCATCATGTTGACGCAGGTGTAATACGGCGGCATCGTGCGGATGACTTCCAGTGCGTTCCGGATGAACTCCTTGCGCATTTCCCGGTTGGTATAGCAGAGCTGGACCCGTCCTTCGGTCCGGCGTTCGCCGCGGACCTGCATGTAATATTCCGGATGCGTCTTGCCGTATTTTTTCAGCGGCAGCCAGATATGCGCCAGATTGTGTCCGCCGCCGAATTCCATCCGGAAGGCATGTTCCGCCCGGCGGGTTTGCGCTTCGGCCCGCACCGTGTTCGCCGTGTTGTTGTAAAGACGTGAAAGGAACATCTCGTATCGTATTCCTCGTGATTGAGGCAGATATTCGCGTTTCCGCCCATGAACCGCACCGTGAACGCGGGAAGATCGATATAATCTTTGACTTCCAGCGTGAGATTCGGATTTTCCGTATAAACCGACATTTCTTTCAGCGGGCGCACCCAGACGAAATCCGTGTGCCTGAAGATCAGCCGGTGGACCGCGTTGATTAGTCCGCGCGGACAGCCTGCGATCAGATACAGTTTCCGCGGCCGGACCCGGACCGCATAGCCGTCGCCGTCTTCAAGCTGTTTTTTCAGTTCCGGCGTCTCCACGGGCTTCGCCAGTTCCGAACCGGTCAGCGCCAGCACGACGGCGGTTTGCCTTCCCTCGGACAGACCGTTCATGATCGAGACCCGCGCGCCGGAGATCAGCCGGAAATAATTCTGCAGTTCGCGGGCGGCAAAATGCACCGGAACCGGAGCGGCGGGGTCTATGACGATCCTGCTCACGGCTTTGCCGCGATCCGCAATCCGGATCGTTTCGGCGGTCAGCGGCAGCAGCTGCGTCAGACAGCCGGTCAGGAGAATGGTCCAAAGGAATTTCATTTGCGTGCTCCGGTTTCGGTTTGCATCAGTATTTCATCGAAAGTTCTTTCAGTTCGAGGGTGCCGCCGTCGGCTTTGAGTTCCAGCGTCCAGTCGCGCAGACCTTCCGGCAGCGTGAACTCATGCTCGAACGCCTTCCAGGAACCGTTCTCCAGTTTGCAGACGAACGGTTCGGCCTGTCCTTCCAGACGGACTTCCAGCGCGCCTTTGCCGCGGACCTGGCCTTTCAGCACGGCTTTGCAGACCGTGCCGCGGATGTTCGTTATTTTCTGACCGATCCTGGTCCCGGCAGTCAGTTTCGCCAGACAGGTGTTCTTTTCCGGATCGCCGGAAACGGTTGCTTCTCCGGTGACCTTCCAGGCGTAGGGGGTCATCTTTCCTTTGTCGTAATTACGATAGCGGAAAGACCCGTTGACCAGCAGTTCCGTGCCACGGCACGCTTCGCGGAAAAGCGGACTCATCGTCGGGCCGAACGCGCCGGGTTCCCAAACTTTGGACGAACCGCCGTGCGCCGCCCGCGTGGCATTCATCATCCGTTTGTTTTTCGACGGCACGTTGTTGAATGCGGCATAGACGCTGGTCGGCGGACAGGTCTGGTCGATGAAGCCGACCGCAAACACGGTCGGACAATGGATCAGACGCGCCATGTTGGCTGCGTCGAAGTAGGCGGAATTTTCTTCGGCCAGTTTGCGCTGTTCCGGATTCGCCTGATAACGTTTCAGCAGTTTCGGCCAGCCGTCGATCTGGTTGTTGCGCGAGCCGAGGTGATCGCACATCGCCGCTCCGCCGGGGAAGCACATCGAAACCTGCGGGTCCAGCGCCGCCGCCACGATCGTCTGACAGCCGCCGAAGCTCGGACCCGTCGCGATCAGGTCTTTGCCGTTCCATTCCGGACGCGATTTCAGATAATCCAGCGAGCGCACGATGCGCAGGAAAATCTTGCCCGGCATGTATTTTTCCCGGTCGAGCAGGTTGTTGTACTGATACGCCGCGATGTCCGGACGTTTCCGCAGCTGCGTCTTCATCTCGCCGGTGACCTGATTGGGCGTGTCGTGAATATTCATGCAGTAGTACATTGCCCCCATCGCAATCGCATCGTCGAGCCGGAGCCGCGCGCCGATCCAGCTGGCGCCGCCGAAGGTAATGACCGCGGGCATTTTTTCGCCGGCATAACGCGGAATGGTCAGCACGCCGGTGGCATTGATCTCGCCGTCGGCGATCCGCACGTCGTAAATCCGCGCCATTTCACGGTAGCTGCGGGAATACTGCGCAGAGATGTCCTTGACGGTGATCTCCGGTTTGCGTTCGCGCATTTTCCGGATGCGTTCCTTCCAGTAGGCCTCGAAATCCGCCGGCATTTTCGTGCCGGAAACGATCTTTTCCGGTTCGACGCCCGCGCCCGCAAAACGCACGAGCTTCTTGCCTTTGTGCCAGTAAGTCACTTTCAGCAGCACGAACCCCGGACGGTTCAGCACCGCTTCCACGTCCGCACCCTCGCTTCCGGCGGATTTGATCGAACCTTTTTTACTGTAGGCGCCGTCGCCGGCCAGCTCGAAAAGCAGCTTCTGACCTTCCAGCTGTTTTTCTTTGCCGGGGTCGACGGGGTCTTTCGCATAATTGGCCTTGGGCTGAATCAGCCAGACCTTGAATTTGATCTTTTCGCCGACCTTGTAGACCGCCGACGGGCGTTCCGCGAATGCGATGATGCGTGGGGCCGGTTCCGACGCGGGTTTCTTCTGCGCCGCTGCCGGGGCGGGTTTCCCCGGAATTTCGGATTTGACCGCGGCTTCCTGCGCGGTAAGCAGACCGGACAGCAGCATGGCTGCCGCAAACAGATTTTTTCCGTTCATAAAAATATATCCTCTCTTGTTGGTTTATTTGGGTTTCCAGTTGAGCGCGCAGGCCGCCATCTGGGCCGCGCCGAGCGGCAGCACCGCTTCGTCGAAATCGAACACGGGCGTGTGCGCAATCGGGAAATTTTCCCCTTTGCGCAGCCCGAACGTCATGTAATACGCAGGAACTTTTTCCGCATACCAGGCAAAATCGTCCGAACCCATGCTCGGCACGATCTTCGTCAGTTCCAGTCCCAGTTCCTTCGCGGACGGCACCACCACACGCTGACCCAGCTCCGGATCGTTCCACGAAACCGGATACGTCGGTTCGATCTTCAGTTCGCATTCGGTATGATTGTGCAGCGCGCAGCCGTCGACCAGCGTTTTCAGCTCGCGGCGGAACACCCGGTCCGCAGTCCGGTCCAGATATTTGAACTGTCCCAGAATTTCCGCCGTTTCCGGAATCCGTCCGGACGGTTCCTCCGAGATCAGCTTCACGGGCGTGACGTTGCAGGGCACGACCGCATGGAACGAATCGCGCAGACGGGGCAGGGCGCTGACGATGTCGCACGCGGTGTAGAGCGGGTTGATGCACTTTTCCGGATAGGCGGGGTGTCCGCCCTTGCCGTGCACTTTGATCTTGAAACTCAGTCCGCCGGCCATGACCGCACCGTCATACCAGCCCACCTTGCCGAAATCCGAGGTGGCATTGAGGTGAAAACCGAAGATTGCCTCGACATTCTCGACCGCGCCTTCCTTCACGAACACCGGCGCGCCGCTCGGCACGATCTCCTCCGCCGGCTGGAAAATGAACCGCACCGTCCACGGACGTTTCTGCAGTTCGCCCAGAACAAACGCCGCGCCCAGCAGGACGGCGACATGGCCGTCGTGTCCGCAGCCGTGCATCAGGCCGGGGATTTCGGAAACATAGGAATGCGTGTTTTCCTCCCGGATCGCCAGCGCGTCGATATCCGCCCGGAGCGCGACCGTGGTTTCCGATTCGCCCGGCAGTTCGGCAATGATGCCCGTTTTGCAATTCAGCTGCCGGAACCGGATACCCGGAATGCGGGACAGGTTTTCACGAATTTTTTCCGTCGTGCGGAACTCCTGAAAACCCAGCTCGGGATGCCGGTGCAGGTCGCGCCGGATATCCCGCAGTTCCTCCGCATGTTTTCCCGCCGCGGAAAGCAGCGCACGGGTGGATTCGGCGGACATGGTTCAGGCTCCCTTCCGTTCTTTCGCCCAGCGTTCGCAGACGGAAATGATCTTCCGCGCGGAGCAGGTCCAGAAATTCTTTTCGAAATCGGCCGAAAACGCGGCGATATGCGGCGTCAGAATCACGTTGTCCATGCCGAACAGCGGATGATCCTTCGCCGGCGGTTCTTCGCACAATACATCCAGCGCCGCCCCGGCGATGACGCCGCGCTTCAGCGCTTCGACCAGCGCCGCTTCATCCACGACCGGTCCGCGCGAGGTGTTGACCAGCAGCGCGTTCGGCTTCATCAGCGCCAGCCGCCGGGCATCGATCAGCCCGCATGTGTCGTCCGTCAGCGGACAGTGCAGCGAAACGTAATCGGACGCTTTGAGCAGTTCGTCCAGGTCCGTCGAGTCCGGCGCGAAGGGGTCGTAATGCAGCACCTTCATCCGGAATCCGGAGACCATCTGCTCGACCAGACGCGCGATGCGTCCGTACCCGACCAGACCGAGCGTGCGTCCGGAAATATGCCAGTTCATGCCGTTGGGGTCCTCCCAGTTTCCGGCGCGGACGGCTTTGTCGTAATGCACCACGCGGCGGATCAGGGAAAAAAGCAGCGTCACGGCGTGTTCCGCGACGCTTTCGGCGATGGATTCGGGTGTGTTCATAACTTCAATTCCGAGTTCTTTCGCCGCCGCCACGGGCAGGGCGTCGATCCCGCTGCCGCTGCGGAAAATGCCTCTGCATTTCGGCAGCCGCTTCAGCACGTCGCCGGTCAATCCGGGATTCGGACCGAACATCCAGACCAGGTCGGCGTCCTGTGCGAACGCTTCGACTTCTTCCGGAGAGTGACATTTACGGCAGGCCAGTTCAATCCCGGCCTCGCGGATCGGATTCAGGTATTCCGCCGGCACGGCGTTTTCATCACCGGTGATCAGGACCGTTTTCATTTGCCGTCGCGCTCCTTGATCATGCCGCGGAAGCCCTGGGCCATGAATGCCCAGTCACTGCCCATGGCGATCCAGTCGACGCCGCGTTCCTGCCAGCGGGAAAGCGGACCCGAGGCGGTGCCGAGCATTTTACCCGCGGCTTTGGTTTTGCGGCAGATTTCATCAATGACTTTGTTGAGTTCGTCGTCTTCAGTCTGACAGAGAATGCCCATGCTGCCGGAAAGATCGCACGGTCCGACGCAGATGCAGTCCAGTCCCGGCACTTTCAGGATGGCGTCCAGATTCCGGACCGCGTCCACATGTTCGATTTGCACGATCACCAGCGGTTCGGAGTCGGAAAGTTTCAGGTAGTCGAACAGGTCGTCGGCGCCGTAGCGGGTGGCTCTCCGGACGCCGCAGCCGCGGATTCCGCGCGGGGGATAGCGGCAGGCCGCCACGGCCGCCTCGGCTTCTTCGGCGGAGTTGACCATCGGGATGATGACGCCCGCGGGCGCCAGGTCCAATACCGGTTTGAGCACGCCCGGATCGTTGGCGCAGACCCGCACGAACGGCGCGCAGCCGGTGCCGCGGCAGGCCGTTACATGGCCCTTGATCGTGTCCAGCGTGTGGGGGCCGTGTTCCGCGTCGATCCAGACGAAGTCGAGCCCGCAGTCGCCCGCGCATTCGCAGACGGCCAGATCGGAGAGTGTCACGACCGCGCCGATGCCGGTTTTTCCGGCGGCGATGGTCTGTTTGAATTTTTCGAGATGATTGATGTCCATTTTCGCAATCCTCAGATTATTATGGATTCCTGAATTCTAATCAATAAGATACCATGTTTCAAAGAAAAATCAAGAAATTTTTCAATAAAAAATATTATTTTATATTGTAAAATGAACGATGGGGTGTTATAGTATCCGGGAAACAAAACAAGGAGCGGCGTATGATCCAGGTGGTCGAACGGGTTTTCAGCATTCTGGAGGAGTTGAGTCTGGACGGCGAAGTCTCGCTGGATTCCCTTGCCCGGATCACCGGACTGAACAAGGGAACGCTCTGCAATATCCTGCGGTCGATGATCGAACTCGGCTATGTCCTCCGCACCCGGGAAAGTCATTATGCGCTGTCCGACCGTTTCCGCGAGCTTGCCGGGACCGAAAAGTTTTCCGCTGCCGAACTGGAGCGGATGCGCCGGACCGTCGCTTCTCTGGCCGAAGCGACCGGGGAGTCGGGTGTGCTGTCCATTCTGCGCGGCGACCGCGTAGCCGTGGTGACGCAGGCGCAGCATTCGCGTCCGCTGATGATCAATCCGGTGGAAGTTTATGCCGCATTGTCGCTCTATCACAGCGTTTCCGGTCGGATACTGGTGGCGCACCTTTCCCCCGAACAGCGCACCGCTCTGGTCGGCCGCCTCGGGCTGCCCGGCGGACAGTGGGACGGAATCGACTCGCTGCCCGCATTCGAAAAAGTCTGCCGTAAAATCCGCCGGGAAGCGCTTTCGGTCATGAAGAACGCCGAACAGGGGATCATCGCTTTCGCGGTCCCGGTTGCCCGGCCCACCGGCGGCTTCCTGTCGCTCGGATTGACCATGCCGCTGATGCGCTGCTCCGCGGAAGTCCGCAGGCGGATACCGGTTCTGCTGCACGAACATGCCGCCGGACTTTCCCGCTGAAACACTGTTTTCCCCGGAAAAGTTTTTTCCGATTTCTCCGGAACGGTGCTTGCTTTTTCCGCGTCGCGGTGATAAAATAAAAGTCAGTTTCCAACCGGCCGTTTGCGGCTGAAATCTGAACAAAGGAGGTATCGAATCATGTCAGGCAAACTTCTTCTCCCGTTCGCAGCTCTTCTGCTGACCGTCGTCTCCGGCTGCGGCACCACCGGCACAACCAGGGAATGCCGTCCCGCCGAGCCCCCGCCGTCGAGTATTGCCGACGTCTGCAAATTCCTGAAGCAGAACCGGACCTACTATCTGGCCACCGTGGACGGCGACCAGCCTCGCGTCCGCCCGTTCGGGACCGCGCTGCTGTTCGAGGGAAAACTCTACATCCAGACCGGACGGAAGAAAAACGTCTCCAAACAGATCGGAAAAAACGCCAAGGTGGAACTGTGCTCCTATGACGGTTCCTCCCGCTGGCTCCGTCTCTCCGGAACGCTGGTCGACGACAACCGCCGCGAAGCGAAAGCCGCGATGCTGGACGCCCATCCTGGACTGAAGAAGATGTACAGTCCCGACGATGACAACACGCAGGTCCTCTATTTCAAGAACGCCGAGGCTGTGTTCTATTCGTTCACAGCTCCGCCCGTCACGGTGAAATTCTGAACTGACCGGAAGAACGTTTTTTCCAAAAAATGATCCCCGCAGACCCTCTGCCGAAGACGGCCGGGCGTGCGGGGGTTCTTATTGCTGATGTTTCCGCTTTTTTCAGGCGTTGAGGGCCTGATCGAAGTCCGCTTTCAGATCGTCGATATGTTCGAGACCGACCGAGAGCCGGATCAGATCGGGCGAGACGCCGGCGGCGACCAGTTCCTCGTCGGAGAGCTGGCGGTGGGTCATGCTGGCCGGATGCAGTACGCAGGTACGCAGATCGGCCACATGGACGCAGATCGCGGCCAGTTTCAGGGCGTTCATCACTTTTTCTCCGGCCTTGCTGCCGCCTTTGACTCCGAAGGTGATCACGCCGGAGCAGCCGCGCGGCAGATATTTCTTCGCCAGCTCATGATACGGGCTGGATTTCAGTCCGGGATAGTTGACCCAGCCGACCTTCGGATGTTTTTCCAGAAATTCGGCCATCGCCAGCGCGTTGGAGCAGTGACGGTCCATGCGGACGGCCAGCGTTTCGGTGCCCATCATGTTGAGGAAGGCGTTGAACGGCTGCATCGGATTGCCGAGGTCGCGAATCCACTGGACGCGAAGCTTGACCGAATACGGCGCGGCGGGGAAGTCGCGCATGTAGGCGGTGCCGTGGTAGCTCGGATCGGGCTCGACCATTTCCGGGAATTTGCCGTTGCCCCAGTCGAAGCCGCCTTTTTCGACCACGATTCCGCCGAGGGTGACGGCATGACCGTCCAGATATTTGGTGGTGGAGTGCACCACGATGTCCGCGCCGAAATCGAACGGACGGCAGAGATACGGGGTCGGGAACGTGTTGTCCACAATCAGCGGCAGGCCGTGCTTGTGCGCGACCGCGGCCATTTTTTCGACATCCAGCACCACCAGCGCCGGATTGGCCAGCATTTCAGCGAAAATCGCTTTGGTGTTCGGACGGATCGCCTTTTCGATTTCATCCGGCGAGGCGTCGGGCAGGACGAAGGAAAACTCGATGCCGAGTTTCTTGAACGTGTTGGTGAACAGCGAAACGGTTCCGCCGTAGAGACTGGAAACCGCTACCACATGGTCGCCGCAGCGGGCGATGTTCAGAATGGAAAGCGCGCTGGCGCTCTGACCGGAACTGGTGGCCACGGCCATGACGCCGCCTTCCAGCGCGGCGATCTTCTTCTCGAAGCAGTCCACGGTCGGATTGGCCAGCCGGGTGTAGAAGAATCCTGCGCGTTTGAGGTCGAAGAGATCGGCGACGCTCTGCGCGTCATCGTATTTGTAGGTCGTGCTCTGAGTGATGGGCACCGTGCGGGGGCCTCCGTTTTCCGGGGTGTAGCCGGCCTGGACCGCCAGCGTTTCAAGTTTCCAGTTCATCTGTATATTCTCCTTGTTTGGTAAGAATCATTATTCCGGCGGAGCGCGTTTTGATTCCGGCGCATGGCCGGGGTAAACAAGCACGTGCGCCTTTTTCCAGGTTCAGCCTTGGATTTTCCGTTTCAGCGTGGAAAGCGAACGCCGGAAATCATCGCTGGCGTCGCTGAGTTTTTTGACCTGATTCATCGCATGAAGCACGGTGGCGTGGTTGCGTCCGCCGAAAGCATTGCCGATATCCGAGAGGGAAAGATCGGTCATCTCGCGGGCGAAATACATGGCCATCATGCGAGGCTCGGCGATATTTTTCGGCCGTTTGGCGCCGGTCAGATCGCTGACCCGCAGCTGGAAATGTTCGGCCACGGTCTGCTGAATGCGGTCGACCGTGACTTTGCGCGTCTCCGCTTCCTTGTCGAGCATGTCCGCCAGGATTCCTTCGGCTTCGTTCATCGGCACGGCGCGTCCGAGCATGGACGAATAGGCGACCAGACGCATCAGAGCGCCTTTCAGGGTCCGGATGCTGGAGGATATCCGTTCGGCGATGTAATGGATCACGTCCGGCGACAGTTTGATCAGCTGTTCCTTCTGTTCATACTGCAGAATGGAAAGCCGGGTTTCGAACGTGGTCGGGGAGGTGATCTGGGTGGTGACGCCGGATTCGAACCGGGTGACCAGCCGGGCTTCGAGTCCGCGGATTTCCGAGGGCTGCTTGTCGGAAGTCAGAATGATCTGCTTGCCGGCATTGTAGAGCGTATTGAAGGTGTTGAAGAATTCTTCCTGAATCTGGTCCTTGCCGCCGAGCTGGTGCACGTCGTCGACCAGCAGCACGTCCACGTCGCGGAAATGGTTGCGGAACTCGAAGTGGGACTTGAAGGTCGAATGGGTATGCAGGGAATCCAGATAGGCGTTGAGGAACGCTTCGCAGGTGATGTAGCGCACCGTGGCGTGCGGACGGTTCCGGTGGACGTAATTGGCGACCGCCTGAATGAGATGGGTTTTACCCATGCCGGTGCTGCCGTAAATATAAAGCGGATTGAATTTGCCCGGCTCCTGCGCCGCGGTCAGGGCCGCCGAATAGGCATAGCGGTTCTCTTCGCCGACGATGAAATTGTCGAAGGTGTAGTCGGCCAGACAGTTGGGCGCGTTGGGGGTCGGCGGGATCTCCGGTTCGGGCCGGACTTCCGGTTCCTGCCGGACGGCCGCATCCTCCGCGATTTCTTCGCTGAAGACCGCCTGATGGCCGGTTTCCAGATCGAAAGCCAAAGCTTTCCCTGCCGCGGCCAGCAGTCCGTCGGCAATAATGTCGGCGTAATTGCTGCGCAGCCATTGTTCATAAATTTCATCCGATACGCCGAGAATGATTTTTTCTTCCTCCATACGTACCGGGACAATTCCTTCAAACCACTGAGCGAATACGCGTTCGGGTATTTTTTTCCGTATCGCCGAACACGCGGTGCTCCAAAGTTTTGAGGCGACCGAACTCTCCTCTTCCATTTCCGCTTTACCGTCCCTTCAACCCGGTTATTAACATTTTTTCCGTCCGGCGCTCGAAACCACGTCTGGACCGGTCCGGAAATCCTGTTTGATCCTTCTTTTTTTCTTCTTTTTCTATTTCATACAGTATCAGCCATTTGCAATTTCATTTTAATGAATTTCGAGCTCAATTTCAGCAGTCCGGCTCTCTCGAACGCGCTTTTTATGCGCTTTCCGGAACGCCTTTCCGCACCTTCCGGTTCAATCCGATTCCGGAAAGTTTCGTAAAAACCCGAATCCGTGCAGGAAACGACTGATTTATGAAAGTTGTTGACAAGTTATTAACAAGCAGCACTATTCCCCGGTGGGAATATACCTGTTACTTTGTACCCGAAAGCGAAATATGCAAGTGCGAAAAGCAAAATCTTTTCAAATTTATTTTTCATTTTTTTTCATTTCGGGACTTGACAAAGAGCCGGTTGGTTATTTTGACGTCAAATAAGACGTTTTTGTCCCGCCCGGTCCGGGAAATATATCCGGCGGCACAGGTTTGTCAAGCGGGAAAGAAAAATTTTCATCCGGATTTCTTTCCCCTCTTGAAAAAGTCCGCTTCCGTGCTACAATTATGGCTGACCCGTTCCGGCTGAGAACGGGATTTTCAAAGGACAAGCACGGAGGATTCCACAATGAAAACCATTATCATCGGCGGAGTTGCCGCGGGCGCCAGCGCAGCCGCGCGGTTGAGACGGCTGGACGAACATGCGCAGATCATCCTGCTCGAAAAAGGACAATTCATTTCCTATGCGAACTGCGGTCTCCCGTACCATCTCGGCGGCGTCATTCCCGATCGCGATAACCTGCTGGTCATGGCGCCCGAAAAGTTCCATAACTGGTTCGATATCGAGGTCCGGACCGAAAACGAAGCGGTCCGGATCGACCGATCCGGAAAAATCCTGCATATCCGCCGGGCGGACGGCTCCGAGTATCAGGAATCCTACGACAAGCTCCTGATCGCGACCGGCGCGGTTCCCTCCGGCGAGGTTACGCAGAGCCGGGTGCTGCATCTCTGGACTCTGGGTGACATGGACCGGATCGCCGCGCGTTTGAACGGCGCGAAACGTGTTCTGATCGTCGGCGCCGGATTCATCGGTCTGGAAGTTGCGGAAAATCTGAAGGCGCGCGGGCTGGACGTGACCATCATCCAGCGTAGCGGGCACGTGCTGCCGACTCTGGATGCGGAAATGGCGCAGCCGCTCGCGGACGAACTGACCCGCGCCGGAATCGAACTCCGTTTCGGCTGTCAGGTGAAGCAATATAAGGAACACGCCGATTCGGTCGAAGTCCTGCTCGACTCCGGCGAGACTCTCGCCGCCGATCTGGCGATCGTTTCCACCGGCGTGACGCCCAATTCCAAACTCGCGCAGGAGTGCGGGCTTGCGTGCGGCGCGCGCGGGCATATCATTGTTGACGGGCACATGCGGACCTCCGATCCGGACATCTATGCCGCGGGCGACGTGGTGGAAGTGACCGACCCGGTGTTCGGCGGTCCGGCCGCGATCCCGCTGGCGGGTCCCGCCAACAAACAGGGACGGATCGCCGCCGACGCCATCGCGGGCCGCGATTCCGCTTACCGCGGCAGTTTCGGGACCAGCGTGGTCAAGGTCGGTTCGCTTACTGCCGCCTCGGTCGGACTCACCGAAAAACGCCTGAAGCAGCTGGGCAAATCCTGGCGGAAACTGTATCTGCATCCGGCCTCGAACGCCTCGTATTTCCCCGGCGGCGCGCGCATGACGCTGAAACTGCTGTTCGGGGACGACGGCACGATCTACGGTGCGCAGATCGTCGGCGCCAAAGGTGTGGACAAGCGGATCGACACCATTGCGCAGGCGATGCGGAATCGTCTGACCGCGCCGCAGCTGGGCGAACTCGAACTGGCTTACGCGCCGCCTTACAGTTCCGCCAAGGACCCGGTCAATTTCGCCGGATTCGTCGCCGAAAACATTCTGAGCGGTCTGACCGATGTGGTATATTCCGATTCCATTCCGGCGGACGCGGTCGTTCTGGACGTGCGCGAACCGGAGGAATACGAGCTCGGGTCCATCCCCGGTGCGCTCAATTTCCCGCTCGGAAAAATCCGGGAACAGCTGGAAAAACTGGATAAGAGCAAACAGTACGTCACCTTTTGTCAGGTCGGTTTGCGCGGTTATCTGGCCGAGCGCATCCTGAAACAGCACGGCTTCAAAGCAGCCAATCTTTCCGGCGGCTGGCTGACCTGGAAACTGTTTCATCCGCAGCCTGTAAAGCGCTCCGATGCGATGCCGAAGACGGTCCCGCCCGCGGGAAAGATTGCCGCTTCCGCCGTCCCGCTGAACACTCTTGACGTCCGCACCCTGCAGTGTCCCGGTCCGGTGATGAAATTGAAAAAGGCGGTGGGCGGTCTGTCCGAGGGCGGCGGGATTCACCTGCTGGCCGCGCCGACCTTCGAACACGATCTGCTGAACTGGGCCAAGGGCGCCGGCTGCCGCGTGGAGAATCTGATTCGGACCGGCGTCCAGCTGGAAGCGGACGTGTTCAAGACCTCCGGAAATCCGGCGGGTTCGTCAGCTTCGGTCCCGAAGGAGAAAACGGTTTCGATGGTGGTCTTCAGCAGCGATTTCGACCGGGCGATGGCCGCGCTGATTCTGGCCAACGGCTTTGCCGCCGCCGGGGCGAAAGTGAATCTCTTTTTCACGTTCTGGGGTCTTTCCGTCCTGCGGAAGAATCCCGCGCCCTATGTGAAGAAGAATCTGATCTCCCGGATGTTCGGCTGGATGCTTCCCAAAGGCGCGACGAAGCTGGCGCTCTCCAAAATGAACATGATGGGCATGGGCGGCGCAATGATGAAATCGGTGATGAAGCGCAAAGGCGTGCTTGCGCTGCCGGAATTGATCCGGTCCGCCCGCGAGGCCGGTGTCCGGTTCATCGCCTGCGATATGGCGATGGACGTCATGGGAATCAGCCGCGAGGAATTGATCGAGATCGATGAAGTCGCCGGAGTTGCCACTTTCGCCGCGCTCGCCGGGGAAAGCTCCAACACCTTGTTCATCTGAGCGTTTATCACGCCAATAAAAACGCCGGAGCGGCACTGGCTGCTCCGGCGGTAATTCTGCCTGAAAAAGCGGAATGGATCAGTAATTTTCCGCTTCGAGCTGGAAATAGGCTTTCGGGTGGGCGCAGACCGGACAGACTTCCGGCGCTTTTTCGCCTTCGATGATGGCGCCGCAGTTGCGGCACTGCCAGCGGTTCTTGCCGACGCGGACCCAGACTTCGCCGCCTTCGATGTTGGCGATGAGTTTGCGGTAACGCTCCTCGTGATGCTTTTCGATTTTTGCGACGTCTTCGAACATGGCGGCGATTTTGTCGAATCCTTCGGCACGGGCTTCTTCGGCGAATTTCCGGTACATTTCGGTCCATTCCTCGTGTTCGCCGGCGGCGGCCGCGGCGAGATTCGCCAGCGTATCGCCGATGCCGCCGAGTTCCTTGAACCAGAGCTTGGCGTGTTCTTTTTCGTTCAGTGCGGTTTCCTGAAAGATCGCCGCAATCTGTTCATAGCCTTCCTTTTTTGCTTTCGAGGCGAAATAGTCATACTTGTTGCGTGCCTGGGATTCTCCGGCGAAGGCAAATGCCAGATTCGCCGCGGTCTTGCTTCCTTTGAGTTCCATTTTTTTCTCCTTTGGTTTGTTGCGGGCGTTTTTCGATCAAATCCGCGGGGTGACGGTTGAAACGGGATGAATATAATCTGGCCGCCTGGATTTTTCAAGACGGTCTTTGAAAAAATAATTCAAAAATCAATCTTTTTTAATTCTTCGGGGAATATCGGAAAGTTGGCATGTCCGCATGGCTTTGCCCCGCGGCCGCGACCAGTTTTTTTCGATTTTTCGTAAAAAGTATTTGCAAATGCTGCGGATATGCGGTATATTACCAAGCTTTTATTTGGAATGTTTTTTCATTCCGCAAACAACAACCAAAAAACTCAGAACGGAGTTGGCTGAAAAGATGGGTAGAGCCAAGTGTGTGGCAGTGGTCGGCGTCACCGGCGCCGTCGGTCTCGAAATGTTGGAAACACTCGAAAAGCGTAATTTCCCGGTGTCTTCCATAAAACTTCTGGCGTCTGCACGGTCCGCGGGTAAAAAACTGAAATTCAAAGGCGAAGATATCACCGTCGAGGAACTCACCGAAAACTCCTTCAAGGGAGTCGATTACGCGCTGTTCAGTGCGGGCGGTTCCATTTCGGAAGCTTTTGCGAAGGCCTGCGTCGACTCCGGTGCGGTCATGATCGACAACTCCAGCGCGTTCCGCATGGTTGACACCGTGCCGCTGGTGATTCCGGAGATCAATGCCGAGGATGCGTTCAAACATCAGGGCATCATCGCGAATCCGAACTGCACGACGGCGATCATGGCGGTGGCCGTGTGGCCGCTGCATCTGGCGAAAAAGGTCAGACGACTGGTCTGCTCGACCTATCAGGCCGCGAGCGGCGGCGGAGCTCCCGCGATGCAGGAACTGATCGACCAGACCCGTGCGATTCTGGAGGGCAAGCCGGTCGAGGTGAAAGTCATGGCCCAGCAGATCGCGTTCAACCTGTTCCCGCATATCGACGTTTTCCAGCCCAACGGCTACAGCAAAGAAGAGATGAAGATGGTCAACGAGACCCGCAAGATCATGCACGCGCCCGAAATGCAGATTACCTGCACGTCGGTGCGGGTGCCGGTGCTCCGGGCCCATTCCGAATCGATCAACCTCGAATTCGAGCAGGAGATCACGCCCGAAGAAGCCCGCGCGATCCTGGCGAAAGCTCCCGGCGTGGAAGTCTTTGACAATCCTGCCGAAAAACAGTATCCGATGCCGATCAACGTCACCGGCAAATATGACGTCCAGGTCGGACGCATCCGGCAGGATATTTCCCGGAGCGACAAACGCGGCCTTGATCTGTTCGTCAGCGGCGACCAGCTGCTCAAGGGCGCAGCCCTGAACGCGGTCCAGATCGCCGAAGTGCTCAACCGCTGATTTTCAGCGTGTCGTGCGACAACGCTCCGGGATTGCCCGGAGCGTTTTTCGTAAAAAGGAACAGACGGCAGAAAAAACGAAAACCGAATTGATATTTCCGGAGGAAAGAAAATGATCGAACAGGCTTCCGATGCGTTTGTGTGCGTGGTCGATTTGCAGGAAAAACTGGTGCCGACGCAGAGTAATCCGGCCGAACTGATGAAACGGGTCGGGATCATGCTTGGCGGAGCACGTGCGTTGGATATCCCGTTTGTCGCCGCCCAGCAGTATCCGAAGGGACTCGGCGAACTTCTGCCCGAGGTGAAGGAACTGCTCCCGGCGGGGACCAGCATCACGGACAAAATCACGTTTTCCTGTTTCGGCACGCCGGAATTTCAGGCGGCTGCGGCCGCACTCAATCGGAAACAGATGATCCTGCTGGGGGTGGAGACGCATGTCTGCGTGCTTCAGACCGCGTTCGACGCCATGAAGCTGGGTTACGAAGTTTATCTGGTCGAGGACTGCACCGATTCGCGGCACGGATTCGACCGTGCGGCCGGCCTGGCGCTGATGCGGGAATCCGGCGTCAAGATCGTTACTTCCGAGATGCTGCTGTTCCAGCTCATGCACGACTCGAAACATCCGGCATTCAAAACCATTTCCAAACTGGTCCGGTGAGACGGTTTTCCGGAAGCTGAGCCGAGGTGAAAATGCTTGATGCGAATTCGAATCCCGTGCGGGTCAATCTTCATACGCATACCGCCCGGTGCAACCATGCGACCGGTTCGGTGGACGATTACTGCCGGGAGGCAGTCAAGGCGGGAATCTCCATTCTCGGTTTCTCCGATCATTCCCCGTTTCCCGACGGGGAATATGGCGCTTCGCGCATGGCGTTCTCCGACCTGCCCGATTATCTCCGTGAGATCGAAGAGGCGCGGGTCAAATATCCGCAGCTGACGATCTTTGCCGGGCTGGAACTGGATTACCGTCCGGTGCTGGGGCGTCAGTTTTACTCGGAACTGATCGAACGCTTTCAGCTGGATTACGTGCTTGGGGGAGTGCATCATCTGCCGGCGGCCGAGGGGAGACCGGCCCAGCACGTGACCGCGGAAAGACCGATGACGGTCGCGACACTGCGCGCGTTCGTGCGGCAATCGATCGCATTCATGGAACTGGGGCTGATCGAATATCTGGCGCACCCCGACATCACCGCACTCAGTCTGGAACGCTGGACGCCTGAAGTCCGTGCGGCTTATTGGGATCTGCTCGAGGCGGCGGCTTCGCTGCATGTTCCGCTGGAAATCAACGCCTATGGTCTGCGGAAAAAACCGGTGGAAACTCCGGAGGGAACCCGTCCGCCGTATCCGTGGCTGCCGTTCTGGGAACTGGCGGCGGAACATGGCTCGATCGAGGCAGTCGCCGGGTCGGACGCCCATCGTCCGGAAGATGTCTGGGGCAATCTGGACGATGCGATTGCGATCGGGACCCGGTTCGGGTTTGCAATGCAGAATTACAATACAGCCCGCCGCATCATTGCCCGCCGCGAAAGCCGCAAAAAATGAAACATCCTGTCCTGCAGAAACTTCCCGTTTCGTTGTGAAAAGTTTGTTTCAATAATAAAACAGTAATAAATTACAATCAATCCTCCTTGTCTCATTTCTTTTCCGTGTCTATATTTGACTTCGGAAAGCGGTTCGCTGCCGGTGCGGATGTTAAAAATTAACATTTTTTGTCAGAAAAAAACAGTCCCCGGCCGGTTTTTGACTTGCCCCTGCGGGGAAAGCGGGTTATAATACGGTCAGGGACCGGTAGAGGAATGCACCGGAAACAGATGAAAAAAGAATATGTCAGAAGGCCATAATTGAATTTGCAACCAAAAGTGGAGGTATGAAAATGTCTCGTAACGAATCCCTGGAAAGCATTATCGTCAATAATGCGCATCAACTGGAAGAGTGCTGCGAAAAACTGTTCCGCATCATGCCGGAATATTTTTTCGTGACGGTGAACAATGACATTCTGGCCATGCTGCTGCCGTGCATTTCGCAGCTGCAGCCGGGGAGTCCGGCCATCGAACGCCGTCACGACCGCAAACTTTATCGGATGTATCTGGCCTCGCATGACAACATGCACGAATACAATCTGGCGGAAAAACTGCATTTCAGCGGCGCACTGATCCATGAATCCGCGCATCCGTTCATTTCCGAAAACGGCAAGGATTATTACCTGGTGGTGGAAATGTTCACGCTGGAACCCGAATACGGCTCCGCCGGCCGTTTCTCTTTCGACGAAATCTGCGAAATCGCTCCGAAAATGGATAAGGCGCACCGCGCGGCCCTGAAGAAACTCTACGGCCGGCTGAACTGGAGCCAGCTCAACGATTTGACCGAAGACCGTCTGCTCGAACGCATGGAAATGGCGCTGACGGTCGAAGGCCGCGCCTGTGCTGCGGTCCGGATCAACGAACAGGCCAGCGGATGCCGGATGCTCGTGCTGGCGCAGAACGCCGGCAGCGGCAGTTCCTATTTCAACCTGATCGTGGCCGCGCTGAATCTTTACGGCTTCAACATCAAACGGGCCTACTGGCGGCAGTTCGCCCATTCCGACGACATCAACGATCTGGCGCACGTCACCGTCGACTGCGGCAGTTTCTATTTCTCCGGCGACAAGAGCCGTCTGGCGGAACTCGAACGCGCGGTCAAATCGCTTTACTGGGGACAGATCGACGACATCTTCTATCAGGAATTCTGCCTCAAACGCGGGGTCAATCCGGCGGACGCGGCTTTCTTCCGCGCCGCGGCGGAATTTCTCCACAGCCAGTTCGCGTTCGTCAACCATTCCGCCTACATGGAAAACAACATCAAACGGCTCATCACCATTTATCCGGAACTTTCCTTCCGAATCTTCCAGCTGTTCTGCGACAAGTTCGATCCCGCCCGGAAACGTCCCTCCGCCAAGGCGTTGAAAGCCGAAGCCGCCGCGATCGAGGACGAGATCGCCGGAATCAACAGCGGTCTGGGCGAGCGCGACGCCTGGGCGAAAAACATCTTCCGTGCCATGCTGACCTGGGTCGAGTGCATCCGCAAGAGCAATTTCTTCGTGGCGGACAAAGGGGCGCTGGCGTTCCGGCTGGACCCCGCGTTCATGGAATTCTTCGGTTCGATTTCCGAAAACTACGTCAAGGCGTTTCCCGCGGACCGTCCCTTCGGCGTGTTCTTCTTCTACCGTTCCAATGCGGCCGGCTTCCAGATTCGTTTCTCGGACATCGCCCGCGGCGGCTGGCGGACCGTGATCCCGCGCCGCATTCCGGTGCTGCTGGAAAGCCGCGATCTCTACAACGCCGCGCACGACGAACTGTTCCGCGAAGGCTATGTGCTGGCGCATACCCAGCACATGAAGAACAAGGACATCTACGAGGGCGGCTCCAAGATGATCCTGCTGCTGGACACCGAACTCCCGCGGGAAAAAGTCAAACCGACTCTGTGGGAAGCGCAGGCGGCCGTGTTCGACGCATTCCTTTCGCTGATCAACTGCGATGAAAACGGCAAGCTCCGCGAAAAGGCGATCGTCGACGCTCTCGGCCGCCGCGAGATCATCGAGATCGGTCCGGATGAAAACATGTTCGACACCATGATCTCCTACATGGGCGATTACGCCGCGGCCCGCGGCTACGTGCTCGGCAGCGGCATCATTTCCGGCAAGCCCGAAAGCGGCATCAACCACAAGGAATACGGCGTGACCAGTTTCGGCGTGCACACCTATCTGGTCCGCACCCTCAAAGAGTTCGGGATCGATCCACGCAAGGATGAATTCACGGTCAAGATTTCCGGCGGACCTGCCGGAGACGTGGCCGGCAATATGATGAAGCTGCTGCTCCGCCGCGAAAACGGCAAGGCCGCTTATCCGAAAATGCGCATCGTCGCCATTACCGACGGTCCGGCCGCCATTTACGACCCCGCCGGAATCGACCGCGCCGGGCTGGAAAAACTGCTGCTGAAGCAGAATCTCGACGCCTTCGATCCGAAGCTGCTCAAAGGCGAGGGCGCGGTCATGCTGTTCTCCGAGATCAAAACCGACCGGAACGGCGACGAACATCACCGCGCGGTCGAGGTCCGGAAGGGAAAGAAGACCGAAATTACGCTCAGCCGCGATGAATTCATGCGCCGGTTCCAGAGCAATCTGGAAACCTACGCGGACTTCTTCATTCCCTGCGGCGGACGTCCCTCCACGATCAACAGCTCCAACTGGGACCGCTATGTCAAACGCGACGGCCGCGGCTGTCTGGCCATCGTCGAAGGCGCCAACTCCTTCCTCACTCCGGACGCCCGGGTGCAGCTGCAGCAGAACGGCGTTCTGATCGTGAAAGACGCTTCCGCCAACAAGTGCGGCGTAATCACTTCGTCCTACGAAATCCTGAGCGGCTTGATGCTGAATCCGCAGGAGTTCATCAAGGCGAAACCCGTGCTGGTGCCGCAAGTGATGAAGAAACTGGAGCAGACCGCTTCCCGCGAGGCGGAATGGCTGTTCTCCATGCGGCACACGTCCAATCGGATGATGACCGAGCTGACCGAAGTCCTTTCGCGTTCGATCAATGCCAAGAACATTCAGATCGGCGAATATCTGGACAAGCATCCGGAACTGATTTCCGACGAGATCATTCTGGCGCATCTGCCGGAAATCTTCCGGAAACAGTATAAATCCCGGCTGGGACGCATTCCCGCCGAATACCGCAAGGCGATCGTTTCCGTCGAACTGGCCGCACGGATCATCTACACTTCCGCGAACCGGCTGGAAGACGAGATCGCCCGCGTCTGCAAATAAATCCCCTCCCGGGAAACGGGAAAAATACAGCTCCGCGCCGTTCAGACGCGGAGTTTTTTTGTTTTTCGGCTTGTAAAAAAGGAATCAGAACGGTATATTGATATTTTAATTATTGATTTGCTGAACAAAAAAATCGGATCGAGACACCATGAACAAACAATCAGGCAGTTATACCACCGGACCGATCCGGCGGAGCATGTGCAAAACGGCGCTGGCGATGATCCCCGCGACTCTGGCGCTCTGCGGATACAATCTGGCGGACACTTATTTCGTCGGCCGGCTGCCCGGCGTGAGCCCGCTGGCGGCGATGGGATTCACCCTGCCGGTCATCATGCTGATCGGCTGCATCTTCCGCGGACTGGCCATCGGGGTCATGACCACCTGTGCGCAGTCGCTGGGGGCGAAGAAACAGCAGCGGGCGTCGCATCTGGTCAGCGGCGGAGTGGGGCTCATTCTGCTGATTTCCATTTTGGTTGCGGTGCTGGGCATGGCGTTTTCCAAACCGCTGTTTGCACTGTTCGGCGCGCAGGGCGAAACGCTGCAGCTGGTGGAAAAGTATATGGATATCTGGTTCTTCGGTTGTGCGACCGCTTCGCTTTCCATGACGGGCAACGATCTGCTGATCGCCAGCGGAGATTCGCGCGTGGCGAGTTTTTCGATGATGCTCGGACTGGCCGTAAACGTGGTGATGGACCCGTTGTTCATCTTCGGTTTCGGTCCGCTGCCGGGCATGGGAATCGCCGGGGCGGCGCTGGCCACGATCATCGCGCAGAGCATCGGCACCATTCTGGTGATGTGCGTGCTGCATTTCCGTCACCGGCTGCTGATGTTCGAGCGGATTCCGCGCGATGTCCTGTTCAAGTCCTGGCTTCTGATGCTCAAATACGCCGGACCGTCGATCATCGGCATGTTGATGATGCCGCTGGGGATTTCGGTCATGACGCGGATTACGGCGGGATTCGGCGATGTGGCGGTGGCCGCGGTGTCGGCTGCCGGACGTCTGGAAATGGCGGCTTTCGTGATCCCGATGTCGCTGGGCATGACGCTGATGCCTTTTGCCGGACAGAATTACGGGGCGAAGCAGTATGACCGGATTTGCGAGGGACGGCGTTTTTCCATGCGTTTTGCGCTGTTTTTCCTGACCGGGGCGGCGCTGATCTTCACTTTCTTCGCCGATCAGATCGTCGTCTGGTTCAAGGATGATGCGGAAATCTGCCGCATCATGGCCCAGTGTCTGCGGATCACGTCGTGGGGATTTGCCGGGGTGGAAATCCACCGGTTCGCCGGCTTCTTCTACACCGGCTGCGGACGTCCCTCCGCCTCGGCCTGGCTGAATGCTCTGCGCATTATCGGTCTGCTGATTCCGTTGTCGCTGGCCGCACTGTTCATGCACTGGCTGACCGGACTTTTTATCGCACGCCTGATTGCGGACGTGCTGTCCGCGGTCATAGCCTATTCGCTGGTGCGGCGGATGACCAACCGGCTGTCAGTTGCCGGATGCTGACCGTTCGATTTCTACGGCGATATTTTCCCAGTGCATGGCCGCGCCGGGTTTGGTGATCCGGACCGTGGCGGTCTTGACTTCCGGGAAAGAGAGACAGAGCGCGGCGGTTTTTTCCGCGAGCGCTTCGAGCAGGAAACAGGATTCCTTTTCGGCCAGATCGAGCAGTTTTTTCTCCAGTTCGCGGTAATTGACCGTTCCGTTGAGCGTGTCGGTTTTTCCCGCCTGGGAAAAATCGCCCTGAAGTATCAGGTCGAAGATCAGTTTCTGCTTCTGACGGCGTTCTTCCGGGTAAGTGCCGATGATCGTGTTGACGGGGAAGCCGGTAATGAGAATTTTATCCATGGTGAGTCACAAGTTAGAAGATTCAAGTTACAAGTTACAAGTTTCAAGATTCAAGATTCAAGTTCAGTCCAGTCCAGTGAAGTAGGCAAGCTTTTCCAGCGAACTGGCGATGTCGATGCGGTCGACGAACACCCCTTTGGGCACTTTGAGCGGGACCGGCGCAAAATTCAGAATGCCGCGAATGCCCGCGCCGGTCATGCGGTCGGCCACCGATTGCGCGGACGCGGCCGGCACGGTGATGATTCCGAGGTTGATCTGTTTTTCCCGCACCAGCTGTTCGAAGCAGTCCAGATGATAACAGCGGCACCCGGAAACCACGCGGTTGACCCGGCGTTCGTCCGTATCGAATGCGGCGGCGATGGTCAGTTCCGGATGCTTGCTGGCAAAATAGGAAAGGATGGCTCGTCCGAGGTTGCCGATTCCGACCAGAGCGATGGTTCGTTCCTTGTTTCCGTTCAGAATCCGGGTGATCGCGTCGATCAGTTCGGCGACGGGGTATCCCCGGCGCGGACTGCCGCTGCAGCCGATTTCCATGAGATCGCGCCGGACCTGCGTGGAGGTATTGTGCGCCAGTTCCGCCAGCTGATGCGAGAACAGCATCTGCAGCCCTTTCGACTGCAGATCGGTCAGGATTCCCTTGTAGAGCACCATGCGTTCGATGGTTCGGGCCGGGATCGGTGCGTTCTTTTTCATGCCTGGTCCTCCGGTTTCGGGCGGCTGAGCCAGAGTGCGGCCCCGCCCAGGGCCAGCAGCAGCGCTTCAAATTGAAGCGTCGCGGTAAATCTCTTCCAGAGAAACAGCGCGGAAATCAGCATCGTCAGCAGTCCGGCCAACCAGAGGTGGTATCTCCGACGTCGGGCAAGTTTTCCCAGCACCAGAACCAGCATTGTCAGCAGGGTCAGAACCGGAAAGAGCAGCAGCGCGGCTCCGGTTCCGTTTTGCAGCCATGCGCTCCACCATTCGAGGAAAGTTCCGGACGAAAGAGTCCCGCGGACCAGCGGCAGCAGTTTGATCTCGTTCAGAAACGGGACCGAGCCGAAAACCAGCACCAGGGCCGCCATCAGTTTGACGGGTCCGCGGTAGACGGGGTATTCGGCTTCTTCTCTCCGGGCGCCCGCGCAGAGCCGTTTCCAGCCGGGAAAGTTCCAGACGGTCGGGAAATCCCGGCATTGCTTCGGCTTGACCGCCTGAATCCGGCAGCAGCGGGCATCCCGGTCGTAATAAACGCAGGAGCCGTCGGAGTTTTCCCGCAGGGAAAGCGAACGGCGGTCGGCGGTCAGCACGGTATGATCGCGGATGAAATCCCGCACCGGAATCTTGAGATATGCCGCAATGGCGTCGGCTTCCGGTTCGGATATCCGGACCGGACCTTCCCAGCGGCAGCAGGCGCCGCACCGAACGCAGTGAAATTTTTCAGGCATGGCACGGATATGGATTCTCTTTGTCCAGATCGTGACGGAGCAGCACGGCGGCTCCGTAGTGGAAACGTTTTCCTTCTTTCAGGAACCGGGCGAAAGTGTGCTGGAGACTGGTGCGCAGCGGGACGGTTCCGATGCCGTCGCGCGCGCCTTTGACCCCGAAGCAGCGGAAGATCGTGTCCGCTTCGCCGCGCCAGGGCATCAGGTAGCCGTTCTTCTGGAATGCGAGGATGTTGGAGTCGGGTTCCAGAATGCTTCCCAGCTGCGGATCGAGCAGCCAGGAGTCGCAGAAAAACGCTTTCCAGTGATAGTCCGGCAGATATTCCGCAAAGAAATCGCGGGCGCGGAACAGCGAGTCCCGGCAGGCCTGCGGTTTGAGCGGACCCGATTCCGGAATATGGATATTGATGACCGGATCGCCGGGTGCGAGTTCCTGTTTCCATTCCGATTTCAGCAGTTCGACCGCTTCGGGCGCGGTGAAACCGTCCGGTGCGACCGGATTTCCCTTCCAGCGCGTTTCATCTTCCGTCCAAGTGCTGAACCAGCTGTTTTCGGAAGGTTCTTCCTGAAGATCGTCCAGGATTCCCGCGGCGGTGAAACGGCTTTCGGCGGCGAACAGCGCGCGGACTTCTCCGGTCCGGACATTCCGGAAGAAACGGGTTTCCCCGGCATAGAGGAGACTGGTGTTGAACTGGAGCCGTCCGAACGCGACCAGCGTGAGATTGATATGACTCTGGAACCACCCCATGACCATCCAGGCCAGTCCGGGGGTGCCGAAATTGCGTTTGTGGTGAAGGGTCCAGACCGCCACGTCGGAGATAAGTTCATCGCGGACGGCCTCCGGCCAGTGACGCTGCTCATAACGCCGGATCATCAGGGGCAGTCCGGAGAGGATCAGCAGATAGTAGAAGACGCCGCGCAGATCGTCGCCGAGCAGCCGTCCGAGTTTCGGGTCTTCGGGAATGACTTCCCCGAGCGGGAATTCCTGGCGGTAGAGCAGGTCGTGAAATTCCCACAGCAGATGGACGAACGGATCGCGGAGCAGGAGCATGTTTTTCAGCCGGATGATTTCCGCAACGGTCGATTCATCCAGTCCGGTCATGGCGGAATATTGTGAAATGAAATCGTCCTGCAGGAACGGGATATTTTCAATGCCCGGGAAAGGGGCTGCCTGAGTGTCCATAAAAGAATTGCCTCCGTTGAGTTGCCGGGTTTAGCGCCGGGCCAGTTTGAAGATGTAAAATGCACCGAATATCTGGAACAGGGCAGGGGGAATCCAGACCAGATACTGCGGATAGAGTTTCGGGGATTCGCGCAAGGCGTCCGAGATCAGCACGCCGCCGAAGTAAATGCCGGCCAGCAGGACGCTGAGAAACAGTCCGACCGAGGTTTCCCGCCGACTGGTCCGCACCGCCAGCGGCATGCCCAGCAGGAGGAAGGCGATCGGCGCCAGCGCCAGCGCAACGCGCTGATTGAGTTCGACTTCCAGATCGGTGGTGTCCTCACCCTGTTTTTTCAGCAGACTCAACCGGGCAAGAATATCCATAAAACGGAGGAACTTGTCACGCTGGGTAACGTTTTCTTCGGTGAATTTGGTGCCGTAGTCGATGGTGAACGTGAGCGATTCGGAAAACGTATGGCGCATGGTGCTGCCTTCGTGAGCTACGATGGTGGCGTTGTTCAGAATCACGTTCATGACCTGCCGGTCCCGGTCGACTTCGACTTTGCCGCTGGCGGCGGTGACGTCCTGTTCCCAGTAGCCGTTTTTCCCCAGCCGGTAGACCTGAATCTCCCGGATGGTGCTGCCGTCCTTGCCGCCGATGTAGATCAGCAGATCATCGAATTTATTGGGGATGCCCGGCTCGAAGATCGAGGTGGGCTGATCCACCAGCACATTCCGGACCAGCGTCCGCGCCTTGCCCAGATAATACGGTCCGACCTGCAGCTGCAGATAGAGACAGATGCAGGTCAGCAGGAAGGCGATGACGATGATTGGGGAGACGATTTGGAGAATGGAAACCCCGGAGGAACGCATGGCGGTAATCTCATTGTCTGCGGAAAGTCTGCCGAAGACCAGCATGACCGAGACCAGTGCGGCCCAGGGGATGGTGAAAGCCAGCACGATCGGCAGCACGCAGAGCAGAAAGGTGAAAGCGTTTGCCGCCGGTACGCCGCTGGAAATGTATTCGAACACTTTCATGAGCCGGGCGCCGGTCATGCCGAACGTCAGAATCCCGATCGCCGTCAGAAACGTCGCCAGAAATGCCTTCGTCACATACAGATTCAATATTCTCATGACTTGTCTTTCCTGTTTTTTGTCAAAATAAGACAATGGGTAATGTAGCATGTTTTTTGCAAATGGAAAGCGGCAAGCGGAATTTTTTCCGGAAAAACTGAAGGGTTTGATGATATTTTTTCACATTGACACCTTGTCAAATCGGAAATCCGGCGATATATTACAGGTTTTGAAACGATGCAAACAAAGGAGATTTTTGCAGATGAAAGTTTTCAATTTCAACGCCGGACCCGCCATGCTGCCGACCTCGGTCATGGAAAGAGCACAGAAAGAATTTTGCAACTACAACGGAACCGGATGCGGTATTCTGGAGCAGTCTCACCGCGCCGCCCCGTTCCAGGCTGTCCTCGACAGCGCCAACCAGAACATCCGTGACGTCTTCGGGGTGTCCGAGGATTATGACATCGTTTACATTCAGGGCGGCGCCAGCATGCAGTTCGCCATGATCCCGATGAACCTGATGCAGGGCGCGGCCGATTACGTGGACACCGGCACGTGGTCTTCCAAAGCGATGAAGGAGGCCAAAGGCTTCGGCGAAGTCCGCACCGCGGCGTCCAGCAAGGAGACGAAATACGATCACATTCCGGATTTCTCCGAATGGAAACTTTCCGACGACGCCAGCTATGTGCACATCACCAGCAACAATACGATTTACGGCACCCAGTACCGTTCCTTCCCGAAGACCAAGGCTCCGCTGATCGCCGATATGTCCAGCGACATCATGTCCCGCCGTCTGAACGTTTCCGACTTCGGAATGATCTATGCCGGCGCCCAGAAGAATCTCGGTCCCAGCGGTCTGGCTCTGGTCATCATCCGCAAGGACCTGGTGAGCCGCACTCCGGCAACCGTGCCGACCATGCTCCGCTATGCGACCTACACGGAAAACAATTCCCTCTACAACACGCCTCCGACCTTCGGCATTTACATGATCAAGCTGGTCACGGACTGGATGAAGGAAGTCGGCGGACTGGAAGTCATCGAAAAATGGAACAACGCGAAAGCCGCGCTGCTCTATGAGGTGATCGACGCCTCCAACGGATTCTTCCGCACCCCGGTGAAAAAGGAAAGCCGTTCCTTCATGAACGTCGTCTTCCGTCTGCCCACCGAGGAACTGGAAGCCAAATTCCTGAAAGTCGTCTCCGAAAACGGCATGATCGGTCTGAAGGGTCACCGCTCGGTCGGCGGACTCCGCGCCAGCATCTACAACGCCATGCCGCTGGAAGGCGTTCAGAAACTGGTCGATCTCATGGAGAACTTCCGGAAAAACAACTGAGGTGACGAGACGGACGGGGCTTCCCTCCTGTCCGTCTTCCGTTTCGGAAAAGGAGGGAAAAAATGCTGCAGAAATATTCGGTTGAAAACGGTCGGCTGATTCAGGATTCGCCCGGTTTTCCCCAGATCAGCATTTACACCCGCCCGGACGAGACCGAGCGGCGGTATCTGATCGACCGATGCGGACTGGACGAACATACTCTGCTTTCCTCGACCGACCCCGATGAGACGCCACGTATCGAATTTGAAAAAGATCATGCGGCGATCATCATCAAATATCCGAAAAACTATTCCGCCGAGGACAATTATTTCTTCCGGGTGAAATCCATGGGAGTTTTTCTGTTTTCCGCGGAGCAGTCCATCATCATCGTGCTGGACGACGATCAGTTCATCTTTTCGACCGCACGTCTGCCGGCATTCCCGTGCAAGACTCCGCAGGACATCCTGCTGCGGCTGCTGTATCAGATCATCCGGCATTTCGAGGACCATCTGCGCACGATCAATCAGGTGAGCGACGAGCTGGAGCATGCGATCAGCGGCTCCATTGAAAACAAGCACCTCCTGAGCATGTTCACCCTGGCGAAAGGGCTGGTGTATTATCAGAACGCACTGAACGGCAACCGGCGTCTGATCCAGCGCATGAAAGCCGCGGAAACCGGCACCGGGGTGCGGATGATCGGGTTCACACCGGAAAATCTGGAGCAGCTGGACGATCTGGCGATCGAAAACCAGCAGTTTCTGGATCAGGCCCAGATCTATTACGAAGTGCTGGGCGGCCTGCTGGATGTGCGGGCGTCGATGATCAACAACAACCTGAACGTCATGATGAAAAACATGAACGCGATTGTGATCGCGATATCGATTCCCACCTTCTTCACCGGAGTCGGCGGCATGTCCGAATTTACCGCGATGCTCGGCGGAAAGATGGCCTGGTATGTGGCCTATCCGCTGTTTTTCGGGCTCATGATCCTGACCGCGCTGGTGATCTACTGGCTGATCCAGCGCGCCTACAGTTCGAAATAAAAGGAGGGTGCGTCATGCCCATTTACGAATATGTGTGTCAGCAATGCAAACATGAATTCGAAGCTCTGGTCCGCAATGTTTCCTCGCAGCCGGAAGAGGGTTGTCCGAAATGTCATTCCCGCCGTCTGAAACGGAAATTGTCCACCTTCTCCGCCTCGGTTCCCGCCGGAAACGGCTGCGCCGCCGCACCGGATTGTCCCCATGCCTCTCACCGCTGCGGCTGCGGATGCGGCTGCGGACATCATCACTGAGCCGGCGGTCATGAACAAAAAAGAGCTGGTCGCCCTGATGGAAAGTCTCGGGGCGGCGCCCAGCAAAAAGCTGGGACAGAATTTTCTGGTGGATGCGAATTTCATTGAAAGCATCGTGCGCAGTGCGGCGATCCGGCCGTCCGACCGCATCTTGGAAGTCGGTCCCGGCTTCGGCGCGCTGACCGGCCCCCTGCTGTCGACCGGTGCGCAGGTCACGGCAATCGAATTCGACCGCAAGCTCGCCGCCTGGCTGCGGGAACGTTTCAAGACCACGTCCCTGAACCTGATCGAAGGCGACGCCTGCAAGGTCAATATCCCGGCCATTTACGGAGAAGACGTTTCGTTCCGCCTGATTTCCAATCTGCCGTATTCCGCGGGCACGGTGATCGTTGCGAACATGCTCACCTTGAAGACGCCGCCTTCGGACATGCTGGTCATGCTGCAGAAGGAGGTCGGGATGCGTCTGGCCGCTTCCGCCGGCGGGGAGGAATACGGCGCACTGTCGGTCCGCGTTCAAAATATGTATAAAGTCGAATGCGTCCGGACTGCGCCGCCGGAACTGTTTTATCCCCGGCCCGAGGTGGATTCGGTGATTCTGCATCTGACGCTCCGTGCCGACCGTCCCGGTCCGCAGCTGTTCAAACGGCTGTCCACGCTGGTCAAGCTCTCTTTCGCACACCGCCGCAAAAAAATGTTCAAGCAGGCGACTGCCGCTTTTGCTCCGGACCGTTTGGCCGAAGCCATGAAACAGACGGGTATCGACCCGGATATCCGGGCGGAAAAAGTTTCACCGGAACAGTTCCGGCGTCTGGCGGAACTGCTGGAGGAATCGCCGCATGTCTGATTCCGGAGGCATGGAACTGCTGGCGCCTGCCGGCAATGCGTCGGTCGCGCTGGCCGCGTTTGATGCCGGGGCCGATGCGGTTTACTGCGGTCTGCGGAAATTCAACGCCAGGGAACGCTCGGAAAATTTCACCCACGACGAACTGGCCCGGGTGATCGCCTTTGCCCATAAAAACCGCCGGAAGGTCTATGTCACTTTCAATACTCTGCTGAAGGAAAGCGAACTGGGCGAGGCGGCCGATGAGCTGGCGTTTCTGGCGGAAGTCCTGCCCGATGCCGTGATCGTGCAGGACCTCGGCGCGGCCCGTCTGATGCGCGAATATTTCCCGGAACTCACTTTGCACGCATCCACGCAGCTGGGAATCCACAATTCCGCCGGACTGGAAGCTGCGAAGCGTTTCGGATTCCGGCGGGTGATCCTGGAGCGGCAGGTGACGCTGAACGAGCTGCGCACGATGATCCCGGACGGAAAACCGCCGCTGGAAATGGAACTTTTCATTCATGGCGCATTATGCTGCTGCGTTTCCGGATCGTGTCTCTTTTCTTCGTGGCTCGGCGGCTGGAGCGGCAACCGCGGCAAATGCAAGCAGCCCTGCCGCCGGAAGTATTTTGCCGCCGGCGGACGCGGTGAATTCCTGTTTTCTCCGGATGATCTCTGTTCGCTGGAACTGCTTGACGAGTTCCGGAAACTGGGGATTTGCAGTCTCAAGATCGAAGGCCGTCTGCGGCGCGCGGATTATGTGGAAAAAGTGGTGCGGGCCTATCGTCTGGTCCTGGATGCCGGTCCGGATTCCCGCCGCGAAGCATTGGCCGAGGCCGGAAAGATTCTGCGCGGCGCGGTGACTCGCCGGACTTCGACCGGGTTTTATTCCGAAGATTCCATGCGGAAACTGATCCGTCTGGATTCGTTCGGCGGTTCGGGCATTCCCTGCGGCACGGTCGAACGGGTCGTGCCCGGCGGATTCGAGGCTCGACTGACCGCCCGGCTGCATGTCGGAGACACCATTCGCGTTCAGCGCGATGCCGATGCTTCCGACGGAATCAATCTGACTGTGCTGCATCTGGAAAAGGACCGGAAAAATGTCCTGAAAGCGCAAGCGGGCGAACGCTGTTTCATCCGGACGGAGAAACAGGTCGATCCCGGCGATTTGCTGTATCGGACCGGAGAAGCCGGTCCCGACCGTTCGGGGCGGGCCGCCGCACTGCCGCCGCCGAAGATTCCGCTCGATCTCGAGATCGCTTTGCGGGAAACTTCCCTGCGGGTCGGCGTTCCCGGTACGGATTTGCGATATGATCTGGATTTTGCCGCGCTGGCTCCGGCGAGGAATCATGCGGTCGACGAAAACGATCTCCGGACCGCATTCGCTTCGACCGCTTCGGAAATTTTCGGCGCGGGGCGGATTTCCGTTTCGGCGGACGGCTCCTGGTTTGTTCCGGCGGCGGTTCTGAAAGAATGGCGGCGGAGTTTCTTCGTCTGGGCGGAACAAAACATTCCGCGCGATTGGCGGAAACGGAAAATGCAGGCGGCCGCGGCCCGGTTCCGCTCCGATTGTGCCGCGTTGCCCGGCCAGGTCCCGACGGCGGTTTTCCCCGACTGCACCGCGGCCGGACCCGGCGAGGAGCCATCCGGCGCCGTTGCCCGCGAACTGGATTCGGCCGGTCCGGATGACGAGATCATTCTGCCGCCGATCGTGCCGGAAGGTCAGCTGGAACCGCTGCGGCGGAAAATCGATTCGCTGATCGCCCGCGGCGCGAAGGTGTTCCGGCTGACTTCCTTCTTCCAGTTCGCACTTTTCCCGGCGGAGACGCGGGAACGGCTAACGCTCAAGACCATGTTTCCGTTTCCGGTCTGCAATTCTCAAGCGGTGCTGGTCTGCCGGGAATTCGGTGCATCGGGTGTGCAAGCCTGGATCGAGCTGGGACGGGAGGATTTTGCTGCGCTGCGGTCTCATTCGGCGCTGCCGCTGGAAGCGTATGTGTCGGGACGTCCCTGTATTTTCATGACGCGGGCGGTTTTGCCGCAGCGGCCGGCCCGGATACGGGACATCTGCGGAAACGGATTCGAACTGGAAGAGCGGCGGTCCGGGCTGACCGGGCTGTATCCGGAGGAGACTTTGAAGATTCCGCTTCCGGACGGATATTCCGGATTTTACGATCATCGGAAGAGCGTGGGAGAAGCGGGCAAGGAAACGGAATTCAATTTTACCCGGGGCTGGGCGTAGACACAGCGAAACCGGCACACACTCTTTGGGGGGGATGATTGAAATGTGCACCGGCTTCGTGTTACAATTTACACTGCATCGGGAAAAAATCAAGTCTTTTCCGAAAAGTTTCGGAGAGTTTTTGGAAAAAAGACCGGCTTCGTGGAACGGACCGGAAACAGATCATATGGAAAGGATGAGTTGAGGATTATGGTTCTGCTGGAACAGACAAGGCATTGGAAACGCAACGTGGCGATGATGGTGATGTCGCAGATTCTGGTGATGGCCGGTTTTTCCGCGGCGATCCCGTTCGTGCCGCTCTACCTGAAGGAACATCTGGGGATCGTCAACGAGGGCGAACGCGGACTGTATATGTCCATGTTCTACTTTTTCGGCATGCTGGCATACGGCGTGTTCAATCCGGTCTGGGGGAGCCTGTCCGATCGGTTCGGGGTCAAGCCGATGCTTTTGCGCGGGACATTTCTGACTGCGGTGTTTTTCCCGATGATGGCATACGTGACGCATGTCTGGAGCCTGATCGCGCTGCGGTTCGTCACGGCCGCCTGTGCGGGAACGACCGCCGCATCGCAGACGCTGCTGGTGAAGAACACGCCGGAAGACAAACAGGGTTTCGCGCTCGGCATGCTGACCACCGCCTACTGGTGCGGCACCATGCTCGGCAATGTGCTGGGCGGTCTGGTGGTGCATTACTTCGGTTATGAAAAGACCTTCTGGTTCTGCGGCATTCTCTATTTCGTCGCCGGAATTTTCGTGGTCTTCGCCAAGGACGACTATGTGCCGGCGAAAGCGCTGCCGTCCACTCCGCAGGCCCGGCGGTTCCATCGTTACCGGCATTCCCTGCTGCCCGCCTTTACGCTCGGCGTCTGGCTGCTGATGCTGCTGACGATGCTCTACGGTTTCGCCCGCAGTTTCGAGCTGCCCTACATCGCCATGCTGATCGAACAGATCGTCGGCACGAAGCTCGCCGCCTTCTGGACCGGGATCATCAGTGCGCTGGTCTCGGTCGGTTCGGTGATCTCCGGCCTGATCATCGGCTATCTTTCCGACCGGGTCAAGCCGTTGAAACTGCTGATACCGGTCATGGCGCTGTCCTCGGTGTTTCTGCTGATTCAGGCACTGTCGCCCGATCTGTTCGCCGACCCGGAAACGACGCTGACGCTCTTCCGCTGGCAGATCAAGTTCAATCTGAATTTGTGGGTGTTCGGGATCAGCCGGACTTTGCTGTTCCTGATTCTGGGCGGTTCGAGCGCGATCTTCATGAAACTGCTGTCGAACACCACGCCGAAACGCAAACGCGGCGCCGTTTTCGGCTACCGCAGCACCGCGCACAATATCGGCAGCATGGTCGCTTCCTGCGTGGCCGGCTGGGTGGTGTATTCCTGCGGCGATGTCCGGGCCGCGTTCTATGCCGCCGCCGTGATGATTCTGCTGCTGATTCCGCTGACGATCTGGATTGTCCGCAAAGCGATGGCCCAGCCGTTCTATATCGCGCATTCGCCGTTCAAGGAATGAGTTTGCTCACGTCTGCATCTCTCCCGGAGTCTGCGAACGGAAAAATTCTTGTTTTTCTGAAAAAACAGCTTGAAATCTGATTCAAACTGATTTATCTTATCATCATTTGAATGAATCAGATTGAATCAGAATGAAGAAAAAACGCATGCCTGTGACTTTGACCCGGAGCGCCGCGGCCCGGCTGGAAAAGGAGATTTACACGGGAGTGTATCCGCCCGATACGCCGTTGCCGAGCACCCGGGCTTTGGCGGAACGCTTTCAGGTGTCCCAGCGCGTGATCCTGCTGGCTCTGGATATTCTGGAAAAGAAAAACATTCTTGTGCGGCAGCAGCGCCGCAGGGTTTACGTCAAGGCTCGTTCTCTGGCCGATGACGCGCAGGAAATATTGTTTTTCGCGTTCGGTGACAGCATGGGGCTGCACGGGGTGTACCAGGCGGTGAACGAGATGATCCTGCAAAGTGCCAGGCAGCGGCGCTACGATTTCTTCAGCCGGATCGTTTCTTCGGCCGATGCACTGACGGAAAGTCGGCTCGACCGCGAACTGGCGCGGCTGGAGAATCTGGGATTCATCGACTGCGCGCTGGTCTACTGCTTCATGAACGAATCACGGATGGAAAAATTCCTTCAGCTGCCGTATCCGGTGATCTTTATCGGGGAACTGCCGGACAGCGGAGCGCTGCCGGAGGGCGCACGGATGATTTCTCCGAATTCCCGAGACCTGCTGCTGACCGTCGGACGCTTTGCCTGCCGGAAAAAATATCCGGTTCTGGCGCTGGCCTACTGGCAGTCTCCCGCGCGTCACCATTACGAGCAGACTGCATTACAGTCGCTGCGGCAATATGCCCGGAAACACCGCTTGGAATTGCGGCTGATCCCGGTCGAGGGCGGCAATATTCAGGAAGCCGCGGCAAATTTTGAGAAGATCGCCCCGAAGACAGCCTCTTCCCTGCCGCCCGGAACGCTGCTGGCCGCGCACAATATTCATTCCGACCGGTTCGATTCCGGCACGCTGCTGCCGGAAAATCTGTTCCGGAGACTGGATTGTCTGACCATGACTCTGCCCCACGAAAACTGCCGGATTCTGCATGTCCACCGCGATTTTTCCGACTTGAAACAGCGGATTGCCGAGTTCATTGAAAATCCCGATACGGAAAAGCATGTCATTGCCGATTTCAAATACCAGATCAAATAACCGATAATGGAGAAATGAAATGAGAAAACTTTACGAATCGTTCCGCGGAGCCGTCGACGAAGACAAACTTTACGGCGATATGGCCGAGCTGTACCAGCTGGAAAAAGGACAGACTTTTTCCTGTTATCATGCTTCCGCGCAGAAGACGCTGGAAATCCTGCGGCGGACCGGTATCCCGAATGCGGAGATCATCCGGTTCCCCGCCGACGGCAAGACCGCGTTTCAGGATAAGATCACGCCTCTGGGCTGGGAGGCAACGACCGGAAAACTGACCATCCTGAGCGGCTTCAACCTGCCGGCCGGACTGGTTGCGGCGGATTTTCAGCAGCATCCGTTTCATTTGATCAAAGGTTCCGTCGGCACTGCTCCGGGCGGCGAGATCGTGCGGATTCTGACTTACGAGCAGATGCTTTCCGAGACCGATGTTTCCGACGCAATGGTGATGGTGCCGCCGGGCATGGGACCGGGATTTCGTCCCGCACTGGTCACCGCGCTCGATCTCGGTGCCCGCGGCATCATCAGCAACTTCGCCATGAATGCGGCCGACGAGCCGGACGGCATTCAATGGCACAATGCTTTTACCGAGCGGAGCAACTGGCACGTGACGGTGGACGACCGTCCCTTCATCGCGTTCGCGGTCACGCCCGCGACGGGCGCAAAACTGCGTCTGGCTCTGGCGCGCGGCGGCATTACGGCGAAGATCGAATCCGACGCCCGGCGGTTCGAGAGCACGGTCGATGTGGTGACCGCGCTCGTTCCCGGCCGGCGCAAGGAGGAATTCTGGATTTTCGCCCATCTTTACGAACCGCTGAGCAACGACAATTCCGCGGGCGTGGCCTCGGCCATCGAAACCGCCCGGATGATGATGGCACGGGGACAGCAGGAATTTTCCCTGCGCGTGGTCTTCGGTCTGGAGCATTACGGTTTCGCCGCCTATGCCGTGCATCGGGGCGATCGTTTCCTCGGCAATGAAGTGATCGGCGGAATCAATTACGACGCCATGTATCTGCGTCGGGAATGGGAGATCAACTTCAACGCGGCCGGTCCGGGCGTGCCGTTCTACGGCAATCTGCTGGCGGACATCCTGACCACCGACCTGAAGGGCGTCAAAGGCGTGCCCCGGATTGATTTCCAGAACAGTTTCGCCACGATGTACGACGACGATTCGTTCCTGAGCGATTCCTCGGTCGGCATTCCCACGGTCTGGCCGATCCGCACCGGCAAAAAGAAGCTCTGGCACAATTCCCATCAGGTGTTGAGTTATGTGGAAAAAGAGGCGTTTGCGACCGGCACCGCGATCAATGCGGCGTTTGTTTCGGCTGTGATCGATCCGCAGGAAAGTCTGCTCAGGCGCGCGCAGGCCGCCGCACTGAAACAACTGGCCGGGGAAATGGAGCATCTCACCGGTTCGCAGAAAGAACATCTGACGCGCCGCTATGAGATACTCTGCGGCGACCTGCGGTGCTTCGAACGCTGTTTCGAGGCGGAAAAAGTCGAGCCGCTGCTGCCGGCGCTGGAAGCGGAATTCGAATTGCTTTCGGCCGGACTTACCGACGAGATTCCGCATTCGCCGTGGCGGGACCTGGCGGCGAAAATCGTGCCGAAACGTCTGCGCACCGGATTCCCGTTCGATCAGGCGGCGGTTCCGCCGGACAAACGGATATCCTTGCCCGGCAGCGTGCTGTACAGTGCGCTGGGCGCGATTCTTTCGGATATGGACGGCCGGCGCGATCTGGCGCAGATTCTGCGGATGGTGGAACACGAGACCCGCCGCGTGATGCCGGAAAAGGAACTGAAGTCGATGATCCGCACCGTCCTGCATCTGGCCAAATACGGATATCTTTCGCTGGGCGGTTTTCAGCCGATCTCCAAGGCGGAGATCGTGAAGGCTCTGCGTGCAGCGGGAATCGAAAAAGGCGATTGTCTGCTGGTCCATTCCTCGCTTTCCGCCTTCGGATATCTGGAAGCGGAGACCGTGATCGAAGCGTTCCGCGAGGCGGTCGGGCCCGACGGCACGTTTTTCCTGCCCGCTTTCACTTCGCCGTTCGTTTACATCGGCGGTCCCGGCCGGAGTTCCCTGTCGCGTCCGTTCGATCCCGATGACCTGCGTCAGATCTGGACCGGTGCGCTGCCGAAAGTTCTGCTGACCCAATATCCGGAGGCGGTGCGGAGTCGTCATTATTCCCACAGCTGGGTCGGACTCGGCCGTCTGGCGAAGGAGGGCTGTTCCGCGCAGCAGTATGCCGATCCGCCGATGGGGGAAACCAGCGTTCCTGAATTCGCGCTCCGCCGGAACGGCAAGGTCGTGCATTTCGGCAATGCCATCGGTTCGACCACCTTCCTGCATCTGCTGGAGGACCGGCTGGACCTGCCGGGCGTGGAGACGGTATTCTGCAAGGTCAAACGTCCGGACGGCACGATCGAATGTGAAGCGGTCCCGCGGAATCTGCCCTATGACCGCGATTTTTATCACGGCACGAAAGAGACGATCCGGTTCTTCCGGGCCGCGACCGGAAAAGGACTGAAGATTCACGAATCCGCGCTCGGAACCGGCACCGTCATGATGATGGAGCTCCGGGAACTGTATGAAATCGGCACCGAACTGCTGTCCGCCGATCCGTATCTGCTTCTGAGCGACGATCCCGCCAATGTTTCCTGCGCCCGGATACGGAAAGCGCACGAACGGCGGACCCAATACCGCAAACAGCATAATTGAACAGGAGCGTCCTCATGTTTATCGACATTCATGCACATGCCTACCGGATTCCCACCCCGTTCGTGGTGCGGTTTCCCGACGTGAACGAACTGCTGGCCCGTTATGACGAATGCGGGATTGAAATGGGTTTCCTGCTGCCGGTGGTCAACTCGGAAATCTATCTGCCGCAGGCCAACGAGGACATCCTCGAAATGGCCCAACAGCACCCCGACCGCATCGTGCCGTTCTGCAACGTCGATCCGCGGGCCTTGAGCGATTCCTGTCACGCTCCGCTCGACCGGGTGCTTGCGTATTACAAGGACAAAGGCTGCCGCGGCGTCGGCGAGATCATGCCGAACCTGCGCACCGACGACGAACGGGTGCAGAATCTGTTCCGCTGCGCCGAAAAAGTCGGACTGCCGGTCACGTGGGACGGTTCCGACCGGCTCGGCGGCGATTTCGGTCTGTTCGACGAGCCCGGCATTCCGCAGTATGAACGCACCCTGAACCGGTTTCCGAATCTGGTTGTGTTCGCGCACGGCCCGATCTTCTGGTCCGAGCTCTGGCGTCTGTCGATTCCGGTTTCCCGCAAGCCGGTGTTCAACGACAATGCGGATTATGTCTGCAAACGCCGCCGCACGGGGGAAATCCTCGGCGAAGGCGTGGTGCCGACGCTGTTCCGCACCTATCCGAACCTGATGGGCGAACTTTCCGATGCGGCGGGAATGCTCAAACTCGATCTGAAACTCGCCGCGGCGTTCCTGACCGAATTTCAGGACCGGCTGTTCTTTGGCACCGATTTCTGCTGCGTCGGCATGAAGTTCGGCGCGATGGACCTGCTGCTGAAGCTCCGCGAAGAAAAACTGATCGCCGAAAGCGTATTCCGGAAAATCGCCCGCGAAAACGCCATCCGGTTCTTCGATCTGCCGTTGAAATGAAACAAGGAGTCAGCCCCATGAAAAAACTCGCTCCGCATACCGTTTTCGGTTCGTATGAACGTTTCAACCGCGTGCTTTACGGCGGCCATGCCCATGACGACGATCAGGGCCGGTTCTTCACTTTCGCCGGCGATACGCCGATTTTCATGGGCGCGTCCAGCGATTATACGCGCGACACCTGGTGCTATCAGGCGAAAAACGGCGTGCTGATGAGCGGTCTGGCCATGACGCCCGGTCATGTCGAAGGCGGCGCACGCGATATTTTTTCCAGCTGGTTTCATGACGGTTCGGATGTCGTGTCCGCCTGGCATCACGGCTGGATGAGTTACGAACAGACCCGGTTTTCCTCCTATTTCCCCGCGGTCCGGGTCCGCATGGAAGTTTATCCGGTGAATCCGGACGACGGTTTTCTGGTTCATTATGACATCACGACCGACCAGCGGGTGTTGTTCTGCGCCGGGCTCGGCGGCATTACGCCGTTTTTCGGACGGTTCGAGTATCACACTTCCGCCCGGCGCGATTTCAGCGCGGCGGACTGCAAGGACAATACGGCCGAACTCTGCGACGGATTCGTCCGGCTGCACGGTCCGGGTGAGGTTTCCCTGTTGATCGGCACCGATTTCGACTGTCGATTCGAGCTGGATTCCGCTGCGGCGATGGAGGAAAAATTCCCCTCGATGTTCCTTGCCTCCCACGAGGGGGAAAAGGCCGTTGCCAAACTTCGGAAGGAACTGCTCCCCGGCGAAACCTTCTCCGGCAATCTGCTGGTTCTGCGCAACGGCACGCCCGAACTGCTCAGGAAATATCTGGACATGCCCGATCCTTGCGCGTTTCTCCGCGGAAAAATCCGTGAAAAATTCGCCTCGGTGGGATTTCATACCCCGGACCCCGTGCTCAACGACAGCGTGCCCGATACGATGATCGCGCTCGACGCCTCGTTCCACGGACGCAGTTTCTATCACGGCGCCATCGGCTATCACGCGCCGTTCCTGGGCTGGCGCGGCTGGTACGCGCCCGCGCTGCTCGGCTGGGCCGACCGCGTTCGCGCCGCCGTCCGGAGTCACTTCGACACCATCACCCGGTTCGAGGGCAGGGAACGGGTCTGGTGGGACGGCGCCGACCGCCCCGATCTCGACCACGAAGGGACGCAGTATCATCACCTCGAAAATTCCTCCGGCCGCCTGACCGCGCTGCTGCACCGCGACGACATTTACGACATGCAGGAAGTCGCCGTCGACATGACGCTCTACTACCTCGAACACAGCGGCGATCTGGAGACTTGCGGGCTCATTTACGACCGGCTTTGCGAAGTGCTGGACTGGGAGGAACGAATCCTCGATCCCGATCACGACGGTCTGTATCAGAATTTCCTGAACACCTGGATTTCCGACGGACACAGCTACGACGGCGCGGCCTGCGCGCAGGCGAGTTCCTACAATTACGCGGCCAATCTGCGCACGGCGAAACTCGGGCGTCTGCTCGGTCGCAATACGGAAAAACTCGAACGCCGTGCCGCGAAGATTCAGGCCGCGTTCCGGCAGAAACTCTGGCTGGAAGAGCAGGGGAGTCCCGCCGAATCGGTCGACACCATCGGCAACCGGCTCGTTCATCCTTCGCCCGAACTTTCCACGCTCTATCTGGCCGCAGACTGCGGCAGCACCACGCCCGAACAGACCTTCCGGATGCTCCGCTGGGCCGAACGCAACATCCCGTTCGAGAAGACGCTGATCCGGGGCGGAAAACTCTATTATTCCTCCAACTGGAAACCGAAAAAATATTCCACGCAGGGACTCTTCCCCGCCGAGAACGCCTGTCTCGCGCTCGCATATTTCCAGAACGGACAGCGCGACAAGGCGATGGAGATCGTCAATGCGCTGGCGGACGGCTTTGCTCTGTCGCCTTATCCCGGCTCGATCACGCACGTCTTTTCCGCGTCCGGCGGCCCGGACGGCGGCGACATCGACTTCACCGATGTTTCCAGCTGCTATTTGCGGCTGCTGATCGAAGGTCTGTGGGGCGTCCGCTTCCTGCGTTCGGAAAATCAAGTGCGGCTCTTCCCGCAGCTGCCGGACGCCTGGCCGGACGCTTCGCTTTCCCTGCCGGAACTGGGACTTTCCCTGCACCGCTCGGAACTGCTGGATTCCTACACGGTCGAACTCGCTTTCCCGGCGGAAAAGATCATCCGCGTGCCGATGCGGTTCGCCGCGGTCGATCAGGTGTTTGTGAACGGAGAGGTGCAGGAATACAAGCTGGTCCCCGGATTCGGCGTGAGTTTTCTGGAAATCCGGACCGGACAGCCCGGCAAACTCGAAGTGAAAATCTATTATGCGGACCGTCCGTATCCGACGCTGGAACAATCCGTGTTTCATTCCTTTCCCGGCAATGTGGAAACTCTGCAAGTCAACGGCGGCACGATCGACGAGATCGTTGATTTCAGCGGTATCACGGAAGAAATTTTCGCCTCGGACAATTCGCGGAACGTCCGGATGAATCCGGAAAAGAGCGGTTCGTTCGATTGTCTCGTGCGCGTCCGCGCCGGCGGAACCGAAGTCCTGCTTCCGGCGGAATTCGAGATTCAGCCGGTCTGCCCGGTGCGGTCCGTTCCCCCGCATTCCGTCCGGCAGACCGTTGACCTGAGCGGCTGTTTCAATGCTTCGCTGACGGAAATCCATCGGCAGGAGTTCCGCTCGCCGCGTCCGGAAGGTTACTCGATCGGAATGCGTCTGAACGGTCGTTACGCCTGGGAATGGAACCACTACGGGCACAATGCGCTGCACGTGGACGATTCGGGTCTGCGCAGCTGCGGCGGGGAACTGGTCACCGCTTCGGGGCTCCGTTTCGCCACTCCGGCGACCGGTTCGAACGCGGTCACGGTTTCGCTGTGGGACAATTTTCCGACGGCGGCGGAAATTCCGCTGTCCGGTTCGGCTTCGGAACTTGCCGTCCTGCTCTGCGGCACCACCAATGCCATGCAGTCGTATGTGGTCAACGCCCGGCTGAAAGTCGTTTACGAGGACGGGTCCGAGGAGACTGCCGAGCTGATTCCGCCGCTCAATTTCGACGATTTCCTGATCGCGGCCTTTCAGGAACGGAACGAGACGGTGTATTTCAGCGACGGCACGCACGGACTGGTGCAGAAGATCGCGCTGGACCCGGCGAAAACGCTCCGCAAATTCACGGTGGAAGCGGTCGCCAACGAGGTGATTGTCAATATCCTCGCGCTTACGCTCGGGAAATAAGCCGTTTTTACGAAAGCGGCGGCAGGGAATAGACCATTTCGCCGTTAACCGGCTGGAAACCGTAGCGGACGTAGACCGAACGGCCCATCGGCGAAGCGTTCAGAAAAAGCTGCACGCAGCCCGCTTCCCGCGCGGCTTCGGCCAGCTGGTCCACCAGCAGTTTGGCAATGCCCATGCGCCGCCACGCCGGACGGGTGTACATATTGGTGATGTAGCCGTGTCTGCCCGTGGGGTTTTCATAGGTGGGCGGATGCACCTGAAGGGAAAGTCCCGAGCAGGCGGCGGCCTGACTGCCGTCCCAGACAATAAACGAAATGAACGAACCGTCGGCCAGATGCGTGCGGAAAAAATCCAGATTGTTCCGGTAGAAATCTTCCTCTGTCATCGTGCAGTTGGCCGTTTCGCGTTCCCGGCGCATTTCCAGCCGCATTTCCGCCAGCAGTTCGGCGTCCTCGACTTTTGCGCGTTTCAAGATGAATTCCATGAACGATCCTTCCTTTTTCCAGTTCATACTTTTTTCCATTGCGAGGCGGTCAGCCGGGCGAGCCGGACCGTTCTTCCCGGATCGGCGGCGGCAAGCTGTCCGGGCAGTCCGGCGGGGATTCCGCACGGAAGCAGACGCTCCGAGCCGTCGGCGTCATCCGAAAGTTCGAGCCGTCCGAGGCGGTTTTCCGCCGGATCGGCGCTCAACACCAGCGCGCAGGCGCCTTCCGGCTGCCGCGGAAGGGAAGAAAGACGCAGCGTCTCGACTGCTTTCGAGGTCAGACTGATCTCATCGGCGGCAACGATCAGCGCCCTGCGGCATTGTCCGCAGGAAAGAAGTGTCCGCGCCAGATCGACCGCTTCGTGGAACGGGTCTTCGAACCCGACGATGGCGAAAGTCGGACCGTGAATCTTCAGTGCGGTCCCGATGTAGGAACTGGCCGCATTGACCACCGAATGGGAGAATCCGGTCGGCAGTATCTGTTCTTCCGGGAAGTCCAGAATATCGTCCAGCACCTTGCCTGTGGTCGTAGCCGGACCGTAGGCGGTCACGGTGATCAGCGCGCAGTCCGTTCCGCCGGCGAGATGTTCCGCAACCGCATCGGCGGCGCACAAGGCCAGCTGGGTCAGCCGGTCGGGACGCCGCAGACCGTAGCGGCGGCAGAGCTGCACCAGCGCGTCGCGGTCGGGTTCGCCCGGCTGGAGCTGACGGAATGCGGCCGCATAAATCTCGCATACCGGCAAATCTGACTGCTCCGGACGAAGCTGCCGGACGGCCAGCGCCGTATTGGAGCCGCCGAACGCCAGCGAGGTGGAAATTGCAGCGTGTCCGGAGATTTCCGCCGGCGCCCTCAGCGGAGGAACGGGTATCTCTTCGGAGGCTTTTTCATAGCGGAAACTGGCGGCGGCGCGTTTTTCCCGCAGCATCAGTTCGGTGAAGATCAGTTCAATCGTGCCCGCCGCGCCGAGGGTGTGTCCGGTCAGCGCCTTGGTCGACTGGAATTTGACGTCCGGACCGAACACTCGGGCCAGTACGGCGCTTTCGACCCGGTCGTTGACCGGCGTTCCCGTGCCGTGCGCGTTGACGAAGTCGATTTTGTCCGGGCTGAGACCGGCATCGTGCAGGGCCAGATGAATCGCGCGTTCGAGCTCGGCGCCGGAACTTTCCGGCTGGGTGATGTGGAACGCATCGGCGGTTTTTGCCGCGCCGGCAAGTTCGTATTCGATCCGGACGCCGCGTTCGGCGGCGCGTTCGGGGTCTTCCAGAATCACCACGCCCGCGGCGTCGCCCAGGTTCAGACCCGCGCGGTCAGCGTCGAACGGTCGGCACGGGGCAGGGGAGCAGACCCGGAGTGCGTTGAAGCCGTTGAAGGCGACCTTGCTGACCGAATCACAGCCGGCTGCGATGACCAGATCGCATTGTCCGGTCCGGAGCCAGTCGAGTCCGATCATGGCGGCGTCCGCGCCGGAAGCACAGGCGTTGGAGACCGTGACCGCGGGACCGTCCACTCCGAGAACGCACCGCAGAAATTCCGCCGGCATTCCGGTCACGTAGGGAAGCACGGGGGAAAGATCGCTCAAATCGTCCTGCCGCAACCGGGCGTGACAGGGAATGTTGTCGAGCTGACACGCCACGGTAGTGCCGACCGCGATTCCGACCCGGCGTCCTTTCAGGTCTTCCGGCGTAAGCCGGGCGTCGGCCAGCGCCTCCCGGAGCGCAGTCAGGAGAAAACGCAGCGGCAGACGGGAAAGATTTTCCGTAGATTCGGGGACTTCGATCTCGAATACCGGCAGGGAAAGAGCGGTTTCGATGCGCTGAGGCGGTTTCGGCAGCACCGGATCGCTTCCGAAAAGCGCCCGGCACGTGGCTTCGACGTTGCGTCCCAGTGCGGAAATAACTCCGATCCCGCTGATCCCGGCCTGTGACATCGGCAGACTCCGTTCGGTGACTTATTGCGGCTTTACGCGGTGATCCATCACAAAATCCGCCAGCGTGGCGAAGGTCGCGAAAATCTCTCGTTTGTTTTCCACTTCCGTCTGCGGAATGCCGTATTTGCGCTGCATCAGGATCACGATTTCCACCGCATCGAGCGAGTCCAGACCGAGACCTTCCTTGAACAGGGGTTCCTCGTCTTTGATGTCATCGGCGGTTTTATCCATCAGCTGCAGCCAGTCGATCAGATTTTCCTTCAATTCCCGGCGGAACGCCTGAACGTCATCCATATTTCCCGTCTCCTGTTTTGAGTCTTGTCCGCATCCTGTGCAAACGTCACCGGAGAAAAAGAGTATCCGGAAAAGCCGCCGACACTTGAAGAAACAACATGGTGGAACCGGCAGGGTTCGAACCTGCGACCAGGAGATTATGAGTCACCTGCTCTAACCACTGAGCTACGGTTCCAGACCATTCGGTATTATACCTCAAATTCGGAAAATAACAAGCTGCAAATCCCGTTTTGCGGAAAAAAATTCCCTATTTTGTTTTTTTCGAAATTGTATTTGCTTTGCCGGCAAGGTATATTTAACCGGTTTTTCTTGATCGGCATATTGAGAACGAATCAAAAAACGAGGTCGAAACATGGGGAATATCATTCGTGCGTCTCATTGCGAAACGCCGGCGCCGGGAACACCGGACAAGTATGGGGTCTACTGGTATAACGAAGAGGAGATACTGAACTGGACCGATGCTGATTTCGAGGCCAGAGCTGCGGAATTCGCCGCAGACGGAGTCAATATCGTCATGACCTTCAGCTGCACGCATTTCCGCTGGAGTTTCCAGCCGTGGTGGCCGCAGCTCAACGCCACACTGGAAAAGATCGTCCGGGCGTGTCACAAATACGGCATCCGCGTGGTCGAACACCACAGTTCGCATCTGACCCATAATCCGCGGTCCGCTGCCGAATGGAAGAGCGTCGCCGACATATTCCGGGTGCGGAAATCTCGGATGGACTTTTTACCCGGACTGCGGGATCATATCGCTTCCGGCGATCCTGAGATACGACCGGGCGTGCATCTTTCGGACTGCCGGCAGATCGACGGCCGCACCGGCGATTTTGCCCGCACCAATTACACCGGCTATGCACACTGCTTCAACCATCCCGATTTCCGGGCGGCATACTTCGATTATCTGGAATCTCTTTACCGCACGGGCGTGGACGGCATCATGACCGACGACGTCCAGTATTTCGGTTTCGGCAACGCCTGCGCGTGTCCCGTCTGCCGGAAGAAATTCCATGAAAAGACCGGTTACGAACTGCCTCCGCCGGAGAAGTGGGGACGCTTTTTCCGCAATTACGATGATCCGGTTTATATCGCCTTCCTCCGGTTCCGGATGGAATCCACCGCGGAATTCCAGCGTGAAGTGACCCGGCATTTCCGGTCGCTTGGTCTGGAGCTGCTCCGTCCGAATTATGTCGACAATGCGCTGACGCCCAACTCGACCGGCTATCCGTTCGAGACCGCGGGCGAACTGTGGAGCTGTGTATTTCAGGAAAACACATTCTCGCGGATTATCCGTACCTCGTGGCCGGACTGGGCGGGCAATGCCGCCCAGCGCCGCGCAATGAGCCGTCTGTATCATGTCCCGAGCATGTCCATGTTCTATCCGGCGAGGGAAGACGATCTCTATTTCTGCTGGGCGCTGGCGCGGTCATGGGGACAGCTGCTGATGGCGACTCCCGAAGGCGGCCGGGCGGGCCAGACGAATCCGCGGTTCATTCCCTTTGAAAAGGAACATCCCGCCACGGGATTCGAGGCGGAAACCGGTTCGGACATCGCTTTCCTGGAGGTGCGCGCCTCGCTGGATTACGGCGAGAAGGCGATCGAACGGAGTTATTTCCCGTTTTCGGTCTGGAGTCAGGCGGCTCTGTTCCGCAATTTCGGAATTTCGATCCTGCTTGAAAAACAATCTGCGGAAACGTGGCAGGCTCATCCTTTGATCGTGCTGGCGGGCGCGGTGATGCTCGGTGACGATCAGCTCGAGGCTCTCCGCCGCTATGTCGAGGGCGGCGGGCGTCTCCTGATCTCGGGCGATTTCGGCAGCCGGCGTCCGGACGGTACGAAACGCGAACATCCGGAACGGATTTTCAGGCTGGACGCGGAACTTTCCGATTTCGGACCGGCGGCGGCCGGTATTTTCCGCTGGAACGGACAAACCGTCAAACTGCCCGCCGTGGCGGAAAGCCGGCAGCTGCGTCAGGTCGCCGCGGGTGAAGTCGTCGCCCGAAGCGAGGCAGGCGAGATTCTCGGGATCGTTTCGCCGGACCGCCGGGTGGTGTGGCTGGCCGGCGGGGTCCATACCTGCGGCTGGGATGCCGCGCAGTTCGCACAGGCGGTCTCCCGCTGGGAAAAGGATGCGGGCCGAAAGATTCCCGCATCTCCGTATGTGGCGGATTATCTGCGGGCCGTGCCGGGCGGGATTCTGGCGCTGCTGATGGGAAAACCGCCCCGGCTTCAGATCGACAGCGCCGATCATACTGTTTCGGCTTTTGTTGAGGCGGACGGCACGCTGGCGATTCATCTGGTGAATATCGAAGGGACCATTCCGCGTCCGCCCGAACGGGTCGGACATCCGGACCTTTTCACGAACTTTGTCCCGCAGGCTCCCGGCAATGCCCGGACCCTGAATCTGACCGTGCGTCTGCCGTCCGATGTCCCGCGGAATCCGGCGCGGGCGTATTCGCCTGAATTTTCCGGAGGCAAAGCGCTGGAGACCTTGTTCCAAAACGGCGAAGCGAAGATCACGATTCCCGCCGGAACGTTTGCCGGTTATCTCCGGGTCGAACTCCGGCAGGCGTGAAGATTCCGCGCGTTTGAAGACAATGACGGAGATTTTTCGTTTCCGGCATTGCATTTTCCGTTTCCGGAGATATATTATTGTTCCGATTTCCCGGTGATGGATCGGGAACGAAAAAAGGAGTTTGAAAGATGAAACAGTTTGTCTGCCCGATCTGCGGCTACGTGCACACGGGTGCCGCGGCCCCGGAAAAATGCCCCCAGTGCGGCTGTGCCGGAAGCAAGTTCACCGAAAAGAAATCCGATGCCGTGACCTATGCCACGGAACATCAGATCGGCATTGCCAAGGACATCGATGCTGAAGTTCTCGAAGGTCTGAAAGCCAATTTCGCCGGCGAATGCACCGAAGTCGGCATGTATCTGGCCATGAGCCGTCAGGCGGAACGCGAAGGCTATCCGGAAGTAGCCGAAGCCTACAAGCGTTATGCGTTCGAGGAAGCCGAACACGCGGCAAAATTCGCCGAACTGCTGGGCGAAGTGCTGGTTCCCTGCACGAAGACCAACCTCAAGATGCGTGCCGAAGCCGAAAACGGCGCCTGCGCCGGCAAATTCGCCATCGCCAAACGCGCCAAGGAACTCGGCTACGACGCCATTCACGATACCGTTCATGAAATGGCCAAGGACGAAGCCCGTCACGGACAGGGTTTCGTCGGTCTGCTGAAACGTTATTTCGGCGAATAAGCCGTCGTCTGCCGCGAGGCAGGATTTCGGAGTGCGGGATTTTTCATTTCATCGGAACCCGCGCTCCGTTTGTTTTTACGGATTCGAACGATGGGAGCCATCCTGAATGAATGCTGATTTTTCACTGATCCGGACACTGACGCAGGGCGCGGTGCGTGTGTCCGATGACAACGGGACTACCCGGTTCCATCGTTATTCCGCCGCGCAGGACGCGGTCTATGACGGCAATATCCGGACCATTGCCACGTCCGGAATCCGACTGGAATTCGAGACCGATGCGTCCGCGTTCACGCTGCGCGGGTCTCTGCGGCCGGGGTCGTCGCGTTTTTTCGCCGATTTCGACATCGTGGTGAACGGAATCTTCTGCCGGCATGAATCGATTGCCGATCTGCGGGAACAGCCGGAGTATTCCTTCGAAGTACCGCTGGAGGAAGGACGGCTGAATCACGTGACGGTTTACTTCCCGTGTCTGGCTGCTGCGGACGTTTCGGAACTTTCCTTTGCCGGAGGGACCGTTGTCCGGCCCGTGAAGCGGAAGCAAACTCTGCTCTGTTTCGGCGATTCCATCACGCACGGTTATGATGCGCATTTCCCCTCGCAGAGCTACCCGAACCAGCTGGCCGACGCGCTGGATTCGGAAGTGTTCAACAAGGCGTTCGGCGGCGATATTTTCAGACCGGCGCTGGTCGCGGCGGAAGACGATCCGGTCCGGCCCGACCTGATCACGGTCGCCTACGGCACCAATGACTGGTCGCACAGTCAGCGGATCGAAATGGTGGAACACGCCCGCGAATTTTTTGCTTTGCTGGCGAAAAAGTATCCTGCGGCGAAAGTTTTTGCGATTCAGCCGATCTGGCGGCGCGATCATGACCGCGTGACTGCGGTCGGGACCTTCGCCGAGGCGGCGGAGATCGTTCGCGAGGCCGCCGCGGTTCATCCCCGCAGCACCGTGCTGAGCGGTCTGGACTTGGTGCCGCATCTGGAACGCTGTTACTCCCCGGACGGAGTTCATCCGAACGATTTCGGATTTCAGTTCATGGCGAAAAATCTGCTGCGGAAACTTTCTGCCGCCGGCGTGAAATGAGCAGCGTTATCCGACGATTGCGGCCCGGCAGTTGTAAAGCATGAAGAGCGCGTAGAGCAGCAGCAGAACAATGCCCTGACGGCGTTTCAGCGTGTTTTTCCCGACGCGCATGAACAGGATCAGCAACACTCCGGTGACGCCCATCGCCGCAAGATTGAACGACCCGGCGCCGCGAAGGTCCAGCGTCAGCGGCTGGATGCAGGATGTGACGCCGAAGATCAGCAGAATGTTGAAGATGTTGCTGCCGATGATGTTGCCCAGCGCGATGTCGTGCCGATGTTTGACCAGTCCGGCAATGGTGACCGCCAGTTCCGGCACGCTGGTGCCGAACGCGACGATGGTCGAGGAGATCACCAGCATGCTGACTCCCAGCTGCTGCGCACCCCAGACCACCGGGTCCACCATTCCTTTGGAACCTGCCGTGATCATTGCCACGCCCAGCAGCAGAAGCAGCAGTTTCACGCCGACGGCTTTCCCTCCGGTGCTTTTTCCCGCATCGGGAGCGTCCGTTTCCGCCGCGACCGTCTTCTGACGGAACAGCAGATACAGGTATGCTGCGCAGAAGATCAGCAGTATGATACCGCCCCGGAAGTCAATGCCGCGGACCGTTGCGTCCGCCGCTGTCCGGAGCGGAACCGCGAACAGTCCGGCGCAGATCAGATAGACCAGCAGCATGAAAACACCGTCGCGGGTGAGCATTTTCCGTTCGAAAGGCATGATCCCCATGCCGATGATGCCGATGGCCAGGATCAGCGAGATATTGGTGACGTTGCTGCCGACGATATTGCCGATGATGAAATCGGCCTGTCCTTTGAATGCGGCGTAAACGCTGCTGGCCAGTTCCGGCAGCGAGGTGCCGATGCTGACCAGCGTCAGGCCGATCACCAGCTCGGAAACGCCCCACAGTCTGGCGATGTCGGCCGCCGCGTCGATGAAGAGATCGCTACCCTTGACCAGAACCGCGGTCCCGATGATGAAAATAAGAATATTGACCGTCAGGTCGATCGGCAGATCGCCCGTTTGAATACAGAACATTCCAGTCCCTTTCCTTTTTACTTTATTGAAACCGTACCATACTCCGCCCGGGGCGGTCATGCAAGCAGGAAAAACGTTTTTTACTTGTTTTTTATTTTTCGGGGCCGGCAAAACCTTTGTGTTCTGCCAGCCCCTGAAGTGCATCCGGTCAACGGATTATTGCTTCGGCGGTTGTTTTCCCGCCTGTTCCTCCTGTTCCTTTTTCTGTTCTTTCATGATTTCATGGACGACCGCAAAAACGATTCCGAGGATCAGTCCGACGATGATGATGCCACCGATTATGATAAGAGCCAGTTTCATGATTTTCAGCCTTTCAGTGTTTGTCCCTGCCGGAAGCGTCGTCGTGACGGTCGGCACAGACACAGTAAATAAAAACGAAGAGCGATACCGCACCAAGCGCGGCAAAAGAGGTGACCACAAGATCGCTTATGCTCATGGTTTCTCCTGATAATAGTTGACTGTAAAATACTCGTGCCGCTGGCGGTTCCTCAGTCCGGAACTGCCGCGACGGGTTCAGGAGAGGTACAAAGGACCGGCCCGCACCGGACAGGATCGGTTGCGGAAAGAATGGAAAGACGGATTCCGGCACGGATTCAGTCCATCGGAATCATCCGGAACCGCCAGCGGACGTTCGGCCGAGGCTGCAGTGATGGCACAGCCTGAATCCGGCTGGGAATGACGGCGTCCGTTCAGTCGTCCGTTTGGCCGGGCAGTACGGAGTTTCTGCAGAGCGGTACTGTGAAGATTTCGGCCGGAGCCGAGCCAGGCGTCATGCCGGATGCGGTCATTTGCCAGACGATGCAGCGGCGACTGGTGATTCGGAACTTTCTCAATCGGCCCGGCTGCAAGCGCTCCGGCGGCGATGACCAACCGGAACAGCAAAAGGACGACCAGACCGGGCAAACCGAAGTTCGCAGTCAGTTTCCGGAGGAATCGATGGAAATGGAGTCGGTCTTTCATTGTCTGGCCGTCTTCCGTTTATTTAGCCGACAGGGCGGCCTTTTTCGCGGGGGATGGCGCAACGGCTTTTTTCACGGGCTCGGCGACCGGCATCAGGGGGATCTTTTTCGCCGTGGTGAAACGCACAAACACCGCCCAGCTGCGCGGATTGACCGCGGCGGTTTTCACCACGATCCGGTTGCGTCCTTTTTTCAGGCTGACCGGGAGATTGACGCCGTCGGAGCGCGCCGGGGTCTTCGGGGTGGAAACGAAGACTTCGCGTCCGTTGAGAAAGACCCGGCCGAACGGCAGAATGCCGATCAGCATGCGGGCGTCGGGATAATCCTTTTCGACTTCGATTTCGGCGACCAGCCATGCGGCGGCCTGCTGCTGGTTCCGCCGGAAGGTCTCCGACAGATTGACCCGACCGTCGCTGCTCATGCTCTGAATTCTTTTCCATTCGAATCCTTTGGGCACCATCTGGAAAGAGACCCCGTCGGCTTCCGGATTCATGCACTCCTGTTCCAAAGCGGTCTTCAGGTCCAGTTTTCGTCCGATGGCGTTGAGTTCGAAACAGCCCAGCACGGCCCAGTGGGCGGGGAACAGCAGTGCGCGTTTGCGGCCGGCTTTGCCTTCCTTCAGGAGGTTGACCGGAGGCTCGGTGACTTTATCCGGGAAAATGCGGACTTGTGCGGCGACGGCAATGCGGGCGCCGCCCTTGACCTTGACGTTTTTCTCCGTTTTCCGCTTGACCATGTCGGTGTTGTCGACCCGGATGCTCCGGCCTTCGCCGATCGCGATCAGAATGGTGTTGACCGCTTCGGAAATCGGGTTCCGCAGCAGGGTGAAGACGACTGCCAGGAAGAGAAAGATCAGAAAAAAGATCAGATAACGCGATTTCACCGCCGACTCCGCCGATTATTCAATTGGTTTATCCGGTGTCGCAATATGATACGGTCCGGTGTTGAAGCCCGGACCCCAGCCGATGACGCGGTCGAATTCATCGAATGCGATCGGGGTGCATTCATCGCGCATGATCATGCCGTCCATCCAGCTCTGCTGCGTATAATAGAAGAACACATTGTCGGTGCAGTAGGATTCGCCTTTGACCGGTTCGCCCATGATCTCCAACACCTGTTTTTTGGTCATGCCCTTGCGGATTTTGGCCAGATTCTTCTGGTTGCGTTCGATCTCGGCGTAAAAACAGCCGCCCAGCGTCAGAGCGATGAGCCCGGACGCCAGCACGATGAACAGTTTTTTCATTCCCGTTTTTCTCATAATGTCCTTACTATAACACCGGATTGGCCGACATGCAAACGCATTTACAGATCAAAAACGCTTTTTCTTTCCCGGTGTCCGTAAACGGAATGAACCAGTCCCAGATAAAGCAGGGTGACGATCAGGAACGTGCCGCCGTAACTGACCAGCGGCAGCGGCAGGCCCGTCACCGGACACAGCCGGATGCTCATGGCAATGTTCACGTAGGCATGAAAGAACAGCAGAATCGCGATGCCGACGCACAAGTATCGCCCGAACTCGTCCGGGGCCAGCAGCGCGGTCCGGAAGATTGCGAACAGCAGCAGCATGAACATCAGCACGACCGTCGCGGCTCCGAGGAATCCGGTCTCTTCGGCGATGACCGGAAAAATGAAGTCGGAATTGGAAACGGTGCGCGGCAGATAACCGAGCAGATTGTGCTTTCCGTTCATGAATCCTTTGCCGGTCAGTCCGCCGGCGCCGACCGCGATCTCAGCCTGATATTGAGTCCAGCCGCGGTTCTGCAGATCGCGTTCGGGATCGAAGAATACCCGGATTCGTTCCTTCTGATAGTTTTTCAGGAAAAAGTGATACCCCACGGGCAGGGACACGCTCAGGAGCAGCAGGAAGATCAGCAGATAACGCCATTTGAGTTTGGCGGCGAAAATCATGCCCGCCAGCGGCGCGACCATGGTCATGGCGGTCCCCAGATCGGGCTGCAGCGCGGTCAGTCCCGCCGGAATCAGCAGCAATACCAGAAACAGTCCCATCCAAAGCGGATGGTTGATGTCCACCTTGCGGGCGGAAAGCAGCCACGCACTGGAGACCAGCAGGGCGAATTTCGCCAGTTCCGACGGCTGGAAGGTGAACGATCCGAAAGCGAGCCAGCTGCGGGCGCCGAAATATTTTTTCCCGAAGAACAGCACGGCCACCAGCAGGATCACCGAGACCGGATAGAACGCGGTCGCGAACGGACCGCTCCAGCGGTAGTCCATGATCGAAAAGAACAGCCATACGGCGCCGCCGATCGCCATATAGTACAGATGCCGGACCCAGAAAGTGCGGGCGGCAAACCCGCCGACCTGCTGACCGGTGCCGTAGATGAACAGTTCCCCGAATGCCAGCAGTACCAGCATCGGAATGATCATCAGCCAGTCGGTCCGGAAGAACAGGATCCGGAAAAACTGCCGAAAGAATCCCGCCGGCGAGTTTTCCGGTTCCGCGTCGATCGGTTCCGGCTCAAGGTTCAGCAGGGGAGGGCGGTTCACGGCATTCCTCCGGAGTCGGTTTTATTCAGCGTTCGAAAGTCTGGGCGCGTTTGGGCCCGACCGAAATGATGCCGATTTTGGTTTCCAGCAGTTCGGCCATGCGGAGCAGATATTTGCGCGCGTTTTCCGGCAGATCGTCCCAGCACTGGGCGGACGTGGTGTTCTGTTTCCAGCCGGGCATGGACTCGTAAACGGGTTCGACCCGGTTGAGTTCTTCCGTGTCGGCCGGGAAATATTCGGTGGTCCGTCCGTCGATCTTATACGCGGTGCAGAGCTTGATCTCGTCCAGATCGTCCAGCACGTCCAGCTTGGTCACGGCCAGATAATCTACGCCGTTGACGAAACAGCTGTGACGGCAGGCCACGATGTCCAGCCAGCCGCAGCGGCGGGGACGCCCCGTGGTGGCGCCGAATTCACCGCCCTTGTTGCGCAGCGCGTCGCCTTCGGCATTTTTGAGCTCGGTCGGGAAGGGGCCTTCGCCGACGCGGGTGGTGTAGGCCTTGATGACGCCCCAGACGCAGTCGATGGCGCGCGGCGGGATGCCCGTGCCGGGCGCGGCGCCGCCGCTGGTCGTGCTGCTGCTGGTGACGAACGGATAGGTCCCGTGGTCGATGTCAAGAAACGCGCCCTGCGCGCCTTCCAGCAGAATCTTGCGTCCGGCTTTCACCGCCTGATGCACGGCGACCACCGAATCCTTGATATACGGCTTGAGATATTCGCAGGCGGTCCAGACTTCGGCCAGCGCCTTTTCCGTGTCGAGCGCGGTCGCGCCGAGCGGTCCGTAGGTGGTGTTGTAGGCGGCGGCTTCCTCGCGGAAATGCTGTTCGAACCGGGCGCGGTCGAGAATTTCCACCGCGCGGATGCCGGTGCGGGCCATCTTGGAGGTGTAGGCCGGCCCGATGCCGCGCATGGTGGTGCCGATCTTCTTGTTCGGGTCGGCTTTCATTTCCTTGAAAGCGTCCAGCAGCTTGTGCCACGGCATGATGAGGTGACAGCGGGAGGAGACCTGAAGTTTGTCCACGGGAATCCCGCGGGCGCTGAGACTTTCCATCTCTTTTTTCAGTTCGATCGGATCGACGACGACGCCGTTGCCGATGATGCAGTCGGTGCCGGGATGCAGAATGCCGGACGGGATGAGGTGCAGCACAAATTTTTCCGGTCCGATTTCGACCGTATGACCGGCGTTGTTGCCGCCCTGATAGCGGATTACCACTTCGGCGTCGCGGGTGAGCACGTCGATGATCTTGCCCTTGCCTTCATCGCCCCATTGCATTCCAACTAAAACACTGACTGACATTTTTTCATTCCCATTCTGTGTTGTTAAAAACTCTCTCCATACAGCGGACTATAACCGCGTTTCCGGATTTTTCAAACCCGGAAAAAGGAAAAACAGGGGAAAGACGCGCTTTCCCCTGCCGACTGATTCGCCAAATTACCTGATGCCGAGCACTTCCAGCGTGTTGCGGGCGATCATCAGCTCTTCGTTGGTCGGCATGATGATCGCTTTCCACTGGCTGTCCGGAGTGGAAACGATGCTCTTTTTGCCGCGGACGTTGTTCTTTTCCGCGTCGATCTTGATATTCAGGCAGCCGAGGGCATCGACGATCATCTGGCGGATCTCCTTGGAGTTTTCGCCGATGCCGCCGGTGAAGACCAGCGCTTCGGGCCCGTCGAGCAGCACATAGTAGGCGCCGATGTATTTGACCACGCGGCGGACGAACATCTTGAGCGCGAGTTCGGCGTTGCCTTTGCCTTGTTCGGCCGCGGCCTGAATGTCGCGCATATCGCCCGTGCCGATCCCGGCCACGCCGAACAGCCCCGATTTCTTGTTCAGAATCGTATCGACTTCCTTCGGAGTGCTGCCCAGTTCGATCATCCGGACGACCGCCGCCGGGTCCATGTCGCCGCTGCGGGTGCCCATCATCAGACCTTCCAGCGGGGTCAGACCCATCGTGGTGTCGATCACCTTGCCGTTCTTGATCGCGGCCATGCTGCAGCCGTTGCCGAGGTGACAGGTGATGATCGTGAGGTCTTCGACCTTCTTGCCGAGGAATTCCGCGGTGGAATTGGTCACGAAGTGGTGGCTGGTGCCGTGGAATCCGTATTTGCGGATGCCGTATTTCTGATAATATTCATACGGAATGGCGTAGAGATACGCTTCCGGCGGCATGGTCTGATGGAACTGCGTGTCGAACACCGCCACGTTGGGCACGCCCGCGAAAATCTCTTCGCACGCTTCGATCCCCATCAGGTTCGCCGGATTGTGCAGCGGTCCCAGCGGGAAGCATTCCCGGATGATGTCCTTGACCGCCTGATCGACTTTGACCGGCATGGTGACTTTTTCGCCGCCGTGGAGGACTCGGTGACCGATCGCGGTCACTTCGGAAAGGTTCTTCAGTACGCCGACTTCCGGGTCGCACAGTTTGGCGCAGACCGCTTTCAGGGCGTCGCCGTGATTCTTCACTTTCGGGGATTCTTCCTGCTTGAAGCCGTCCGGACGCTTGTAGATCAGATTCGGCTTGTCGGTTCCGACTCGTTCGACCAGACCCGAGGCGATGACGTTTTCCGCTCCCTTTTCCATGTCGAAAAGGGTGAATTTCAGTGACGAACTGCCGGCGTTGATGACCAGTACTTTCATTTTTTGTGCTTTGTCCTTTTTATTGAATTGATCAAAGTTGACTTTTTCTCATTCGGAAAACAACAATATAGCACGATTTTTAAAAAAAGGAAATGGAAAAAAAGATTTTTCGGAAAAAAATGTTTCCGCCATGCCGCCGCAGTACCGGACCGGAGCCCGGAAAAGTTTTTGCAGATGCGGACGCTTTGGAGTTCGACGGCGGGGGGCTATGCCATTCCCAACGATTTGTCCGGGGAGCGTCGGCAGGGAATCAGACCGGGGCCGGTCCCGGGATTTTTGAAAAAATGTAAATATTTTCAGATTTTTTTTTCTTGAAAAATCGGCTTTTTTTGTGTATATTGTATGTCTCATAAAAACAGCGAACCCCGGAAGCCTCTCCTGATCTCCGGATCGGTGATGCTCAATGTTCGGGGTGTTTTTTTATCTGGAGGGAAGAGGGGACTTCTTTGTACATCATACGATATCTTGCTGAAGCAGTTCAGCAGTTTTCACACCGAGTATTCTCGGCTGCCGGCGGGAGGAGAGGAATCGCGAGCAGCTGAGAAAATACGGAAGACATCGGATGGCACGAGAGCACCGGGAACGCGAACTTCTAAGAAGACTGGGAAGACTAGGAAAACTAGATGGACTCCCGCGGAAGACACCGGACGGCACGAGATCAGAAAAATAAAAAGGTTGCATATGACATACAACATAACAGAAAACAGCGGAAAGGAAACAGAACATGAGCACGACAAGTGATCGGTCTTCAGTAATCAGCAATCAGTATCGGCTCCGCCGCAAAGATACTTCATCTCTCCTCGCTCCTACCTCCTACCTGAAGCGTAAAGCGGCGAGCCGTTTTACGCTGATAGAGCTCCTCGTGGTGATCGCGATCATCGCGATTCTGGCGGCGATGCTGTTGCCCGCGCTGCGGGCGGCCAGGGAGCAGACCATAGGGATCTCATGCATCTCGAGACTGAAGCAGAACGCACAGATACAGATGGAGTATGCAACCGATTACAAGGATTTCTTCCCGTATTATTTAGTGGGTTCTTCCACCTACTCCCATCCTTGGATGGCATTGAGAGGGTATAACGTTTTCGCAAAATACGATATCATCCCTCCCATACCCGGAGTGGACCTCGGAAAAGGTAATCACCAGAAAAAAGCACCATTGTTCTTCTGCCCGAAAGAGTATGTCAACCCGTGGCATTCAAAATCTACCGGAGTCACCTACTATGTCTGGCCGAACATCGATCCGACTTTCTGGAGAATGGTAGATGCAGGATTGGCAGGAGGCATCCCCTGGTTCAATATGCGGAACCTGAGAAAACCCGGTCAGAAATTTATGCTTACGGAAGTTGGCTACACGTCCGAGAATGCGAGACCGTACTCACGGTATTTCGAAAGCAGCTTTAACGTATTCCCCCATACGATCAAGGCCAATGTGGCACATTTCGACGGCCATGTGAATTCTTACCGGGAAATCATGCCGTATTTCTTCCAAACGCACAACAGCATCTCCGAAGATCACCCGCTGGTGAAAGCTACGAGAGGTGACGCATGTGAACACTGGCTTTATTTGTATTGATCATGAAAACAGTTTTCAGTAATCAGTATCGGCTTTGCCGCAAGGATACCTCCTCTCTCCTACCTCCTGCCTCCTACCTGAAGCGTAAAGCGGCGGGCCGTTTTACGCTGATAGAACTCCTCGTGGTGATCGCGATAATCGCTATATGATTACGCTCAAATTTGGGATTTTACTTGCTTATTCTTGCTTATTTTTCAGAAATGTTTTCCTGGTTTTTAGAAAATCCTATTGAGGATTTTTGAATTTATCGGATCAAATTTCGGAATGAAGTTATTGTTTGATTTGAGACAGCTTTATGGATTGAGAGGGATTTGTTTTGATATGGTGCGGCATAAAAAACTACTATGTTGTCTTGCTGTCCGCTATACGTTCGCAATAAATTGCAAGTGAACACCATCAGTTTCCACAACTGGCTTGAAGATGTTTTGCCAAGACTTTCCTCCACCCGACCAATCAGATCGATTCTCTGCTATCTCAGTTCTGGAAGCCCATCTCAAAATAATATGTCAATTTTCGACCGCCTTCGTCCGGAAAGCCCCTGATATGTATCTCACGGGGCGCTTACATATAAATCATCAAAACTCATCCGTAATCTCCGATCTCCTTTGTTTATTACGGGTTCAGCAGTTCCCGGAATTCGGAAACGGTGATTTTCCGTCCATAGGGTGAAAGCTCGAAACATTCCGCATAACGGATGTTTTTCCCCGCTTCGCCGTAAGTCTCGATCAATGTCTGCCTAGCGCCGTTCGCCGCCTGTTCATAGCGGCAGCCCCAGTTGGTCATCAGATAATCTCGTTTTTTCTCCCAGGACATCGTCCTCGGATCGATTTGGATTTTCCGTTCCCAGGCCAACCATTCATAGAACTGCGAGACTTGGCAATCCATCAGGCGGCACTTTTCGTCGATGACATCGTCGATAGCGATTGCGGCATCCGACCGAAACGAACGCGGATCGGTGAACATATCCCAGACACAGCCGAACACCGGATTCTGTTCCGGGTTCAAAATCAGCTTGGTATCTTCGGGCAGATCCGGGATGGCTGTGGTCTTTTTTGAGTTTTATTGCTGTTTGACTTGAAAATCATTTTCGGGTCAAAACCGAGACGTCCATGTTGTAAATACCGCGGAACCCCTCATGGATGGAATCAAAACAGATGATCCTTCCGTCCGCCGAAAGACTGGGGTGCAAATCACACCGGGCCGGACCGTCGTAGGACGGATCCGCATAAAATCTTCCCAGTTCGTACGCAATATCCTTTTCAATATTGTAAAGATAAAGCGCCCGGCAGTTGTCGGTCGGGTCCGGATAACTGTCGGTCAGCATCCACCTGCAGTCCGCCGAAAAGGTGCAGTGTCCGTCGTCGTCAAAGTATTTTTCGCCGAGGGTTTCCACTTTATCGGTTTTGTCGGTGAACAGATGATACTGCCAGCCGTCCTTGACGCGGTTGGAATAATTGATGATCTTTTTGTCATTAACCCAACAGGGTGTTAAAAATCCCTCTCCTCGTGCGGCGAGCCTTCTCCAGCGATATCCGTGAAGCAGTCTGCCGAGGAACGACACCTCCCGGACCGGGGCGACCATGTCCTGCGGATACGGCATCACCATGTTGTTACCAAACCTCTCATGGGGGAGATAGTGGTTCCAATATTCTAGGTCTTCCCAGACCGCGATCCACAGCCCCGCATGAGAGACACCAAGCGATTCACCGTCTCTTTTACCTGTTTGCTGTTCATTATATGATCACTCCTTCCTGCGCTGTTGTTATCACAGTTCGCGGTAAGGTAATATACATAGGAAAGAGCTGCATCTCAAATATGACAGATGGTGAAAACGTTTTTTTCAGCGATCGTTCAGAACGATGCTGGTCGGACAACCGGTGCGTATACGGACGGTGTTTCCCGCGTTTGTGCAGTGAATGGATCAACAGTGCCGTGCCCATGCCGATCATGGCATAAGCAGCGATGTCGCCGCGCCATGCATCCAGCAGTTCTAGTCGGGCTTCGGTCAGAAGTTCCGCGAAGAACATAAAGCCAAGCGCGAGCAAGATCGAACTTCCTACATGGCCGATGCCACAGACGACGGTCCAGAGGATCGTCTTGCAATATCCGTAGCCGCGGCTCTTGAAAATCGCGATAAACGGCAGATAATGATTCGGTCCGGCGGCAGTGTGGATTATGCCGTGAGAACGGCGGCGGTCAGCAGTGCAGCCAAGGTGGTTTAATTGATCATATCTTATTCACCGAATCACGATGACTCTTGATTTCTCCGTATTGAAAATGGAGTTAAATACTGACAGTATGGAGGTAGGTGATGTGTCAAATGCAGTAGTCGCAGATGCCATTATCCGCATCATGCTGGCGGTAGGAGTTCAGAATGTCGTCCAGCGTGATTCTTTTTGTCAGTTCCCGGATGCCATTATTGAGTTCAGTCCAAACGTTTCGCGTGGGGCAAAGATTTTCGCGTTTGCATTTTTCCGGCGAACGCACGCAGTCCACCACCGAAATCGGTCCCTCCATCGTTTCCAGTACTTCCAGCAGAGTGATTTTTTCCGGGAGTTTCGCCAGGTAGAAACCGCCATTGACTCCGCGAACAGAGCGGATGAGTTTCGCCCGCCGCAGGTCGATGACCAAACGGCTGATGTACTTTTCGGAAATCTGTTGGGACTGGGCAATGTCTTTGAGCATTCGCGGTTTTTCCGGGTCGTGCGTCGCCAAATCGATCAGGATGCGCAATCCGTAACGTCCTTTGGTAGAGATTTTCATGATTTCCTTCTTTCTCCTGTTTTCTGTTCTTAATACTGTAAAATATACTGCCCAATACGGGAAAATCAAGCATGAATCTACAATAAACTACAAAAAAAGTAGAATATTTTGTGTTTTTTGATTTGACTTTTGAGGAAATCATGGTATTTTATAGATACACGACCATTGTGGTAGCGTATTAAAAAATCCAAACAAGGAGAATATCATGAGCATCGCAAACACAATTCTGGACAAGATCGGTGGCACACCACTGGTCAAAATCAACAAACTTAATCAGGGCGGCGCTGAAGTCGTTGTCAAGGTAGAATCATTCAACCCAGGCGGCTCGGTCAAAGACCGAATCGCTTTCGCAATGCTCGAGGCGGCAGAAAATGCGGGCATCTTAAAACCGGGTGCGCTGATCATCGAGCCTACCAGCGGTAATACCGGTGTTGGTCTCGCGTTCGTGGCGGCGGTCAAAGGATACCACTTGATCCTGACCATGCCGGAAACCATGAGCATTGAGCGGCGCAAACTCGCTGCCGCCTACGGTGCAGAGATTGTTCTGACCGAGGGAGCACAGGGTATGAAAGGCGCGATTGCCAAGGCTCTGGAACTCCAGCAGCAAAATCCGGGCTCGTTCATTCCGCAACAGTTCGAAAACCCGGCGAACCCGGCATATCACAAGGCGCATACCGGTCCGGAGATCTGGGCGGACACCGACGGCAAAGTCGATGCGTTCGTCGCAGGTGTGGGCACGGGCGGTACGCTCACTGGTGTGGCGGAGTATCTGAAGAGCAAAAATCCGGATGTCAAAATCTATGCTGTCGAGCCTGACACCAGCCCGGTGCTGTCTGGCGGCAAGCCCGGTCCGCATAAGATTCAGGGCATTGGTGCGGGCTTCGTACCGAAAGTACTGAATACGGGTATCATCACCGAGATAATTCAAGTTTCCGCGGAAAACGCCGGCAAGACAGCCCGTGCGGCGGCAGCGCAGGAAGGACTGCTCGTCGGCATCAGCTCCGGCGCGGCGTTGTATGCGGCACTGGAACTTGCCAAGAAACCGGAATTTTCCGGCAAACGCATCGTCGCCCTGCTGCCGGATACCGGTGAACGGTATCTCTCGACGTGGCTCTTCAGCGAATAAAACCGCCATGACTATGTTTGAAAACAGGAGATTCTCAAAATGAGGAAAGTTCTTTTTGTCGTTGCGGCGGCGATTGGAATCGTTGCCGCTGCGTTTGCTGCCGAAGTCAATGATTGCTGTACCCCAGCGCAGAAATGTTGTTCTGTCAAGAGTCAATGCTGTAAAAAGCTGTGAAGAACGAATGCTGCAAAAAAGCTCTGAAATGCTGTGCAGACAAGGCTGATTGTTGCAAAGACTCCGCCCGAAAAGAATGTTGCGATAGCAAGAAGGCGCAGAAATGCTGTTCGGAAGCTGCAGATTGTTGCGAAACATCGGGTAAATAACAATTGGAAAACCCAATGAATCGCGAAATTGCCTGGAATCTGCTGACAAGATATAATCGGGAACCATTTCATCTGCGTCATGCCCTGACCGTGGAGAGGGTCATGCGTCATATTGCCGAAACAAACGGTTTTCCCGATGAAGCAGATTTTTGGGGGATCGTGGGTCTTCTTCACGACATCGACTTTGAGAAATTTCCAGAGGAGCATTGCCGGAAAGCGCCGGAACTCCTGCGAGAGATCAATGCTTCGGAAGCTCTGATTCATGCAGTTGTCTCGCATGGCTGGAACATCACGGTCGATGTCCGGCCGAAACATTTCATGGAAAAAGTCCTCTATGCAGTGGACGAGCTGACAGGTCTTGTGTGGGCGACTGCACTGATGCGCCCTTCACGAAGCGTTCAGGATATGGAGGTCAAATCGGTCAAAAAGAAGTTCAAGGACACAAAATTCGCCGCAGGATGTTCGCGCGAAGTCATCACGATGGGTGCGGACCTGCTGGGCTGGTCCCTGGACGAATTGATCGAAAAAACCATCGGAGCAATGAGAAGTTGCGAAAACGAAGTCGATCGGATTGCGGCGGAATTTTCCCAGAGGGCGAAATGACTGTTGAAGAAGAAATCGCTTTTCTAAAGCAAAAACATCGTGCGCTGATTCTGGCGCATAATTATACCCGGCCGGAGATCCAGGACATCGCCGATTTCGTCGGCGACTCGCTGGAACTTTCGCGCAAGGCGGCGGAGTGTCATGCTCCCGTGATCGTCTTCTGCGGCGTCCGGTTCATGGCGGAGACCGCGAAAACCCTTTCGCCGGAGTCCATCGTGCTGCACCCCAATCCGCATTCCGGCTGTCCCATGGCGGACATGGCGTCGCCGGAAGCGGTGGCGGAGTATCGGGAAAAACATCCCGGAACGCTGGTCGTGGCCTACGTGAACACCACCGCGGCGACCAAGACCGAGGTCGATCTCTGCTGCACCAGCGGCAATGCGGAAAAACTGATCGCCGGGCTGCCTGCCGGGGAAAAGATCCTCTTCCTGCCCGACGCCAATCTGGGCGCGAACCTCAACAACAAGTTGGGGCGGAAGATGGATCTGTGGCCGGGGTGCTGTCCCACCCACAACAAGATCCTGCCGGAACACATCACAGCGGCGAAGGAGAAACATCCCGGCGCGCTGGTGCTGGTGCATCCCGAATGCACCCCCGCCGTGGTCGCGCTGGCGGATCGGGCGCTTTCCACCGGCGGCATGCTGAAATTCGTGCGAGAATCGGAACAAAAAGAGTTTATTATCGGCACGGAGTGCGGCATATTGTACCGGATGGGCAAGGAAAATCCGGGAAAACGGTTCTACCCGCTCGAACCCGCCGTACTCTGTCCGAACATGAAGAAGATCACGCTGGAAGACGTGCTTTTCGCCCTGCGCGACCTCGCGCCCCGGATCGAACTCGACGAGGAGATGCGGAAGAAAGCCAAAGCGCCCATCGACCGTATGCTGGAGGTCCTGCCTTGAAGATCGCGGTCGGACTTTCCGGCGGAGTGGATTCCTCGGTTGCCGCCGCACTGCTGAAATCGCAGGGACATGAGGTCATCGGCATCACCATGAAGCTTTGGCGCGAGGGTCGCTACCGGGGCGGAGAAAAAGACGCCTGTTTCGGCCCCGGCGAAGTTGAAGACATCGCACGGGCGGACAATCTGTGCCGCGGACTGGATATCCCGTATCATGTTTTCGATTGTGCCGACGAGTATGAAAAGGTCGTGCTGGACTATTTCCGCTCGGAATATCTCGCGGGGAAGACGCCGAATCCGTGCGTCCGCTGCAATGCGTTCATGAAGTTTGGCGTCCTGCCGAATCTGGCGCGGAAATCCGGCATCGATTTCGACAAGTTCGCCACGGGACATTACGCTCGGATCCGGGAAGAGAACGGCGTCTTTCATCTGTTCCGCGGCGCGGACGAGAAAAAGGACCAGTCCTATTTCCTCTACCGGTTGAAACAACCGCAGCTGGCAAATCTGCTCTTCCCTCTGGGCGGTTTGCACAAGACCGAGGTCCGCGAACTGGCCGCGAAATTCGGTCTTGACGTGAAGGATAAGCCGGACAGTCAGGATTTTTACAGCGGCGACCATACCGAACTCTTGAATACGCCGCCGCGCCGGGGCAATATCGTCGATACCGCGGGGAACGTGCTCGGGACGCACGAAGGCTTCTGGAATTACACCATCGGCCAGCGCAAAGGCCTGGGCATCGCGGCGAAACATCCGCTGTATGTGCTGGAACTGAATCCCTGCCGGAACGAGGTGGTGGTCGGGAATGCGGAGGATACGCTCAAACACGAATTGAAACTGACGGACTGCTCGTGGATCGCGGGCGACGCTCCGGTCGGCGAGGTGCAGGTCAAAGTCCGTTCCGCCTCGAAACTGCTTCCCGCCGTGTTCGAAAACGCCGCACTGCAATTCCCGGAAGGTGTTTCCGCCGCCGCCCGGGGACAGTCCGCTGTGCTCTACCGGGAAAACGAAGTGCTGGGCGGCGGGATCATCGCCGAGGTGAGGTAAGATGGATCCCCTGATCGAAAAAGCTCTGCTGCGGCCGTATAACCTGGCTCATGACGAGATCGTTTCCCTGCTGTCGCGGGAAGATACGGCGGAACTGTTTTCCGCCGCGTATGAACTGAAGTGCCGTTACATCGGCAAGGTCGTTTCGCTGCGGGGATTGATCGAACTGGGCAATCATTGCGCCAAAAACTGTTTTTACTGCGGCATCCGGCGCGGCAATCCGAATGTGCGACGCTACCGTCTTTCCGAAGACGATGTGGTGCGTATGGCGCGCTGGAGCTTCGAGCAGGGCTACGGCTCGGTGGTGCTGCAGTCCGGCGAGATCGAATCGGAAGAGAATACCGAATATATCGGGCGCATTTTGAAACGCATCCGCGATTTCGGCGGAGACGCCTTCGGCATCACGCTGTGTCTGGGCGAGCAGACGGAGGATGTTTACCGTTTCTGGCGCGAGACGGGAGCGCACCGCTATCTCCTGCGGATCGAAAGCTCCGTGCCTGAACTGTATGCGAAACTGCATCCCGCCAATCACTCCCACGCCCGCCGGGTCAAGTGCCTGCGGGTATTGAAAAAACTCGGCTATCAGACGGGGAGCGGCGTCATGTGCGGGTTGCCGGGGCAGACTTTGGATGACCTCGCACACGACATCGGATTTTATCACGATATGGACCTCGACATGATCGGCATGGGGCCATATCTCCCGCATAAAAACACTCCGCTCGGCAAGGATATCGAGCTCACGACCGAGTATGCGGCAAAACAGCTGAACCTCGGGCTGAAGATGATCGCGGTGACGCGGCTTTATCTGCACGATGTGAACATCGCCGCGACCACGGCGCTGCAGGCGCTCGACGCCCGGGGACGGGAACAGGGCCTCCTTGCGGGCGCGAACGTGATGATGCCCAACGTCACCGATACGGAATACCGGGAGAATTATCAGCTTTACGAAAACAAGCCGTGCCTGGACGAAAATTCGGCGAAATGCCGGAATTGTCTCAACTGGCGCGTGCTTGCCATCGGCGAAAAAATCAACTGGGGACATCGCGGAGATTCGCCCCATTGCAGTTGCTATGGTAAAAGAAAGCGAGGATGAATCGTAAAAGAAGTGGCTGACTCTCAAAAGATGTGATACTGTAAAAAAGGCGACGACGTGAAGGGTTCAC
>Ga0079305_1000535_pt1 | contig 77886 bp, 63 predicted proteins | sample LMS_cellobiose_e_FD_79183 | JGI IMG/M metagenome (GOLD analysis project Ga0079305, IMG submission 79183) | Rumen-fistulated moose microbial communities from Alaska, USA - LMS_cellobiose_enrichment | ecosystem: Host-associated > Mammals > Digestive system > Stomach > Rumen fluid ...
CAAAGGGAGGGCCGGAGCCCTCCCTTTGGTCGGCCGCGGAGGGTGGATTTTCAAGGAGGGAACCCCGTCGAAAGGGTTCCCTCCTTGAACGTGTCTTTGCGTACTTTCTGCACGAGCAGAAAGCACGTCGCGCCCGTCGGCGCGAAACTTCCCCGCCGCCCGCCGGCGCGAAACCTTCCCCTCCGCCAAAAGAAAAGGGACACCCTTTCGGGTGTCCCTTCGATTTGCCTCACTGAACGCTGTTGAGCTTCAGGGTCAGCGCGCTCTTCTTGTGAGCGGCGTTGTTCTTATGCAGAATGCCCTTCGCCACAGCCTTGTCCACGGTCTTGACCGCGACCTTGTAAGCGCCCTCAGCCTCGGTGCGATTGCCCTCCGCCGCGGCGGCGTCAAACTTCTTGATGGCGGTCTTGAGCGCGCTGCGCTCGGCCTTGTTGCGGGCGTTGCGAGCCTCGGACAGCAGCACGCGCTTCTTGGCAGACTTGATATTCGGCAAACCAAACACCTCCTCCGAACGGGAATTCCGGCGATATCTTCGCCGTGCAGATTGGTATTTTAACAAACATTTCAATAAAATGCAAGCACTTTTTCAAGTTTTTCTTTCTTTTTTTTGCATGGATCAAGACTTTGCGGCCATCCTAATGCCATGATACCATATTTTGTGGAAAGAGGGGATCGGCAGATGCTGGAACGGCGCACGGATCTGGCCCTGGAGGCGCACGAGCTCTGGCGCGAGCGCGTGCGGGACGGAGAGACACCCGGCGTGCGGACGGAGACGCACGCCGCCTCCGGCTATGAGGTCACGGTGGTGGAGGTCGCGGACGCGGCCGCGGGCCGGGCGCTCGGCAAGCCGCCGGGCCGCTACGCGACGCTGGATCTGCGCCCCTTCTGGACGCACGGCGAGGACGCGCTGCCCCGGGCGGCGGCGGCCGTCGGCGCAGAGCTGCGGGGGCTGCTCGCTCGTCCGATCCGTTCGGCGCTGGTCGTGGGCCTTGGCAACGACGCCATGACGCCCGACGCCGTCGGCCCCCAGGTCTGCGCCCACGTGCTCGTCACGCGCCATCTGATGCGCGAGGCGGCGTTCGCCTCGCTCGCGGCGGTCAGCGTGCTCGTGCCCGGCGTGCTCGGCCGCACGGGCATGGAGGCCGCGGAGACCATCCGCAGCGCGGTGCGCACCGTGCGGCCCGACGTGCTCATCGCGGTGGACGCGCTCGCCTCCCGCTCGCTCGGCCGTCTCTGCACCACGGTGCAGCTCTCGGATACCGGCATCGTCCCGGGCTCCGGCGTCGGCAACCGCCGCTGCGCGCTCAACCGGCGGACGCTGGGCCTGCCGGTCATCGCCGTCGGCGTGCCGACCGTTGTGGACGCGGCGACGCTCGCCTGCGACCTGCTGGCGGAGGCCGGCCTGCCGCCTCCGGCGGCGGAGCGGCTGCGCGGGCCCGACGCCGGCGTGATGGTCACGCCCCGCGATATCGACGCGCAGCTCCGGGCGCTCGCGCGCGTCGTGGGCTACGGCATCGACCTCGCGCTCCAGCCTCTGTCGTTTCGGGAGCTCTGCGATCTTATGGGCTGAGGCTTGCCAAGCCGCGCGCTTTGCGGTATAATCCTCTCAAAGGGGGCATGCAGCATGTATGATTTCAACGCAAACGACCAACTGCCCGGCCTGCTGGATTGGATGCGCGCGCAGATGCGGAATTGCGGCGGCAAGACCGCCGTGGTCGGCATCTCCGGCGGCAAGGACTCCAGCGTTGTCGCGGCGCTGTGCGTGGCGGCCTACGGGCGCGAGCACGTCCTCGGCGTCCTGATGCCGGACGGCGCGCAGAGCGACATTGATTACAGTCACGCGCTGGTCGAGTTCCTCGACCTGCCGCACCATGTTCTGAACATCCGCAGCGCCACGAGCGGCATCCTCGGCGAGCTGGCCCGCGCCGGCATTCCCGCCAGCCGGCAGACGAGCGTGAACCTCCCCTCCCGCATCCGCATGGCCATGCTCTACGCCGTGGCGCAGAGCGTCGAGAGCGGTCTGGTCATCAACACCTCCAACCTCTCCGAGGACTGGGTGGGTTACTGCACCGTGTACGGTGACAGCGCGGGCGCCTTCTCCCCTCTCGGCATGTACACCACTGAAGAGGTCATCGCCCTCGGCGCGGCGCTCGGCCTGCCGGAGAAGCTCCTCATCAAGCCCCCGTCCGACGGCTTGACCGGTCTCACGGATGAGGACAATCTCGGCTTCTCTTACCACGCGGTCAACGAGTACGTCCGCCGCGGCGTCGCCGATCCCGCGATCCGCGAGCAGATCGACCGCAAGCACCGCGTCAGCCGCTTCAAGTTCCAGACGATCCCGGTCTATCACAACGGTCTTCCCATCGTCATTGAAGACGGCACGGACTTTTACAAGTGACCCCTTCGCGGCGCATCCCCAAGGGCGCAGGCCTGTTCAGCCCGCGCCCTTTTCGCCGCTTTTCAAAGGCGCTTTTCGCGCCCCGCGCCTCCGCAGGGTGCAAGCCGCGGCGTTCTTGCGTTTTTCCGGGTTGCCTGTCGTGCTTTTGTGTCGGCCCGTTTCGTGTCCTGGCCCCGGGCAGGTTTCCAAAGGCAGCTTGTTCTCCCGGCCGCACCCCACCCCCGGGCGGGTTTCCAAAGGGAGGGCCGGAGCCCTCCCTTTGGTCGGCCGTGGAGGGTGGATTTTCAAGGAGGGAACCCCGTCGAAAGGGTTCCCTCCTTGAACGTGTCTTTGCGTACTTTCTGCACGAGCAGAAAGTACGTCGCGCCCGCAGGCGCGAAACCCTCCCCGACGCTCCTCTTCCCAGACACGGCAAAGGGCTCCGTCTTTCGACGGAGCCCTTTGCCGTGTGTTGTGTGTTTAGGAGGGAGAAAATCACATCGGGGTTTACCCTTTGCAAGTATAAGATACCCCATATTTATGGCCAAAGCTTGAATCACCTGTAAACAATTTGTGAACGTAAGCGGTTATTCCCGCACAAAGCCCAGATACCGTGTGCCCTGAAAGGACAGGCGGCCCTCGTCGCCCTCGGCCAGCTGACCGTACTCCGGTCCGCTGATGCGGAACTCCATCCGGTCGCCGCTCTCGACCTCAAAGGTCGCGTAATAGTCGGTGCTCGTGTGCGTCACGTTCGTGTTCTGGTCGTGGTGATGCGTTGTCTCGCTGCGTCGGCCCGTCACGCGGGCTTCGACCGTCAGGCGCGGCGCGTTGTCGTTCTGCCGTTTCTCCCGCAGCGCGCGCACGATCGTCACGACAAACACCGCCAGCACCAGCGCGAACATCACCATGAAAACGACCGGAAAAACGGCCCCGAACCCAAATACCATGCTCATGCCCGATCCTCCTTCCGCGTCTCTGCGTTTCGCCCGCGGCGCTCGTTTTTTCGCTCAAAGTTCCTTCGCTTCCCGGAATTTCCGGCTCTCCGCCACGGCCAGCGCGTCGCAGCGGTTGTTGTATTCGTTCTCCGCGTGGCCCTTGACCCAGTGCCAGCGCACGTCGTGCCTGGCCAGCAGCGGCAGCAGCGTTTCCCAGAGATCCACGTTCAGCGCGGGTTTTTTGTCGCTTTTGACCCAGCCCTTTTTCTTCCAGCCGTACACCCAGCCCTTCGTCACCGCGTTCACGACATACTGCGAATCCGAGTACAGCTCGACGGCGCAGGGTTCGCGCAGCGCGCGCAGCGCCTCGATCACGGCGGTGAGCTCCATGCGATTGTTCGTGGTCTCCGCCGCGCCGCCGGAGAGCGCGCGCTCCCGTCCGGCCCAGCACAGCACCGCGCCCCAGCCGCCCGGCCCCGGGTTGCCGCTGCAAGCCCCGTCGGTATAAATCGTTACCGTTTTCATCCCTGGTTTCCTCCGGCGGCGAGTCTGTAGTTTTGCAGGATTTCCTGCGTTTTGCGCAGAAGTTCGCTTGCCCTTGCGCAAGATTTTATTCGTGTCTGTGAGAGATTTTGCGTGTTTTTTCGGGATGATCCGAGATTTTCGGTGCCGGGTTACCGGCCCAGGCCATGCGCATGCTGCGCCCGGACGCGCGCCGTGCGCTCGGCGTACTCCTCGCGGTCGAGGATACCCGCCTCATAGAGCACGCGCAGGCTCTCCAGCCGGTTTTCGCAGCTGTCCATATGGATGGAGTGGACCTGCGCGGCGTCCGCCTGTTTTTCCCGCGCGGCGCGCCACTGCCCGTCGTCCCGCGCTGCGGCGCGGCGCTGCGCGGCCGCGCGGGGCTCCGTCCGCGCCGCGGCGGCAAAGGCTTCCGCACGCTCGCGCAGCTTTTCTTCCTGCCGCTTTTTCTGCGTTTTGTTCGCCGCGCGGAGCAGATTGATCGTCACGATCAGCGCCACCACGAAAAAGCCGCCGATTCCCTCCATACCGCACCTCCTCAATACGCGCTGATGTCCAGCGTGTCGTCGTCCTCGCCGGGTTCGACGGCGAGGATCTCCACCGTGTACTTCATCTCCGGGCTGACCGCGATCTCCACGCGGTCGCCGGGCCGATGGCCGAGCAGCGCCCGGCCGACGGGCGACTCCTTGCTGATCAGGCCCTTGAGGGCGTTTTGCCGCAGCGTGGTCACGATGCGGATGGTCTGCTCGCGGCCGAGCTTTTCGTTGCGCATGGTGACCCGGCTGAAGAGCTGCACCGTGTCCGCCGCGGCTTCCTGCACGTCGATGACCTTCGCGGTGGCGATCATGCGCTCGAGATAGCGGATGCGGCTGTCGTTCCGGCGCTGCTCCTGCTTGGCGACCTTGTACTCATAGTTCTCGCTGAGGTCGCCGAAGGCCCGCGCGGTCTGCACGTCTGCGATCAGCTTGGGCCGCAGCGTCAGGCGGCGATGATCCAGCTCCTCCTGCATCTTTTGGATATCGACCCTGGTCAGTTCGTCGTTCATTTTGGCTCCGTTTCCGCAAAAAATCCACCAACTTCAAGTTGCGCGGGAAACTTTCCCGCGCAACCTGAGGTTTCCGCTTTCGGTTATTCGGCGCTTTCCGGCGCGGCGGCGTCCGCTTCCGCGTCCTTCTCCGCGCGGGCGAGGGAGATGACCTTCACCCCGTCGGTCAGGCGCATCAGGCGCACGCCCTGCGCGCTGCGGCCGTAGACGTTGATGTCGCTCACGGGCATGCGGATGATCGTGCCGTCATCCGAGACGAGCAGCACGTCCTCATCGCCGTCGACCACCTTGACCGCGACGAGCGCGCCGGTCTTGTCGGTGACCTTGTAGCCCTTGAGGCCGTAGCCGCCGCGCTTCTGCACCTCGTCGCCGCGGAGGTACTCCGCGACCTCGGTGCGCTTGCCGTAGCCGTTCTCGGTGATGGCGAGCAGGGTCTTGCCCTCGTGCGCGCGCGCCGCGCCGACGACGTAATCGCCCTCGCGCAGCCGGATGCCGCGCACGCCGACCGCGTCGCGGCCCATGACGCGCACATCGCTCTCGTGGAAGCAGATGGCCATGCCGTCGTGCGTGGCGAGGATGACATTCTGCCGGCCGTCGGTCAGGCGGACCTCGATCAGCTCGTCGCCCTCCTCCAGCGTCAGGGCGCGGATGCCCGCCTTCATGCGCGTGTTGATCGCGGTGAGCGCCGTGCGCTTGACGGTGCCGCCGCGCGTAACGAACATCAGATAGGCGTTTTCATCCTCCAGGCTGCGCACGGCGATGCCGGCGGTCACCTTTTCGCCCTCCTCGAGCGGCAGGATGTTGACGATGCTCGTGCCCTTGGCGGCGCGGCCCGCCTCCGGGATCAGGTAGCCCTTGCGGCGGTGGACGCGGCCGCGGTTCGTGAAGAAGAGGATATAGTCGTGCGTGGAGGCGGTGAACACGGCCTCGACATAGTCCTCCTCGCGCGTGGTCATGCCGCGCACGCCCTTGCCGCCGCGCTTCTGCGCGCTGTATTCATCGGCCGGGGTGCGCTTGATATAGCCGTTGTGCGAGAGCGTGTAGACGCACTGTTCCTCCTCGATCAGGTCCTCGATGTCGATCTCGTCCTCGACCTCCTGGATCTCGGTCTTGCGCGCGTCGCCGTACTTGTCGCGGATCTCGGTGAGCTCGTCCTTGAGGACCTGCTTGAGCAGCGTCTCGGAGGAGAGCAGCTCGTTGTAGTAGGCGATCTTCTGCTCCAGCTCGTCATATTCCGCCTGGAGCTTCTCGCGGTTGAGGCCCTGGAGCGCGATGAGGCGCATATCGCAGATGGCCTGCGCCTGCGCTTCGGACAGGGAGAAGCGCGCCATCAGGTTTTCTTTGGCGTTGTCATAGCTCGCGCGGATGGTCTGGATGACGGCGTCGATATTGTCCTGCGCGATGAGCAGGCCCTCCAGAATGTGGGCGCGCTCCTGCGCCTTTTTGCGCTCGTAGCGCGTGCGGCGGAGGATCAGCTCCTCCTGGAACTTGAGATACTCGTCGATGATGTGGCGCAGCGAGAGGATCTTCGGCTGCTTTTGATCGTCCACGAGCGCGAGCATGTTGACGGCAAAGCTCGTCTGCATCTGGGTCTGGGCGTACAGACGGTTGAGCACGACCTGGGGGTTGGCGTCGCGCTTGACGTCGATGACGATGCGCATGCCGCTGCGGTCGCTTTGATCGGTGATGTTGCTGATGCCCTCAAGCCGCTTGTCGTTGACCTGGTCGGCCATGCTCTTGATGAGCTGGCGTTTGTTGACCTGATAGGGCAGCTCCGTGACGATGATGCGCGTGCGGTCGTGCCCGAGCTCCTCCAGCTCCGCGCGGGCGCGCAGGATGATCTTGCCGCGGCCGGTGGCGTAGGCCGCGCGGATGCCGCTGCGGCCCATGATGATGCCCTTCGTCGGAAAGTCCGGGCCGGTGACGTGCTGCATGAGGTCGTAGAGCGTGGCGTCCGGATGCTCCAGCACGCAGATGCAGGCGTTGATGACCTCCGTGAGGTTATGGGGCGGGATATTCGTCGCCATGCCGACGGCGATGCCGCTCGAGCCGTTGACCAGCAGGTTCGGGAAACGCGAGGGCAGCACGCGCGGCTCCCGGCGCGTTTCGTCGAAGTTCGGATCCCAGTCGACGGTCTCCTTCTCGATGTCGCGCAGCATCTCGTTCGCTATCTTCGCCATGCGGGCTTCCGTATAGCGGTAGGCCGCGGGGGGATCGCCGTCGATCGAGCCGAAGTTGCCGTGACCGTCGATCAGGGGATAGCGCATGGAGAAGTCCTGCGCAAGGCGCACCAGCGCGTCGTACACGCTCGCGTCGCCGTGGGGATGATAGCGGCCCAGCACGTCGCCGACGGCGGTGGCGCACTTGCGGTAGCCCTTGTCGCTCGTGAGACCGTCCTCATACATGGCGTAGAGGATGCGGCGGTGGACGGGCTTGAGTCCGTCGCGCACGTCGGGCAGGGCGCGGCCGACGATGACCGACATCGCATACTCGATGTAGGAGGTCTCCATCTCGTGGACGAGCTCGCTGTGCACGATCTTCTGCTCCGGGTAGCGCAGCGACTCGGGATCGTAATCTACGTTTTTGTGTGCCATCGATCAGAGCCTCCTTTCTCAGAAATCAAGGTTGACGGCGTATTTCGCCCGGCGCTCGATGAATGCCTTGCGCGGCTCGACCTTCTCGCCCATGAGGATGGAGAAGGTCTCGTCCGCGCGCTGGGCGTCCTCCAGCGTGATGCGCTTGAGCGTGCGCTTTTCGGGGTCCATCGTCGTCTCCCACAGCTCGTGGGGATCCATCTCGCCGAGGCCCTTGAAGCGGGAGATGTCGATCTTGGCGTTCGGATTGTCGCCGCGCATTTCCGCGCTGACGCGGTCGCGCTCCTCGTCGGAGAAGGCGACGCGCGTGGTCTTGCCGCGGGTCAGCTTGTAGAGCGGCGGGACGGCGGCATAAACGTAACCCTCGCGGATCAGGGGCTGCATATAGCGGAAGAAGAAGGTCAGCAGCAGCGTGCGAATGTGGCTGCCATCCACGTCGGCATCCGCCATGATGATGACCTTGTGGTAGCGCAGACGGTTGAGATCAAAGTCCTCGCCGAGGCCGGCGCCCAGCGCCACGATGACCGGCTGGAGCTTGTCGTTGCCGTAGATCTTGTCCGCGCGGACCTTTTCCACGTTGAGCATCTTGCCCCACAGCGGCAGGATCGCCTGGAAGCGGCTGTCGCGCCCGTTGGTGGCGGAGCCGCCGGCGCTGTCGCCCTCGACGATGTAGATCTCGGTGAGCTCCGGATTGTTCTCGTTGCAGTCGCGCAGCTTGTCGGGCATGGCGGCGCCGCCGAGCGCGCTCTTGCGGCGGATGCTCTCGCGCGCCTTGCGCGCCGCCTCGCGGGCGCGGTTCGCGGTCATCGCCTTGTCAAGGATCGTGCGCGCGACGAGCGGATTCTCCTCCAGGAACTGCGCGAGCCTGTCGCTCACGAGCGCGTCGACCAGGGTGCGCATCTCGCTGTTGCCGAGCTTCTGCTTGGTCTGGCCCTCGAACTGCGCGTCCGGCAGCTTGACGGAGATCACGGCGGTCAGCCCCTCGCGGCAGTCCTCGCCGGAGACCTTGTCGTCCCCCTTCAGCAGGCCGACCTTGAGACCGTAGGCGTTGAGCACGCGCGTGAGCGCGGCTTTGAAGCCCGTCTCGTGCATGCCGCCCTCGGGCGTGCGCACGTCGTTGGCGAAGGAGATGATGTTTTCCTGGAACCCGTCGTTATATTGCATGGCGATCTCGGCCATCGAGTCGCCGCGCGCGCCGCTCATGTAGATGATCTTCTGGTGCAGCGCGTCCTTCGACTGGTTGAGATAGGCCACAAACTCGCGGATGCCGCCCTCGTAGCACAGCTCGTCCTCCTGCTCCTGTCCGGCGCGGAGATCCAGCGTGCGGATGCGCAGGCCCGCGTTCAGAAACGCCTCCTCGCGCATGCGTGTGTGCAGCGTGTCGTAGGAGTAGGTCGTGTCCTCGAACATGTCGGGATCGGGCTTGAAGGTGACGGTCGTGCCCGTGCGGTCGGTCGTGCCGACGACGGTCATCTCGGACGTGATGTGACCGCGGGAAAAACGCATCTCATAGATCTTCCCGTCCTTGTGCACCTGCACCGTCAGCCATTCGGACAGGGCGTTCACCACGCTCGCGCCGACGCCGTGCAGACCGCCGGAGACCTTGTAGCCCCCGCCGCCGAACTTGCCGCCCGCGTGCAGCACGGTGAACACGACCTCGAGCGCGGGACGGCCCGTCTGCGGCTGGATGTCCACGGGAATGCCGCGGCCGTTGTCCACGACCGTGACCGTGCCGTCCGCATTGATCTGCACCGTGATCTCCGTGCAGTAGCCGGCGAGCGCCTCGTCGATCGAGTTGTCCACGATCTCGTAGACCAGGTGATGCAGGCCGCTCGCGCTCGTCGAGCCGATGTACATGCCCGGACGCTTGCGCACGGCCTCAAGGCCCTCAAGCACCTGGATCTCCGAGGCGTTGTACTCCTGCTCGACGGCGGTGATGATGTTGCGTTCTTCCTCCATGATGAATCTCCTGTTCTCAAAAAAGGCCCTTGTCCGCCTCCGCACGGCCCTGCAGCGTCCGGCTGCCGAGCTGCGAGAGATACACGAGCTTGTCGTGATACGGATGGTCGCAGACCAGAAATGACTTCGGGATGTCCTCGCAGGCGTCGATGACGAGGCTCTGTTCCTCCGCGGTCTTCAAAAAGGCGTTCGTGATCTTCGACTGGGAGGTGATCTCCAGATCGAAGATGCCGATGACGTTTTTCTCCGGCAGCAGGACGCCGCCGCCGATATGCAGATACATCAGCGCACGACCCCCTGTTCCACGCGCAGCACGCGGCCCGCCGCCAGCGCGCCGAGACGATCCTCCTCGCAGCAGGAGATGAACACCTGCCCGCCGGAGATGCGGTTGAGGACGAACTCCTGCCGCCGGGGATCCAGCTCTGAGAGCACGTCGTCCAGCAGCAGGACGGGCGCCTGGCCCGTGATCTCGCGGTAAATGTCCCGCTCGGCCAGCTTGAGGGCAAGGGCGGCGGTGCGCGTCTGCCCCTGGGAGGAGAACTGACGCGCCGCGCTGCCGCCGATCGAAACGGCGATATCGTCCTTATGCGGGCCGGAGAGACACAGGCGGGACGCGAGCTCCGCCTGCTCGTGCGAGAGCTGGTGCCGGCGGAGCTGCTCGAAGAGCACGTCCGTCTCGGCGAAGGGATCGGTCACGGTCGAAACCGTCTGATATGCGAGCGAGAGCTCCTCCCGCCCGCCGGAGCATTCGCGGTGCGCGCGCGCGGCGTATTCCGAAAGGCGCGCGCAGAAGCGGGCGCGGTAATGGATCAGCACGGCGCCGGTCTGCGCCATGCGCAGGTTGAACTCGGGCAGCGTGTCCCGCAGGGCGGGATGCTCCTCACTGTCGCGCAGGATGCGCGTCTTGTGCTCGTACAGGCGGCTGTATTCCGCGAGCGCCTCCGCGTAGCGCGGGCGCAGCTGGGAGAGCGCCTGATCCATGAATCTGCGCCGCGCGGCGGCCCCGTCCCGGATCAGCAGCAGGTCCTCAGGGCAGAAAAAGACCGTGCCCAGCACACCGGAGAGCTCGTCGGCGCGCTTTGCGGGCACCCGATTGATCTCGATCTTTCTTCGTTTTCCCGCCGCGAGCTTCATTTCCACGACGAAGGGACGTCCGCGCGAGAAGATCTCTCCGCGCAGCTGCGCCTCGCTCTCGCCGAAGGCGATGAGCTCGCGGTCGCTGTGCGTGCGCGGAGAGCGCGCGCAGGAGAGATAGACGATCGCCTCGAGCAGATTCGTCTTTCCCTGCGCGTTTTCACCGCAGATGACGTTGATCTCCGGCGCAAAGGCGACCTCCTGCGCGGAATAGTTCCGAAAATTCCGGAGCGCCAGCTTATCGATCCGCATACCGAACCGTCAGCGTGCGGCCGGCAAAACGGACCGCGTCGCCCGCGCGCAGCTTTTTGCCGCGCTGCGTGCAGACCGCGCCGTTGACCGCGACCTCGCCGGCCGCGATGGCAAGCTTGGCTTCGCCCCCGGTGGAGACGAGACCCGCGAGCTTCAGCGCGTCCTGCAGCTTGATGTATTCCGTTACGATGGAAACGAACTCCATACGCTTTCCCGCCTTACTGCGCCTTGAGCCGGACGGGCAGCACCATGTAGAGGAAGTTCTCCTCCCCCTCGACCGGTACGAGGATCGCCGGGGAGATGCCCGTATTGAGTTCAAGCTTCACGGCGTCCGCCGGGGCATAGCGCAGCGCGTCCATCAGATAGCGGTTGTTGAAGCCGATCTCAAGGTCGCGGCCGTCGCCGGCGAGGCGGCAAACGTCCTTCGCGTCGCCGTTCGCGGTCTTGGCCGAGAGCGTCACGCGATCCTGCCCGAACACGCAGCGCACCGGGCTCTTGAGCTTTTCGCTGATGACCACGCTCACGCGGTCCAGACTGCTCTGCAGGGCCTTCGTATCCACGACGAGCGAGATCGGATTGCGGCGCGGGATGGCGTTTTTATAGTCGAGAAAATCGCCCTCGAGACGGCGGCAGATCAGCTCCGTCTCGCCGACCTCGAACAGCACGTGACGGTCGCCCAGGGTGATGCGCACCGGCTCGTCAATGTCCTCGCAGATCTTCTCCACTTCGTTGAGCGCCGTGCCGGGCGCGACGAACGAAAAACGGCCGCCCTCCGCCGCCTCCAGTTTTTCGCGGCGCAGCGCGAGACGGAACCCGTCCACCGAGACGACGGTGAGCGTATCCTCGCCGATCTCAAACAGCGAACCCATGTGCACCGGACGCGCCTCGTTCGTCGAGACGGCGAACGCCGTCTGCTGGATCATGGCGCGCAGCGTCTTCTCCGGCAGGGCGACGGAGTGCTTTTCCTCGACCTCGGGCAGCTCGGGAAATTCGTCCGCCGAGAGACCCATGATGTCGAAATCCGCGTCGCCGCAGTGGAGATGGACGAGCAGCTTCTCATCCGCCGAGACGGTGATCGTATCGTCCGGCATGCGGCGGATGATGTCGCCGAACAGGCGGGCGCTGAGCACGATGCGCCCGGGTTCCCCGCCCTCGACGCCGAAGCGCGTGCGGATGCCGGTCTGCATATTGTAGCCGGAGACGGTCAGTGTGTCGCCGTTCGCCTCCAGCAGAAGCCCCTCGAGCGCGGGGATCGAGCTCTTGGCGGAGACGGCGCGGGACGCCGTGTTGACGGCGTTTTGCAGCAGCAGCTTCTCACAGGAAAATTTCATGGCCGTTTTCCTTTCGTCAGTCAAAGAAAATAGAATGATACTTTCAGCAGTAATAGCAGTAGGCGGGAAAAACGTGGAAAACCCGAAAAAAGGCAGAGAAGCGCAGGATTTTTTGCCTATGGAAAAACGGAGGATCTTTCCGGTGATTTTCCACACAAAACGGCGAAGCAGGGGTTTCCACAGGTTATCCGAAGGAATCCACGCGGAAACTGTGGGGTGTTACTTTTTTGAGTTGATGTTCACCATGATGTCCTTCACCGTCTGAGAAAAGGCGGAATCGGTCTGGATCTTTTCCTCCACGCGGTCGAGCGAGTGCATGACGGTGGAGTGATCGCGGTCGCCGAAGGCTTTGCCGATGCTCGGCGTGGAGAGATTGGTCATGCGCCGCACGAGGAACATGGCCACCTGACGGGCGTTGACGGCTTCCCGGCTGCGGGAGGGACCGCGGATCACATCCGCCCCGACGCCGTAGAAGCGGGAAACCTCAGCAATGATGACGTCCGGCGTCGGGATGTATTCCTTGCTTTTGAGGATCATCTCGCGGACGGCGCGGGCGGCGGACTGCTCGTCGAGCTGCTCTTCGTTCAGCTCGCGGAAGGCGATGATCTTGTTGACCGTGCCCTCGAGCTGCCGCACGTTCGCCGTGACGTTTTCGGCCACGTAGCTGGCAAGCTCGTCGTCAATGACGAAGCCGCGCTGGATCGCCTTGTTTTTCACGATGGCGACGCGGGTCTCAAAATCGGGCGGCTGAATGTCCGCGAGGAGGCCCCATTCGAAGCGGGTGCGGAGCCGGTCGTCCAGCAGCGTCATCTCGGAGGGGGGACGATCCGATGTGAGGACGATCTGACGGCCGGCCTCATACAGCGTGTTGAAGGTGTTGAAAAATTCGTTCTGCACCTGCTGCTTGCCGGCGACGAACTGCACATCGTCCACCAGAAGAAGGTCGGCGTCGCGATACTTGGTGCGGAATTCGCTGCTGCGGCCCAGGCGGAGCAGCTCGATAAAATCGTTGATGAAATCGTCGCCCTTGACGTAGACGATCTTCGCCTTGTCGTTCCGACTGCGGAAGCGGTTGGCGATGGCATAGATCAGGTGCGTTTTTCCGAGGCCGGAATCGCCGTAGATGAAAAGAGGGTTATAGTGGTGGCCGACCCCGTCCGCCACGGCGCGGGCGGCCGCGCAGGCCATTTTGTTCGATTCGCCGACGACGAAGGTCTCGAACGTGAAATCGCCGGAGTCGAACAGGGAGAGCGCTTTGCCGGCCTGCGGCTCGAGCATGGCGTCCCGCTCCGCCGTGGAGAGGAGACGAAGATCGAGCTCGGCGGAAAACACCTCGCGCAGCGCGGCTTTGATCTGCGCGGTGAAGAGGGATTCGATCATGCCGCGCTTGAATTCGTTGGGACAGTGCAGGTAAAAGACCTTGTCCTTCATTTCGACGGCGGAGACCTCGTCGAACCAGGTGTTGATGGTCGTTTCGGACAGCTCGAGCTGAAGGCGCTGCAGGACGAGCTGCCAGATATCGGCGACGGAATTCAAAGAGCGCACTCCTTTCTGTTTTCTATCGTGCGAAGGCCCGAAAAAGGCCGGAAAATTCCCAGAGAATCATTCAATTCAGTATAACAAAAAAACAGACAAAAAGCAAGAGGAAACACATATTCTAAATAAAGATCCGAGCGGGCGGAGCGGAGAGAAACGGAAGAAAAGAAGAAGGAAAAAAGCGCTTGTGCCGGCGGAAAAAATATGATAAAATAAGAATTCGTCAAAAAAGGCGGAACATAGCGCTCGGGAGGGTTGTTTGTGGGCATCCACGAGGGACATCGCGCACGGAAAAAGAAACAGTTTCTGTCCTACGGGCTGGAACCGCTGGCGGATCACGAGGCGCTGGAGCTGCTGCTCTACTACGCGATCCCGCGCGCGGACACGAATCCGGTCGCGCACCGGCTGATCGAGCACTTCGGTTCGCTGAGCGAAGTGCTCTCCGCACGGCCGGAGGAGCTGACGGAGGTCGAGGGCGTGGGCGAGAACGCGGCGATCCTGCTGAGCATGATCCTGCCGCTGTACCGCAAGGCCTTCCGCACGGAGACGGAGGGACACGCAATCCTGAACTCCGCAGAGAGCGCAGGCGCGTTTTTCTGCAATCTGTTCCGCGGCGCCCGACAGGAGACGCTGTACGAGGCGTGCCTGGACGCCAAGAGCAAGCTGCTCACGTGCTGCCTCGTGGCGGAGGGCGGCACGGACAGCGTGAACCTCAACCTCCGCAGGATCGTGGAGCAGGCGCTGCGCTGCAATGCGAGCAACGTCATCCTTTCGCACAACCATCCCAGCGGCGTGGCGCTGCCCTCGGGCGACGACAACACGACCACGCTGATGGCGCAGGACGCGCTGCGCGCCGTCGGCATCCGGCTGGTCGACCACATCATCGTGGCCGACGAGGACTTCGTCTCGCTGCGCGACAACGGCCTGCTGCGCAGCCGATAAGGAGGGAAGCGCCGTGGATTTCAAACTGCATGCGCCGTTCGAGGCGACAGGCGACCAGCCGGAGGCGATCGACCGGCTCGCGCGCGGCGTGGAGCTCGGGCTCGACGAGCAGGTGCTGCTCGGCGTGACGGGCTCCGGTAAGACGTTCACGATGGCGAAAGTCATCGAACGGATCAACCGCCCGACGCTGGTGCTGGCCCACAACAAGACGCTGGCGGCACAGCTCTGCGCCGAGTTCAAGGAGTTTTTCCCCGAAAACGCGGTGGAATACTTCGTTTCGTATTACGACTACTACCAGCCGGAGGCGTATATCCCGCACACGGACACCTACATCGCAAAGGATGCCTCCACCAACGACGAGATCGACCGGCTGCGGCTCTCGGCCACCTGCGCGCTGCTGGAGCGGCGCGACGTGATCGTGGTGTCAAGCGTGTCGTGCATCTACGGTCTCGGGGAGCCGGACGACTTCGCCAAGCTGATGATCTCGCTGCGGCCCGGGCAGACACTGGAGCGCGACACGCTGCTGCGCCGCCTGATCGAGGACCGCTACGAGCGCAACGACGTGGCCTTCGAGCGCAACCGCTTCCGCGTGCGCGGGGACACGGTGGAGATCTATCCCGCCTACTATCGCGACCGCGCGGTGCGCGTGGAGTTCTTCGGCGACGAGATCGACGCGATCCGCGAGTTCCACCCCGTCACCGGACAGGTGCTGCGCACGCTGAACCACACGGTGATCTACCCCGCGTCGCACTACGTGACGACGAAGGACAAGATGGAGCGCGCGATCGGGCAGATCGAGATCGAGCTCGAAGAGCGGGAGCGCTACTTCCGCGAGCTTGGCAAGGCGGTGGAGGAGCAGCGCATCCACCAGCGCACGCGCTATGACATCGAGATGATGCGGGAGCTGGGCTACTGCACCGGGATCGAAAACTATTCCCGCGTGATCGGGGGGCGGCCGGTCGGCTCGCCGCCGATGACGCTGATCGACTATTTTCCCAAGGATTTCCTGCTGTTTGTGGACGAGAGCCACGTCACGCTGCCGCAGGTGCACGCCATGTACAACGGTGACCGCGCGCGCAAGCAGAGCCTGGTCGACTATGGCTTCCGCCTGCCGTGCGCGTTCGACAACCGGCCGCTCAAGTTCGAGGAGTTCGAGCAGCGGGTGCACCAGCGCATCTACGTCTCCGCGACGCCGGGCGACTACGAGCGCGAGCGCGCGGGCCAGATCGTCGAGCAGGTGATCCGGCCGACGGGCCTGCTCGACCCGCGCGTGGAGGTGCGGAGCGTGGAGGGCCAGATCGACGACCTTGTGGGCGAGATCAACGCGCGCGCCGCGCGCGACGAGCGCGTGCTCGTGACGACGCTGACGAAAAAGATGGCGGAGGATCTGACGGCCTATCTCAAGGGCGTGGGCATCCGCGTGCGCTATATGCACGCGGACGTGGAGACGCTCGAGCGCATGGAGCTCATCCGCGACCTGCGCCTCGGCGAGTTCGACGTGCTGGTGGGCATCAACCTGCTGCGCGAGGGACTCGATCTGCCGGAGGTGTCGATGGTGGCGATCCTCGACGCGGACAAGGAGGGGTTCCTGCGCAGCGAGACCAGCCTGATCCAGACGATCGGCCGCGCCGCGCGCAACGCCGAGGGCCTCGTCGTGCTCTACGCCGACACGGTCACGCCGTCCATGCGCAGCGCCATCGACGAGACGGAGCGCCGCCGCGCCATCCAGGACGCGTACAACAAGGCGCACGGCATCGTGCCGCAGACGATCCGCAAGGACGTGCGCGAGGTGCTGGAGATCAGCAGGAAGGAAGAGGAGAGCGCCCGCCGCCGCGGCAAGCGCAAGCTCTCGGAGCGCGAGCGCGACGAGCAGATCCGCAAGCTCGAAAAGGAGATGCAGGAGGCCAGCCGGATGCTGGAGTTCGAGTACGCCGCCATCCTGCGCGACCGCATCATCGAGCTGCGGAAGGAGGACGCGAAGTAAATGGGAAAGCACCGGGAGGAAAAGACCAACGTGATGCGCGTGCTGGAGCAGAAAAGGCTGCCCTACGCCGCGCACGTCTACGAGGAGGCGGAGAGCCCGCTCGGCGACCGGGCGTACGGCCTGCATCTGGCGCAGAAGCTCGGCCAGCCGGCGGAGCGCGTCTATAAAACGCTCGTGGGCCGCGGGGCGAGCGGGGGACTGTACGTCTTCTGCCTGCCCGTGGCGGAGAGCCTGGATCTCAAAAAGGCGGCGCGGGCCGCGGGGGAGAAGTCCGTGGAGCTCGTCGCCGTGAAGGAGTTGCTGCCGCTGACCGGCTACGTGCGCGGGGGCTGCTCGCCGATCGGCATGAAAAAGCAGTACCCGACGGTTTTCCACAACGCCGTGGAAAACCACGGCACGATCTTCGTCAGCGCCGGGAGGATCGGCGCGCAGATCGAGACCGCACCGGGGCCGCTGCTGGCGCTGCTCGGCGCAAAAACGGCGGACATCATCGTTTGAGGAGAACTTATGAACAGCAAGATATATGTCAAGGGCGCGCGGGAGAACAACCTGAAGAACATCGATGTCGAGATCCCGCGCGACGCGCTGACCGTGGTGACGGGCCTGTCCGGCAGCGGCAAGTCCTCGCTCGCGTTCGACACCATCTACGCCGAGGGGCAGCGGCGCTACGTTGAGAGCCTCAGCTCCTACGCGCGCATGTTCCTCGGCCAGAAGGAAAAGCCCGACGTGGATTATATCGACGGGCTTTCCCCCGCGATCTCCATCGACCAGAAGACGACCTCGCAGAACCCGCGCTCGACGGTCGGCACGGTGACGGAGATCTACGACTATCTGCGCCTGCTCTGGGCGCGGGTCGGCACGCCGCACTGCCCCAACTGCGGCAAGGAGATCCGGCAGCAGTCCATCGACCAGATCATCGACCAGCTCATGGCCCTGCCCGAGGGCACGCGCATCCAGGTCATGGCGCCGGTGATCCGCGGGCGCAAGGGCGAATATGCCAAGGTGTTCGAGGATGCGCGCAGAAGCGGCTACGTCCGCGTGCGCGTGGACGGCAGCATGTACGAGCTCGGCGAGGAGATCCGCCTCGACAAGAACAGGAAGCACAGCATCGAGATCGTCGTCGACCGCCTGATCGTGCGGCCCGACATCGTCCACCGGCTGACCGACTCCGCCGAGACGGCGGCGGCGCTCTCGGGCGGGCTGGTGCTGGTGAACCTGCTGCCGGAGGGGCGCGACCTGCTCTTTTCCCAGAACTACGCCTGCGAGGACTGCGGCATCTCCATCGAGGAGCTGACGCCGCGGATGTTCTCGTTCAACAATCCCTTCGGCGCCTGCCCGAAGTGCACGGGCCTCGGCGCGCAGCTCGAGGTCGACCCGGAGCTCGTGATCCCGAACAAGGCCCTCTCGATCCTCGACGGGGCGATCTGCGCCTCCGGCTGGAACAACGTGCGGGGCGACGGCATCTCACGCATGTATTTCGACGCGCTGGCGAAAAAATATCACTTCTCCCTGCGCGACCCGGTGGAGACGCTGCCGAAGGAGGTCATGGACGTGATCCTCTACGGCACGAAGGGCGAGAAGCTGGAGCTGCAGTACGACCAGCCGCGCGGCAAGGGCGTGCTGTACCAGCCGTTCGAGGGCGTGATCAACAACCTGACGCGCCGCTATCAGGAGACGCAGAGCGACGGCGTGCGCAGCGAGCTGGAGGAGTGCATGTCCGAGCGGCCGTGCCCGGCCTGCGCCGGCCGACGCCTGCGCCGCGAGTCGCTCGCGGTGACGGTCGGAGGGCTCAACATCGCAGAGTTCACGGACAAGTCCGTCGTGGATGCGCTGGCGTTCGTGGAGGGGCTCTCGCTCACGCCGCAGCAGATGCTCATCGGCGAGCGCATCCTGAAGGAGATCAAGGCGCGGCTGGGCTTTCTGCGCTCGGTGGGCCTCGAATACCTGACGCTTTCGCGCGCGAGCGCGTCGCTCTCCGGCGGCGAGGCGCAGCGCATCCGCCTGGCCACGCAGATCGGCTCGAGCCTGATGGGCGTGCTCTACATCCTGGACGAGCCGTCCATCGGCCTGCACCAGCGCGACAACGACAAGCTGCTTGCCACGCTCAAGCGCCTGCGCGACCTCGGCAACACGCTGATCGTTGTGGAGCACGACGAGGACACGATGCGCGCGGCGGACTACATCATCGATGTGGGGCCCGGCGCGGGCGTCCACGGCGGGCGGATCGTCGCGGCGGGCACGCCGGAGGAGATCATGGCCTGCGAAAGCTCGCTCACCGGGCAGTATCTCTCCGGCAAAAAGAAGATCCCGGTGCCCGGGACGCGGCGGCGCGGCAGCGGGCGCTTCCTGACCGTGCGCGGCGCGCGGGAGAACAACCTGCAGGGCATCGACGTGACGATCCCGCTCGGCACCTTCACCTGTGTGACGGGCGTGTCCGGCAGCGGCAAGTCCTCGCTCGTGAACGAGATCCTGTTCAAAAAGCTCGGCGCCGACCTCAACCGCATGAAGGTGCGCGCCGGACGGCACGAGGGCATCGAGGGCGAGGAGTATCTGGACAAGGTCATCTGCATCGACCAGACGCCCATCGGGCGGACGCCGCGCTCCAATCCCGCGACCTACACGAACGTATTCAACGACATCCGCGACCTGTTCGCCGCGACGCCGGACGCGAAGGCGCGCGGCTACGGCAGCGGACGCTTCAGCTTCAACGTGCGCGGCGGGCGCTGCGAGGCCTGCGGCGGCGACGGCCAGCTCAAGATCGAGATGCACTTCCTGCCCGACATCTACGTGCCCTGCGAGGTCTGCCGCGGCAAGCGCTACAACCGCGAGACGCTCGAGGTGCGCTACAAGGGCAAGAGCATCGCGGACGTGCTGGACATGACCGTGGAGGAGGCACTGGAGTTCTTCCGCGATCTGCCGAAGATCGAGCCGAAGCTGCGCACGCTGAGCGACGTGGGTCTCGGCTACATCCGGCTGGGCCAGTCGTCCACCACACTCTCGGGCGGCGAGGCGCAGCGCGTGAAGCTCGCCACCGAGCTTGCCCGCCGCGCGACGGGACGCACGATCTACATCCTCGACGAGCCGACCACCGGCCTGCACGCCGACGACGTGCGCCGCCTGCTCGAGGTGCTGCAGCGGCTGGTCGATGCGGGGAACACCGTGCTCGTGATCGAGCACAACCTGGACGTCATCAAATCCGCCGACCACATCATCGACCTCGGACCGGAGGGCGGCGCCGGCGGCGGCACGATCGTCGCCGAGGGGACACCCGAGGAGGTCGCGGAGAACGCGCGGTCGTACACGGGGCAGTATCTCAAGCGCCTGCTGGGGGCATAAAGGGGAACACCGCGGCGGAGAGGCAGGAAATCATCCCTGCCGCCATATCCAAAGCAGCAGTTTTTTCAAAGGAGTGTTTCGCCCGCCGGCGCGAAACTTTCCCCCGGTAAGGATTGAGCAAGCTGAAATGGGCGGCAAGGAGCTTTTCGCGCTGCGGCGCGAGGCCCTTTCTGTTCGCGCAGAAAGGGCCGAAAGACGCGCCAAAACCGCTTCGGTTTTGGAATCCCGCCTTGCGGAAGCCGCATCCTGCGCGGAAAACCGCCCGGCGCGTTGGGTTTGAGGGATCGCGCATCCTTTGCGCTGCCGCGCCGCAGCCTCGGCCGTAAGGGTCGTGCCGCTCTTGCAACGGCGCCTTTGATGGTGCAGATTTGTTGCTTTGTTGAGAAACCCCGCACTCCGGTAAATAATCCACCGATCGGCACAGCATCACCGCTTGCGAGGCAGACGCGGCAGCGCGAAGGATGCGCAGCGGATTCAGATTTGGATGCGTCGGGCGGCTTTGCGGCCGGGGACAAAGCGGGCCGCGCCCTGCCGTGACGCAGCGAACGGAAAAGGGTGACAGGAGCGTTTTGCGCCCACGGTGACCGAACGCCGCCGCAGGGCATACACTGTGGCGAGGTGATGGGATGCGTCTTCTGGAGGACGGCGCGGTCGCCGCGCTCGCGGCGATCGGCCTTGCGACGCTGCTGTTCCTGCTGACGTCGGCGGTCGTGCATCCGCGGCGGCGCGGCACGCTTGAGGCCGTGGCGGTCGTGCCGGTGCGCGGCGGCGCGGAAAAGCTGGAGCACACGGTGCGCGCGCTGGAACGCTCGCGCTATGAGGAGGGCGGGTTCGCGCGCATCGTCATCCTGGACTGCGGCGCGGACGAGGAGACCAAAACGATCGCCGCGCTGCTGTGCCGCGACGACCTTGGCGTGACGCTGTGCACGCCGCAGACGCTGGCGCGGGAGCTGGAGCGCGGCGGAACGGCGTAGCGCGGACGCGAACGAGACAACGCGAAGGACAGGGAGGACGCATGGACGAACAGATCACGGTCATCGGCACGGTGGCGGGCGTCATCTATCAGAACGACGAGAACGGCTACGCCGTCGTGCGGCTCGTGACCGAGGACGGGGAGGTGCTCACCGTCGTCGGGTGCATCCCCTGCGCCGCGCCGGGCGAGCATCTCGCCGTGACGGGCGCGGTCGTCACGCATCCGCAGCACGGCGAGCAGCTGCGCGCGGACACGGTCGAGCGGCGCATGCCCGCGAGCGAGACGGATATTCTGGACTTCCTGTCCTCCGGCGTGATCCGGGGCATCGGGCCGGCGACGGCGCAGAAGCTCGTGGAGCGCTTCGGCGCGCAGACGCTCGAGATCCTTGAGAGCGCGCCGGAGGAGCTGCGGCGCATCAAGGGCATCACGGACAAGCGCGCCCGCGAGATCGGCGCGAGCTTCCGCGAGCAGATGGGGCTGCGGCGCGTGATGGAGTTCCTCGCGCGCTACGAGCTGCCCGCGGGGCTGGCCGTGCCGCTCTACCGCCGCTTCGGCACCGGCGCGATGGACGCGCTGCGCCGCGACCCGTATCTGCTCGCGGGCGAGCCGTTCGGGGTGGACTTCTCGACGGCGGACGAGATCGCGCTCGCCCTCGGCGTCGGCGGGGACTCCGCCTGCCGGACGGAGGCGGGCGTGCTGTTTGAGCTGAGCTACAACGAGACGAACGGGGGGCACGTGTTCCTGCCGCGGGACAAGCTGGCCGCGGCGACGGCACAGCTGCTGGACTGCGGCGCGGACGCCGTGGAAAAGGCGATCGACGACCTGATCGACCGGCGGCGCGTGGTGCAGGAGCCGGTGGCGAACGTGCAGGCGTGTTACGCCGCGCGCTGCCACGAGGCGGAGGACTATGTCGACCGCCGTCTGCGCGCCATGCTCGCCGATCCGCCGGAGCGGCTGCGCGGCGCGGAGGCAATCATCACGGAGATCGAGCGCGCACAGGGCATCCGCTATGCGCCGCTGCAGCGGCGCGCGGTGGAGCTGGCCGCGCAGGAAAGTCTGCTGCTGCTGACCGGCGGGCCCGGCACGGGCAAGACGACCTCGGTGCGGGGCATCGTGGCGCTCTTTGAGCGCATGGGCCTCAAGGTGCTGCTCGCCGCGCCGACCGGGCGCGCCGCCAAGCGCATGAGCGAGCTGTGCGCCCGCGAGGCGCAGACGATCCACCGGCTGCTCGGCATGAGCTGGAACGAGCAGACGAACGAAGTGACCTTTGCCAAAAATGAAAAGGATCCGCTCGAGGCGGAGGCCGTCGTGGTGGACGAGACGTCGATGGTCGACCTCGCGCTGATGCGCGCGTTCCTCGCGGCACTGCGGCCGGGCTGCCGGCTGGTGCTCGTCGGCGATCCCGACCAGCTGCCCTCGGTGGGCGCGGGCAATGTGTTCGCCGACCTGATCCGCAGCGGGCGCGTTGCGACCGTGGCGCTGACGGACGTGTTCCGCCAGGCGCAGCAGTCGTCGATCGTGCGCGGCGCGCACGCCGTGAACGAGGGGCGCGTGCCGGAGCTGCAGAATTCGGCCGCGGGGGACTTCTTTTTCCTGCCGCGGCGCGACCCGGTGCGGCTGGTGGACACGGTGGTGGAGCTGTGCCGCACGCGCCTGCCGGAGAAGATGGGCATCGCGCCGGAGGACATCCAGGTGCTCACGCCCACGCGCAAGGGGCCGACGGGCACCGCCGCGCTCAACCGCGCGCTGCAGGCGGCGCTCAACCCGCGCGCAGAGGGGAAGCGGGAGCGGCCCTGGGGCGACGGAGTGTTCCGCGAGGGCGACCGCGTGATGCAGACGCGCAACAACTACGACGTGATCTGGGAGCGGGCGGACGGCACCGCGGGCACGGGCATCTTCAACGGCGACGTGGGGCGCATCGTGCAGATCGACCCCGGCGGCGAGCTGATGACCGTGATATTCGACGACCGCACGGCGGCCTACACCGCCGATATGCTCCAGGATCTGGAGATGGCCTACGCCATGACGGTGCACAAGGCGCAGGGCAGCGAGTACCGCGCGGTGATCTTCGTCTCCGCGCCGTGCGCGCCGGGGCTGGAGGTGCGCGGCGTGCTCTACACCGCGATCACCCGCGCACGGGAGCTGCTGATCGTGGCCGGGGACGATGCGACGCTCGCGCGCATGGCGGCGAACGACCGCCGCGCGCGGCGGTACAGCGGGCTGCGCTGGCGGCTCGTGAACGGAACGCAACAAAGGGAAGGAACGGACGGGACGCACGCAGCAGGGAAACGTGTTTGAGAGCGTCGCTGCCCGTGAAAAAAAGAACTCAGGCGCGGTCGTGTTGACCGCGCCTGAGTTGTCGTTTCGTTCCGTACAGGGGCAGAAGCTGCCGCCTTATTTCTGCGGGCGGGAGTCCGTTTCCCGCTGCGCCGCCTGCCGGTTGATGAGAGGCGTCTCCACGCGCTTTGCCAGATACAGGCAGTAAGCGACCGCCAAAACGAAGATAACGGCGTGGGCGATCCAATGCAGCGGAGAGGACTCCTCGCCCGCCGCGAACAAAGAGAACACGTCGGTCAAGCTGTGCGACAGGATGCAGGGGAGAAGGCTTCCGCCTTTGTAAAAGGCCATCGTAACGATAAAGCCGAAGGCGACGGCGAAGGGCACCTGCGCGAGCGTTTCAACGGGCGCATGGCTGGTAAAGAGATTGAGGATATGCCCCAAGCCGAAGGTGACGGAGGAAACGAGCACCGCCGATTTGACGCTGCCGTCCTTCAGCATGGCCTTGAACAGGAACCCGCGGAAGATCAGCTCCTCGGCGAAGCCGACCAGGGCCATGGAGACCACGGCGAAAAGCTGCCCGGGGAGCGGATACTTGGCCGCGACGCCGCCCCAAAGATTGAGGCTTGCAATGATCCACAGGGGGAGGAACCACAGCATGGCCCGGCTGTTTTTGGCCCAGGCGGACAGGCCGTATTTCTCCAGAAGGCCGTTTTTCCAAACGAACAGGAGCATCAGCGCAGAAATCACGATCAGGCCGAGCATCATCCAGGGGCTGTCGTCCCCGAGATTGCGCAAATTGCCCATGGGAACCGTGTAGAGAGCGATCCAGAGGATCGCAAACAGGAGCTCGTTCTTTTGATACAGTTTTTTCATCATTTTTCCTTCTTCTCCCATCCTTCTGCGATCGCAATCAGCGTGGCCCGAATCGCGTCCGGATCATATTTCATCGCATTGTTTGCGATCAGGCTGGCATACCCGTGGACAAGCGCCGCCAGCGGCTCAAAAAACGCAGCGGCATCCTCCGGCGGCAGCGCTTCCTCCGCGCTGACGGCAGCAAGAACACCGGCCGTTTCCGGGGCGCGGATCATCTCCCCCAGGCTGAGGCCGGAAAAACGACCGGACTGAAAGAGAAAGCGAAACAGATGCGGCTCTTCTTCGGCAAACCGGATGTACCGAAGCCCGATCTCCAAAAGATCCCCGGCTGCCAGAAGGTACGCGCTGTGGGCGGCATCCGCCCGCTGATACGTCAGATCCTTCAGCGCGTCCATGCTTGGAAACTGATACAGGATCGGCTGGGTGGAACAGCCGAGAAAGGACGCAAGATTCCTCGCAGTCAACGCCTCGTGACCGCGCTCCCGCACCAGGCGAAAGGCGCCGTCGAGGATGGCTTCTTTTGTTGTTGTCGGGCCCCTTGGCATGGAACTCACCTCAAAATATTATAACATATGTTATTATATTTTGTCGTCTGCGGTTTGTCAAGTGCGGTTTCTCGACCGCTTCGGCCTTTTGCAGAAAGCGCCTCCTCGCCACAAAGACAAAAAAGTCCGGGGGAGGCGCTTCGTTGCGAAGCGTCTCCCCCGGGGGGTCTCTTTTTTGGAAACGCGGGCGCGATCAGGGAAGCGGCCTGCCCGCGGCGGCGAGCTTGGCCTCGGTCTCCGCGCGGACGGCCTGCCGCAGCGCCGTGAGATACGGGGAAAAGGCCGCCTTGTCCGCGCCGTAGGTGAGGTTGAGGGCATACTCGTTCTCCTCCCAGGAGGCAAGGTCGGACTCGTTGTGCTGGATGACGGCCTCAAGATTATCGAGCGCCTTGAAGATGCGGGCCTCGACCGTCTCGCGCGCCGCCATCTCGCGGTAGAGGGCGGTCATCTCGCCGCGGTACGGCTCGGGCAGCGAAGCGACCCAGGCGAACAGCAGCGACGCCTCGCGCGCCTCGTCCGCCGCGGTCTTGCGAAAGCTGGGGATATCGCCGGTGAAGGCCTCGCCCAGGTCGTGGATCAGGCACATGCGGAGCACCTTGTCCATATCCGCGGCGGGAAACTCGTCGCGGAGGAAGTACGCCAGCAGCGCGAGGCGCCAGCTGTGCTCCGCGACGCTCTCGTGCCGCCCGCCGGAGGTATAGCAGTGGCGCGTCGCGTCCTTCAGGCGTTCGGCCGTGTGCAGCGCGGCGAGCAGGGCAGTCGGTTCCATGGGCAGGCTCCTTTCTTCGTAACGGGTGTGGGAAAAAACGCGGCCCCCGTCGTGCGGCGGGGGTCGCCGGGTCTTCAGTTGATCTGCTTGCGGCGGGAGAGGTTCATCGTGCCGTCCTGCATGTCGCCCACGCTCTCGAGGCTCTTGCCCGTGCCCTCGGCCACGCACTGGATGGCGTTTTCGGCCACGACGGTGTGGATGCCGGTGCGCGCGGTGACGAGCTTGTCGAACCCGCGGACGAGGCTGCCGCCGCCGGTCATCACGATGCCGTTGGTGGAAATGTCCGCCACCAGCTCGGGCGGCGTGCGCTCGAGCACCTGATGCACGGCCTCCATGATGCGCTCGACCGGCTCCTCAAAGGCGTCCATCATCTCGGTGGAGGTGACGGAGATCAGCTTGGGCAGGCCCGTGAGCAGGCAGCGGCCCTTGATCTCCATCGTGCTTTCCTCCTCCGGCGGGAAGACGCAGCCGATCTGCATCTTCATCTCCTCTGCCGTGCGCTCGCCGATGAGCAGGTTGTGCTTGCGGCGCATGTACTTCACGACCGCCTCGTTGAACTGGTCGCCCGCGACCTTGATCGACGCGGATTCCACCACGCCGGAGAGGGAGATGACCGCAATGTCGCTCGTGCCGCCGCCGATGTCGATGATGAAGTGGCCGTCGGGCTTGGCAATGTCGATCCCGGCGCCGATGGCCGCGGCGACGGGTTCCTCGATCAGGTAGACGCGGCGCGCACCGGCCTGGATGCCCGCGTCGATCACGGCGCGCTCCTCGACCTCGGTGATGCCGGAGGGCACGCAGATGATGATGCGGGGCTTGAAGAACTGGAAGCCCATGACCTTGTGAATGAACTCCTTGAGCATGCGCTCGGTCACCTCGTAATCGGAGATGACGCCCTCGCGCAGGGGACGGATCGCGATGATGTTGCCCGGCGTGCGGCCCAGCATGGCCTGCGCGTCCGCGCCGACCTTGAGCAGCCTGCCGGTGTTTTTATCGAGCGCCACGACGGACGGCTCGTTGAGCACGATACCCTTGCCCTTGACGTAGATCAGGACGGAAGCGGTACCGAGGTCGATGCCGATATCTCTTGCAAATGCACACATAGTTTCGCACCTCATCAATCGTAAGCCGCGGAGGGCCGCGGCGGGGCCAGTCATACAACACTCAATTATAACCGGGATCGCCGCGCTTTGCAAGAGCGCGGCAGGGGGATTCTTTTCGGGCGTTTTCGCGCTATTTCCGCAGCTCCGCCGCGGCCAGGGCCGCACACACAACGTCCGACGCGCCGGCAGCGCGCAGCACGCGGACGCATTCGCCCAGTGTCGCGCCGGTGGTAAGGATATCGTCGATGAGCAGGATGCGCGCGCCGCGGATCGCGGCAGGGTCAGCGGCCTCGTACACGCCGAGCACGTTGCCGCGGCGCTCCGCGCTGCCGCTGCGCGTGGATTGGGGCGGATTGTCGAAGGTCTTGCGCAGGAGCGCGACGGGCGCGGCGTCCCAATGCTTCGCCGTCTCGCGGGCGAGCAGAAAGCTCTGGTCGTAGCCGCGTTCACGGCGGCGCCGGTCCGACACGGGCACGTAGGTCACAAGGTCGAACGCGCCGGGCAACTCCTCCGCTACGGCCTGCGCCAGCAGCGCGCCGAAGCCCTCGGCCGCGCTCTGCGCGCCGCGGAACTTGAAGCGCAGCAGCGCCTCGCGCACCGCGCCCTCGTAGCGGAGCGGGGCGACGCAGCGGCCGTACTGCGCATCCTCATGCAGGGGCTGCGCCGCGAACGGCAGCGACTTCCCGCAGTCCGCGCAGACGCCGTGGACGCCGACGCGGCGGCAGAAGGCGCAGCGCGGCGGGAAGAGCAGGTCGAGCAGCGCCGCGCCGAGACGGGAGGCCTTACGCGTCGTCACGCGGCTCGTCCGGCTTCTTTTCCTCCGCCGGCGTTTCGGCGGGAGCTTCCCCGGCGGCATCCTCCGCGGCGGGAGCCTCGGCCGACGCCTCGGGCGGCTCCTCGTCGATCATGCCGCGGGCGTGCAGCACGTCCGCCCGGGTGATGGTCATGAGATCCTCGCGGGTGAACTCGTCCATCGCGGCGAGACGGTTGGCCTGCTCGGTCAGGATGTTTTCGAAGATGTTGCGGACGCCGCGGGCGTTGCCGAAGGTGATGCCGTCGCCGTTCTCGTCCTCGATGAATTCGCGCACCTCGTCCTCCACGCCGTCGGCCAGGGTGTAGCAGCCCTTCTTGCACTGGAGCTTGAAGATGCCGATCATCTCGTCGGTGGTGTAGTCCTCAAAGTGCAGGTAGCGGTTGAAGCGGGATTCGAGGCCCGGGTTGGAGTGGATGAAGCGGGCCATCAGCTCGTCATACCCGGCGACGATGACCACCAGATCGTCACGGTGATCCTCCATCGCCTTGAGAATGGTGTCGATCGCCTCCTGGCCGAAGTCGTTCTCGCTGCGGCCGTTGAGGGCGTAGGCCTCGTCGATGAAGAGGACGCCGCCGAGCGCGCTCTGGATGACCTTCTGGGTCTTGATCGCCGTCTGCCCGACGTAGCCCGCGACCAGGCCGCTGCGGTCGACCTCGACCAGCTGGCCCTTGGAGAGGATGCCGAGCGAGCGGTAGATGCGCGCCATCAGGCGGGCGATCATCGTCTTGCCCGTGCCGGGGTTGCCGGTGAAGACCATGTGGAGGGAGAAATCCGTCGTCGGCAGGTCGTTCGCCTTGCGGCGCTGGAAGACCGTGGCCATGTTGATGAGGTTCTTCACCTCGCGCTTGATCTCCTTGAGGCCGATGTAGGAGTTGAGCTCCTTTTTCAGGTCCTCGATCTTCTCGGGCGGGGGAAGCTCCTCCTCCTTTTTCTCGTTCGCACCCTCGCCGCCGGAGGTCGCCGTGGGGGGCTTCTTGTCGGCGCTCCTGGCGGCTTCGCCGCCCTTGCCCGCCGGCGTGGGCGCGGTCGGCTTCGGCGTGCCCCAGAAGTCGCTGTTCATGCGGCTGAGGCTGCTCTGCGACATGCTGCGGATCACGTCGAGCTGGCGAAGGATGATCTCGTCTTTCTTGTCCATGGGGAGGCCTCCTGTCAAGGCGGGTGCGCCCGCCGGATCGTCATAGATAACAACAGTATAACGGCTGCGGGGGGGATTTGCAAGCCGAAAAAACGCGGACGGCTCCGCTCCGGAGCCGCCTGCGGGGAAGCGCGGCGACGCTCAGCGCTTCTTCGCGCCGAGCTTGGCGAAGAACGGGAAGGTCATCGGCCAGAGGCAGCCGGCGAAGACGACCACGCAGAAATAGCGCACCATGTTCGCCGCCTGATGGCCGCGAAACACGAGGTTCAGCACCGGCTTGAGGCCCGCGCGCACGCCGATGAGCAGCGCAAGGCCGAGCGCCAGTTTGAGCACCTGGCCGAGCAGCGGCGCCTTCACGTCGAAATGCAGCTTCTTCCGGTCGAACACGTAGGCGACAAGGAGTCCCAGCATGCAGCCGGTGAGCGTCCAGGCGTTCTTGACGCCGTGGGCGAGATTCTCCGCATCGATCTCCGCGGGGAAGCGGTAGAGCAGGACGAAGGCAAGGTAGGCCAGCACCAGCGCCGCCAGCAGCACGAAGAGCGCGGGCATGGACCTCGTCCAGCGCGCATCGTCCCGGAAGCAGGGATAGAGCACGAGCACCAGCAGCACCGCGCAGCCGAACGCCACGCCCACGTCCAGCGGGGTATGGACGCCGAGATACATGCGCGAGAACGGCACGGCGAGGATGAGCACCGCGCACACGACGCGCACCCAGATCTTTTTGACCGACAGCGCGATCGAGCCCAGCGTGCCCACGATGTTCTGCGTGTGGCCCGAGGGGAAGGAATAGCCCGTGGCCGCAGCGCGGGCGGACTCGACGATGGTGAAGGACGGATCGATCACCCAGGGGCGCGGGATGCGGAACAGCAGCTTGAGCCATTGGTTCGCGACCGTGCCGGCGAAGCCGACGAAGAAGACGTAATACGCCGTGCGCTTGCTGACGCACCAGAAGATCACGAGCGCGAGCGCCATGAAGCACACCTCGTCGCCCAGATAGGTCACGGCGCTCAGGATCGCGTTCAGCAGAGGCGTGCGCGCCGCCTCCAGCATGCGAAGAAACTCCATAAACACAAAACTCCTTTTTTTGAGGGTCTGCGGGCGGGGATGCCCCCGCCGCCTATCCGCTATTATAGCGCCCGATCCGCCGTTTGACAAGTTTCCGCTTGCCAAGAAAATAAAAGTATGGTAAAATACAACAGTTGAGACCGATTATTCCGATCGTTCCGAACAAACGACAGGCTTTGAGGAAAGAAAGGAGCGTCTTATGGCGATCGTAACGACGAAAGAGATGTTTGACAAGGCGTACCGCGGCGGCTATGCCATCGGTGCGTTCAACGTGAACAACATGGAGATCATCCAGGGCATCACCGAGGCGGCCATCGACCTGCACGCCCCGCTGATTTTGCAGGTCTCCAAGGGCGCGCGCAGCTACGCCAAGCACATCTACCTGATGAAGCTGATCGAGGCGGCCGTCGAGGACGCGGAGCAGAGCGCGGGCTTCGACCTGCCCATCGCCGTCCACCTGGACCACGGCGACAGCTTCGAGCTGTGCAAGAGCTGCATCGACGGAGGGTTCTCCTCCGTGATGATCGACAAGAGCGGCGAGAGCTTTGAGGAGAACATCCGCATCACGAAGCAGGTCGTCGAGTACGCGCATGACCACGGCGTGGTCGTGGAGGCCGAGCTCGGCACGCTCGCCGGCGTGGAGGACGAGGTCAAGGTCAAGGCCGAGGATTCGTCCTACACCCGCCCGGAGGACGTGCAGGAGTTTGTGGAGCGCACCGGCTGCGACTCGCTGGCCATCGCCATCGGCACCAGCCACGGCGCCTACAAGTTCACCGCCGCCCAGTGCACGCGCGACGAGAACGGCAAGCTCGTGCCGCCGCCGCTGCGCTTTGACATTCTGGAGGAGGTCTCCCGCCGCCTGCCCGGCTTCCCGATCGTGCTGCACGGCTCGTCCAGCGTGCCGCAGGAGTTCGTGGAGAAGATCAACCGCTTCGGCGGCCGCATGCCCGACGCCGTCGGCATCCCGGAGGAGCAGCTGCGCAGGGCCGCGTCCATGGCGGTGTGCAAGATCAACATCGACTCCGACCTGCGCCTCGCGCTGACCGCCTGCATCCGCGAGCATTTCGCCGAGCATCCCGACCACTTTGACCCGCGGCAGTACCTCAAGCCCGGCCGCGAGGCGATCAAGGCGATGGTCGCGCACAAGATCGTGAACGTCCTCGGCTGCGACCACAAGGCCTGAGAAAGTAAGGAGAACGCAAGATGACTGAACTGAAAGGCGCCTGCATCCTCGGGCAGTCCGGCGGGCCGACCTCCGTCATCAACGCCAGCGCCTACGGCGTGATCCGCACCGCGCTCGACAGCGCGTGCATCACGCAGGTGCTCGGCGCGGAGCACGGCATCAAGGGCGTGCTGGCCGACCGCCTGTTCGACATGGGCAAGGAGGATCCGAAGGAGCTCGCCCTGCTCAAGTATACCCCGTCCTCGGCGCTGGGCTCCTGCCGCTACAAGATGAAGGATCCCGAGGAGGACGACACCGACTATCAGCGCATCCTCGAGGTCTTCCGCAGGCACGACGTGCGCTACTTCTTCTACAACGGCGGCAACGACTCGATGGACACCTGCAACAAGATCTCCAAGTATCTGCAGAAGGTGGGCTACGAGTGCCGCGTGATGGGCGTGCCCAAGACGATCGACAACGACCTCTACGGCACCGACCACTGCCCGGGCTACGCCTCCGCCGCGAAGTATATCGCCACGAGCTGCATGGAGGTCTATCAGGACGCGCGCGTGTATGACACGGGCATGATCTGCATCATCGAGATCATGGGCCGCCACGCCGGCTGGCTGACCGCCGCGAGCGCGCTCGCGACCGCCTACGGCGCAGGCCCGGACCTCATCTACCTGCCGGAGACGGATTTCGACATGGAGAAGTTCCTTGCGGACGTCACGCGCGTCTACCGCGAGCGGGGCAACTGCATGGTCGCCGTGAGCGAGGGCATCCACTATGCCGACGGCAGCTTCGTCTCCGAGGCCAAGACCAGCGCGACGGACGGCTTCGGCCACGCGCAGCTCGGCGGGCTCGCGGCGCTGTTGGCGAACGTGGTCAAGGAGCGCACGGGCGCGAAGGTGCGCGGCATCGAGCTGAGCCTGCTGCAGCGCTGCGGCGCGCACCTTGCGAGCGAGACCGACATCGAGGAGAGCTTCATGGCCGGCAAGGCCGCGGTGGAGAACGCCGTGGCCGGCATCACGGACAAGATGGTCGCCTTCCAGCGCGGCACGGCGGACGGGCACTACGTCTGCCGCACGAAGCTGCTGGGCCTGACCGAGGTGGCGAACTTCGAGAAGAAGGTGCCGCAGGAGTGGATCAACGAGACGCAAAACGGCGTGACGCAGGACTTCATCGACTACGCCCTGCCGCTGATCCAGGGCGAGCCGACGCTGCCGAAGGAGGATTCCCTGCCGCGCTTCGCCCGGCTCAAAAAGGTGTTGGCGAAGTAAAAAACGGTCAAATTGGCGCGTCAGCCGATGCGCCGGAGCAAGGGAGAGAGGGCCCGCTTCGCGGGCCCTCTCTCTTTTTTGCGCCGCCGTCCGCGCGGGGAAGCGGCGCGGCGGTTTTGTGCATTGCAAAGTCCGGGCGGGATGTGCTAAGATAACAGCGAAAACAGCGGCGCTTCCGCGCCGAAAGGAGCACGCCATGGAAACAACGGATTACGCCCTGCTCTGCGAGCAGCTTGCCGCGCTCGTGCGCGGCGTGCCGCACCGGATCGCCAACCTCGCCAACGCCTCCGCCCTGCTGTGGGAGGCGCTGCCCGACCTCAACTGGGCGGGCTTCTACCTGCGGGAGGAGGAGACGCTGGTGCTCGGCCCCTTCCAGGGCCGGCCCGCCTGCATCGAGATCGGCTGGGGCCGCGGCGTGTGCGGCACGGCGGCGGCGCAGGACGGGACGCAGCTCGTGCCGGACGTGCACGCCTTCCCGGGGCACATCGCCTGCGACGGCGCGTCGAACGCGGAGATCGTCGTCCCGCTGCACGACGGCGCAGGCAGGGTCTGTGCGGTGCTCGACCTCGACAGCCCGCGCGCCGGCCGCTTCACGGAGGAAGACCGCGCGGGGCTCGAGGCCTTTGCGCGCGTGCTGGAGCGCGAGGTGCTGGCGTGACGGCGATCATCGAGCTGCGCGACCTCGCCGCCCCGGAGGTGGACGTGTATGCGCGGCTCTCCGAGCGGGAGCTGCGCAGCGTCTTCGATCCGGGGGACGGGCTCTTCATCGCGGAGAGCCCGAAGGTGATCGGCCGCGCGCTGGACGCGGGATACGAGCCGGTGTCGCTCCTCGCGGAGACGCGGCAGCTCGAGGGCGAGGCGAAGCCGCTGCTCGCGCGGCTGAACGTGCCGGTCTACACCGCGCCGCAGGAGGCGCTGGTGCAGCTCACGGGCTTCCATCTGACGCGGGGCGTGCTGTGCGCGATGCGCCGCCGGCCGGAGCCGCCGCTTGCGGCGCTCTGCGCGCCGGCGCGGCGCGTGGCCGTGCGGGAGGACGTGATGAACCCGACGAACGTGGGCGCGATCTTCCGCTCCGCCGCGGCGCTCGGCATGGACGCGGTGCTGCTCACGCGCGGCTGCGCTGACCCGCTCTATCGCCGCAGCATCCGCGTGAGCATGGGCAACGTGTTCCTCGTGCCGTGGACGCACGCGGAGGGCGACTGGTGCGCCGCGCTGCGCGCGATGGGCTTCCGCCTCGCGGCGATGGCCCTGCGGGAGGATGCGCTGACGCCGGACGATCCGTCGCTGCGCGCGGCAGAGAAGCTGGCCGTGGTGCTCGGCACGGAGGGCGACGGCCTGGCCGCGCGCACGATCGCGGACTGTGACTGCGCGGTGCGCATCCCGATGGCGCGGGGCGTGGATTCGCTCAACGTGGCGGCGGCGAGCGCCGTGGCGTTCTGGGCGCTCGGACGGCGGGAAGACGCCGCGGGAGGTTGAGACGATGGTCGGAGGCTACAAGGTGGTCACGCTCTGCGGCAGCACGCGCTTCAGGGACGAGTTTCTCGCGGCCCAGAAGCGCCTGACGCTCGCGGGCAATATCGTCATCAGCGTGGGTCTGTTCGGCCACGCGGGGGACGAGGAGGTCTGGCAGCCGGGCACCAAGGAGATGCTGGACGATATGCACAAGCGCAAGATCGACATGGCGGATGCCGTGTTCATCGTCAATCGCGGGGGCTACGTCGGGCAGAGCACGCGCTCGGAGATCGAATATGCGCGGGCGCAGGGGAAAGAGATCCTCTGGCTGGAGTCGCCGGAGAGAGAAGGGGACTGACCGGCGCGGCACGCCGGAGCGCACACAAAGGAGACGAAAGGAGAAAAGGAGAACGAGATGAAACGCAAGATCGACGTGCAGGAGTATGCGGGGCAGATCGTCGCGGGTCTGCAGAAGGGCGTCCTGCTGAACACGAACGGAGACAAGTTCAACAGCATGGTGATCGGCTGGGGCAACCTCGGCCGCACCTGGGGGCTGCCGACCTTCGTGGTCTACGTCCGCGAGGGACGCTATACCCGCGCGCAGCTCGACAAGACGGGGACGTTCACGCTGAGCGTCCCGCTGGGGGAGGCCGACCCGGAGATCTTCTGCGTGTGCGGGGGCCTCTCGGGCCGGGACGTGGACAAGGTCAGGGAGGCGAAGCTGGCGCTCGAGCCGGCGGAGGCCAACGGCGTGCCGGGCATCCGGCAGTATCCGCTCACGCTGGAGTGCCGCGTGCTCTACGCGCAGAAGCAGGAGCTCGCGCTGCTGCCGCGCGAGATCGCGGAGAAGAACTATCCGCAGGATGTGGACGGCACGGCCCCGCGGGCCAACCGCGACGCGCACGTGGCCTACATCGGGCAGATCGTGGCGGCGTACGTCATTGAATAAGATAAAAAAGGGGCTGCGGCGATCGCCGCAGCCCCTTTTTTTGTGGTTCAGCCGACCGGCTCGCCCGCCGGGTAGGAGAAGAAGCCCTCCGCGTCCTCGACGTTATAGAGCCCGAAGAAGGGCAGCAGGACGGGCCGCTCGGGCCACCAGACGTTCGGCGCGCCGACCCAGGTGACGAAATCCTCCGGCAGCCGGCTCACCTGCGCGCCGGGGAAGTAGACCAGGATCTCGTCGGCATTCTCCAGCCCGTAGGGGATGGAGCTGACAAAACGGATGCCGTCCTCGTAATACGTCTGCTCCGGCGGCAGGGCGGGGGTCAGCTCGAGCAGGCGCATCGAATAGGTGAAGTCGTCCAGACGCGAAACGCTCCCGAAACGGCCGGAAAAGTCGCAGTAATACACCGTGCCGTTGGGGAAGTCCTCGCCGACCTCGCCCATGTTGGAGTCGTGATAGAAGGCGGTGAACGTGCCGTCGGGCGCGATCGAAAGCCCCGTGCTCCAGCCGCCCGCGCCGCTGGCGAAGGTGAAGTCTCCCGGCAGGGAGGCGAAGAAGACCGCCTCGTCCACCGTCAGGTCGAGGGGCGCGTCGAGCGCGTCGCGCAGGAAGGCGACGGCGCCGTCCCAGGTCAGGGCGCAGCCGTCCGCTCCGCCGAGCGCGGCGGCGCCGCCCGTGCCGTAGTCGTCGCGCAGGATCAGACCCGCCGCCTGCTCCTCGTCCGAGGGCACGGCGGATTCGTAGGCCTCGCGCGTGCACTCGACACCGTCGAGCCGCCAGCTCTCGGCCGCGCCGTCATAGGCGGCGGTGTGCTCGTAGATGTGCGCGCGCGTCAGCGTGTCGCCGCTCTTCGCGGCGGAGAACTGCGTGAAGACCTCCGTCTCCGGGCCGGAGGAGAACAGCTCGCGCATCCACAGCGCCTTGTCCGGCGCGACGCGGAACAGGCGGTGCGTCCGTCCGCCGGCGTTGAGCACGTCGTACTCGTCCTGCGTGCAGAGCGCGCGCAGCGCGTCGCCGTCCCAGGTGTAGACGTGCAGCGCGGCGGAGAGACGGAAGCCCTGCTCCGGGTCGCGCGCGCCGGTGAGATAGAGCAGCTCCGGCGTCTGGTCGCCCCAGAGGTCGAGGATCGCCACCGCCGCGCTCTCGCCCGCGGGAACGTTGCGCCCGGTGTCATTGTCGTAGGTCATGCCGCGCTGCCAATCGTAGGAGAGGATCCCCTCGCGGTCGAGGAAGAGCTGCGAAAGGAATGCCCCGTAAGCGGCGGCAAACGGAGCCTCCTGCGCGGCGGGATCCGGCGCGGGAGGATCGGCCGACGGCGCGGGATCGGCCGGATCGCTCTGCACGGAGGGGGCGGGATCCGGCGCAGGCTCCGCCGATTGCTTTCGGCAGGCGCAGAGCGACAGCGTCAGCAGGGCGGCGAGCAGAAGAAAAGCGATTTTTTTCACGTGAAACACCTCAAATCCGCGGATCGCGGCGCGCGGGGCGCGCCGCCGGAATGCATGGTGAACTCTATTATACAAAAAAATACCGAACTGTCAACGTCGGGGGACACGGCCCTTGTCAGGGCGGCGAAGGTGTGGTACAATCGCCGTGAATGAAACGAAGCAAAGGAGGCTCCGACATGAGGAAAAAAACCCTATTGAGCCTTGCCGCCGCGCTGCTGACGGTGCCCGCCGCGCTGCTGCTGGCGAAGAAATGGCGCGCGCTGCCCGAGGAGGAGATCCCGGCGGACGATGAGACGGTCGCGGGAGAGAACATGGTCTCGTTCCCGCTGAAGGACCGGTATATGGACTTCTCCTCCGGCCCGGACGAGCCGAAGTATATCTTCGTGCTCGAGCTGCCGAACGGCACGAAGGAAATCCCCGTGACGCTCGCGCACTACGAGACGTATTACATCGGCGACGAGGTCATCTGCCGCGAAGAGAACGGGCAGATCAGCGTGGTATGAGCACGGCGGAGGAGCCGGCCGCCGCGCGCGGCGTGCTCGGCGGGACCGTGCCCATCGACGGCACGACGCTGGACTACGCCTGCTTCGGCGCGGGTGAGGAGACGCTGGTGATGCTGCCCGGCGCGAGCGAGGGGCTGCAGCGCGTCCGCGCGGCGACGGCCGCGCTGTCGCTGCTTTACCGCGAGGCGGGGCGGCGGTACCGGGTGTATCTGTTCGGACGGCGGCTCGCGCTGCCCGAGGGCTTTACGACGCGCGACATGGCCGAGGACACCGCGCGGGCGATGGCGGCGCTCGGCGTCAGCCGCGCGCACGTGCTGGGCGTGTCGCTCGGGGGGATGCTGGCGCAGCACCTGGCGATCGACCACCCGGAGCGGGTGGACCGGCTGATCCTCGCGGTGACGCTGTGCCGCCCGAACCCCACGGAGGAGGCCGTGCTGCGCGGCTGGATCGACATGGCGGAGCGGGGCGATTACCGCGCGCTCATGCTGGACACGCTTGAGCGCTCCTACACCGAGGCGTATCAGCGCCGCTTCAAGCCGCTCTACGCGTTTTTGAGCAACAGCAGCCGGCGGAAATTCGACCGCTTCCTTGTGCAGGCGCGCGCCGCGCTGGCGCACGACACGGCGGCGGAGGCGGCGCGCATCGCGGCGCCGACGCTGGTGATCGGCGGCGGACGGGACGCCGTGGTGACGGGCGCAGCGTCCGAGGAGCTCGCGGCGCGCATCCCGGGCAGCCGGCTCGTGCTGTATCCGGAGCTGAGCCACGGGCTTTACGATGAGGCGCCGGACTTCCTCACGCGCGTGCTGGAGTTCTGCGGCGCATGAAAAGCGAGAAAAACCATAGGAAAAGGCCCCGCCGGATCGGCGGGGCCTTTTGCATGTGACGAAAACGGGCGCGCAGAGCCCGGCGGTCGATCGACGGTCCGCTCCGTGCCTGCCGCGGGGCTTCCGGGAGCGCGGTACCACGCGCCGTCGACCCGCTTGCAATAGTACCGGGTGGTGAAAAAGACCAGACCCTTGCCGCGGCCGACACGGCGATGACGATCAAAAGCTCCGCCGGCGCGAAGCCGCTTCTGCTGCGGTTCCTGCGCGTTCCTCCGCTGCCCGCGCCGGCAAACGCCAAAATACCGGAGGAGGGCAGATCATCGTTATGATAAACCGGATATCACGGAATCAGTTATATTTGGGCTGCCAGGCTGAGCCGTCCCACCGATACAAATCACCCTGCAGGAGGATAAAGTAGGCGTTGACTTTGTTCACATATAGATCACCGCTGCTGCTGAAGCGTCTGCTTGTACCCATAGACGTTTCCACAAATGCGCCGGGATCGGCATAGCTGATGGTCTCACATGGTATCGGCGTTCTCACGGCCATGATTTCGTCAAGCGTCATGCTTGCGTTGATCGTAAGACCGCTGCCGCTGCCGCCTTCACCGCTCCCGCTTCCGCTTCCGCCTTCACCGTCGGAGCTCAGCGTCACCGTGCCGTCCGTCGCCACGGTGACCGTGACGGTCTTGTCCTTCACGATGGGGGCGGCGGCGCTGTCCGCCGTCAGATCAAGGTTGCCGATCTGGGCGGTTTTCAGCCGGTCGAATGCGCCCGAATGCTTCATCGCGGGCGTGACGGCGGAGCCTGCCCGCCCGGTCGCGGTGACGTTGGTCGCGGCGTCGGAATAGGCGGCGCGGAGGTTGGCAAGATCGACGGCCTGCTTTGCCGCCTCCTTCTGCGCGGCAAAGACGGGGATCGAGATGGCGACCAGCACGGCGATGATCGCCACGACGATGAGCAGCTCTGCCAGGGTGAAGCCTCTGCGATGGTTTTTCACATGTCAGGTCCCTCTTTCGTGCGTTTTTTCGGGAGAAAACGGAGCAACCGTCCCGAAGGCTCCGACAGGCGGCCCTGCGGGCGGGCACGCGCCGGCCCGCGGGCGTCTGTCGGAAACACGAAAAAGCGGTGCCGAGCACAAGACTCAACACCGCCTGAACCATCAAGCAAACACAATACGCCCCGGCGACCCCGCGCCTTTCCCCTTGAAAAAGGGGCGGTGCAAGGGTATAATGGGGCCACGGTGCAGACAATCACGTCTGTTGTGTTGAGTAGTCTGGATACTCTCACAGGGTCATGGAGTGCGCCAACACTCCATGACCTGCCGCTTTTCGCGTTTCCGTAGCATCTATTATATGCCGCGGACGAGGGAAAAGCAACCCTTTTTCTCTGAAGCAATCCATTATTTGGCGCAAAAACAACGCGGCGGACGGGAAACTCTCCCGTCCGCCGCGTTTCCGCCGCAGCGGGTCAGAGGTGGGTGTTGCGCTGCACATACTGTCGGCAGAGGCGGGTCGGGGCGGCCTTTTTTGCCGTTCTCATTTCGCGAACTCGCGCAGGATGCCGAGGAGCAGCTCCACGACCCTGTCCATGTCCTCGGCCACGGCGTGCTCGTAGGGGCCGTGGTGACCGTAGCTGCCGGTCGGCAGGTTGGGGCATGGCAGGCCGCGGAAGGAGAGCTGCGCCCCGTCCGTGCCGCCGCGGATGGGTGCGGCGTGGGGCGTGATGCCGGTCGCGCGCGTCGCGGCCATGGCGGCCTCGACCACCTCGAAATGCGGCTTCACCATCTCGAGCATGTTGCGGTACTGCTCGCGGATCGTCAGCGTGACGGTGCCGGCGCCCCAGCGCTCGTTGAGCAGCTTTTCAATGTGGCGCAGGGCGTTCTTGCGCGCCTCAAAGACGTTCGCGTCGTGGTCGCGGATGATATAGCTCAGGCGCGCCTTCTCCACGGTGCCCTGCATCTCGGTCAGGTGGAAGAAGCCCTCGTAGCCCTCGGTGCCGCGGGGCGAGTCGCCGGCGGGGAGCATGGCGTTGAATTCCATCGCGACGAGCGAGGCGTTGATCATCGTGTTTTTCGCGCCGCCCGGGTGGACGTTGAAGCCGCGGATCTCGACCTCGGCCGCCGCGGCGTTGAAGTTCTCATACTCGATCTCGCCGAGGGCGCCGCCGTCCACCGTGTAGGCAAGCTGCGCGCCGAAGCGGTCGAGCTCCAGCAGCGCCGCGCCGTGGCCGATCTCCTCGTCCGGGCAGAAGCCGATCGCGACTGGCCCGTGGGGCAGGCCCTCCGCAAGCAGACGCTCCGCGGCGGTCATGATCTCCGCGACGCCGGCCTTGTCGTCGGCACCGAGGACGGTGGTGCCGTCGGTCACGATCAGGGTCTTGCCGATCAGGGTCTTCAGGTGCGGGAAATTTGCGGGGCTGAGCACGCGGCCGCTCTCGCCGAGGGGCACGTCCCCGCCGTCATAGTCCGGGACGAGGCGCGGCGATACGTTTTCGCCGGAAAAGTCGGGGATCGTGTCCAGATGGGCGAGGAAGCCGATGCAGGGCCTGTCCTCCAGGCCCGGCGTCGCGGGGATGCGGCCGTAGACGTAGCAGTGCTCGTCCACATGCACGCCGCACACGCCGAGGGCGGTCAGCTCCTCCGCCAGGCGGTTTGCCAGGTCAAACTGCCGCGCGGTGGACGGCGTGGCCGACCCGTCCTCGCGGCTGGCGGTGTGGATTTTTGCGTATTCGATCAGACGCTCGTAAGCTCTCATGTGGATCCTCCCGTTGGTGTTTTTCGGATTGGCGGTCAGGAATGCGGGTTTCGCCCGAACGCGTCGCGGTAGCTGGTCTCCGTCCCGCTGCGGAAGCGGGCGAAGTTTTCCCGGTGACGCAGCAGCATGGCGACGGAGGCGACGGCCAGCACCGCCCCGGCGGCGGGGCGCCACGTGACGGCGTAATAGACGGGCGCGGCGCTGACGGCGATCAGCGAGCCGAGCACCGGGAAGTTCGTGACGAAGCCGATCAGCACCGCCGCGACGAACAGCAGCAGCGCCATGCGCCAGTCGAGCGCAAGCAGCATGCCGAGATAGGGCGCGACGCCCTTGCCGCCGCGGAAGCGGCGGTAGAACGGGAACATATGCCCCAGCACGCAGCCGACGCCGGACACGACGCCCCCGAGCACCGCGGCGGGGAACAGCCGCAGGGCGAGGCGCACCGCGAGCACGGCCTTGCCGACGTCGTGCAGGGCGACGAGCAGGCCCGCGCGCCAGCCCATCAGCAGGAACGCGTTGGTCGCGCCCGGGTTGCCGGAGCCGGCGCCGGCGCCGAGGTCGACGGCGCGGCGCTTTGCAAGCAGCAGCGCAAGGTTGGGCGAGCCGAGCAGATAGCCCAGGAAAAAGATCGGAATGTTGATCATAGCGCCTCCCTTGAGCGCCCCGGCGGGCGGGGCGCGGTCTTCGGTGGGGTTATCTGGATTATACCGGATGCAGCGGCGGCTTACAAGCAAAACTTTGCGCGCGGCAAAAAGGGCGAAATTTGCGTCCGGGGGAACAGGATGCATTGCGCGCGGCGGGAGCCTGTGATATAATGCCACCGAAGAGCGACGCCCGGGGCGGCCGCGCCCCGGAGCTTTGATCCGAAGGAGGCAGAACCGATGATCGATCCCAACACCAAGCGCAGCGAAGTCCCGGCGGAGTTCACGTGGAACCTGGCGGACATGTTTGCGAGCGACGAAGCGTGGCGCAAGGAAAACGAGGCCCTGCGCGCCATGCCGGAAAAAGTGGCCGCCTTCCGCGGCCGCCTCGGCGAGAGCGCGGCGACGCTGCTGGCCTATTTCCGCCTGGAGGACGAGCTGGCCGTGCGCCTGGACCCGCTGTTCGGCTATGCGAGCTGCAAGGCCGACGAGGACCAGAGCAGCGGCGTCTATCAGGACATGCTCGGCAAGGCGATGAACACCGGCGTCGCAATCTCGAGCGCCGGCGCCTTCGCCACGCCGGAGATCATGGCGATCCCGGAGGAGACGCTCGCGGCGTTCTTCGCCGCCGAGCCCGCGCTGGAGGAATACCGCCGCAGCATCTACCAGATCCGCCGCCGGAAGGCGCACATCCTCTCGCCCGCCGAGGAGAAGCTGCTTGCCTCCGCGCGCGAGATGGCGAACGCGCCGGGACACGTGAGCGCGATTTTTGAAAACGCCGATCTCAAGTTCCCCGACGTGAAGGACGCGGACGGCAACACGCACGCGCTCACGGGCGGATCCTTCGTCCCGCTGGAGGAGAGCGCGGACCGCGTGCTGCGCCGCAACGCGTTCGAGGCGCTGTACGGCCGGTTCGGCGAGTTCCGCAGCACCGCCGCGGCGCTGCTGGACGCGCAGTTCAAGCAGCTGCGCTTCTTCTCCGAGGCGCGGGGCTACGAGAGCACGCTGGCCGCCAGCCTCGACGCGACCGAGGTGCCCGTGCCCGTCTACCTGAACCTGATCGAGGCCGTGCACGGCAACCTCGACAAGATGCACCGCTACGTCTCCCTGCGCAAGCGCCTGCTCGGCGTGGACGAGCTGCACATGTACGACATCTACACCCCCGTCGTGGCGGACACGGCGCGCAGCATCGACTTTGCAGCGGCCAAGGCCACCGTGCTCGACGCGCTCGCCGTGCTGGGTGAGGACTACACCGCCCTGCTGCGCAGGGGCTTTGACAACCGCTGGATCGACGTGTATGAAAACGCCGGCAAGCGCGGCGGCGCGTACTCTTCCGGCAGCTCGCGCCCGCACCCCTACGTGCTGCTCAACCACAAGGACACGCTCGACAGCATGTTCACCCTGGCGCACGAGATGGGCCACGCGCTGCACAGCTACCACAGCTGCAAGTACCAGCCCGTCAGCACGAGCGACTATGTGATCTTCGTGGCGGAGGTCGCCTCCACCTGCAACGAGGTGCTGCTGATGCGCTACCTGCTCGGCAAGACCACGGACCGGAAGGAGCGCGCGTACCTTATCAACCACTTCCTCGATTCGTTCAAGGGCACGATCTACCGCCAGACGATGTTCGCGGAGTTCGAGCTGGAGCTCGGCCGGATGGCGGAGCGCGGCGAGGCGCTGACGGCCGACGCCCTGAGCGAGAAGTATCTGGCCCTCAACCGGCAGTACTACGGGCCGGACATGGTCTCCGACCCGGGCATCGCGATGGAGTGGGCGCGCATCCCGCACTTCTACTACAACTACTACGTGTTCCAGTACGCCACGGGCTTCTCCGCGGCGGTCGCGATCGCGAACCGCATCCTGACCGAGGGCGCGGGCGCCGTCGCGGATTACAAGAAGTTCCTCTCCGGCGGCAGCAGCACCGACCCGATCTCGCTGCTGAAGCTCGCCGGGGTGGACATGAGCACGCCGGAGCCCGTCAACTCCGCGCTCGCGCTCTTCGGCGAGCTGCTCGACGAGATGGAAAAGCTGGTGTAAGGCAAAAACGCAAAAAGAACAAAAAAGGGGAGAGGCCCGCTCGGGCCTCTCCCCTTTTTCCGTTCAGATGCTGCTCAGCGGAGCGCGCGATCGGCGATCAGCACTTCTCAAACACGGTGGCAACGCCCTGGCCGCCGCCGATGCACAGCGTGGCAAGGCCCTTCTTGGCCTCGGGACGCTTCTGCATCTCGTGCAGCAGGGTGACGATGATGCGCGCGCCGGAGGCGCCGACCGGGTGGCCGATGGAGATGGCGCCGCCGTTGACGTTGACCTTGCTCATGTCGAAGCCGAGCTCACGGGCGACGGCGATGCTCTGCGCCGCGAACGCCTCGTTGGCCTCGATGAGATCCATGTCCTTGACCTCGCAGCCGGCCTTCTTCATGGCGGCGCGGGTCGCGACGACCGGGCCGACGCCCATGATCTTGGGATCGACGCCGCCCTGGCCCCAGCCGATCAGCTTGGCCATGGGCTTGAGGCCGTACTTCTTGACCGCCTCGCCGCTGGCGAGCACGATCGCGGCAGCGCCGTCGTTGATGCCGGAGGCGTTGCCCGCGGTGACGCGCTGCTGGCCCTTGTCGGCGCTGTCCTTGATGCCGGTGGGCTCAAAGGTGTGGGTGACGGCGGGCGCCGGAGACTCCGGCCCGACGGGGAACGCGCCGCGCAGACCCGCGAGCTTGTCAAGCGGGGACAGACGCGGGAACTCGTCGACCTTGAATTCGACGGTCTCCTTCTTGACCTTGACGGGAACGGGCACGATCTCGTCGTTGAAGCGGCCGGACTCGATCGCGGCCTTGGTCTTGGTCTGGGAGGAGAAGGCGAACTCGTCCTGCTCCTGACGGGTGATGCCCCACACGTCGTTGATGTTTTCGGCGGTGGTGCCCATGTGATAGTTGTTGAACGCGTCCCACAGGCCGTCCTTGATCATCTCGTCGACGACCTTCTTGTCGCCCATGCGGCCGCCCCAGCGCTCGTCAGGCAGGGTGTAGGGCGCGGCGCTCATGTTTTCGGTGCCGCCCGCGACGACGATCTCCGCGTCGCCGGCGAGGATGGCGCGGGCCGCCTCGATCACGGACTTCATGCCCGAACCGCAGACCATGCCGACGGTGTAGGCGGGGACGCTGTAGGGCAGGCCGGCCTTCACGCCGACCTGACGGGCGACGTTTTGGCCGAGACCGGCGGTCAGGATGCAGCCGAACATCAGCTCGTCGACGTTCTCGGGGGCGACGCCCGCGCGCTTGAGCGCCTCCTTGACGACGATGGCGCCGAGATCCGTGGCGGGGGTGTTTTTCAGGCTTCCGCCATAGGAGCCGACGGCGGTGCGGCAGCAGTTGACGACATACAGTTCTTTCATGGCAATTCTCCTTATTGTATTCGAAGATGGAAGAGCACGGACTCTTGTAACGAAAGCATTATACACAAGCGGGCATGAAAAAGCAACTGCAACCTGCCGAAAAGTTGATGCAAAAGCTGCAATTTTTGATTCAAATCGTTAAAAAATTAACCGCCGCTGCCGTCAAATCGGGCGGGACGGCGCGCAGCCGCCCCGCCCGAACGGTCGGATTTGCCGGGGCGTCTGCGCTCACACGTCCACGCCGCCGTCCACGCGGATGAGCTGCCCGTCGATGAACGAGGAGTCCACCGTGGAGAGGAAGAGCGCGACGGAGGCGATCTCCCTTCCCTCGCCCACGCGGCGCAGCGCCGTGCGCTGAATCATGGGGGCAAAGGCATCCTCGCCGCCGACGGAGTCCAGCATGGCGGTGCGGATGGCGCCGGGGCAGATGCCGTTGACGTGGATCTCCGGCGCGAGCTCGTTGGCCATGGCCTTCGTGAGGCCGACCATGGCGTGCTTGCTGGTGACGTAGCCGACGAAGCCCCAGTGGGCGGCCCAGCCCACGATGGAGGCCACGTTCACGATGTGTCCGCCGCCCTTGGCCTTCATGACCGGCGCGACCTTCTGCGACAGCAGCAGCGCGCTCGTGACGTTCACGTTGATGGCGGTCAGAAACTCCTCGGGCGTGATGTCCGCGAACTGGGCGAGCGAGAGCATCCCGGCGTTGTTCATCAGGATGTCCACCGTGCCGTAGGCCTTCATGGTCGCGTCGAAGATCTTGTCTGCGCTGCTGAGATCCGAGGTGTCCGCGATGACGCAGATCGCCTCGCCGCCGTCCGCGCGGATCTTGTCCACCACGGCGTTCGCCCTAGCCTCGTTCCGCCCGGTGACGACGACTTTTGCGCCCTCTTTTGCAAAGAGATATGCCGTTTCCCGACCCATGCCGGAGGTGGATCCTGTGACGATCGCTACTTTCCCGTCAAGCTTGCCCATGGTTTTGTCTCCTTTCCCGTATTGCGCCTCTGAAAGAAGCAGTCGGCTTCATTTTGTCCTGATCTGAGAATAATTATACGATGCAGCAAAGGGGGAAGTCAAGCCAAAGCGGGAGAAAAACGGGCGGAAAAGAGGGGAAATCAAAGAAAAATCGAGCAACTTCAATACGATTGCGCAAAACCAAACGAGAGCGGCCGCGCGGCGGCGGACAGGGAAATATTCAAAAACAGCGGAATGTATATTGCAAAGCGGCGCCGCAGCCACCCGGCTGCGGCGCCGCGGAGCGCCTGTGCGGTCAGGCGGCCGGCTCCTGAAGCTCCTTGAGCGCGGCGTAGATCGCGCGCACGTCGAACCGCTCCATCTCGGGCGTGGTCTCGAGCACGGCGTCCGCGGTCGCCGCGGAGAACCAGGCGCTGAAATGCGGCTCGCGCACCTCCTCGATCGCGGCCGCGCGGTCGAGCGGCCTGCGCAGCAGGATGTGGTAGCCGTAGGAGGTCTCCACGATGCCGCTGTATTCATTCTCGCCCAGCGCATAGGCCGCCGACTCGAACTCGGCGACCATTGTGCCGCGGGTGAAGGTGTAGCCGTCGGGATTCGTCTGGCGGCCGGGATCCTCACTGTATTCGTCGCCGAGCTGACGGAAGAGCGTGACGGGATCGTCGCTCGCGTCAAGTCGGGCGAGCAGCTCCTGCGCCAGGGCGTAGCGCTCGGCCTTTCCGGCCTCGTCGAGCGCGGCGCCGGTCGCGCTGTCCTGCGTCAGCAGCAGGATGTGGTCGGCGGTGACGTAGCCCTGCGCGGCGGCGTAGTCCGCCAGCTCGTCGTCGGAGACGTACAGCGCGCTGCCGGGCGTGCAGGCCAGGGCATAGAGCGCGGCGTAGAGCGAATCGGCGCGGCGGATGCGGTCGTACCCCTCGCCGCTGATGCCGAGCTTGCGCAGCTCAGCCAGATAATTCTCCTCGCCGCCGAGCTGCGAGACGTTGTCGCTGCGCTCGGAGAGCAGCGCGGCCTCCTCCTCGAGGGAGAGCTTCACGCCGTACTGCGCGGCGAGGTTCTCGAGCGCGAGCTGCTGCTTGATCACGTCCCGCGTCTGCTGGACCACGTAGTCCGCGGCGGTCGTGCCGTCGGTCAGGATCTGATCGAGGTCGAGCTCCGCGCCCGTGTAGAGCCGGGAGTACTGGTTGAGGTAGCTGCAGTAGTTGCCGAGCCAATAGGTGTACATCTCGGCCGTGGCGCCGTTGTCCGCGATGCGCGCGACCACCGTGTCGTCGGCAAGGCCGACGACCGCCTCGGTGACGCTTTGCTCTTTCGGCGCGGCGGGCTCGTCCGTCTTCTTTCCGCAGGCGGCGCAGCCGCAGGCCAGCGCGAGCGCGAGCAGGAGGGAAAGGAGGTGTCTCTTTTTCATGGCGGTTTCCTCATTTCTCGTTGGATTCTGTGGATAAGCGCAGGTCTTCGACCAGCGTGAGCGCGGATTCGAGCGGGTCCTCGCCGCTGCCGAGCCGGAGCAGCAGCTTCGGCTCCGTGCCGGCGCGCAGCGTCAGCCGGCGGCGGTTTTTCGGCTGCGAGCAGACCGCCATGACCGCCGGCACGGGAAAGTCCGCGCCGAAGGTGAGGGTCAGCGTGTCGCCGCGCTGGGTCACGTCGTGCACGCCGACGGCGGAGGCGTTCGTGCGCAGCAGCGCCACGTCCAGCAGCGCCAGCACGCTCTGCGGCGCGTCGCCGTAGCGGTCGAGCAGCTCGTCGAGCAGGTCGCGGGATTCCTCCTGCGTGCGCAGCGCCGCGATGCGGCGATAGACGTCGATGCGCTGCTCGGGCGAGGGGATGTAGCTTTCCGGCAGGTTGGCGGACACCGCGAGGTCGGCCGAGCACTCCGTGCGCGGGGGCTTTTTCCCGCCGCGCTCTTCGAGCACCGCATCCTCGAGGAGCTGGAGATACATATCGTAGCCGACGCTCATCATGCAGCCCGACTGCTCGGGCCCCAGCAGGTTGCCCGCGCCGCGGATCTCCAGGTCGCGCATGGCGATGCGGAACCCCGAGCCGAATTCCGCATATTCGCGGATCGCGGTCAGGCGCTTGGCGGCGACCTCGGTGAGGATCTTGCCGGTGCGGTAGGTCATGTAGGCGTAGGCGCGGCGCGCGCTGCGGCCGATGCGCCCGCGGATCTGGTGCAGCTGGGCGAGGCCGAGGCGGTCGGCGTCCTCGATGATCAGGGTGTTGACGTTCGGGATGTCGATGCCGGTCTCGATGATCGTGGTGCACACGAGCACCTGGATCTCGCCGGACTCCATCTGCTGCATCACGGCGGAGAGGCTGCGTTCGTCCAGCTTGCCGTGGGCCGCGGCGATGCGCGTCTCCTCCCCGAGGAGCTGGCGCAGCCGCGCGGCGCAGCGGTCGATCGTCTCCACGCGGTTGTGCAGGTAGTACACCTGTCCGCCGCGCGCGAGCTCGCGCCGGATCGCGTCCGCCAGGATGCTCCAGTCGTGCTCGAGCACGTAGGTCTGCACCGGCTGGCGGTCGACGGGCGGCATCTCGATGGTGGACATGTCGCGCAGGCCGGAGAGCGCCATGTTCAGCGTCCGGGGGATCGGCGTCGCGGTCAGGGTCAGGGTGTCCACCTGCCGCGCGAGGGTGCGCAGCTTTTCCTTGTGCGTCACGCCGAAGCGCTGCTCCTCGTCCACGATCAGCAGGCCCAGGTCACGGAAGCGCATGCCCTTTTGCAGCAGCGCGTGCGTGCCGATCAGCAGGTCGATGCGGCCGTCCGCCGCGTCGCGCAGGATCTTTTTGCGCTCGGCGGGGGTTTTGAAGCGCGAGAGCACCTCGATGCGCACCGGGAACGAGCGGAAGCGGTTGATCGCCGTGGCGTAATGCTGCTGGGCGAGCACCGTCGTCGGCACAAGGATCGCCGCCTGCTTGCCGTCGAGGATGCACTTCATCACCGCGCGCAGCGCGACCTCGGTCTTGCCGTAGCCCACGTCGCCGCAGAGCAGACGATCCATCGGGGCGCTGCGCTCCATGTCGGCCTTAATCTCCGCGGCCGCGCGCAGCTGATCCTCGGTCTCTTCATAGTCGAAGGCGTCCTCAAATTCGCGCTGCCAGGGCGAATCCGGGGAGAAGGCGAAGCCCGGGCGGCGCTGCCGCTCGGCATAGAGTGCGATCAGCTCCTTCGCCAGATCCTTTGCCGCGGCCTTCGCGCGCGTCTTTGCGCGCGTCCAGTCCGTGCCGCCGAGCTTGTTGAGCTTCGTGCGGGCGGTCTCTTCGTCGCCCCCGCCGCCGACGTATTTGGACACGAGGTCGAGCTGCGTCGCAGGCACGTACAGGCTGTCGTTCCCGGCATAGGCGATCTTGATGTAGTCCTTGTCCGCCCCGTCCACGCGGATGCGCTCGATGCCGACGAAGCGGCCGATGCCGTGGTGGACGTGCACGACCAGGTCGCCGGGGGAGAGGTCGGTGTAGGAGCGCAGGGCCTGGCGGCCGGCGTCCCGCTTCTGCCGCGCGGGGGCGCGCTTCCGCCCTGCGGGCGCGAGCAGCTGGCCCTCCGTCAGGATCGCGAGGCGCAGCTGCGGCAGCTCGCTGCCGGCGCTCAGGCTGCCGAGGCCGATCACGACCTCGCCGGGCTGCGGCAGCGTTTCGTTTCTGAGGTCGGGCCGCGCGTGCAGCCCGCGCTCGTCCAGCAGGCGCAGCAGGTTCTTCCCGCGCGTCTCGTTGCCGCAGAGCACCAGCACGCCGCTGCCCGCGGAAAGATAATGCTGCATGTCCGCCGCGGCGGTCTCGAGACTGCCGCCGTAGCTCGGCACCTGCCGGACGTTGACGCTCAGCAGCGCGCGCGGCGGCAGCAGGTTGCGCGAGGTGGGCAGGCTGTCGAGCAGGACGACGGGGAACTCCTCCAGCCGGGCGGTCAGCGCCTCGGGCGTCAGCATGAGATCCGCAAAAGCGCCGGCGAGCTCGCCGCTCTCAATCAGGGGCTGCGCGTCCTGCTGCAGCTCCCAGAGGCCGTTTTTCGCGCGCTCCAGCACGCGGGCGCCGTCGCTCGGCAGCACCAGCGCGTCCGGCGCAAGGTAATCCGCGCCGCTCACCGCCGTGGGATAGCACGCGGCGAGATAGCGGTCCATGCCGCCGGGCGGCAGGTCGCCGCGCAGGCGCTCGGCGTCCCGCCGGAGGGTCTGGACGGCGCTTTCGGCGCCGCGCCGCTTCTCCAGCGTTTTTGCCGCGTGCTCGATGCGCGCGAGCAGGGCCTCGCGCCCGCCCTCGGCGGCGTCCGGCAGGACCTCCGCCGCGGGCAGCACGGTGAGACGCGCAAGATTCTTCGTGCGGCGCTGGGTCGCGACGTCGAACTCGCCCATCGCGTCGATCTCGTCGTCGAAAAACTCCACGCGCACGGGCTCCGCCAGCGGCGACCACACGTCGAGAATGCCGCCGCGCACGGCGAACTGCCCCACGCCCTCGACCTGATCCGCGCGCGCATAGCCGCCGGCGGCAAGCCGCCGGACGAGCGCGCGGAGATTGTGCCGCTGTCCGGGTGCGAGCGTGAGCGCCGCGTCGCGCAGGGCGGTCGGCGGCAGCGTGCGCTGCTGCAGACCGTCGACCGTGGCGACGACGATCGGCGCGCGGCCGTCCGCCATGGCGCAGAGGGTGCCGAGGCGCTGCTGCTCAAAGCCGTGCGACGCGGCCACGCGGTCGCGCAGCCGCCATTCGCGGGCGAAGAGCAGCAGCGGCGCCTCGCCCGTGAGCGCGGCGAGATCGGCCGCCATCCGCGCGGCCTCGCCCTCGTCGGCGCACAGCAGCAGCAGCGGACGCCCCGTCGCCTGCCGCAGCGCCGCGGCGACGAGTGCGCGATGCACCGGCGCGAGGCCGGAGACCGCGACCGGGCAGCGCCCGGCGTCGATGCTCTGCAGCAGCTCCTGCACCTCCGGCAGTCCCGCCACCGCTTCGTTCAGCCGTTTCACGCGCCCGTCACCTCCCTGCTTCGCCGCTGCGAAAGAACGCGCAAAAGGGCGCGGCCCGCCGCGGAGGGGGAGGGCCGTACCCGATGGATTTTTCCCTATCGTTTTGCATTATACGCCGCGCGCGCGGAAAAGTAAACCGTGGATTTCGGCGGCGGCGATTTTCGTTTTCCGCCGACGTTTGATATTGATAAAGCGGAAAACTTTTGCTATCTTAAGAAAAGATGCCGTTCGGACGCGCCGCGGAGCCGTTCGGGTGCGGCGCACAAGGAGGGGGACCCATGTTCCATCTGACCGTGATCAAACCGTATGACGACGCCGAGACGGAGCTGCGCTCCGCGCTGGAGAAGCATCAGCGGCGGGAGGAGCTTTCCGTGACGCTGCTGGACTCGCAGGCGTTCTCCGCCGCCGTGTCCAATCAGCCCATCAGCTACGCTCTGCCGCCGGATACCGACGTGGTCATCGCAAGGATGTACTCCGCCTTCGAGCTGGAGCGCAGAGGGATCCCCACGGTCGAGGTGGCCATGACCGGCTACGACGTCATCATGGCGGTGACTGAGTGCATCGAGAACTATCACCCCGACAAGATCGCCATTTTTGCGCCGGCCAGCGCGCTGGTCGAGGCGAAAAAGCTCTCCGCGATCTATCCGCAGGAGATCATCTTCCTCGAGTCTGCCGGGATCGGGCGCCTGCGCGACCAGATGGCAGACGCGGCGCGCCTCGGCGTGGACGCCATCATTGCGGGCCACGCCGCGCTCCGCCTGGCGGAGGGCATCGGCATCCCCGGCACGCTGATCCGCTCGAGCGAGTCGAACTTCACCCGCGCCATCGACGAGGCGATCCAGATCATCGAGATCACGCGCGCGGAGACGGAAAAGCGCGAGCAGCTGCAAAACATCCTGGAGTTCTCTTTTGAAGGGATCCTTTCCGCGGATGAGGAGGGGAAGATCCAGCTGATCAACCACCGCGCGCGGGATTTCTTCGGCCTGCGCGAGGGACAGGACGTCCACATCTCCTCGCTGCTGCCGGAGGTGAACTACGCCGCCGTGCTCGGCGGCGCCACCGTGCGCGAGGAGATCACGCAGGTCGGAGAGCGGGTGATCACTTACAACGCCGTGCCGATCCGCGGCGAGAAGGAAAACACCGGCGTGGTCGTCACCTTCCAGCAGGCGGATACGATCCGCAACCTCGAGGGCAAGATCCGCAAGCAGAGCCACAAAAAGGGCTTTACGGCGCGCTATCGCTTTTCGGACATCGTGACCGCCAGCCCGCTGATGCGCGAGTGCATCGAGACCGCCGAGCGGTACAGCGCGGTGCGCTCCAACGTGCTGCTCGTCGGCGCGACGGGCACGGGAAAAGAGCTCGTCGCGCAGAGCATCCACGCCGGCAGCCCCCGGAGCAACGGACCGTTCGTGGCGATCAACTGCGCGTCTCTTTCCGAGTCGCTGCTCGAAAGCGAGCTGTTCGGCTACGTGGACGGCGCTTTTACCGGCGCGGCCAAGGGCGGCAAGGCGGGCCTGTTTGAGCTGGCGCACAACGGCACCATCTTTCTCGACGAGATCGCGGACATTTCCCCGCGCATCCAGGGCGAGCTGCTGCGCGTCATCCAGGAGCGCGAGATCATCCGCCTGGGGGCCGACCGGGTCACGCCGATCGACGTGCGGATCATTTCCGCGACCAACCAGGATCTGCGCAAGAAGGCGGAGACCGGCGCGTTCCGCGAGGATCTGCTCTACCGGCTCGACGTGCTCAAGCTGACGCTGCCGCCGCTCCGGGCGCGGGGAGAGGACATCCTGCTGCTGGCGGAGCACTTCATCCACAACCGGGATCTCGGCGTGCCGACAAAGATCCGCGCCATTTCGGAGGAGGGGCGCCGCGTCATGCTTGCCTACTCCTGGCCCGGAAACATCCGCGAGCTGCGCAACTTCTGCGAGCGCCTCTGCGTGCTTTGCGATACGACGATCGCCGACGCGGAGGTCGTCCGCCGCGCTATGGAGAGACGCTCGGTCGATGAAACGCCCGTTCCTGCGCAGGAAACGCTCCCGGACGAGCGGGAGCGGCTGGTCGCCGCGCTGCGCCGCACGAACGGCAGCCGCAGGGCCGCGGCGGAAGAGCTCGGCTGGTCGAAAAGCACGCTTTGGCGCCGGATGAAACGGTACGGCCTGCTGTGAGCCGGCGCGGGAGGGTTCAGATAAGTTTCAAAAGGTTTCAAAATCCGTTCAGGCGGTTCACGAGGTGAACCGTCTGAACGGATTTTTCGGCAGACCGCCGCGGAACGCGCGGCGGAGGGTTCCGTTTTTTGCCGTGTAAAACAGACAAAAAAGCGAAAAGAAATTTTGGCAGAGCGGCTAATTTTAAAAATAATCCGGAAGATCCTCGGACTTGGCACGCTTTTTGCTATCTAATTAGCAGCAGCGGCCTCACGGCCGCGGTAACCTTAAACAACAAGAAAGCGAGGAAGATCCCATGAAGAAAAGCAAAAGAGCTCTTGCGCTCGTGCTTGCGCTGGCGATGATGCTTGCGCTGGCAGCCTGCGGAAGCAAGACGAACGCCAACACCAACACCAATACGACGCCCGACCCGACGCCGTCTACGTCCACGACCCCCGATCCGACGCCGACGCCCGACCCCGCGCCCGCTGAGGAGACATGGAAGCCCACCAAGCCCATCACCATCATCGTTTCGTTTGCCGCCGGCGGCGGCGCGGACCTCGCATGTCGCTTCCTCGGCTCCTATCTGGAGCAGGAGCTCGGCGTCAAGATCGTGGTCCAGAACATCGCGGGCGGCGGCGGCTCCATCGGCCTGCAGCAGCTGATCGACTCCAAGGCCGACGGCTACACCATCGCTTACATCTCCGCGAGCAAGACCAACAACAACCTGACGCTCGAGGGCGTGACCGCCACGATCGACGACTACACCCCGATCTGCAAGTTCTCCTCCGACCCGCACCTGGTCATCACGGCCAAGAACGGCGCGACGGACTTCAACTCCCTGCTCGACTACGTGAAGAGCAATCCCGGCAACGTGACCTTCGGCATCGGCGGCGCGTGGGGCTCCCACGAGTATCTGCGCATCGCGCTTGAGAACCAGTTCGGCGTGCAGTTCAAGCGCATGGTCTATTCCAGCGGCAACCTGGCCGCCGGCGGCGTGGCCACGGGCGACTGCTATATGTCCACCCCGTTCTTCGGTGAGGCGTCCGCTCAGATCGAGGCCGGCAACGTCAACTGCGTGGCGGTGACGAGCAAGACGCGCATGTCCGCGCTGCCCGACGTGCCGACCGTGGCGGAGGCCACCGGCACCGACTTCAGCTGGTACATGTGGCGCGGCTTCGTCGGCCCGGCCGGCATGCCCGAGGCGGCGGTCAAGACCATCTCCGACGCGGTGGAAAAGGTCTGCGGCAACTCCTACTATGTGGAGAAGGCCGAGGAGATGGGCGTCTATACCGACTTCCAGAACTACAAGGATTTCGCAGAGTTCTTCCGCGCCGATCATGAGACCTACAAGACCATGATCCAGAGCCAGAACTTCTGATTTTCGCGCAGCAGCCCACACCCAATGTCAGCCGCATATCCCGCCGCCGAAACCGGCGGCGGGATATGCGGCATGGGAGGAAACCATGCAGAAAAAAATCAACAACACCACGCTGGATCTGCTCATCTGCACGGGCATCTATGCGGCGCTGGCCGCATTCTACACCCAGCTGATGAAGATCCCCAAGGACGTGCGCGGTTATCCCGCCTTTCTGATGGCGGGCGCATGTCTGTTCAACACGATCCTGCTGATCCAGACCATCGGCAAGATGCGGAAGGAGCGCGCGGACGGAGAGAGCAGCGGCGTCGCAGGCGACGTTTTCCGCTCGAACTTCATCAAGATCGTGACCTACGTTGTGATCTTTGCCGCGTATATCTTCCTGATCCCGAAGGTCGGCTACATCCTTGCCACGTTTCTCTTTTTGCTGGGGATGCTGCTGTATATCGGCGTGCGGGACGTCAAGGCGATCGTGCTGCTGCCGCTTTTGATGACGGCGGTCATCTATGCGCTGTTTACCTATGTGTTAGTGGTCATCCTGCCCAAGGGCACGTGGATCACACTGCCGTTCTGAGGGAGGGATCGCCGTGCTTTCCAATATTTTGACAGGTCTTGTCAATGCGGTGCAGCCGCTGCACCTGCTGTGGTGCTTCATCGGCCTGTGCGTCGGCACGCTGTTCGGCGCGCTGCCGGGCTTCAGCGCCACGATGGCAGTCGCCGTCATGGTCCCGTTTTCTTACGTGATGGAGCCGCAGGCCGCGCTGCTGATGCTCTCGGGCGTCTACTGCGGCGGCGTGTACGGCGGCTCGATCCCCGCCATCCTCGTCGGCATCCCGGGCACGCCGGCCTCCGCCCCCACCGCGATCGAGGGGCAGGCCCTGGTGCGCAAGGGCAAATCCGGCGAGGCGCTCGGCACCTGCACCTTTGCCTCGGCCTTCGGCGGCTTCTGGAGCGCCATCGCGCTGCTGCTGTTCTCGCCGCTGCTGGCCAAGCTCGCCATGAAGGTCGGCGCGCCCGAGAGCGTGATGATCGCGCTGTTCGGCCTGAGCGTGGTGTGCCTGCTTTCGGAAGGGAATATGGTCAAGGGCGTGCTGATCGGCTTTTTGAGCCTGCTCATCGGCTCGATGGGCCAGGATCCGGTGCTGGGCTATCCGCGCTTCACGTTCGGCAGCTCCGCGCTGATCGGCGGCCTCTCCAACGTGCCGATCATGATCGGCATCTATTCGATCCCGCAGGTGTTCGATATGCTGCGCAGCGGCACGGATACCCTCGGCACGATCAGCGACCTGAGCCCGCTGCGGGTGCCCTGGCGCAGCATCAAGGAAAATCTCGTCAATTTCGTGCGCTCGATCCTCATCGGCGTCGGCATCGGCATCGTGCCGGCTGCCGGGCCGGACGTCGGCGCGTTCGTATCGTATAACGAAGCGAAAAAGGCCTCCAAGCATCCGGAGGAATTCGGCAACGGCGCCGTGGACGGCATCATCGCCTCCGAGGCGGCGAACAATGCCGTGACCGGCGGCTCGCTGATCCCGCTCATCACGCTGAGCATCCCCGGCAGCGCGCCGGCGGCGATCTTCCTCGGCGCGATGATCCTGCACGGCATGCGCCCGGGCCCGATGCTCTTCACCACGCAGGCGGAGAACATCTACACCGTCATGGTGGGCTTTGCCGTGATCAACATCATGCTGTTTTTCGTTGGGTATCTGTTCTGCCGCATGTCCAACCACATCCTGCGCATCCCGCAGCGCATGCTGGCCGTGTTCATCACGGTGCTGGCCATCGTCGGCTCGTACTCGATCAACCAGAACATGGTGGACGTGATCTCGATGTTCGTCGCGGGCGTGATCGGCTGGCTCCTCGGCAAGCGCGGCTTTTCGATGTCGCCGGTCGCGCTGTCGCTGCTGCTGGGCAGGATGCTCGAGCAGAATCTCAGCCTGACGCTTTCGATCTATGACAACTTCTTCATGGTCTTTACGCGGCCGCTGACCTGCGTGTTTGCGGCGCTGGCGCTGGTGTCGATCGCCTTCCCGTTCGTGCGCCCGCTCATCAAAAAGCTGCGGAACAAGAGGACGGCACAGTAAACGGAGGGGATAAAAACGTGAAAGAACAACTGATCTGCGCCAAGAAAATGCTGGTCGGCCGCGCGCTGACCCCGATGGAGGACTATGCCGCGCTCGTGCGCGACGGCAAGCTCGCCGCGCTGCTGCCCCGCCGCGATGCGGACAAGGTCTGCGCGCCGGACTGCGAGCGCATCGACCTCGGCGACGTGACCGTGATGCCGGGCATGATCGAGAGCCACAATCATCTGGCGCTCGACGCGCGCCTGCCCGGGCACCTCGCCATGATGGACGACGGCCCCGTCCGCCTGACGGCCATCGCCGTCAACACCCTGCGCGACGACCTGATGTCCGGCGTGACGACGGCGCGCTGCATGGGCGACCGGCACTATATCGACATCGAGCTCAAGCGCGAGATCGCGCGCGGGACCGTCATCGGCCCGGAGCTCTACACCTGCGGCATCGGCATGCGCAGCGTGCACGGCCACGGCTTTGTGGGCGTGGCGCACTGCGGCGCGGAGGAATTCCGGCGCACGGCGCGCGAGAACATGCTGCGCGGCTGCGACCACCTGAAGCTCTACGTGACGGCCGGCGCGCCGCCGCTGCCGGGCAAGATCGCGCCGTACTATCCCAGCTTTGAAGAGATGAAGACCGTGGTGGACGAGGGCGCGCAGCTCGGTCTGCGCGTTTCCTCCCACTGCATCGGCGGCCCGGGCCTGGTGCAGGGGGTGCGCGCGGGGATCTACGCGTTCGACCACCTCTATTGCGCCACGGACGAGGAGCTGGAGCTGCTGGTCAAGAACGACCGCTGGGGCGTCTGGACGGGCAGCGTCTTTCTGGATCCCGACCGCGAGGCAAACTGCCCGCCGGCCAAGGTGGCCAACATCCACCGCTGCCGCGACGAGATCTATCGGCGCATGGAGGCGCTGCTGAAAAGCGGCGTGCGCTACGCCTTCGGCACGGACGCCATGCACGGCCTGCTCTATCGCGAGGCGCTGTTTGCCAGCGCCTGCGGCGCGAGCAACGCCGATTGCCTCAAGGCGCTCACCGTCTGGGGCGCGGAGCTGATCGAGTGGGACAAGAAGACCGGCTCCCTGACGGAGGGGCTCAACGCCGACCTGATCGCCGTGCGCGGCGACCCGTATCGGGACCTGAACGCGCTGGGCCGGGTCTCCTTCGTGATGAAGGGCGGCACCGTGTACAAGCGCGAGCATTGAGCGGACAACGGAAACAACGACCCTCTCTGTGAGTCTGAGGGCACCCGCCGAAGCGGCTGCCCTCAGACTCTTTCCTTTTCCGTTACCCGTTGAAGCGGTTCTGCGCCTCGGTCACGCCGTGCGCGATCACGCATTCGGCCGCGGCGAGCGCGCGGTCGACGGCATCGTCGATGACCTTGCGCTCCTGCGCGGTGAAGGCGCCGGTGACCCAGTCGGCCATGTCGTAATCCGCGTGCGGCGGCGCGCCGACGCCGACCTTGACGCGCGGGAAGCGATCCGAACCGAGGTTCGCAATGATGTTCTTGAGCCCGTTGTGCCCGCCGGCGCTGCCGCCGGCGCGCACGCGCAGCTTGCCCAGCGGGAGCGACACGTCGTCCGAGAGGACGAGCACGCGCTCGGGCGGGAGCTTGTAGAACTGCGCGGCCTCGCGCACGGCCTCGCCCGAGAGGTTCATATAGGTCTGCGGCATCATCAGCAGCACGCGCGCGCCGCCGAAGTCGATCACCTCGGTCAGGGCGCGGAAGCGCAGCCGGTTGCAGCGCAGGCCGTCGCGTGCGATCAGGCGTTCCGCCGCCAGAAAGCCGATGTTGTGGCGGGTGTTCTCATAGCGGCGGCCGTAATTGCCGAGGCAGACGAGCAGCCACTCGGCCCCGCCGGTCTTTTTTCCGAAAAGCATGGCAAACCTCATCGTTCCGAAAATAAAAAAAGGGGGAGCGGCGCATCGCCGCTCCCCTGAGTATATGCTCAATAGAAGAGTTTTGCAATCGAAATCTCCTGATAGGTGCGCTCGATCGCCTCGGCGAACATCGGCGCGACGGTCAGGTACCGGATGCGCGCGCGGGCGGCCTCGGCGTGGGCGGGGATCGTGTCGAGCAGGGCGAGCTCTTCAATGTTGCTGGCCTCGAGCCGGTCGATCGCCGGGCCGGAGAGCACGCCGTGGGAGGCACATGCGTAGACCTTCTTTGCGCCGCCGATCTCGACGATCGCCTTCGCCGCATTGCACAGCGAGCCTGCGGTATCCACCATGTCGTCGAAGAGGATGCACGTCTTGCCCTCCACGTCGCCGATGACGTTCATGACCTCGCTCTGGTTGGCCTTCTGGCGGCGCTTGTCCACGATGGCGAGACCCATGTGCAGCTTCTGCGCGAACATGCGCGAGCGCGCCACGGAGCCGACGTCCGGCGAGACGACGACCATGTCCTCACAGGCGCTGCCGAACTTCTTGGCGTAGTAGTCCACGAAGACGGGGTTGCCCAGCAGGTTGTCCACAGGGATGTCGAAAAAGCCCTGGATCTGCGCGGCGTGAAGATCCATCGTCAGCACGCGGTCGGCGCCGGCGGCGACGATCATGTTCGCCACGAGCTTGGCGGAGATGGGGTCGCGGGACTTGGCCTTGCGGTCCTGCCGCGCATAGCCGAAGTACGGAATGACCGCCGTGATGCGACCGGCGGAGGCGCGGCGGCAGGCGTCGATCATGACGAGCAGCTCCATCAGGTTATCGTTGACCGGCTTGCAGGTGGACTGGACGAGGAACACGTCGCTGCCGCGCACCGTTTCGTACATGGAAACGGATACCTCGCCGTCAGCGAAGCGCTTGACCTCATTTTCGCCCAGCTTCGTGCCGATGAGCTTGCAGATGTCCGCCGCAAGCGCGGGGTTGGCGTTGCCGGTGAAGATCTTGATGTCCTTGCCGTGAGAAATCATGGGTGGTCACTCTCCTCTTTCGTATTCGTGATGGTGTATGTTATTTCTCGTCTTTTTTCTTTTCCAGCGCCCTGCGGCGGGCGGCCCAGTTCTCTTTCACGCTCTGCTTTGTCCGGGCGAGGGCCAGGCTGTCGGCCGGCACGTCGTCCGTGATGGTGGAGCCGGCGGCGATATAGCTCCCGCGGCCCACGCGCACCGGCGCGATCAGGTTGGTGTTGCAGCCGATGAACGCGTCGTCCTCGATCGTGCAGCGGTATTTCCGGAACCCGTCGTAATTCGTCGTCACCGTGCCGCAGCCGAAGTTGATCCGCTCGCCCACGTCGGAATCGCCCACGTAGGTCAGGTGCGAGATCTTTGTGCCGTTGCCGATCACGCTGTTTTTGATCTCCACAAAGTCGCCGACCTTCACGTGGTCGCCGACCGTGCTGTTCGGGCGCAGGTACGCAAACGGGCCGACGGTCGTGTGGCTGCCGATGCGGCTCTCGTTCGCCTGCGAGGCGTTGATCTCCGTCCCGTCGCCCACGGTGCAGTCGCGCAGCATGGCGTTGGGGCCGATCGTGCAGTTCCGGCCGATCACGGTCTTCCCGCGCAGGATCGTGCCGGGAAGGAGCACCGTGCCCGCGCCGATCTTCACGCGGGGGTCGATGTAGGTGTTGTTGGGATCCATCACGGTCACGCCGGCCTCGATCTGCCGGTCGATGATCTTCTGGCGGCACATCGGGAACGCGGCGCGCAGCTCCTCGTCGTCGCCCACGGGCAGAAAGCCCTTCATGATCTCCGCCCCCGCGGGGAACGCGGCAAAGGCGCCGTGCTCGCGCAGGACGGCGCGGCAGGCCTCCGCCCCGGCGCGGTACACCGCGCCGCCCGAGAATACGCCGACCGGCAGCACCGCGCCGTTGACGATCACGACGCCGCCGTCCTCCCCTTCGAGCAGGGCAAGCAGCTCCTCGGCGTGGCGCGCCCCGTCCACGAAAACCGCCGTCTCCGGCACGTAGGGGCGCATCCGTTCATGCACGCTGCGGTCCGAGACAATAAAAAGCCGCCCGACGCCCCGTTCCGTCAACTCCGCGCACATCCAGGTCAGGATGGGGCAGAACAATACTTCTCGAAGCATCAGCGGCGTATCCTCGGCCGTGCAGGCCATGTTGTCCGGCAAAAAAAGGATCGCGGTCCTGCAGTCCATAGGAAAACACCTCCTCATTTGCTGGTCGATAGCTCTATTATAGCAGAAACCTCCCGAAAATCTACTGTTCCGGCATAGATTTTTTCAATAAATTTTGCGGAATTTTCATCGGCCGCACAAATTGCCGCCGCTATCCCGCCCCGGCGCGCAGGATCACCGCAGCGGCCACACGAAAAGGAAAAAGAGGGCCGCCGCCGCAAGGAGCGCGACGACGGCTGCCGCATAGAAAAAGGCCGGTGGATGCGGCAGCGGAGACAGATCGTTCTTTTGCGCGGCAGGCGCACCGGATGGGCGCGCTGCCCGCCCGATCCGTTCCGTGCGGTAGAGAAAGGAGAGCGGATCGTTTTGGCGCAAAAGGGCGTTGTGGAAGGCGACGAGCTCGTCCAGATCCCGCTGCGTGCAGTCGGAGTCTGCCGTTTGATGTGCAATCCGGTTTCGAAGCCGGCGAAGGAGCTTCAGTGTGCGGAGCGTATCGTTCCAGGACGCGATCCCGCGGCTTTTCGAAAGAGAGGTTTGTTCCATTTGGGAGATGTATTCCGTCACGCCCTCCCTGCAGGAATACATATCGGAGCAAATGGCGTCGACGCGTTTGTACTCGTCAAAGAAAGCGACTTCAAGTTCCTGCATCTCATCACCGCCGTCCGTTTTTTCCACATCAAATGTAGCATGTACGGGCGGCAAAAGCAAGGGCCGTCTCTTTTGCCGCTATCCCGCCCCGGCGCGCAGGATCGTCTCGGCGTAGCCCGCGCCGAAGCGCCGCACGGCGAGCAGCGCCTCCTGCAGCGAGTTTCCCGCGGCGCCCACCTCAAGCAGCAGCGCGCCGTCGGTCACGTGCTGGTTGTAGCGCGCGTTGCGCACGACGATCGGGCGCATCAGCGTCGGGCTCGTCTCCTGCAGCGTCCGCTGCACGGCGCAGGCCAGGTTCAGGTTTTCCTTCCAGCGCGGGTGCTCCGCGCCGCTGCCGTCGGTGCCCACGATCAGCTCCAGCTGCGCCGCCGCCGGCTCCTCGCTTGTCACGAGCTTGTACTCATTGCCCTTGGCGTCCTCCACAGCGTCCCGGTGCACGTCCAGAACGTACACCAGCTCCGGCTGCGCCGCGCGGCAGCGCTCCACCGCCTCCAGCGAGCGCGCATACGCGCCGTTGTAGTTGGGGTAGTCGTAGAGTCCGCGGTCGTGCAGCACGGTGAGTCCCGCGGCCTCCAGCACGCGCGCGAGCTCGTCGCCCACGCGCAGCACGCTGTATGCCTCGTCAAGCGTCCGGTGGTCGTCCGAGGGGACGTACTCCTCGCCCGGCGGCATCGTGTAGGCCTCCGTGCCGTGCGTGTGGACGATCAGCACCAGCGGCGCGCCCTCGGGCACGCGGAAGTCGACGTCATCCGCGGCGAGCGTCCGCGCGGAGGCGTTGTTGATCCAGACGCCGTCGCGGATCACGTAGCCCGCGGGGTCGGAGGGCCGCAGCGTCCGCGCCGGCACACCGTTGTCCGTCACCGTGATCGGCGGCAGCTCGTCGCCCTTCGGCTGCGTCAGGACGGTGCCCTCGTCGTCCTGCGTGTCGTGCTGCGGATCCGGCGCCTGCTGGAGCTCGTTCGACCACGCCTCCGCGATCTCGCCCTGCGGTGCGGAGAGCAGCGGCAGGGCGCGCAGGGCAAGCTCCGTCGGCAGCGACAGCGCCGCGCCGAGCCCCAGATCGGCGCGGGAAAAGCGCAGCAGCGCAAGCGGGAGCGCACGCGCGGCGTCTTCGGCGCTCTGTGCGGGGGCCGCCGCCGCGACGGTCCAGAGCGCCGCTGCCGCGAGCAGCGCGCAGAGCAGACGGCGGAACGTGTTTTTCATCGGCATCACCTCACGGACAACCTATGCCGCGCGGCGGGCCGATATGCCGTGGGAGGCACGGCGAAAGACGGCGAAAATTTCCTTCCCGCAAAGGCTTGACAGCGGAACGCCGGCGTGTTATATTAGTTGATACCGATATCCGCCGGTGTGGTGGAATAGGTAGACACAGGGGACTTAAAATCCCCCGGTAGCGATACCGTACCGGTTCGAGTCCGGTCACCGGCACCATTTTGGTGAGGGATCGGAAAACCGCATATCGCGGAGTGGAGCAGTTGGCAGCTCGTCGGGCTCATAACCCGGAGGTCGCAGGTTCAAGTCCTGCCTCCGCAACCACATCGGGTGGATGTAACGGATTTCAGTTACATCCACCTGTTTTTTCTAAGATGGGACCAGAGATGAAGATAAATGAATTGGATGTCGTTCGGCTGAAAGATGGCCGAGAAGGCGCAGTCGTCCATAGCTATCCCGGCGGACAAGCGTACTGTGTTGAGATCGTAGAGGATCTTGGGCAGACGCTCGACCTTGCTGACGCCGAGAAAAGCGACGTCGTTGAGGTAACGTGGAAAGCGAAAAAATACGTTCGCTTATGTGCCGGAGCAGGTTTCTGCCTGCTCCTTTTGCATTCAGAAACCAGAAACAAGGATGTCTAAATGAACAGGGTTATCAAATCACTCAAGAGAATCAACCGGCGGCTGTATCTGGCGCTGCTCGTTCTCGGACTTTGTCCGGCGATCTATATGACGCTTCGCACCTTTTTTCTCGGTCAGCTACCGGGTGAAGGGTCTTATTCCATCGCGGGGCAGCTCAGCTGGGTCAATCTGATCTATGAGATCGCAAACGAAGCGATCATCCTGCCGCTGTTCTTCTTCATCGGCAAAGTCGTTTCCGACAAAAAGGAATTCACCAACCGCGTCAAGACCGGGCTTTTGATCTCTCTCGCCGCTTATTCGGTGCTGTCAGTGCTGATCCTGATCTTCGCGGAGCCGCTGCTTTCCGCTATGGCAGCGTCGCCCGACATCATCAAGGAATCCGCCGACTATATCCGCATTGAAGCGGTCGCCGATATCTTCGGGATCCTGTTCGGCTTTGTTTCCGTGGCGCTCGTCACCCTCGGCAAAGACCGCTTCGTCTACATACTGACCGGCGTGAAACTCGTCCTTTGCGTCGTTTCAGATACGTTCCTCGTGTCTACCCTGCCCGTTTCGCTGAATCTCGGCGTGAACGGCATCGGCGTTTCCAATATCATCGTAAACGCCGTGCTCTTTGTCACCGCCGCGTTGATCCTTGCAGGTCAGGGGTGCCGCGTTTTCAGCCGCGGCAGACTCTCGTTTGCGTGGGCAAAGGATTTTGCCAAGATCGGCGGCATATCGGGACTTGAGTCTTTTGTGCGCAATATCGCCTATCTGCTGATGGTCTCGCGTATGGTCAATATGGTGGGTGAACAAGGGACTTACTGGGTCGCCAACAATTTCATCTGGGGCTGGATGCTCCTGCCGGTGATCCAGCTCGGCGAGCTGATCAAGCAGGAGACCGCCACCGACGAAAAGGCGGTCGAGCGGAACTCCCTCGGGTATTTTTTCATCACCGCGATCGTCTGCGTTCTGTGGGCGGTGCTGATCCCGACCTACAAGCCGTTCATGCAGTACGTTCTCGGCTATTCAGACGTGGACAAGCTTTTCGAACTTGTTATGGTCCTGTTCGGCTTTTACGTCCTTTACGCCTTTCAGAACGTGTTTGACTGCACCTTTTACGGCAGAGGCAAAACGAACTATATGCTGTTCGAGTCGGTCGTCACCAACACGGTCTGTTACGGAACGTTTTTCGTTCTGTATCTGACCGGCGTATGGACGCCGACGCTCCTCGGCATCGCGCTGATGTTTGGCGTCGGCAACGCCTTTGACAGCGTCGTTTCCGCCGTCGCCTACGCGTATTTCCTCAAGATAAATAAGTACAATATCCTAAGGGTCGAATGATTTGATCCCATGTGCCCGGAGCAGGTCGGCCTGCTCCGGTTTTTATTTTTCTTCCTCAACCGGCTCGCAGCCCTCGTCGAACGGCTCGCGTGCACGTTCCCTCGGCCCGCGCAGCCGCTCCGCCGCCGCGCCCTGCCGGGTGCCTGCTCCCCTCCGCGGCGCATCCCATGAAAAAGGCGTCCGTTTCCGACCGGAAACGGACGCCTTTTTGTTCATTTGATATACAGATCGAAATGCTCCCAGGTCTTTTCGTTCCGGGCGAGCGTCTCGTGGCTCCTGGGATAGGTCGCGGCGCCGATGGCGTTGAGCAGTGCGGTGATCGTTGCGATGATCGGCACGGTGTTGTCGCAATAGGAGAAGATCTCGTTGTCCACCAGCAGCGGCACCGTGGTATACGGGATCAGCGGGGAGGTCAGGCTGTCCGTGATGGAGATCGTGGGAACGCCGGACTTTGCCGCGAAGGAGATCGCGTTCGTGGTGGAGCGCAGGTAGCGCGGCATGCTGATGCAGAAGAACACGTCGCCCTCCCGCAGGCCGGCCAGCGCGTCGAAGTCGGAGGACTGCGTGTTCAGCGCGAACACGTTGTCCCGGATCCAGCGCAGCTCCAGCGCAAAGAACTGCACCAGGGAGAACGAGCTGCGCGAGCCGAACATGAACACGCGCTCCGCGCCCGCCAGCAGGTCGACGGCGCTTTGGAAGTTGGCCTGACCGATGCCGGTCATCGTGCGCTGCAGCCCCTCGATCCCTTTTTGCAGGATCATCTGCAGGATGGCGTAGCTGTCGGAGCCGAGACCCTGGACGAGGTCGAGCCGGTTGCTCATGGAGATCTTGCTGCGCATGAAATCCCGAAAGGCGTGCTGCATATCGGAGTATCCGGAATATCCGAGCGAAGCGGCCAGGCGCAGGATGCTCGTTTCGCTGACGCCGCAGGCGCTGCTGAGCTCCGCGAGCGTGGAGAAGGACGTCGTGTCGAAATGCTGCGCCAGATAGTCTGCGATCTTTGCCTGCTTCTTGGTCAGGGACGGCCGCATCAGCTCGATCTTTTCCAGCGGCGTCATGCCGGCGAAGCGCGCTTCCTCTGTCATGGCTGTTTCTTCCCGCCTTTCCGCCGCCGCGCGGCAGGCGCGGGCGGCAACCAACAAGATACAAACACAGTATAATCCAACCCGCTTCCCAAGAAAAGCGGATCCAACGGGAAATCGACAGATTTGGAGATATTATCAAAATATAGGAGTGACACCGTCACTTTCAATGGACAAAACCGACAAAAATTTTCCGAAAAAAAGTTTTTACTTTTGAAATATTAAATTTTAGAAAGCATTTGCTCCGAAAAAGTGGCGGGAAACGGCGCGCTTTTGCAATCGCACCCTGCACAAAAGAAATAGAGTGAACGCTCTAAATTATTAAAACATTCGATTGAATTTACTCCGAAATTGCGTTATAAAGGAACTGTACCCCTTGCGGGACATCAACATGAAAAGGAGTGACGCAGCAATGGAAGACAACCGGATCATTGAGTGCATTGAGCGCGCGGATTACATCCTCGGGAATCTGATGGCCGTCAAGCCGGGCGAGGAGGTCCTCATCGTCATCGACCCGCAGACGGACATGCGCATGGCCAACGCCATGGCGGGAGCAGCGCTCAAGTGCGGCGCCGAGTACGGGATCTACATGATGCCGATCCGCGGCAAGGACAAGGCCACCATCTTCCCCAAGTCTCTGGAGCTGGGCATGGATGCCTGCGACGTGTTCGTCGGCATGACCACGGCCTCGGGCGCGGCGATCTACAACAACCACCTCAAGGAGCTCATCAACAAGAAGAAGCTGCGCGAGGTGTCGATCTGCCTGCGGCACATCGACAACTTCACCCGCGGCGGCGCGCTGGCGGACTATGAGGCCGTCTATGCCGACGGGCAGCGCCTCCAGGCGATCTGGCGCGGCCACAAAACAGCGCACATCACCTCCCCTGCCGGCACGGATCTCTACATGGAGATGAACGACATGGAGCCGATCATCGAGTGCGGCGTGGCGCGCAACCCCGGCGACGCCATGGCCTGGTCGGACGGCGAGGTCTCCCTCGGCCCGGTGATCGACACCACCCGCGGCAGGCTGGTCATTGACGGCCCGATCTGCTACTACGGCTGCCCGACGATCCCGGTCGAGCTGCGCATCGAGCGCGGGCGCATCGTGGAGGTCGTCGGCGGCGACCCGAAGATCTGCACGGAGATCCGCCGCCAGATCGCGGAGATCAAGGACTCGGACAACATCGCGGAGCTCGGCATCGGCCTGAACCCGGCGGCGCTGTTCAACGGCGACTTTGAGGAGGAGAAGAAGGCGCGCGGCACCTGCCACATCGCCATGGGCAACGGCTTCTACTACGGCCAGCCCGCCCGCTCCACCGTCCACATCGACATGGTTCAGTACAACCCCACCATCATCTTCGACGAAGGCACGGACCGCGAGACTCTGATCGTCAAGGACGGCAAGGTCGTCTGCCTCGGCGACAAGTGACGCGGCGCGCCGCAGCAAAGCGCCCGGGCGAACCGGGACCATTCACCATGATAAAAAAGGAGGAGACCCCATGAAAAGAATTCTGTCATTGGCTCTTGCCTGCCTGATGCTGGTATCCCTTCTGGCAGCGTGCAAAAAGGACGAGAACACCGGCACCGGCACCGGTACCGGTACCAGCACCGGCACCGGCGGCACCGCGGCGAAGGCGCAGGACCTGGTCATGGGCACCGGCTCGAGCGGCGGCACCTATTTCGCCCTCGGCGGTGCGATGGCCAACGCCATCAACAACAAGCTCACCGCGCAGAAGATCTCCATCACGGCGCAGGCGAGCGGCGCCTCGGTCGAGAACTGCAACCTGATCCAGGCGGGTGAGATGGATCTCGGCATCGCGATGAACAACGTCGCGGCGAACGCCGTGGCGGGCACGGGCGCCTTCTCCGCGCCCTGCGACAAGATCATGGCGATCGGCGTGGTCTACAACGAGGTCTATCAGATCGTCGCCAACGCCCGCACCAACGCGAAGAACGTGGAGGATCTGCGCGGCCTGAAGATCGCGATCGGTCCGGCGGGCTCCGGCACCGTGGGCCTTTCCGAGCGGGTCTTTGCCGCCGCCGGCATGGACGCCTACAAGGACATCCAGCCCCAGAGCGACAGCTTCGGCGATGCGGCCACCAAGATGAAGGACGGCCATATCGACGCGGCGTGCAACGTGCTGGCGGTCCCGGCTTCGGCCATCATTGAGATGACCACCGCCATGGACCTCGCCTACATTGACATCAGCGATGACATCCTCGCGGCGATCCAGGCGGAGGCGCCCTACTTCACGCGCAAGATCATCCCGGCCGAGACGTATCCCAAGCAGACGGAGGACATCCGCACCATCACCTGCAAGGCGGCGCTGTACTGCCGGGCGGATCTCGACGAGGAGACCGTCTATCAGATCACCAAGGCGTTCTATGAGAGCGGCGACGAGATCGCGGCCGCGCACGCCACCGGCAAGGAGGTCCAGCTCGAGGGCTGCCTCGACGGCATCACCACGCCGATCCACGCCGGCGCCGCGCGCTACTTCCGCGAGAAGGGCATCACCGTTCCCAACAACTGAGGTGCTGCGCCGGCTGAGCCTCCGCCGGCATAGCGCATGAACCGTGTCGGAGAAGGCTTCCGAACCGGGAAGGAAGCCTTCTCCGACCGGGTGAATCCAAACGGAAGGGGTACTATTGATGAGCGAAGAAAACCTGGTCACTCCCGCGCCGCCCGAAGAAGTCGCGGTGGATACGGAGGAGCTCCTCGCGAAATACGACAGGGAGTCCGCCTACCGCCACCTGAAGGGGGTCCCGGAAAAGCTGGTCTTTGCGATCTGCATCCTGTGGTCGTGCTTCCAGCTCTATACGGGCGTGTTCGGCACGTTTCCCTCGACGCTGCAGCGCGCGCCGCACCTGGCCGCCGCCATGTGTCTGGTGTATCTGCTCTACCCCATGCGCGGCAAGCCCGGGGCGAGCATCCCGTGGTATGATTATCTGCTGGCGCTGTGCTGCGTGCTCTGCGGGGCGTATCACGTGGTCTTTTACCGGCAGCTGCTGCTGCGCGCCGGCAGCTTTACGACGGTCGACATCGTGGTCAGCTGCGTGGCGATCCTGCTGCTGCTGGAGGCGGCGCGCCGGGTCGCGGGCCTCGTCGTCGTGTCGATCGGCAGCGTCTTCCTGCTGTATGCCTTTCTCGGGCAGTATCTGCCCAAGAGCTGGTTTTTGTTCCACGCGCGCTTCACGTTCAAGCGCGTGGTGTGCACGGAGTGGCTCGGCACGGAGGGCATCCTCGGCACGCCGACCTACGTCTCGTCCACGTTCATTTTCCTGTTTCTGGTCTTTGCCACATTTCTTCGGGCCAGCGGCGTCGGCGACTGGATGACCAGCATCGCCATGGGCGCCTGCGGCGGCTATGCCGGCGGCCCGGCCAAGGCGGCCGTTGTCGCGAGCGCGCTGCAGGGCACGGTCAGCGGCTCGTCGGTGGCAAACGTCGTCTCCACCGGGTCGATCACGATCCCGATGATGAAAAAGACGGGCTACCGCCCGGAATTTGCCGGCGCCGTGGAGGCGGCGGCCTCAACCGGAGGGCAGATCATGCCGCCTGTCATGGGCGCGGCCGCCTTCATCATGACGGAGTATACCGGCATGGCTTACGGCAGCATCGCGCTGGCGGCCTGCATCCCGGCGCTGCTCTATTTCACGGGCATCTTCACCAACGTCCATTTTGAGGCGGTGAAGCACGGGCTGCTGGGCATCCGGAAGGAGGACCGCCCCGTCGTGCGGAAGCTGCTCAAGGAGGGCTGGTACATGGTCGCGCCCATCGTCGTGATCGTGGCCCTTCTGGTCCGCGGCCGCTCGGCCATGATGGCCGCGGTCTGGGGCATCTTCTCGTGCCTGGTCGTCTGGATCATCAACATCATCAAGGCGGAGCGCCGCTTCGACGTGAGGAATTTCCTGCGGATGTTCTTCCAGGGGCTCAACGACAGCGCCCGCAGCGCGATCTCCGTCGCCGTCACCTGCGGCTGCGCGGGCATCATCGTCGGCGCGGTCACGATGACGGGCCTCGGCCTCAAGATGGCGAACGGCATCGTCACGCTGGCGAACAATAACCTCTGGCTCACCATGATCTTCACGATGCTCTGCTCGATCATTCTGGGCATGGGCGTGCCGACCACGGCGAACTATATCATCCAGGCCACGATCTCCGCCCCGGCGCTGTGCGCGCTGAACGTGCCCGTCATCGCGGCGCATCTGTTCGTGTTCTACTTCGGCATCGTGGCGGACATCACGCCGCCGGTCGCGCTCGCGGCCTTCGCGGGCTCCGGCATCGCGGGCTCGAAGCCGATCCGAACAGGCTTCAACGCCACGCGGCTCGGCATCGCGGCCTATCTCGTGCCGTACATGTTCGTGCTCAACCCGATCCTCGTGCTGGTCAACGTGAACGGCGACCCGACGTGGCTCTTCGTTCTCCTGGTGCTCAAGGCCATCCTGACGGCGATGATCGGCATGCTCGGCGTGGCCGCCGGGTTCACCGGCTACCTCCGCACCAACTGCCCGTGGTGGCAGCGCGTGCTGCTGCTGGCGGGAGGACTGCTGCTGATCGACCCGAACACCGTGGGCGACCTCGTGGGCGTGGCGATCATCGGCGGCATCTACCTGCTCCAGCGCGGACAGAGCCGGAGGAAAAGCCCGGCTTAGAGGCCCCGCCGCGCCGCAAAACCGCAAAAAAAGCGCTGGGGAAAACCGGTGCAAAACGGAGAAATCCGGAGAAAACCGGTGAGAAAACAGTGCTGAAAAACAGGCCCCGGAACGACCGTTCCGGGGCCTGCTCCCGCCCGCGCCGCGTCTGCCGGCGCCGCGTCCGCCGGGAGGATTTTCGCGCCGCCGGGAAATTCCTGTTCCCAAACGCGGAACGGTGTGCTATAATGGCCGCAGGCAAACTACGCGGGAGGGATACGGCGTTGGACATTTATGAGGAGATCCGGCTGCAGGACTGCCCCTGCTGCGGCGGCGCGGGCCTGCTGGAGGAGGAGAACGGCTGGTGCTGGTACGTCATGTGCATGGACTGCGGCGCGCAGACGGCGGCGTTCGGCTTCAAAACGCCGGAGGAGCGCGCGGACGCGGCCCGGAAGGCAGCCTTCGTGTGGAACATCGGCAAGGTCGTGAAAAGCGGCGTCGGCGAGTGAAGCGCAGAGAAATTGCAGAGAAAAAGAGGGAGCGATCCGAACGGATCGCTCCCTCTTTTTCCGATGTGCGCGGCTCAGAACCTGCGGCCGGAGCCGGAGTGGCTGCTGCCGGAGGAGCCGGAGTAAGAATGCGAAAACGACGAGCCGCCCGACGAATGGCCGGAGGAGCGCTCCTCCTTGACGGGGGAATAGCGGCGGGAGGTCGAGGTATAGAGATACTGATCGCCCAGACCGCGGATGCGGAGACCGCCCGCGGCGAGATAGGCGTCGGCATTTTCCCTGGTCTGCGGCGTGCGCATCTTGCGCTTTGCGCCCGCGAGCGTGCCGCCGCCGAAGAGCGACCCGGCCAGCACGCCGAGGCCGCCGGAGCCGAGCCACGACGCGAGCGAACGCGGTACGCGCCCGGTTTTGAGCATCTTCTCGACCAGGGTGAGCCAGAGGGAGATGCCCTCGTAATACTCCTCGTTCTCCAGCGTGTCGATGCAGCGGTCGTACAGGCGCTCATTGTTCGTCTCGGTCAGGCGGGCCTGCACGCTGCCCGAGGCCGTGGTGCGCATGGCGGCGTAATAGCCCGGGCGCTTGAACACGGTCAGGGCGATGCCGTCGTAGTCCGGGCCGAGGCCGTAGCCGCCGTAATAGAAGTAGAGGTCGGAATACTCCTGCAGCGTGAGGCCGGACACGCTGCGCGCGGTGTGGATCACGACGTCCACGCCGTATTTCTTCGAGATCGCGGCGGCGCGCGCGGCAAGATCGGCGCGCTCCGCCTCCGTCAGCAGGTTCACGTCGTCCGCGAGGCGGTGCGCGGCAGCGTCCTGACGGCGGACGAAGGAGGCCGGATCGTCGGGATACCACTCCGGCGCGAAGGGCATGCCCTTGCGGTACAGCGTGCGGATGTTCTCGATCCAGTCCGCGACGCCCTCGCCGTAGGCGCCGGCGCCGAGATAGCCGTAGAGCACGTCGTCCAGTTCGTTGGCGGCGGCCTCGGTATAGAGCGCGCGGGTCTCGCTGCCGGTGCAGCAGACCCAGCCGCCGCGGTCGTCGGGATCCATGCAGAGGAAGAGGCACACGCCCTCGCGCTCGTCGCCATAGCCGTAGCCGTTGAAATCGTAGAAATCGGCGGCGAGGACGGCGTGGGAGAGGCCGTAAGACGTCGTATCCGTATAGATCACGACGTCGCGCCCGAGCTCGGCGCGGAGCTCGGCGATGCGGGCTTCCATCTGCCGCTCCTCGGCGTCGGAAAAGAGGTCCGCCGCGTCGACGACGCGGGGAGCCGATTCGTCGTGATAGAAGACGAAGCCCTGCGGATCGTCCGGATACCAGGCGGGAAGAGAGGGGTCGCTGCCGCGGCCGTCCGCGGCGTGCGCGGTGACGCTGCCGAGGCAGAGCGCGAGCAGCAGGGACAGGGAAAATACGCCGATCCGTCGTTTCATCGTCCTCAGCCTCCCATCATGTAGCGGATGAAGGAGAGCAGCAGCACGCCGCCCGCCACGGGCAGCGCCCGCTTCAGGAAGTACGCGAAGCTGACCCCCTTGTCCGTGGGCACGCTGCCCACGACCTTGCCGGTCTGGCCGTTCACGGCGAAGTGATAGCTCTTGCCGCCGTGCAGGATATCGAACAGGTAGACGGGGAAGAGCATGTATTTCGCGCTAAGATCCGCGCGGAGGCTGCCGCCGGTGAGCACCGGGCTCTCATATTCGCCAGCGACCGCGCGGTCCGCCAGGCGGTGGGCGGTGTTGACCATGCGGGATTCGGCGCGCTCGGCGATATCGTCCCGCGCCCGATCGAAGCGGTCGGCCGTGAAGCCCGCGAGATAGCGCATGTCGAAGGGCTTGGCGTCCTCCATGCGGAAGGGCTCGAGCGAGTCCATCAGCGCATCGTCGATCCTGCCGCTGGCGTCGACCGGCACGTTCTCAAAGGTGAGGTCCACGTCGCGCGAGAGGCGGTAGTGGGCGGTATCCGTCACGATATAGTCGCCCTGGCGGGCGGAGGTCGTGTGCTCGGCGCGATAGGTCAGCTCGCCGGACATGCGGCCGTTGAACACCCAGAACGGGACGTAGACGCCCGTGACCTTGCCCATCGTGCTCTCGGAGAAAAAGCGCTTCGGCAGGAGCGCCTTGTCCTTATAAAAGCGGTTCATCGCGCCCGGCAGGGACTTGCGGTCGATCGTGAAGGGGAGCATCCCGTCCGGCCGGAGCTTGCCGCTGACCTTGTCGGTCAGGACGATGTTGTTGCCGCAGTAGGGGCAGGTCAGCGCGATCTGCTCCGCCGGGGCGATGACCTCCGCCCCGCAGGAGACGCAGTGATACACCGGCAGCGCCTGGGCGCCGCCGTCCGCCGCCTGGGCGTTCAGCGCGCCGAAGTCGAAGCCCTCGACCGTCGGCTCCGCGGGGGAGACGGGCGCATCGCCGATCTCAACGGCGGAGCCGCAGTAATCGCACACGAGCTTGCCGCGCGCGGGGTCGAAGCGCAGCGGCCCGCCGCACGAGGGGCATTTTTGTTCCGTGATCTGAGCCATCCGGGATCCCTCCCTTGCGTTTTTTCCAGCATAGCATAGGTTTTGCGCAAAGACAAGGGACTTTCTGCGCAAAAGCCGCGTGAAACCGGAAAAAACGGCGCGCGGGGGCTTGCCACGCGCGCAAAAGCCGCGTATAATGGGGACGGTGAAGAAGCGCGGGCAGCCGCCGCGGAGGCGCGCCGCCCGCCCGAAAGAAAGGAGAACCACACGATGGGACTGATCCATGCAGCACTCGGCGCCGCGAGCGGCGTCATGGCCGACCAGTGGAAGGAATACTTTTACTGCGAGGCTCTGCCGGAGGACGTACTGGTCGTCAAGGGCAAAAAGCGCACGTCGCTGCGCAGCAGCAACTACAAGGGCAGCGACAACATCATCAGCGACGGGTCCGTGCTCGCGGTGGCGGACGGGCAGTGCCTGGTGATCGTTGAGCAGGGCAAGGTCGTGGACATCTGCGCCGAACCGGGCGAGTACACGTTCGACTGCACGAGCGAGCCCTCCCTCTTCTCCGGCAACCTGGCCGCCAACATCAAGGAGGTGTTCGCCAACATCGGCAAGCGCTTCACCTTCGGCGGGCTGGCCGCCAACGACCAGCGCGTGTACTACTTCAACACGAAGGAGATCGTCGGCAACAAGTACGGCACCGCCTCGCCCGTGCCCTTCCGCGTGACGGACCGCAACATCGGCCTCGACCTCGACACGGCGCTGCGCTGCTTCGGCGAATACAGCTTCCGCATCACGAACCCGATCCTGTTTTACACGAACGTGTGCGGCAACGTGACGGACGACTACACCCGCGACCGGCTCGAGGGGCAGATGCGCACCGAGCTGCTCACGGCGCTCCAGCCCGCGCTCGCCCGCATCAGCGAGATGGGCATCCGCTACAGCGCGATCCCGGCGCACACGAAGGAGCTGGCCGCCGCGCTGAACGAGGAGCTCTCCGCCGAGTGGCGCGACCGCCGCGGCATCGAGATCGTGTCGCTCGGCGTGTCGAGCGTGAAGATCAGCGAGGAGGACGAGAAGCTCATCAAGGAGCTGCAGCGCAACGCCACGATGCGCGATCCCTCCATGGCAGCGGCCACGATCACCGGCGCGACCGCCGCGGCGATGCAGGCCGCCGCCGAAAACACGGCCGCCGGCCCGGCGATGGCGTTCATGGGCATGAACATGGCGCAGCAGGCGGGCGGCGTGAACGCGCAGAGCCTGTTCCAGATGGCGGGGGCGCAGAAGCCCGCCGCACCCGAAACGCCGGAGGCGCCCGCGGGCAAGACCTGCCCGCACTGCGGCGCGAAGAACGTGACGGGCAGGTTCTGCCCCGAGTGCGGCAAGCCGATGGCCGCGGCGGACGCGAGCGGCTGGGTCTGCCCGCGCTGCGGCAAGACCGGCAACCGCGGCAAGTTCTGCGAGGAGTGCGGCGCGCCGCGCCCGGCGGACGCGCCGAAGTACCGCTGCGACAAGTGCGGCTGGGAGCCGGCCGACCCGCTCCACCCGCCGAAATTCTGCCCCGAGTGCGGCGACCCGTTCGACGAGAACGACGCCGTGAAATAAGCGCAGACGGGAGGCCGCCGCGGCGCGGGCGCGCCGCGGCGGCCTCCCGGGCGACAAAAAAGGGAAAACCGTCACTTCACCCTTGCAAAGCGGGGCGGCCGGGGATATAATGATTTTCAATCAGCGGAAACTTCAATCAGCGGAAACCAACCGGCGAAAACGGCCTGCCCGAGCGGCAAGAGGAACGGGCAAGACCGAGACATCACGCGCAAAAAAGGAGGAAACCGAGCATGAAAACAAGCAGACGGCTGCTGAGCCTGGCGCTGTGCCTGGCGCTGGCGCTCAGCCTGCTGCCGGCGACGGCGCGGGCGGTGGAAACGGAGGGCGACTGGAGCTACACCGTGACGGACGGCGAGGCCACCGTGACGGGCTACAGCGCCAACTACACGGCGGTGACCGTGCCCGCCACTCTGGGCGGCTACCCCGTCACGGCCATCGGCAGGCGGGCATTCTATCGGAATGGCACCCTCATCAACGTGACGCTGCCCGAGAGCCTTGTGACCATCGGGGAGGAGGCATTCCGCGAATGCACAGGCCTGACGGCCATAGCCCTGCCGGCGTCCGTCGCCTCCATCGGCGGCAAGGCGTTTTGCGACTGCACGCAGCTGCTCTCGTTCACGGTGGCCGAGGACAACCCCTATTTCAAGATGGTGGACGGCGTCCTCTTCTCCAAGGACGGGGCCACCCTCGTCTGGTACCCGAACAGGCTGTCAGGCTCTTACGCCGTGCCCGCGGGCGTGACCGCCATCGCGGACGATGCGTTCTACCGCTGCGGCAAGCTGACGGGGCTCACCCTGCCGGCGGGCCTCGTGAGCATCGGCGCGCAGGCGTTCGCCTCCTGCACGACGCTTACCGCCCTTCATATCCCCGCCTCCGTCACGGCCATCGGCGAGGGCGCGTTCTACAACACCTATAACATCGCAACGCTGACGGCGGACGCGGGCGGCGCGGGCTACAAGGCGGAGGACAACGTCCTCTTCACGGCGGACGGGACGACCCTGGTGTATGCCTCCGCCCAAAAGACCGGCGACTACGCCGTGCCCGCGGGCGTGACCGCCATCGCGCCCTACGCTTTTAAAGCGACGGACCTCACCTCCGTCACCCTGCCCGAGGGGCTGACGGCCATCGGCAAGGATGCTTTCAATGAGGCGCGCCACCTCGTCTCCGTCCCCCTGCCCTCCACGCTGCAAACCATTGGGAAAGAGGCTTTCATGTACTGCAGCGTGCTGGAGCGCATCGATCTCCCCGCGGGCGTCACGGAGATCCCCGATTTCGCCTTCTATTGCGACTATCTGCTCGCCGAGGCGAGTCTCCCGGCGGGGCTGACGACCGTCGGCGTCTGCGCGTTCCAGCAGTGCAACGCGCTCACCACCGTCATCCTGCCGGACAGCGTGACGCAGGTGAAGGGCCAGGCCTTTTACGGCTGCGGCGCATTGAAGAGCGTGCTGATCCCGGCCTCCGCCGCGGTCGAGTATGACGCGTTCTCTAACTGCTCCAGTCTGACGGACGTGTATTACACCGGCACGCAGAGCGACTGGGACAGCATGATGGCGAGCCACAACTCCGGGTCGGATCCGCTGCCCACGGCGACACTGCACCTCATCGCCCCGGGCGAGGCGGCGATCCTGCGCCATCCCGCCAGCTTTATGGGCGCGGCGGGGGACGCCTTCCGCTTCTCCGTGGCGGCCTACGGCGACGGGCTGACCTACCAGTGGCAGGTGAGCACCAACGGCGGCGCGAGCTGGGGCAACACCTCCCTCACCGGGAACAAGACGGCGGTGCTGTCCGGCAAGCTGGCCAGCGGCAACAGCGGCAGACTGTACCGCTGCGCCGTCACGGACAGCGAGAGCCGCACCGTCTATTCCGAGCCGGCCCTGCTGAAGATGGTGACGCTGGACAGCGCGCTCAACGCCGAGGGCGGGGCGCTGCCGTTCACCACCTCCGAGCTCAACGAGGAGCTCAACACCAAGACCTATCCCTGGGCCCCCGGCGAGGTGGACGGCCGCACCTGCGCCATCTCCGGCAACGTGGGCAAGGACAACTCCACTTCCGACGTGATGCTCGCGGTCAACGTGCCTCTGGCCGCCAACCTGAGCTTCCGGTATCAGGCCCGGGGCGAGGGCGGCGGCGACAACTATTACGATTACGGCGCGCTGTATCTCGACGGCATCAGCGAAGGTGCGCTCCTGCTCCGGTCCTTCGACACCGCCGAGTGGACGCACTTTGAGACCAGCCTCCCCGCCGGGGAGCACACCCTGATCTGGCGTTTCCGCAAGGACGGCAGCGTGGCCGGCGCGGGCGACTACATGGCCGTCTGCGACGTGGCGCTGGAGCTGGTGAACATCGCCTTTGCCCAGCAGCCGCAGGACTACACCGGCGGCGTGGGCGAGAGCTTCAGCTTCTCGGTGGAGGCCATCGGCGAGAATCTGAGCTATCAGTGGCAGGTGAGCACCAACGGCGGCAGCACCTGGAAAAACTCCGGCCACGACGGCAACCAGACCCCGGTCCTGAACGGCGAGATCACCGAGGAGCGCATCGGCTATCAGTACCGCTGCAAGGTGACCGACGGCGAGGGGCACACGGCGTATTCCGACGCCGCCACGCTGCGGGAGAGCGAGCTCGCCATCACCACGCAGCCGAGCTCCTACCGCGGCGTCATCGGCGAGACGGCCACCTTCACCGTGGGAGCCGCCGGCAGCCTGCTGACCTATCAGTGGCAGTATTACGACGGCGCGTACCACGACGCCGAATGGCCCGGCGCCCAGACGGCCACTCTCACCGTGCCCATCACGGTGGAGACGATCGGGTATCGGTTCCGCTGCGCCGTCACCGACCGCAAGGGAGAGACCGCGGTAACGGGGGAGGCGGGGATCTACGAGAACTCGCCCGAGCTGACGGAGACCCTGCCCGCCATCCTGGTGTGCACGGCGGGGCAGCCCTTCGCGCTCACCGCGCACGCGCGGGCCAGCCTGCCCACCTATCAGTGGCAGACCTGGGACGGCGCGGCCTGGGTGAACGCTGCGTTTGACGGCAGCACCGCCGCGACCGTCAGCGGCACCTATACCGCGGGTCTCGCGGGCACGAAGCTCCGCTGCGTCGTCACCGACCGCAATGCGGAAAGCGTCACCTCCTCCGTCACGGTCCTGGCGAGCGTCAGCACGCTGGACAAGGCGCTGAACGTCCCCGGCGGCAGCCTCCACTTCGAGACCTGCGCGCTGGATGAGTCCGGCAACACCAAGTATTATCCCTGGACGGGCTACGACGCCGGTGAGGAGAGCTTCGCCATGAGCGGCAACACCGGCGTGGCCAGCAGCCAGTCCATCCTGACCCTCACCGTCACGGTGGTGAAGGACACCACGATCTCCTTCGACGCCAAGGCGCGCGGCGAGGGCGCGAGCTACGACTACGGCCGCTTCTCCATGGACGGCAACACGGTCTTCACCTACGGCGTGAACCCGGACGAGTGGATGCACATCGAGTATCCCGACGTCACCGTCGGCGAGCACACGTTCACCTGGCTCTATCGCAAGGACGGCAGCGTGGATCCCGAGGGCGACTGCTTCCAGCTGAGGAACGTCCAGTTCGGCGAGGACGCGATCGCCGCGCCGCTGACGATCACGGCGCAGCCGACGAACTTCGTCGGCGCGATGGGCGCGACGGCGAAGTTCACCGTGGCTGCCGAGGGCGACGGGATCACCTATCAGTGGCAGGTCAACAACGGCGGCGGCTGGGCCAACTCCGGCGGCACCGGCAACCAGACCGCGACGCTGACGGCGGGCAAGATCACCGAGGCGCGGCTGGCTTACCTGTACCGCTGCATCATCACGGACAGCCACGGCAACACGATCACCACCGACGAGGTGCGCATGATCGCGACCGCGCCGCTCAAGATCACGGCGCAGCCGGTGGACTACGTCGGCGCGATCGGCGACACGGCGACGTTCACCGTGGCCGCGACGGGCGACGGGATCACCTATCAGTGGCAGCACCACAACGGCACGAAGTGGGTCAACTCCGGCGCGACGGGCAACAAGACCGCGACGCTGAGCATCGGCATGACCGAGGCGCGGCTGAAGTTCCGCTATCGCTGCATCCTCACCGACAGCCACGGCGCGACTGTCACGACCGACGAGGTGAAGATGGTCAAGGCCGGGGCGGCGCTGACGATCACGGCGCAGCCGGTGGACTACGTCGGCGCGATCGGCGACACGGCGAGCTTCACCGTGGCCGCGACGGGCGACGGGATCACCTATCAGTGGCAGCACCACAACGGCACGAAGTGGGTCAACTCCGGCGCGACGGGCAACA